>Ga0302198_10000198_pt1 | contig 64270 bp, 53 predicted proteins | sample II_Bog_N2_2_FD_193521 | JGI IMG/M metagenome (GOLD analysis project Ga0302198, IMG submission 193521) | Peat permafrost microbial communities from Stordalen Mire near Abisko, Sweden - II_Bog_N2_2 | ecosystem: Environmental > Terrestrial > Soil > Wetlands > Peat | place: Sweden: Abisko...
AAGAACAAAGACTTAGCCGTAAAATATTAAGAAATAAGGACTTAGCTTGTCAAAGAGCACTGAAAATGGTTTTGGGGCAGTTTCGAGGTCTGTCCTAGTTGGCGGACACACCTCGGAACTGCCCAAATCAGTGTTCATCATCGCATCGAGCGGATTGTATGCCTGTGATCGCACGCACAACGCTTTTGTGATGAAAGGAATCGGGTCGCATGGAAACGGCGTATGGAGGAGGCCGCCCAGTGTTGCGTAGAGAGGATTTTGGCGGGCAACACCCGCGAGAGTCCTCATTCTAATAGACCGGGGGGAGGGGGAGGGCCCAAAACGCGCCCTTCAATAAGAATAAGGAAAAGGGCCGGCGGAGGTGACCGGCCCGAGGAGTTAGTTTACTCCTTACAACTTTTTAAGCGCTGATCGTTATGCGCTGACCTTCTATGCGCTGATTAGCGATTCCAAGGCGACGCGATTGGGGATCACTAAAGTCGATCCGGTTTGCTGGATGATGCGCTGCTTCTTGAAGCCGGCGAACAGGCGGCTCACCGTCTCTCTTGAAGACCCGATCATCTGCCCGATCTCTTCATGAGTCAGCGCCAGCTTCACCTGGGTGGGGTTTCTGGATTTCGTGTTCTGGTCGAGCCATCCCATGAGCAGACGGGCAAGTTTTTCGCTGGCCGAATCGGAAAGGATGAGGTCGCGGATTTCACGGCACGTCGCGGCGTAATCGGCGCTGATGTGCTGCGTGACCCAAAGGGCAATCTCGCCGTGAAGACGCATCAGGCGGAGCAGGTCGGCCTGGCGCAGAAAGCTGATCTCGGAGGGTTCCTGAGTCTCAGCCGTGGCTTCATACTGGCGACCGGAAACTACGGCGGCAACGCCCAGAGGGCAGCCTACGCCGGCGATGCGCAGAATCAGCGTTCTGCCGTCACTGCCGCAGACGGATAGCTTCACGTGGCCGCGACGGACGATGAACACCCCGCGAGGAGACTGGCCTTCGGCAAACAGGACCGCTCCGGTCGGATAGGAAGTGGTGAGAGCCTCTCGCTCCAGGGCCTCGGCTACGACTGGCGGAAGATCGCAAAAAGTCTTGTCTACTGGCGCCAGCTTCTGGACGTGATTTAAGACTTGTGTGGCCATTCTTGCCTCCGTTAACAACCTGATTTGGCAACTGCATCGCCATTCGGTTGGTAAACGGAGAACACTTCAGAAAATTCACATAAAATAAACAAAACAAGCCGGTTAGAATGGTTTTGTTGGGATGTGGGAAGGTCCTGCTAACCAACCAAATAGAGTTCTTTGCTGCGTGCTTTTCCACACCGATGTGTGATCCCCATCACTAACTCAATGGTTACATGACCCAAATGGATGGTTACCTTCCGTTTTGGGACCGCAAGTCACTCTAAGGTTGAATGGATGGTATTGAGCAGAGCCGTCCTGGAGAAGGGCTTCTCAAGCAGGGTAATGCCGCGCTGCAAGACTTCGCGCTGGGCAATCAGTTCGCCGGTATAACCAGACATGTAGACGACCTTCAGATTGGGACGGGAAGCGCCCACGCGGTCAACCAACTCAGGACCGCTCACGCGGCGCATGACCACATCGGTCAACAACAGATCGATGTGTTCGGGGTGAGCTTCCACCCATTCGAGGGCAGATTTTCCGTCATCCGCTTCGAATACAGTGTAGCCGTGTTCCTCGAGCATTCTTCGGGTCAGGCTGCGCATGATGTCGTCGTCCTCAACGAGCAGGATCGTAGCGCCTTGCCGCTTCGGGCTGACGGTCTCGATTTCCGACTTGGATTCGAGCCCGATCTTGTGGTCGGCGCTGGGGAGATAGATCTTAAAGGTTGTGCCGTGTCCGGGTTCGCTGTAGACGAGGATGTGTCCGGCGCTTTGCTTGACGATGCCGTAAACGGTAGCCAAGCCCAAGCCGGTTCCCTTGCCCTGTTCCTTGGTGGTGAAGAAAGGCTCGAAGATGCGCGACACGGTGGCTTCGTCCATGCCGGTGCCGGTATCGCTGACGGCAAGCAGAACGTAGTTTCCCGCGGGCATGTTCTGGTGCTGGTCGACGAAAGTCTCGTCGAATCGTTCCGCGCGGGTTTCAAGAATGAACTTGCCGCCTCGAGGCATGGCATCGCGCGCGTTCACCGCGAGGTTCACAACGATCTGGTCAAGTTGGCCGGGGTCGGCCTCGACGACGGCCGCGGGTGATTTGGACACAATGAGAATCTCAACATCGTCGCCCATCAGCGGACGCAGGAGTTTGCCGACATCCTTTAATCGATCGTTCAGATCGAGGATGCGGGGCTGGACGGAGGAAGAGCGGCTGAAGGTCAGGAGCTGCCGGGTCAAAGAGGCGCCGCGTTCGCTGGCCTTCTTGATGTTTTCGACGTATTGCGAAGGTTCGGCGGCGGAATCAATGCGGTCGCGAAGGAATTCAGCGCAGGCGTTGATGATTCCGAGAATGTTATTGAAGTCGTGCGCAACACCGCCGGCCAGGCGGCCGATCGCCTCCATTTTTTGCGATTGATGAAGCTGGGCTTCGGCGCGCTTTTGCGCGGTAATGTCGCGGGCAATGGCGGAGGCTCCGATGACGTCGCCTTGTGCATTGCGCAAGGGAGAGACGGAAATGGAGACATTAAGGTGGCGGCCGTCCTTCGTCACGCGCACCGATTCGTAATGCTCGATGCTTTCGCCGCGCGCAATTTTCCGAAGAATCTCGGGGATTTCATCGGGACGATCGTTCGGCGCCAGGATTGAGATGTTCTTTCCGATCGCCTCTTCCGGCGTGTAGCCGTAAATGCGCTCGGCTCCCTTGTTCCAACTGGTGATAGTGCCGTCCAGGTTCTTGCCCAGGATCGCGTCCTCGGAGGAATCGATAATCGAGGCCAGGCGCGACCGGTATTCGCCAATCTGCTCAGCCGTTTTACGCTGCACTTCTTCGTTCGCGCGACGCAATTCTTCGACGATGCGCTTGCGATCGCTGATGTCGCGGATGGCGCTTAAGACAACCAATCCTTTTTCGGTGGAGACTGGGCTGAGACTGATTTCCACGGGAAATTGCGAGCCGTTGCGGCGTCTTCCGTGAAGATCCAAATTTGCTCCCATGCGGCGAGTCTTCGGTGTTTTGGCGAAGTTTGCGCGATGCTGGTGATGCTGGGAGCGATAGCTTTCGGGGACGAGGATTTCGATTGTCTGGCCAATCAGTTCGGCGCGGGTATAGCCGAATAGCTCCTGGGTTTGGGAATTGACTTGAATGATGATTCCATCGCAGTCCACGGCGACAATGGCGTCGGGCAGAGTCTCCAACAGATCGCTGGAAAGGAGAACCTCAGCCATGGCATCGGCGGAGGGTGACGTCGGTTTGCGATCAGCGGGTGGTCGCGACATGACGGTTTTGCTTCCGTCATTGTAGCTTGAGGCCGGGTGCTGTGCCGCCCGGAATTCCTTAGTTGTGCATTGGTCTGATCTTGAGCCACAATCAAGCATGGCTGGATTGTCCAGGTTCGCGCGAGTTCTCCCGCTCTTGTTGCTGGGCTACGCAGGGTTGAGCGGTGGCTGGTGCGCGGCGCAGACGGCATCGGACGACAGCGACGCCATTCGCGGTGTCGTAATCAACAGCGTGACGCATGATCCGATTGAACGGGCGCTGGTTTTTTCTCCCGACAATCGCTTTGCCACTTTGACGAGTCGTGAGGGGCGTTTCGAATTCCGGCTCCCTAAAAAAGTTGACCCGGACAGCGAGAGCGCCCGGGAGTCGACCAGTCCCGACCGAGACGCAAGCCGTACCGGTTCCAGTCTTCCTTCCGTGCTGATGGCGCGTAAGCCGGGCTTTTTGGCCGATCCCAACCAGCAGGGCATGATCCTGGAGGATGGCGCACCGAGAGAATTGACGCTGGGGCTCACTCCCGAGGCGGTGATTGCCGGCACCGTGACTCTACCCACGTCCGAAGCGCCGGACAGCATCACCCTGCAACTGTTCCAGCGGCAGGTCCAGGAAGGTCGCGCCCACTGGGTTGCGGTTGGAGCCAGCCAGTCCATGTCGGACGGATCGTTCCGATTCGCGGACCTTACGGCGGGTACCTACAAGTTGCTGAGTACCGAATTGCTCGATACCGATCCCGTTCTCTCCGACCCGCACGTGGACCCGTTTGCGGCGGATGCGCGGGGACCGCTGTTTGGATATCCGCCGGTTTACTATCCGAATGCCCCCGATTTTGCATCGGCGACTGCGATTTCGCTGGGCGCGGGCGAAACGGAAACGGCCGACCTTTCTTTGGTCAAGCAGCCCTATTACCGCGTGAAGTTGCCGGTCGTGGTGCCGGAGAGCGACGAATCGGAACCCGGTTTCCAGGTTACGGTTTACGCCGGGCACAAGGGGCCGGGATTTACTCTCGGCTACAATCCGCTTCACCATGCGGTGGAAGGCATGTTGCCGAACGGAACCTATACGGTCGAAGTGACGAGTGTTCGGTCGGGCGGGGAGAGCGGGTCGCAGACGGTAGCGATTAAAAAGGCTGCGGGCGACGGTTCAAGGATCGAAGGTCCAAGCATCGGGCTGACCCCCAAGAGTGCGATTGCGGTGAACGTGAAGGAAGAATTCACTGCTGCCGACCATACTGGCTCTCTGACGTTGACACACAATGATCGCACCACAGTGTTGAACGGCCCTCGTCGTTACTTGAATGTGAGTCTGGAGCCCGTCGACGAGTTTGGAACGGGACAAAGCATTATGCTGCGCCCGCCGGTTGGGCGTTCCGATGAATCGATGGTCCTGGAGGGCGCATCGCCGGGAAAATACTGGGTTCATGTTTATTCGTCTCGCGGCTATCCCGCTTCGATTCGTTCGGGCGAGGTTGACTTGCAGCATCAGCCGCTGGTGGTGGGCGCGGGAGGCGCCGCGGCTCCTATCGAGATCACCATGCGGGACGATATGGCGGAGATCAGCGGCACGGTCGACGGCGTCGCGCCGCCCGGGCAGGGAACCGGAAGCATTGGCCCGATGCCGAACCGGGTGCGTGTTTATTGCATTCCTCTGGCGGATAGCAGCGGGCAGTATGCCGAGATCGAGGTGCATGGGGACGGGAGCTTTGAATCGCAACGACTGCCGCCGGGCGCCTATCGCGTAATAGCGTTCGATGGCGCGCAAAGGGAGATCGAATACCGAAATCCTGAAGCGATGCAGGACTATGGGTCAAAGGGGGCCGTGGTCCGGTTGGCGGGCGGACAGAAGGAGCACGTGACGCTGCAGCTGAATTCCTTGAGCGCTCCGAGCAACGAGCCTAGTAGTGAGCCGACTAACGAACCGAGTAATGAACCGAGCACCGAACAATGACCTTTGTCTTTCCATCCAAGCGGGGATCAGGCCGAGCGCAGCGGCGGCCGATATTAGGGGCAGGCGTATGGCCGGGCAGATGCTTTACCGCAATCGCGTTCGGCTGGGTGCTGTTGTTGTCTGCGGCGCAGATGGGGCGTGCCGAGGGGACGCAGATTCCGTCGGGTGCGTACCGCGTCGCCGGAACGGTGGTACAGGCGAAGGGCGGTACTCCGCTGGCGCGCTGCCGGGTCACCATCACCGATCTGAAGAATCGGCAGAGCAACAAATTTGCGATCACTGGCGACGATGGGCGGTTTGACTTCCATGTTCCCGCGGGCAGGTATTCGCTGGAAGGAGCGAAGCGTGGATTCATCAGCGCCGCCTACAACCAGCATGACCAGTTCTCAACCGCGATTGTAAGCGGCGCGGATCTCGATACGGAGAGCCTGGTTCTGCGGCTGGCGCCGAATGCGGTGCTTACGGGGCGAGTGCTCGATGAATTCAGCGAACCTGTCCGCAATGCGCAGGTCACGGTATATCGCGAGGACCACTCGACAGGCGTAAGCCGCACATCGACATATCGCACCGCTGCGACGGACGATCAAGGCCGTTACGAAGTGGCGCCGATCGATGAGGGCACATACTTCGTTTCCGCCAAGGCATCGCCGTGGTATGCAGTCCGTCCCATGTCGAGTGGCGGCGCGGCGAATACGCCTCCATTCGATACATCGCTCGACGTCGTCTATTCCGTCACTTACTACGGAGATTCGACCGAAGCCGACGATGCGACTCCGATTCCAGTCCGTGGAGGGGATCGTTTGGAAGCCGACATTCACATGGATCCCGTTCCCGCCTTGCATCTCCTCGTGCACGTTCCAGAAGGCGGCGATTTGCCAACACTTTACAAGCCGGGGTTCGACGGCGCGGAAGAGCCCGAGGCTGAGAGCGTGCAGAGCATCGCTCCGGACGTTTATGAGCTGAGCGGAATTGCTGCGGGGCGTTATACAGTTCGGATGCCCGGCGGGAACGTGGCAGAGCCCCGCGAAGTGAACCTCAGCAGCAGCGGCGAACTCGACGTGTCCTCGGCGAAATCGACGAGCCAGATTAAAGCTACGGTGCGGATTGCGGGCGCGTCGAGCCTTCCGTCGGATCTCCAGATTGTGCTGCGCAGCAGCAAGGGAAAAATGAGCTATGGTCCGGTAGACGCCGACGGAGAAGCTGATTTCTCAGACGTGATTTCCGGCAAATATGACATTTTGGCGGAGTCGCCGACGCAACACTTTACGGTGGTTCGCATCGCGTCGGAAGAGGAGACGACTTCCGGGCACACATTGAACGTGGCTCCAGGCACATCGCTGAGCATTGAGCTCTCGCTGGTGGGAGGGGCGGTTACCGTGGAGGGCGTCGCGAAGCGGAAGGGGAAGTGGGTTGCCGGCGCGATGGTGGTTCTGGTGCCCAAGAATGCGGACGATTACGACCGCATTCGCCGGGATGAGAGCGAACTCGACGGAAGCTTCACTCTGCGCGATGTGATTCCCGGCTCCTATACGGTGATTGCGATTGAAGACGGGTGGGATCTGGAGTGGGCTGAGCCTGGCGCGCTGACGCCCTATCTAAAGCACGGGCAACCACTGGAGGTCGGGAGTCGATCGCCAGCAACCATCCACCTTGCGGATGCGGTGGAAGTGTTGGCGAAGTAGCGAGCGTGTCGGGGACTCTCAAGTCTTCCGAACATTGCTAGTCCCCCACGAGCGGTATCCAGGCGTTAGCAGCCCCACTCGGCTTCGCCGGGCTTGGCAAAATGACGCTCGGCAAAATTATTCCGTGAGCCTTCCGCCTCGGCGGTTGTCGAAGCGACCTCCAAGATGGCGAGGCGCGCAGCGGCCACCATGCGACTTTTTTCCGGCGTCGATACCTGGTCCCATGACTCGGGCGCGGAGTTTGCGGTGCAGCCAAAATCCGGCGCAAGTGCCTGGTGATAGTGGTGGAAAAGTTGCGCTAATTGTTCCGCCGATACTTCCTGAATGGACATCTGAAAACCTCTTTCTCCCATCAATTTGTCGTGTCGAAGTTAGTGTGAGTGTCGCTGAGCGCGTCCAGAGAGCACTTCACGCCCAAGTTTGTTCTCATGCCGCACGCGCAGCCAGTTGTCGCGTCCCGTCGTGTCGGGATTGGGTGTACGTTCGAAATGGCTTTGTACTCCTTCAGCAAGGCCACGAGAAATCGAACATAGAACGCGATGACAGCGAGGGCGAGTATTGTTACCACCGAAATCCCAACCATCCGACCTTCTCCAGCCCGGCCCCCACCGAATTGCCACCGAGCTGCTTTACCCTATTCGATTCCATGAGCCATAAAGTTCGAATAAGACGTTCATAAAAAGTTCGTAAACAATGCGGGGATCGAGAAGGTAATCATTTTCGTAAACGTAATAGTTTTGTAATGTAACCAGGATCACGGCGCGCCACTCCGTCAATCACTATTCTCAAGTTACAAACCCATGAAGAACAATCAAGTGGAAACTCACCCCAAGGGAAGAGATGCGCGCATTTTGCTCAGTTCGGTCTTCGGACCGTATGCGCAAGACGACGAATTTGGCAGCCGGTCCATCAATCCGATGGAGCTGTATCACAACCAGGTCACGCGAGCACAAGGCAGTTTTTCGCTGCGCATGTTTCATCGCTCGTGGGGCATCATGATGATCCAGGAAAATATTTCGGCGCCGTGCAGCGTGCTGGATTTTCCGACGCGGGAAGCGTTTGCCCGGGAATTGACCACAAATCGCTACGACATTGTCGGGATCTCTTCCATCATCGTGAATGTGGGCAAGGTGCGCGAGATGTGCCGCATGGTGCGGGAACTGTCGCCCGATTCGACGATCGTCGTGGGCGGACATGTGGCCGCCATTCCCGGCGTGGAGACGATGATCGACGCCGACCACATTGTGCGTGGAGAAGGGATCTCATGGATGCGCCGATATATCGGCGACGACGAGAGCGCGCCGATTCGCCATCCCAACATTGTTTCGGGGTTGGAGACGCGCATTATGGGAATCCGCCTGCCGAATCGGAAGGGCGGGACGGCGGCGACGATTATTCCGTCGGTGGGCTGCCCGATGGGGTGCAACTTTTGCACCACTTCTTCTTTTTTTGGCGGTAAGGGGAAGTTCTTCAATTTTTACGAAACGGGCGATGAACTGTTTGAGGTGATGTGCCGCATCGAATCGGAACTCAAAGTCCATTCATTCTTTGTCATGGATGAAAACTTTCTGCTGCACAAGACGCGCGCCATGCGCCTGCTGGAACTCATGAAGCAGGGGGGCAAGAGCTGGGAGCTTTCGGTTTTCTCTTCCGCCAACGCGCTTCGCAAATACACCATGCTGGAACTGGTCGAGCTGGGTGTTTCCTGGGTCTGGATGGGGTTGGAATCTCCGAAGGCCGGCTATAGCAAGCTGCAAGGGAATGACGTCCGGCAACTCACGCGCGAACTGCACGAACACGGCATCCGCGTGCAGGGATCGACCATCGTCGGACTCGAGCACCACACGCCCGACAATATTGTCGAAGAAATCGAAGCGGCCATCGCCCACCAGACCGACTTTCACCAGTTCATGCTCTACACGCCGGTTCCGGGGACTCCGCTCTACAAGGAAATGGCCGAGCAGGGGCGTCTGCTGACAGACATGGACCCCGCCGACATTCACGGGCAGTTCAAGTTCAACTTCCGGCACGCCGCCATCTCACGCGAGGATTCGAAACGCTTTCTGGATTGGGCGTTCTGGCGCGATTTCGAAAGCAATGGGCCCAGCCTCTATCGCATGTGCCGGACTGTACTGAATGGCTGGCAACGGTATAAGGACCATCCCGATCCGCGTGTCCGCGAACGGTTTGCGCGCGAGGCGAAGAAGCTGAACAGCGCTTACAACGCGGCGCTCTGGGCGATGGAGAAGGAATTCAAGAAAGTCAATCGCAGCGTCAGCGACCAGATTCACAAGCTGCGGCGCGAAGTCGAGAAAGAATTTCCGGTCGTCGCCCGCCTCACCGCCGCGGCGCTTGGCCCAGTCTTATTGTGGACGACACGCCGGGAAGAAAGACGGCTGGCATTGGGACGCACCTACGAGCCGCCGACTTTTATTGAGCGGCGGAATTGGGTGCCGGCTTCGTAGCGTTCGATGGCGGGTTCGATCCATCCGCTTGAATCCGGCTCTCTAGACCGGTCGCTCGCATAGGACTGCCGTTCGCGCGATGCGATATTCTTCCAACATGTCTTTGCGCCGATTGCCGGGTGGGGATGGCGCGCTCCTCCAGATCGTAGATGTGGCTCTGTCCGATGCGGCTCGGCGCAGCGGGGAGTGGCTGGTGTGCCGTCCGGGATGCACGCAGTGCTGCGTGGGTGTGTTTGCCGTCCATCAACTGGATGCGGTGCGATTGCAGCAGGGACTGGCCCGTCTTGCAAAGACGGACCCCCGGCGAGCGGCTCGGATTCGCTCGCGGGCTCGAGATTCGGTGCGGCGGTTGGCAGCGCGGTTTCCAGGCGACACGAAAACGGGTGTGCTTGACGCGGAAGTTCTCGACGACGGTTCGGAGGCGGCGGAGCGCTTCGCGGAACTCGGCAACGACGAGCCGTGTCCGGTGCTCGATCCGGAGACGGGATTGTGCGAGCTTTACGATGCGCGGCCGATGACTTGCCGCACGTTTGGTCCGCCGGTGCGATCGGAAGACGGGCTGGGAGTCTGTGAATTGTGTTATCACGGCGCTACGGACGAGCAGATTGCCGCTTGCGAGATGGTGGTGGATCCGGATGACCTGGAATCTCCGCTGGTCCGGAAGGTGGAGAAATCGGGCGGCCCACATGGGCACACGATTGTTGCGTACTGCGTGAAGTGATCCGTAAAAACGGGGAGGGCGGCAGATCCCTTCCCGGGGCTACGCTGGGTGCGAGGGGTACCATCAACCTTCCTTTCGCGGACGGGGGCACTTCGCTCCTTGCGCTAGACAATTGTTAAAGAACTCTTAATTCCACCTTGGATACCAAAGGTATCTTTCCCGCGAAGTCAGAAGAGTGCTAGGTTCGTCCTTTAGCTGTGCGCACATTATGCAGACAAACGAATACGACCTGGTAGTGATCGGGAGCGGTCCGGCGGGACAGAAGGGCGCGATTTGCGCGGCGAAAATGCGCAAGAAAGTCGCGATTATCGACCGTCGGCTGACGATGGGCGGGGTTTGCGTTCATACCGGAACGATCCCGAGTAAGGTGATGCGGGAAGCCGTGCTTTATCTGAGCGGATTGCGGCAACGGTCGTTCTACGGACGGGGCTACGTGGTGAAAGACCGGATTGCGATGTCGGACCTGGTACTGCGGGCGCAAGCGGTGATGACGCGGGAAGTGGACGTGATCAAGGCGCAACTGCGGCGGAATTATGTAACGGCGCTGGAAGGGGACGCGCACTTCGCCGATCCGCATACGATTGAGATTGTGAACGAAGAAGGAGTGCAGCAGGTTCGGGGCGAGAAGATCCTGATTGCATGCGGCACACGGCCGGCGCACATCGATGGAATTCCGGTGGATGGAAAACGCATTTTTGATTCCGATCAGGTGCATTGCCTGGAGGAGATTCCGCGCGAGCTGATTGTGGTGGGCGCGGGGATTATCGGCCTGGAATATGCGTCGATGTTCGCGGCGCTCGGTGTGAAGGTGACGCTGCTCGACCAGCGTCCGACGCTGCTCGATTTTGTCGATCGGGAAATCATCGAAAGCCTGTGTTTCCAGTTGCGGCAACTGGGGGCCGTGTTCCGGCTCGGAGAGAAAGTGGTGTCGGTGGGCTTCGACGAAGATCGGGACAAGGTCTTTGCCGTGCTGGAAAGCGGAAAGAAAGTCCGCGGACAGGCGCTGCTCTACACGATTGGACGGCAGGCGAACAGCGACAAACTGAAGATCGAGGCGGCGGGCCTGACGGCGGACGAACGAGGCAAGCTGCCGGTGAACGAACATTTTCAGACGGCTGTGCCGCACATCTATGCGGCGGGCGACGTGATTGGCTTCCCTGCGCTGGCCAGCACTTCGATGGAGCAGGGACGGCTGGCGGGCTGTCATATGTTCGGCAAGCCCAGCCGTATGCTGCCGAATCTGATTCCGTATGGCATCTATACCATTCCGGAAATTTCGATGGTGGGCGCTACTGAGGAAGAGTTGACGCGGGGCAAGACTCCGTATGAGAGCGGGCTGGCGCGTTACTCGGAACTGGCGAAGGGGCAGATGCTGGGCGACGATCAAGGACTGCTGAAAATTCTGTTCGATCCGGATACGCTCAAGTTGCTGGGCGTGCACATTATCGGGGATCGCGCGGCGGAAATTGTGCATATCGGCCAGGCGGTGTTGACGATGGGCGCGACGATTGAGTATTTCCGCGATACGGTGTTTAACTATCCGACGCTGGCGGAAGCGTATAAGGTTGCGGCGCTCGACGGGTTGAATAAGCTGTGAGCTAGGTTCCTCGCGACGCTTGATACCAGCGGCGCACGGCCACCGCCGACCAGACGGCCTCGACCGCCCCGAAGGGCCACGCGCCCTGTGGAAATCCTTAAACAGAGCCAAGTACGCAGGCGGCGGCGAACGCCAGGATGAACCAGGGGCTGCGGCTCTCCAGCGCATAGGTGATTCACATCGCGGTCACCGCGAACAATCCGAATAGCGCGAGCATGTTCATAGCGCTGCTTTCTCCGCGGGCGCGGCGAGCTTTTTCGAGCGGTGAATCATCCTACCAATTCTTACCTAACTAGATTTGCGGTAACCTCGAATTTCCCGCTTCGGCGGAGAGTCGCGGGCGGGGACGCCGCGCCACACTTTTTATGGATGAGTCCACGAGAATCCGGGATGCTTCGCTAGGGGAGATTGCGCTGGTGTTTCTAAAACTGGGCACGACTGCTTTTGGCGGGCCGGCGGCGCATTTGGCGATGATGGAGGAGGAATTCGTGCGGCGGCGGCGATGGATTACGCAGGCCGAGTTTCTCGACCGGCTGGCGACGGCGAATTTATTTCCGGGACCGAGTTCGACCGAAGTCGCGATTTTTGTCGGACAGCTCAAACGCGGGTGGCGCGGGCTGCTGGTTGCTGGGTGTTGCTTCATTATTCCCGCGGCGCTGATTGTGTTGGCCATTGCATGGGCCTACGTGCGCTTTGGCTCGCTGCCGAAGGTCGAGGGCGTGCTGTATGCGATCAAGCCGGCGGTCGTCGCGATTGTGATTCAGGCGCTGTTGAAACTGGGGCGTTCGGGCGTGCGCACGGTGCTCTTGGCGGTGATTGCCTTGCTGGCGGTCGGGCTGAGTTTGTTAGGAGTCAGCCCTGTGCTGGTGCTGGTGTTTGCCGGGTTGCTGTCGATGGCGTCTTTGGCGACGAAGAACCGGTTGCTGGGCGCGGCTGGATTGCCGAAAGCTCTCGGGCTTCCGAAAGTTGCTGTCGGAGCAATGGCGGTTGCAGCCGTGGGCGCGGCTTTTCCGGTTGGGATTTGGCGGCTGTTCTTGTCGTTTTTGAAAATAGGATCGGTCATGTTCGGCAGCGGATATGTCTTGCTCGCGTTTCTGCGGACCGAGTTTGTGGAGCGTCTGCACTGGCTGACGGAGAAGCAGTTGATCGATGCCGTCGCGGTGGGGCAGTTTACGCCCGGTCCGCTGTCGGCGACGGCGACGTTTATCGGCTATGTGGTGGCAGGCTGGAGAGGCGCGATTGTGGCCACGGTTGGCATTTTCCTGCCCGGGTTCGTTCTGGTAGCTCTGAGCGGGCCGTTTCTCCCGCGCCTGCGAAGGTCGGCAGCCGTGGCGGCGGCGTTGGATGGCGTGGTCGCGGGATCGCTCGCGCTGATGGCGGTGGTGGCGTGGCAACTGGGGCGGTCATCGATTGTCGACCGGACGACGCTGGTCGTGTTCGCCGCAAGCTTGGTCGCGTTATTGCGGTTGCGGCTGAACTCGGCACTGGTGATCGCAGCCGCGGCGGTCGTGGGATGGGTAGCGCGGTAGTTGCCGAATCCGGATTAGAGGCCCTGAGCGTGCAGCAGGTTCGATGCGGTTATTTCCCGTACTGGGTGAACTAGAGGGTAAAATGGATGATTCCCGGCCAGCCCCGGCTACACTGGGCGCAGCCGGGTATTAAGTCTTGGAACCCATATACAAAATCGATGAAGGGTCGGCTCCGCCGATCGCTTTGCCTCCGCGTTTGCGGCCTTCGTCGCCCGTTTACTGGCGGGTGGAGGGCAGCCTGCTGGAGCTGACCACGGTTCGTCCCATCGCATTTTTCACCTGGAACAGCCAGACGTTTATCGCGCGGGCGGCACGCCGCTTTTTGGTGCTTTTGATGGCGCTGCTGAGGCCGTTCTTATATGCGGCGAACCGCGTGGCCGCGACCCGGATTGTTCATGCCGTGCTGCGCGGGATCACGCGCGACCGGCTCGATCTGCTGGGGGAAGAGGAATTTGAATACAAGCTGAAGCCGTTGCTCAAAGAAGAAGGAGTGCGGCGACTGAAGGCTCTGCAGGCAACGGGTGCGGATGTTGTGCTGGTGAGCCAGGGGTTGGAGCATGTGATGCGGCCGCTGGCGAGGCATCTGGGGGTGCGGTGGATGATCGCCAATCGGCTCGACTTTCGGGACGGCGTTGCGACCGGGCGGCTGCTGAGTCCGGTGATCCGGCCGCGGGGATTGTTTGCCCGGATTCGCGAGGCGGGGCCGGACGGGCAGCAGAGTCCGGCGCGCTGGGTGCGGGCGCTTGGGTTGCGAGGCCCGAAGGCTCTGGCGTCGGCGATTGTTCCGGCTGTGCGGGTCGAGGTTCCCCGCGTTCGCCCGATTGTGTATTTCGATGAGACGCGGCATCCGGCGCCGTTTTCCGTGCGCAAAGCGCTGAGCGGAAAGCGCATCATGCTGATCGGAGTCACGGGATTTATCGGCAAGGTGTGGCTGGCGAATACGCTCTTGGATTTGCCCGAGATCGGGAAGCTCTATCTGCTGATCCGGCGGCAGAAGTCGAGCCCGGCGCAGGCGCGCTTCGAAAAAATGATGGAGAGCTCGCCGGTTTTCGATCCATTATTTGAAAAATATGGCGACCGGCTGGGCGCTTTGCTGGCCGAGAAGGTTGAAGTGGTGGAGGGCGATGTTTCTCAGCCGAATGTCGGGATGGATCGGGAGACAGCGGCGCGGCTTGGCAAAGATCTAGATTTGATCATCAACAGTTCGGGGCTGACGGATTTCAATCCCGATTTGCGCGACGCGCTAGCTGTGAATGTGGATTCGACGCACCATTTGATCGAGTTCATTCGGGGATCGAACCACGCGGCCTTGCTGCATCTTTCGACTTGCTATGTGGCCGGGCAGCGCGATGGACGTGTGAGTGAGCGGGTGCGTCTGAACTACACTCCGGCGCACTTAAAGGACTTTGACTCGGAAAAAGAGTGGCGTCGTTTGCACGAGCTCGTGGAATCGGCGGAAGCGCGAGTGGAAGGTCCGGAGGTTACAGAGGAACTGCGCCAGCAGGCGCTGGACAAAGAACATGCAGCGAAAGGACTGAGCGGGCAGGCGCTGGAAAACCAGATTCGCAAGAATCGAGTGCGGTGGCTGAAAAATTATCTGACGGAGGAAGGCACCCGGCGGGCGAACGAACTTGGATGGCCGAACACTTACACGTTTACGAAGAGCCTGGCGGAATCGCTGATCGCCAAGTATGGCGCGGGGCTGCCGATCGCGATTGTGCGTCCGGCGATTGTCGAGACTTCGGTGGCGAAGCCGTTTCGCGGATGGAATGAGGGGATCAACACTTCTGCGTCGTTGTCGTATTTGCTGGGGACGGCGTTCCGTCAATTGCCATCGAACGAACGCAAGCGGCTGGATATTATTCCGGTGGATGCGGTGTGCGCGGGGATGACACTGATTGGCGCGGCGCTGGTGGAGCGGCGGCACGATCCGCTGTATCAACTGGCGACCTCAGTCACGAACCCTTGCGACATGGGACGGTCGATTGAGTTGACGAGCTTGGGGCACAGGCGACACTATCGCGCGCAGGAGGGCTTGGAATACTGGCTGCGGCTGCGGATGGATGCCATCTCGGTATCGAAAGAGCGGTATAACCGCATGTCGGCGCCGGCGCAAAAAGCGATTATCAAGTCGATTCAGCGGGTGATGGCTCCGCTACCATCGGCGATGACCAAGCCGCTGGCGAAAACCGAACGCAACCTGGAGCGCGTGGAAAAATTGGTGGGACTGTTTGAGCCATTTATTCTGCACAACGAGCATGACTTTGTCGCGGATAATGTCGAGAAGTTGTCGCAGGCTTTGACGCCGGAAGAAAAAGAAATCTTCGGCTATGACACAGCGGGCCTCGATTGGTGGGAGTATTGGATCGATATCCATATACCGGCCTTGCGGCGATGGACGTATCCGCTGATTGAAGGGCGACCGCTGGAAGCGCGCGCGCCGCGAGTGCTGCAAATGCCACCGCCAAGCGAACCGACGACGGAAAATGGCGCTGCCGTGAAAACCGGTACGAACGGAGCAACGTGGCAATATTCCTGACCGGTGGGACCGGATACATTGGCGCGCATGTCGCCGCGAATCTGCTGGAGCAGCATGACGCGACCTTGAATCTGCTGGTGCGTGGGCGCGATCCGCGGGATGCGGAACTGCGGCTTTGGCAGGCTTTGCAACTGCACCTGCCGTTTCCCAGGTTCTACGAATACCTGCAAGCGAAGATCCGGATTTTTCGCGGCGATCTCACCGCACCGCAATTTGGGTTGGAAGCGGGCGATTATGACCGGCTCGTGCACACCACCGATTCGATCATCCACTGCGCCGCGTCGCTGAATCGCAAGTCGGAAAAGAGCTGTTTGAATGTGAATTTGCGAGGGACGCTCGAAGTGGTGCAGTTGGCGCGGCGGACGCATTACTATCACGGCCTCCGCCGGTTTTCGAATGTGAGCACAGTGGCGGTGGCGGGAAAGCGCAGCCACGAGGTTGTGGTGGAAGACCGGTCGATCGATTGGGAACGCTCTGACTACGATCCGTATGCGCGAACCAAGAAGTTCTGCGAGCACATGGTGCGCGAGTTGCTGCCGGACGTGCCGTTGACGATTTTCCGGCCGAGCATTGTGTTGGGGGACAGTCGGTATCCGCAGACCACGCAGTTCGACATGGTGCAGTCGTTCGTGTTTCTGGCGGGACTGCCAGTGCTACCCTTCCGTCCGCACGACAAGATCGACATTGTCAATGTGGATTTCGTGGCAGATGCGATTTCGACGTTGCACATGAAGACGAACCCCGAGCACGATACGTATCATCTTTCTTCCGGCAACGGCGCTCAGACCTTTCAGGAGTTGACGCGCGTGCTCGCCGCAGAGCAGAACAAGCGCGGGCCGTTGTTTTTGCCGATCCTCGAAAAGCCGTTCCGCTCTATCGTGAACAGCTTGGCCAACCGCCAGGGAGGGGTGGGGCATGGTGCGGCGCTGATGAAGGTCTTTCTCCCGTATCTGACCTGGAACACGGTGTTCGACAATACTCGAGCGACGTCGGAAATGGGACGTACGCCGGTGCCGTTTTCAAAGTACAGTCTTCCACTGCTCCGGTTTAGCCGCGAGCACAATTTTGAATATCCATATCAAGAGTGGCCGGAGAGCACGAAGGCTGGAGGGTCGGCCGCATGATGGACTTCGTATTGGAAGCATGGGTTTCGAGCATTATCGAAGGCAAGAAAATCCAGTGGATGATGGGCAAGCGGGAACCCTGGCAGCCGGGCGAAAAACTGAAGCTGCTGTTTGCCGGCTATAACGGGACGCGCAACACGGGGTCGGACGTGCGGGTGGAAGAGATGCTGCGGCAAATCCGGCGGATTCTGGGGCCGGAGAAAGTCGATCTCAGCATGATGACGTTTAATTTTGACCGGTCGCGGGGCTATTTCGAAGGTACATCGCAGGTGCGGCTGCCGGATATTTTCCCTCCATTCCTAGCGAATGAAGTGCCCAAGCATCATGGCGTGGTCGCGTGCGAAGGCTCGATGTTCAAGTCAAAGTTTGCCAATGCGTTGGCGACGATGATGATCGGGTCGCTGGGCATAGCGGCAGCGGAAAACAAGCTGTCGATTGGCTACGGCGCCGAAGCGGGACACATGGATCCGCTGGTGGCGAAAATGTGCGGGCGCTATTGCAAAAACTCGTTGGTGATCACGCGCAATGACGAGTCGCGCAAAATCCTGCGCGAACTGGGAGTGCCGACGGAATTGGGCACGGACACGGCTTGGACGTTTGAGCCGCTGGGCGCGGAGTATGGGCAGAAGGCCTTGCACGACGTGGGTTGGGACGGCAAGACTCCGGTACTGGTGGTGTGCCCGATCAATCCGTTTGAATGGCCGGTGAAAGCGTCTGTGGCAAAGGCCGCGCTGCACAGCCTGACCGGCGCATACAAGGAAAGTCACTACCGCGGGCCTTACTTTCATAATGCGGGGTCGGCAGCCGACCGCGCTTACGAACACTATCTGAGTTCGATCGCCAAGGCAGTAGACGCATTCCGGCAGAAGAAGAATGTGTTCGTGATCATGGCAGCGACCGAGCGCATGGATGCGCGAGCGTGCCGGCGGATTTCGGGAAAACTCGGCGGAGTCCCGGTGCTGACCTCGGACGATTACAACATGTATCAAATGGTCAGCATTCTACGCGCTTGCCGCATGATGGTGTCTTCGCGGTATCACGGGATTGTGACTTCGATGCCTGCGCTGGTACCTTCGGCGGGGATCACGATGGATGAGCGCATACGGAATCTGATGAACGAACGCGGACATCCGGAATTGCTGATGAACGTGGATGATCCAGACCTGGAAGCGCGGACGCTGACGGCACTGGAACTTCTGGAACGCGATGGGGAGCGAATTGCCGACGGGATTGCGCGGACGGTGGTGCGAAATTTGAAGTTGATGGCGCGCATGGGCGTGTATTTCGAGGAGGAAGTGCAGCGGCGATATCCGGAGTTCCCCACGCGACGCGGGGAGTGGAGTTGGGAGGATTACCTGCCGCCGATGAGCGAGGGGCTGCGGGGGTTGGTGGCGGCATACGGTTAGGCACGAACAAGAGCAGATTCTTTTCCTTCGGCTTCGCTCAGGATTAGAATGACAACCCTAAATAGATGACGACGATAAATGACTTTTACTGAGCAAATCCTTGCGAGTTTGGAGCGTAGCGGTGACGCTGTTGTGCTGCAGGAGATGCGCGACGGGCAGGCGGTACCGCTTTCGGGGCGGCAGCTATTGGTGCAGGTGCTGGTAGCGCGGGCTTATCTACGAAGGTTGCGCTTGAAAAAAGGCGATCGGTGCGCGCTGCTGGCGCATAATTCCGCGCAGTGGGTGGCGATGGATCTGGCCATCATGGCCGAAGGGTTGACGGTGGTTCCGCTCTATGCGCGGCAGGCTCCCGCGGAACTGGTGGCGATGATGAAGGATTGCTGGCCGTCGGTGATTGTCTGCGGTGACAAGTCGTTGGCCGATGCGATCGTAGAGGCTTGGCCGGAGGCACCGCCGAGTTTTTGTTTCGATCATGTGTTCACGGCGGGGCGTGAGCCGCTGGAGAATCCCACGCTGACGCTTGCGGAACAGGATGTGGCGACGATCATTTATACGTCTGGCACGTCGGGCCAGGCAAAGGGTGTGATGCTGAACGCAAGCAACGTGGCGCATATGCTGGGATGCACCTCGGGGCGGCTGGATCGGCTGATGAATGGGTACTCAGGGCAGGATGCGGTGTTTCATTATCTGCCGCTTTGTTTTGCCGGCTCGTGGATCATGATGCTGACCTGCCTGCTGCGCGGCAGCAAGCTGACTTTGAATACCGATCTGGGGAAGATTGCAGCGGAGATGCGGGTCGCGGCGCCGGATTATTTTCTGAATGTTCCCGCCCTTCTCGAACGCATGCGCAAGGCGGTCGATGAACAGCTTTGGAAGACGGGAGGATTTCCGCTGAGGGTATACACCAAGGCGAAGGGCGCGTGGGTGCGGCGGCAGGATGGCAAATCGCGCATTGGGGACGGGGTTTGGCTGGGACTGGCGAACCGGTTGGTGTTTCCCACGATTCGAAAGAAAATGATCGGCGGAAAGCTGCGCGCTCTGATTTGCGGATCGGCGCCGCTGAATGTGGAAACGCAATTGTTTTTTATGATGCTCGGCATCCCGGTGTTGCAAGTGTACGGACTAACGGAAACGACGGCGATTTGCACCATGGATGATCCGGATGGCCGATTGGTTGCCGGACGCGCGGGACCGGCGATTTCAGGCGTCGAGATGAAGATCGCGGAGAACGCGGAGATTGTGGTGCGCGGGCCGAACGTTTTTTCGGGTTACTGGAAGCGTCCCGAGGAAACGGCGAGGGTGTTGCGGGACGGATGGTTTCGGACCGGCGATCAGGGTGAAGTGGACGAAAACGGGAACTGGAAGATTGTGGGCCGCATTAAGAACCTGATTATTCTCGGGTCTGGCCATAATGTCGTGCCCGAGCCGATCGAGGATGAGATTCTGAACGAATTGCCGGGAGCGAATCAGGTCGTGCTCGTGGGAAACGGGCGCGGTTATCTGGCGGCGCTGATCACGGGAAAAGTGAGTGGAGAACAGACGCAGGCGGCGCTCGATGCGGTGAATCTGGACTTGCCGCATTACAAGCAGGTGCGGGCCTTTCATCTGGTGGAAGACGCGTTCACGATTGACAGCGGGTTGCTGACAGCCAATGGGAAGCTGAAGCGCGATCTCATTGCGGAGCGGTTTCGAAACGAAATCGACGAACTCTATCAGACTGCGAAAACTGCATGAGGGACTTCAATGGGCAGACACTTTCGTGGCAGATCGTCGACGGCGCGATCGAACTGGTGCTGCATCGCGATCCTTGCAACGAGATCGGGTCCCGTACCCTCGAAGAGTTGGAGAAGTTTGCCACGGCTCTGCCCGTTCTGACGAATGAAGTCCATGCGGTAATTATCCATTCGACGAAGGCTGGATTTTCAGCGGGCGCGGATTTACGCGAATTGTTTCAGCGTGGGCAAGCGATGGAGAAATCGGCAGCCCTGCGAGGAGTGCGTGAGTTTCTGGAGCGCATTCACGCAGTGATGAATGCTATCGATGCTGCGCCATTGACGACGATTGCGGCCGTGCATGGCGTGACTTTCGGCGGCGGGTTTGAACTGGCGCTGGCCTGCGACATTATTATTGCGGACCGCATGGCGCGATTTTGTTTTCCGGAATTGCGACTGGGACTGATCCCGGGATTTGGCGGGATTCCACGTCTGAAGCGGGATTTGGGGAATGCAGTAGTGCGGGATCTGCTGCTAACCGGGCGTAGCTTCAACGTGACGAAAGCGCAGCAAATTGGACTTGTGAGCCAGATTGCCGCCGAAGGCGAGGCGCTGCGGGTGGCGCGGGCTACGGCCAGCCAAGTTGGTAAGTTTGACCGGCAAACGGCGGCGGCGGCGAAAGCGTTTGTGAAGCCGATTCCGTATGAGGAGTTACAACGGGAGATTGACATTTTCTGCCAACTTTATTCGCGTCCTGCCGTCGAAGAAGGGCTGCGGAAGTTCGTGGAGAGCACGGACGCGCAGCCGTACTTGCCATAGATTTGTAGTTGGTGATTCGCAATCTGTAGTTGAAGGACAGTCGCACGCTTATGCCAGTTCCTACGATTGATCGCACACTTGACGAAGTTCTAACCCTGGCGGCATCGCATTTCAAAGTGCCGAGGGAAAAGCTCACTCCGGACGATGACTTTTTCAAGACGCTGGGCATCGACAGTCTTCAGGCGCTCGATTTGCTGACCCGACTGGAGCATCACTTCCGTATCGAGTTGCCGGATTATGAACTGCAGGGCGTGTCGGATTTCCGAACTCTGGCGAATCGGATTCAGGCGCGGCTGTAGGACCATCCTTCAAAGTCTGGCGAATCGAGAAATATTGAATGCTTGATCTCCAACAATATGCCAGCCTGGGTGCAGCGCTCAAAGACGCGCTGGAGCGCTGGCCGACCGAAACCTGCCTGATTGAGGCCGACCGCGACCGCGAGAAAGTCCGGCTTACTTACTCCGATTTCCGAGAAATGGCGCGTCCGCTGTGCCGCGCGCTCGAGGACGCAGATTTTAAAGCGGGCGATCGGGCGGCGATCGTCATGACGAATCAGTCGAAGTGGCTGATCTCGGCCTATGCGATTTTCTTCTGCGGAGGCGTTCTGGTTCCGCTGGATTACAAATTGACCGCAGTGGAGCATCTGCAACTGCTGGCGCATTCGAAGGCGCGGTTTCTGATCGTGGAGTACTTCCTGTGGCGGGCCATCACGCAGGCGCCGGAGTTTGGAAAACTGACGGCTGAGATTGTGCTCGTGACGGAGGCGCCGGCGGGAGCGGAGTTGCGTGGCGCGTATCGCTGGGAAGAATTTAAGCGAAAGGGCGATCCGCAGTTTGTGGCCCGGCAGCGCGAAGACACGGCCTGCATCGTGTATTCGTCGGGGACGGGTGGACGTCCGAAGGGATGCGTCCTTACGCATGACAGTTATCTGGAGCAGTGCGCTTCACTGACGGCATGGTATCCGTTTTGGCCGGGCATGCGCTATCTGAGCATTTTGCCCACGAATCACGCGATTGATTTCATGGTGGGGTTCATCGGGCCGTTTGTTTGCGGAGCTTGCGTTGTGCATCTGCGAACGCTGCGTCCGGAATTTGTGCGCGATGCGTTTGTACGCTATCGCATCACGTACGTGAGCCTGGTTCCAATGGTGCTGAAGAACCTGGAACGTGGACTGCGCGCGAAGTTCGATGAATTGACGCCCCGCAAGCGATGGATGCTGGACCGGTTGATCGGAGTGAACAAGATGGTAACGCGAGGGCGCCCGCGCGTGGGGCTTAGCCGGCGTTTGCTGCCCCATGTTCACAAGGCGTTTGGCGGAGAACTGCGGGCGCTGATCGTGGGCGGGGCGTTTACGGATCCTTCAACGTTGCAATTTTTCTATGACCTGGGAATTCCGGTGACGTGCGGGTATGGACTGACAGAGGCTTGCACTGCCGTAACGCTGAACGATCTTAAACCATTTCGTCCCGATACGGTCGGTAAGCCGCTGCCCGGGAGTGAAGTGCGCATATTAAATCCGGACACTGACGGGATCGGTGAGGTCGCGGTGCGCAGCCGCGCGGTGATGTCGCACTATCTGGACGATCCGGAACTGAGCGCTCAAACAATCGTTGAAGGCTGGCTGCTGACGGGCGACCAGGGGCGGTTTGAGGAGCACGGGCACTTGCAGCTCGTCGGGCGCAAGAAAAACATGATCGTCACCTCGGGCGGGAAGAATATTTATCCCGAAGATATTGAAGCGGTGTTCGATGGGCTGCCGGTAAAGGAGTTCTGTGTGTTCGCGGCGAACTATTTATGGCCGCTGAAAACGCTCGGCAGCGAGAGTCTCGTGCTGGTGTTACGGTTGGAGCAGAATCAGGAGTTCGAAGACAAATTGCGCGACGAGATCGTGGCGCGAAACCGGGGTCTGGCTGACTTCAAGCGGGTGGGCGGGTATTTGTTGTGGGAGAAGGACTTTCCGCGAACGGCATCGCTTAAAATCAAGCGCGGAGAGTTGGCGGCGGAGATTGGTAAGAGCGCGTCGCGGAAATCCATCGTTGAAATTTAGACAGAAGGTCTGTTCTGAGATCTGACCCCAGCGACCTGAGACCTAAGCGTGACTGAAAAGTTCCTAGCCATCATTAATCCGGCGGCGGGCGGCGGGCGCTGCGGCGAGCGCGTGGGTGCAGCGCTTGATCGCCTGCGGGTTACGGGAATCGCGATCGAGACGGCGCAAACTCGCGCCGCCGGCGAGGCCACTGGCATTGCGCGCGAGGCCTATGCGCGCGGATTTCGGAAGTTTCTGGCGGTCGGTGGCGATGGGACTTCCTATGAGATCGTCAACGGCTTGTTTCCGGAATGCCGTTCTCAGTTCGTGGCTCCCAATTCCCAGGAAACATCGAGTGTGGATGACAATATCCCGACCCTTGGATTCCTTCCGCTGGGCACGGGCAATTCGTTTCTGCGGGATTTTGCGGAGGGATCGTCCAGCGCAGAAGGCCTAGAGCATGCTTTGCGGACTCTGGAGGCGCGGCGTTCGCGGCCTTGCGATGTTTTGCGGCTCACCCACAAAGACGGAGTGATCTACTACACGAATTTGCTGAGCGTGGGCTTTGCGGCGGATGTGGCGATGCTGCGGCACAAGCGATTTCAAGGCCTCGGGCAGTTTGGCTATCTCCTGTCGATTTTTCTTTGCTTGGCGCGGCTGGATCGGCGGCCGTTTCCAGTGCGGTTCGACGATCGGAGCGAGTTTGACCGGCGCCGCTCGTTGTTTTTGACATTCAATAACAGCAAGTTCACGGGCGGCACGATGATGATCGCACCGGATGCAGTCACGGATGACGGACTGATTGAATATGTGCGATGGGGGCCAATTGGGAGGCTGGGGCTGATCCGGAACTTGGCCACGCTCTATGACGGCACGCACACAAATCACCCACTGGCCGAGCGGCAGGCGGTCCGCCGGGTCGAATTTCAACTCGAGGGGCCGGTGGATGTGATGGTGGATGGCGAGGTGCTGACGCTCGAGTGCCAGGCGATCGACGTTCTGCCATCGGCGTTGTGCGTGGTGGTTTAAGAAGGAGTAAGCCCGCCTCTACTCGTGATATAAAACTTCATGTCCCAAGAGCGAAGAGAACGGCAACAAGAAAGACTGGGGATCAAGACTTCGGCTTGGAATTGGCGAAGCATTGCGATGTATACGGCGCTGGCCGCCGTGGTGCTTGGAATCGCCTTCTACTTTTACCACCGCAGCCAGCATGAGCACGATGCGTTTGCGCGCTGTCTGACCGCTCGCGGCGCAAAAATGTACGGGGCGTGGTGGTGTCCGCACTGCGTGGAGGAAAAGGAAAAATTCGCCGCGTCGTTTGCGTACGCTCCCTATGTCGAATGCGGCATCAAAGGCCAGACGAGCGGACAGGCGCAGGTCTGCAAGGACGAGAACATCAAAGGGTACCCGACCTGGCAGTTTCCGCCGACGGGCGAACGCGTCGAACGCGTTTTCAGTCTGGAGGAATTGAGCGACCGCACGGGGTGCCCGCTCGAATGACCGGCTTAACGCATCGTCTGACGATTCTGGTGGCAATTCTGGCGGTGTGCGGAATCGCGGTGTCGTCGGTGTCCTTGCAGCATCACTATGCAACCTCAAAGACGTCGTTCTGCGATATCGGCGAAGCCTTTAATTGCGACATCGTGAATCGCAGCGAATACTCGACTCTCCTTGGTATACCCGTAGCGTTGATCGGGATGCTCGGATACGCGGCTCTGGCGGGGTTGGCCACCGTGTATCGCGCGCGACGCGAAACCCCGGCCCTGCTTTTTGGCGGGGCAGCGGCGGGTCTGGCGTTTGCGCTGTACCTGACTTACATTGAGGCGCATGTGCTGGGAGTGTACTGCATCTTGTGCCTGAGTTCTTTGTCGTTGATAACCGTGACCACGATGGTGACGGCGTGGATCTGGTGGAGGGGCAGTGCCCGGTAGCCTGGCGCAGAGGGGCTGCCGCTCGAAAAAATCCTTCTAAAAGCTGATAGCTCGACTCACTTCATGCCGCGGCCGACAACTCGAAAACTGAAGACCAAAACTCCCGCCACCGTGGCCGCGCCGGTCCCATCCGGCCAGATTTGGTTGCATGAACTCAACAGTAAGATCTTCGGCAACACGCGGCTGGTGCGGGTTTGGCTGCCTTCCGATTACGACGGATGGGGCGAGAAACACTATCCGGTTCTTTACCTGAACGACGGGCAGAATCTGTTTGACCCGGCAACGGCTTTTGCCGGCGTGCACTGGCAGGCGGGCGAGACGGCGACACGCCTGATCGGCGCGCAGAAGATCCCCCCGCTCATTATCGTTGGCATCGACAACACAAAGGCTCGGCTCAACGAGTACATTCCTTACAAGTCAAGTCAGCCCAGAGTTCTGCACGCGAAAGGGAAGTGCTATCCCGAGTTTTTGCAGCGAGAGGTGATGCCGCTGATCGAAGATCGCTATTCGGTGTCAAGAGGGCCGCAAAACACCGGGCTGGGGGGCTCGTCCTTGGGAGGTCTGATCGCGCTGTATACGCATCTGGCCGCCCCTGGTGTGTTTGGGCGATTGCTGATCGAGAGTCCGTCTTTGTTCGTGGCGAAGGGAAAAATTCTGGAAGAGTGCAGTCGGTCTCGCATTTGGCCGGAGCGCACGTATCTTGGAATGGGGACGCGCGAAACCGGGAACGAGGAAAAAGACGAAAATATTGTCGCTGGCATTCGCGAACTGGAAGGGATTCTGCGCGCCGCAGGCTTGAACGATCAACGGCTTCAGGTTCGCATCGACGAAGGCGCAGCGCATAATGAATCGGCGTGGGCGGCGCGGTTTCCGCAGGCGCTGGAATTTCTTTATTCGGAGCGCGACAAAGATTAGCCGCTACTTCGCAATTACGCCACAGGCGATGCGGTCTCCGGCGTTGCCGGATGGATCGGTTTTCTGGTCGTCAGCTTTGGCGTGAATGACGAGCGCCGTGCCTCCGTTGCTGAACAGCGAATGACTGTCATTGCCGAGGTTTACGTCCTTGTCTTCAATTGTTAGGTGAGCTTTGCCGTTGGCGCCAACCGTGAAGTTGGGGTTGTCGCCGGCGTGGTGGCCTTCCGGGTTTTCCAAACCATGTTTTTTCCCATCGGGATTAAAGTGCGGGCCGGCCGACTTGAAATCGGGAGCATCGCACTTTGCATTCTGATGAAAGTGAATGGCATGTTCGCCGGGCGGCAGATTCTCGAGCTTTAGTTCCATTCGGATTCCCGGGCCGGATTCAGAAAGCGTTGCAGTGCCAACCGGCTTGCCCTGGGTATCTTGGAGATGGACCATAGTCTTTGTCTTGGCCTGACTGGTCGAAACCAACGCCATAACCAGCAGCGCGAGGGGAAATAAGCGAATGGCTTTCATGGAGGGATTATAGCGAAAGGCGGCCTTCTCCGCCTCGGGCTTTAGCGCCATCAGCCGTGATCTGCCGCGGAATCCTCGATTATGGGACAATAGAGGGATGCAAAGAACTCTCACAACAGCGCTACTATTGGCCGCGGCGATGATGCTGGCTGGAGCTGGCTTCGCCCAGCAGACCAGCACTCCGGCGGCAACAACACCAGCGGCTCCTGCAGCCACAACTCCGAAGGCAGCCACGGCGGCGAGCGCTTCGGTCAAGAAGACGGCAACCGCGAAGGTAGCAGAATCGGCTCCGCTCAAGACAAAGACAGAGAAATTCAGCTATGCACTGGGCATGAACATTGGGACAAACCTTGAGGGCACGCTGAAAAAACAGTCCGTGGTAGTCGATTGGAATCTTGTGGCCCAGGGATTGAAGGAGGCCACCGCAGGTGGTAAGACGCGGCTGACGGAAGACGAAGCGAAGGCCGTCCTTTCCGATATGCAGAAGGAAGTTCAAGAGCAGCAGGCGGCGAAGGCAAAAGAAGCCGGAGAGAAGAACAAGAAGGACGGCGAAGAGTTTCTAGCCGCCAACAAAGGGAAGGAAGGGGTCACCACTCTGCCCGATGGTCTGCAGTACAAAGTTCTGACCGCCGGTACCGGACCGAAGCCCACGGCGGCCGACTCGGTCGTGTGTAATTACAAGGGGACGCTGATCGACGGCAAGGAATTTGACAGCTCCTTCAAGCGCGGCCAACCGGCCACGTTTGGTGTCGGCCAGGTCATCAAAGGGTGGACCGAAGCACTGCAACTCATGCCGGTCGGATCGAAATGGCAGCTCTTCATTCCGTCGAACCTTGGTTACGGTGAACGAGGTGCGGGCGGCGACATCGGTCCCAATTCGACTCTGGTTTTTGAAGTCGAACTGCTCTCGATCGTGGACAAAAATGCCGACAAGGGCAAGGACGAGAAGAAAGACAAGCCAGAAGAGAAGAAGCAGTAAATAAAAGCTTTGTCCGGTGGAGCGCCGGGCGTCCCCGCCCGGCGCTCCACCGAGTGAATCCCCCACCAATTTCTGAACTACAATCCCAAGTACATTACCGTGGACGTAGACTCCCAGCCTGACGTTGTCAGCAAGGTACCAGCCGATAGGGTCGGGATCCTCGTAGATGACGATGTTGATTGAGGTTTCGATGCGGAAATTAAGGCACGAAGCTGCATCCCAAGCCCTGCTCTTCTATTCATAGCGCAAAGCTTCGATCGGGTCGAGCCGGGAGGCGCGGATGGCCGGAACCATCCCGCTGATCAGTCCAACGGCCGCGAGGATCAGAACGGCGACGATCAGCGTGACGGGGTTGATCACCAGGCGGATGTCGCCCGCTTCCGCGTGTTTGGCCATGGCGCTGTAAAGCGTGAGTCGTCCAACGGAGAAAGCAACCACGTAGGCCAGGATGATGCCGAGGAGTCCGCCCATAAAAGTGATGGTGAGCGCCTCCGCCAGAAACTGGAAGAAGATGTGGCGGCGACGCGCGCCCAGTGCTTTTTCAACGCCGATTTCGCGGGTGCGCTGGGTGACAGAGACCAGCATGATGTTCATCAGGCCGACGCCGCCGATGCCAAGGGTAAGCGCGCCGATGAAGGCGAGCAGAATCTTAAGGCCGAGGGTAATCACCTCGAAATGATGCAGCCGATCCATGAGATTTACAACAAACAGTGCGCGGTGATCGATGGGATTGAACTTGTGCTGCTCGGCCAGGATATAGCGCACCGATTGCTCGATGCGCGCGTAATCGTCGGTCTCGTAGTTGAACCAGATGGAGTCCAGGTAGTGGGTGTCCTTGAGGTCGCTCATGGTGGTGAAGGGGATGTACACGACGCGATTCACGTTGTTGTCACCTTCCTGCATCTTGGGGGTCAGGACGCCGATGACCTCGAAGCTGACGCCGTCAATGCGGATGTACTCGCCCAGTGCGTTGCGCCCGGAAAACAGCTTGTCTTTGGTTTCCGATCCGATGACGGCCACTCGCGCGCGCTGGATCTGGTCCTCGGGATTATAGAAGCGCCCCTGAACCAGGATCAGAGCGCGGATGTCGAAGGTATTGGGGTATTCGCCGTTGACGCTCATGGTGTACGTGCGGTTGTCGAACTGCATGATCGCGTCTTTGTCGCAACTGGGCGTGATGTGGGTGATCTGCGGGATATTGGCCGAGAGCAGGTCGACGTCGTCAAGGGTAAGGCGAATCTGCGCTCCCGCTTTCTGCCCACCGGCCTGCATGGTAGACCGGCCGGGAAACACGATAAAAAGCTTGGTTCCAAATTCAGCGAAGATGTTGACGATGGCGCGGCCAAAACCATCGCCATAGGCGAGAAGCATGACCACCGTGGCAATGCCCCAAGCCATGCCCAGCATAGTGAGGGCGGTGCGCCGCCGGTTATGAAGCATCGCGTTGTAGGATTCCTGGAGCAGGTCGCGGATCATCGGATTATTCCTGCCTTAGGGCTTCGACAGGCTCAAGCCGCGCGGCTTTGCGCGCAGGGTAAAGCCCGGCGGCGACGCCCGCCAGCGTCAGACTGGCGATGGCCAGGATCGCAGATCGAAGAACGAGCCGCGGCGGATCAAACCCGCCCTGAAAGTTGTAACTGCCGAGCAGCGCCATAAAGCCGCCAGCCAGTGCCATGCCCACGAGTCCACTGACCAGTGTGAGCAAAATCCCCTCCACAAAAAATTGCAGCATAATGCTGCGATTGGTGGCGCCCAGGGCTTTGCGCAGACCGATTTCACGCGTGCGTTCGGAGACGGCGACCAGCATGATGTTGACGACGCCAATCGCCCCGAGCCCGAGTGTGACCAGACCGACGGTGCCGAGGAATTCGTCCATCGTATCGAAGATGACGCCCATCATTTGCGCCTGTTTGACGGTGTCCCAGCCTTCGAACGCGTCTTCATCGCGAAAGTCGAAGCCGTGATTACGGGCGATGATCCGGCGCGCCTCGTCCTGGGCGAGGGCGTGTTCGTCGGCGACGCGGGGCTGATAGTTGATGCCCGAAATCGCGTCGTACGCCTCCTCACCCTTGAGCGGGAAATCGCTCCGCATCACCTGGAAGGGAATGTAGGCGCGGGTATTGGTGGAGTTGTCGTCGCCGTGGCCGACGCGGTTCAAGGTGCCGACGACTTCGAAGCGATGGCCATTGAGCAGGATGAACGAGCCGATGGCCGGACGTCCGGGAAAAAGATTGTGCGACATCTCATCGCCCAGCACGACGACGTCACGCTTTTGCGTTTCGTCGAGGTCGTTGAGCCAGCGTCCCAGTTTCACTGGGAGGAATCGGATTCCGTTATATTGCGGCTCAGCGCCGGTGAGTTGCCCGCTGGCGCTGGCGAACTCGCTCACAGCATGCACATCGTTGGTGACCAGAACAGGCGTGAGGGCCTTGATGTGCGTCGCTTCCCTGCGGATGTCGAGATAATCCTGATACGTGAGACGGTATTCGCGAGCGGAGTTCATGCTGCCCGCTACGGCTGGAGTGCGGCCGGGAAAGATCATCATGATGTTTTCGCCGTACTCCGAGAGGTTGCGCTGGTTGCCGGTGCGAAAACCTTCGCCGAGGCCGACCAGCAGCAGCAGCGAACCGACTCCCCAGGCGATGCCGAACATGGTGAGGAAGGAACGCAGCTTATGCGCCCAGAGGGTGGCGAAGATCTGCCCGAAAACGTCAAACATCATTTGCATATTTACAACTCGTTGGAAACGATTCCAGGCTTCGGATCTCTGTTGTACCTAGGATAGCAAGCAGAGCAATCAGGCTACCACCATTGGTAACTGTTACGAGAACATTCAAACTCAAATGCTATGGACCACTATGGTCCTGGTAGTCCTAAAGATTTCCCAATGTGAATCTTCGTTCGCCAGTAGTGGATCCTGGTGTGTGATTCGACGGCGCAAGGCAGGTTCTAGCATGTATTTTAGATTGTTTGGCTTAAACGTGTTGTTGGGTGGCGATGAAGGTCGAGGATCTTGGCTGTTGGAATGCAGAGACTATCCGCGAAACGATCGAACGTCAGTGGGAAGGTGTTATGAAAGTACTCTCGGCCTGCATCCTGTTCTTGGTAACACCCCTGTTCGCGCAAAACTATGTGACGGGAGGAGCCCCCGCTGCGGCGACGAACGCTGTTTTTCACGCCAGCGCGGGCTACACCTTTGTCGCTTTGAATACGCCATCGCAACCGACCGTAGGGCTCAACGGGATCGATGCCAATGGTTTTGTCGACGTCACTCCGCGCTGGGGACTGATGGCGGACACGAGCTACGCGCGCATGGGCGACGTGTTCGGCACCGGACACAGTGCCAATGTCTTTAGTCTTTTGAGTGGACCCGTATTTTATCCCGTCCAGTATTTGAATACACGGATCTTCGTTCACACTTTGGCTGGCCTCAGCGTGGTGGACAGCGCCGTTCCGGTGAGCGACGGCCACTACCTCAGCGGAGCCCTGGCCCGATTCTCCTATGCCGTGGGCGGTGGAGTGGAGCGCACCGTTACGGGGCCATTTGCGATCCGTATCGGCGGCGATTATCTGCGAACAACATTCGCCAACTCCAGTTCGGCGATGCGGTTCCAGAACAATCTCCGGCTCGAGACCAGTGTCACCTACCGTTTCGGGAAGCGTTAGCTGCGGTGAAGAGTTAGAGTGCGTGTTAAGGCAACGGGTCCGACTGCCGGTCGGACCCGTTTTCGTTCCTACATTTTCATACCTTTCATGGTCGTCGACGAGAAGAACAGGAAGAAGTTCGACGGAGCTTCGGCGGCATCTCCGGCTGTCTCTGCTTCCTGGATTGCCTTGAGTGACGTAATGCCAGTGCTGCCATCCTTCGCCGGCCAGTCTTTCTGATTCAAGACCAGCACAGGAATCACCTGCCACCAGATTGGCTTGAAGTTGATGTCTTGATTGATGAGCACGTGGCTGTGATTTGGAGTGGGCAGGAACACGTTTGAAGTCGGTGGAGGGATCAATTTTAGAGCCGCTAGAACTGGGCCTAAATCCAGGCGGGAAGCATGCATGGTGCACGTGCCGGGAGCCGATCCCGGGTCGGGGCACTGCGTGTACACCAGCGGACTCTGCTTGAACCCTTCGGGAATCGCTCCGAACAACTGGATCAATGTGTTGCCCAGCGCCGGACCGCACAGGGTTCCCTGAACCACTCCAGTGCAAGAGATAGCATCATTAGGATTCTGGTCGTTGTCGAGCGAGAACATGGGCACCAAGACATAGAGTGGCTCGCTGGTATTTGCCGGATTCCCGGTCTTGCCCGGAGGGGTGATCGAGGGCTGCGTACCCACCACGCAGATGGGAGTCTGCAATTCTCCCGGGTCTGATTCCGCCGGGATGCCGTTATAGTTCAGGTCATCCTTGGGTTGGTCGATGCAATCGAAATTCTGGGTGTAGCTAAACTTCAGGACCTGGCTGTCGCCGAACCCCAGGGTTTGATTGGGCTGGAGTTTCTGCGCAAACAAGGTTCCTGTGATCAACGCAACGGCTGCTAGCATCGCCAGCCGAAAAGGTAGGGTCTTCACTCTCGTTTTCATCGGTTTCTCCATGGCCATACGGGGCCTCGCCTGGAGTACGGACGAAGGGTCGGGACGGATTGCGCTATGGCCAGGACTTGCGTTGACCCGCGCCCGTCGTCGCAGGTCATTCCCAGTCGTCACTGCCGATCGGGTCGCCGTCCGGGGGCGCAGCGGGCGTTGGCAAATGGAGTTCGGCGGGGTTCTTTTGAAAGCGCTCGATCTGGCTTGCGGCAAAAAAGAGTTGAGCTCGCGTGGCCTCGTCTCTCGCCGACGGCGTTTGGGTCGCGATCCATTTCTTCAACTCATCGAGCTTAAGTGAAGCAACCGCACGGACTTGTGCTGATGCGTGATCGTCGTTCGCCAGCGTCATAAGATGATCCAAAACAATCGCATCGACCGTGCGCTGAATTGCTCCCTTGTAGCCGGAAAGCGGCTGCGCCTTCCACGTGGCGGCAAGCAAACTGGTCGCCAGTTCGTCAAAACCGGGATTGTCGGCATCGAGTGCGTGATACTCGATCATGCGCTGGGCGCGCTCTGGCTGAAGCAGCAGGTTCATCACGATTTCCGCCGCTGCTTCCGCGGGAGCCAGCGCATCAAATGCCGGCGAAGTGCGGCGGTAGAAATTCTCGCGACCAGTGGGGTTTTCAGGCGGGCGCGGCGGAATCATCTGCAGCAGCAGTTCAGGCAAAGCCAGTATGTCAGGCGAGAGCGTGCTGAGAACCGCGTGAATCGATTTCCGTTGCTGCGCGGCCGGTACAACTTCCAGTGCTTTCTGTTGGTCTTGAATTCCGCGAAGATTAAAAGAGTAATCCAGTCCGCCGATCGATTTCGCGACCGCCATCACCTGATAGCGGTGATAGAGATACATCGGCACGAGCACATCTTCGAGGGTCGCCATCGGAGTGTGCTCGGGAATTGCGTCCTCCGAAAGATTTTTCAGGGCCGCTGCACGCACAGCCATCACGCGACTCAAGCCGTCGAGAGCATTGCTGCCCGTGTCCCAGAGGTGCGCCACGGGGCTGGCGGAGCCGAGCGGGCGCGCATCCTGATCGGTGAGGTACAGAAGTCCCCGTGAAAAGGCGTCACTGAGAATTTTATCGAGAGCCCGGGGCTCGTTCGCTTCTCGATAAAGATCGCTGTAGCCATACATGATCGAAACCTTATCCCACTCGCCGATGCCCACCGCATAGGCATCCGAAACGTCAGGCCGGCCGTCCGCACCGAGAGATACGGTCGGCGACGGATAATCCATCACTGAGCTGCGATTTACGATGCTGGCGGCGTAGTTGTGCATGAGGCCGAGGGTGTGGCCGGTTTCATGAGCGGCGAGTTGCCGAATGCGTGCCAGCGCCATTTCGTTGGCCTGCTTAAGGGCAGCCGGGTTCTTGCCGAAGGGATCGAGGAGCCCCTGCGCGATCAGAAAGACCTGGCGGATTCTCAACGCGTCGAAATTCACATGGCCGTTGACGATCTCGCCCGTGCGCGGATCGGCGATGGCGCTGCCGTAGGCCCAGCCCCGCGTCGCGCGTGGAACCCATTCGATGACGTTATAGCGAACGTCCATCGCGTCCACCCCTTCCGGCAGCAGCTTTACTTGAAATGCATCCTTGTATCCGGCGGCGGTGAAGGCTTGATTCCACCACGAAGCCCCTTCGAGAACGGCGGAACGAATCGGTTCGGGAATAGCGCGGTCCACGTAGTAAACGATGGGTTTCACAGGCTCGCTAATCGGGGCGGACGGGTCTTCTTTCGTCAGCCGAAAATGATCGATGTAGCGCTTGACGATCGGTTGGTCGACCGGCGTCGCAAAATCCATGTAGCTGATGCCAAAGAAGCTGGAACGTGGATCGTAGGCTCGTTCGCGAAATCCCACCGGCGGCGCCTGAATGAAAGAGAAGTGCTCGTGCACAGTGATGGCACGAGGATCAGGTGTGACCTGCTCGACCCAAGGGCCTGGATTGTCTCCCACCAAAGTCAGCGTCGATTCCACGTCCGTGTTCTCCGGAAAGTTCTTGGTCCGGGGAAGGTAGATCGCCGACCGCGACAAATCGACGTGGTAGGCGCCTTGCTTGACCGCTGCGAGTCTTGCCGCAACCTCGTGCGCATCGCTCAGGAAGAATGGCGTAGCGTCCACCAGAACAGCTTCCCCATCTTTATCCTCGGCAGCGACTTCGAACCCCCAGAGTACAGATTGAGCAAAGGACTGTTCGACCGCCGTTCGCTGCTCCAGATCGTCGGTAACCGCTCGGTAGCGTTCATTTTCGGCGACGAGCAGAACGCGCGGGCCAATGCGCTCGAAATGGACTACACTCGTCCTGCCGGGCTGGCCGCGATCGAGTCCAACGTCATTCGACCCCACGCCGTTGGGAAGCGACTCGTAATAGAGGAACGGCACGTCCCATTTGTCGATCTGCAGCCAGACTTTTCCTTCACGTGCATCCCAGTAATAGGTGAAAAATCCAGGCAGCTTTTGCATGCCGGTGGTTTTCTCGGCGATGGTCTTCAGGCTGGTTGTCTTCTGCTCCAACGCGGTCGGCGTTTTCGACTGCGTTTCCGTCGTGGAATTCTGCGCAACGGCAACGGCAGCGACGAACGTCAAGGCTGCCAGAGCCGCGATCGGGGCGCGCTTCATCGATAGTTCCTCCTGGGAGAAAGCACGTCGCTATAGTAAATGTGTTGGGCGTTTCTGGCTTGGCGGCCGCGGCTCTCATTCGCCGCGGCGGAAACTATCGCTTCGAAATTGGATGATTTTCCGGCGATCCCGTTTTGACGGCCGGCCTGCGGGCAACTCCTCAAATTGCTTCGCGGCCTTCCGCTCCGCCGCCACTATCAGGCGCTGCTCGCGGCTAGCCTCGGTCTCGCGGTAGAGCGTTTGCGCCACCGCAGCCGGGCCGCGCACGTCGCTCAACAGCAACACTTTGACCTGAAAGTCGCCGCCCTCGTTGGCCACCCGCAGCATGTCTCCAATGCGAACCTCGCGCGCAGCTTTGGCGGGCTGCCCGTTGCATTGAATTCTGCCGAGTTCGCAGGCTCGCGCAGCTAATGATCGCGTCTTGAAAAATCTCGCAGCCCAAAGCCACTTGTCCGTTCGCACCGAGGTCATGCTTTATTTTGCTACACAAGTGGGCATCAGCGCTTGCTACTCCATTCGGTACTCGACCTTGATTCCTCGCCGTGCGATTTCTTCAAGAAAGGCGTCGGCGGGGACGTCTCGCTCCTGTAGCACTGCGCCGCGCTTGCTCACCGTCCCCGTGCACATCATCTGAAGCACGATGGATGCTGGGAACGCGGTGGTGCGCATCATGGCGCTCATGTCGCTTTTGGGATCGTAGTGGTCGACCATGGTGAAGGTGGCCACCCGGCCTTTGAGTTTGCCGCCGAGCAGGCCGCGGACTCCAGGTGACTTGATGGACTCGTGGGCCTCCAGCCGCATGATACAGACGTCGGGGCCTTTGCCCGCGAATTTTCCTTCGAACACCTTGGACATGAGTGCCCGCGGCGCGACTTCCACGTTGCCGACCCGCATTTTGTCGCTGGAAAACAGGCCGAGTTCCTTCAATTCGCACAGCAGATCGTAGTGTCCGGGATAGCGCAGCGTTTTCTCGAAGCATTCGCCAACCTTGCCCTCGAAGGTCTCGGGCAAAGTCGAAGTTCCGCCAGAAGTTTGGAAAGCGACTAGCGGAGCGAATCCTTCCATATGAAACGGTTCGGGTTCAGTGAGCGCCTCGATAGTGGTCAACTTGCCTTTGCGCAGAATGCGCGCGGGCTCCACGTATTCATTAATCAATCCTTCGACGGAAAACACGAGCTGATAATGAAACGGAGGCATGGGTTTTTCGGGCAAGCCGCCCACGTAGAGCTTGAGCGCGTCGGCGCGGCCGTCGAGGCGGCGCACCAGTTCTCCGCCGAGGATCGAGGCCATGCCGGGAGACAGGCCGCAATCGGGAGCCAGCCCGACGCCTTTCTTCTCCGCCTGTTTTGCGAGCGCGAGTTCCTGGCGGACGACGGTGTTGTTGCCGCCCAGATCCGCGAAGTGGCATCCGGCGGCGATGGCGGCTTTGGCCAAACCGAGGTTCAGGCGGTAAGGAACGGCGGAGAGCGCTCCATCATGGCCATTCATCAGTCGCGCCGCTTCTTTTTCTTTCGAGGCGTCGAGCGCGACGGCTCGAACTTTTCTGTTGCCGGCGATGCGGTTGACGCGTGCCGCAACATCCTTCGCGCGCTGGCGATCGCTATCGGCGAGTGTTACGGAGTCGACGTGGTCCTGACGGGCCATGTCATAAGCAGCGGCGGATCCCATCATTCCGGAACCGATGACGAGCAGTTTCATAAGTGCTCCTTATCTCGAATCTTCAGGCCTTGCGATGTTGAGGTGAATCAGATGACGGATCAGGCTACAGGAAGGCGTTGCAACGCAAAGTGACTTGGCTCACGTCGATGCGGTCGATGGAGAAGGAATGAGCGGGGCGGGATGCGAGGCCACGGGCTTGCTTGCCTGGCGAGGATCCGCCGCGGGCCGAAAAAGCAAGCGAAAAGGAGCGGAAGATCACCGCCGTAGCGGGTTGCACGGAGGGAACAAATCGCCGCATTTTCAGTGGTTTGCTCGCGCGTCCAAGTACCTTCGTACCGTCTCTAGTACCTTAGTTACCCCAACGCCGGTGACCGGGGCTTGACTTGCCATTCCATGTCTATATGTAGGTTATTCCTTGCGAACGTATACAACCTATAGACAATCATCGCAACTACGCATTTTCTGCAATCCAGAAAAACCCCATAAAACCCAGCAAAACCGGGAAATTCACTGGAAGAGTCCCGGACTTCCGGTTGAGATATGCTCAGCACACCAAAATAAACACGAACGCGCAGGGAAACGGAAATGGCCGACTCGCGAGAAGTGATGAACATTCGACAAGCTTCCCAGTATCTGGGAGTGAGTGCGGACACCCTTTACAAGTACGTGAACGAACAAAAGATTCCCGCGTTCAAGTTGGGCAACCGCTGGCGCTTCAAGAAATCGAAGATCGATCAGTGGATGGAAGAGAAGTCGGTGGAAACGGAAGCGCGAGACAAAAAGAAAATCAAGGCGGCGGCGAAGGCCGCCGGAACTCTGTAAACGAACTCGAAGCGAATTCTGAATACGAGGGCGAGCACATGTTTGGAATGGGGACGAAAACGATAGTGGGATTGGATGTGGGTTCTTCGAGCATCAAAGCCGTCGAACTGAGGAAGACACGCACGGGAATCGAAGTGGCGCATCTTGGTCTGGAGCCCATCGCGCCGGACATCGTGGTCGATTCCATGATCGTGGACTCGGGCACGGTTTCGGCGGCAATCGCCAAGCTGTTCACCGATACGGCAATCAAGTCGAAAGCTGTGGCCACGGCGGTGAGCGGACACTCGGTAATCGTCAAGAAAATCTCACTGCCCTCGATGAGCGATCAGGAATTGGCCGAGACCATCCAGAAGGAAGCCGCCCAGCACATTCCGTTCGATCTAGCGGACGTGAACCTCGACTACCAGATTCTTTCCGACGATGCGACCAGTCCGCAGATGGACGTCCTGCTCGTGGCTGTCAAGAAAGACAAGATTTTGAACTACACCAACGTACTCTCGATGGCCGGCAAAACTCCGGCTATTGTGGATATCGATGCGCTCGCACTGCAGAACTGCTACGAGTTCAACTATGAACCCGCTCCGACCCAGGTCGTCGCGCTGCTCAACCTGGGTGCGAGCGTGATGAACATCAACATCGTGAAAGGCACGACGCCGTTGTTCCCGCGCGACGTTTCGGTGGGCGGGCATCAGTACACCGATTCTCTGCAGAAGGAACTGGATCTGAGCTTCGACGACGCCGAGTCGCTGAAGCTGGGACGCAAGGTGGGCACGACCCAGGATGACGCGAAGACGCCGATCCTGCAGCAGGTGACCGAAATCATTGTGCTCGAAATTCAGAAGACGTTCGACTTCTTCCGCGCCAGCGCTTCGGGCGAGCACATCGAGAAGATTTATCTGGCCGGCGGTTCCGCCAAAGTTCCAGGACTGGTGGAAGCGTTGCGGCAGGAGTTCTCAATGCCGGTCGAGTTGTTTAATCCGTTTCAGAAAATAACGGCTCCGGTGGATGGCGCCGGGGCAGAGCTGGTCGAACAGAACGCAGGCCAGTTGGCTGTGGCCGTAGGTTTGGCCCTGAGGAGCTTTGAAAAGCTATGATCCGAATCAATCTGCTGGGATCTCCGAAACCGAAAGGCAAGAGCAACGCCGGTTCCGCCGTCGGCATGCCGAGCTTCGAGATGGGCAACCTCGGCGGCCCGGTCATGCAGGTGGCGGCAGTGCTGTTGATTGCCGGCGCCGTGAATGCGGGGTATTGGTACAAGCTGGATCGTGAAAAGACCACGATCGAAGCTCAGTCCCGTCTGGCGGAACAGAAGAATCGCGAACTGGCCGACATCAAGGTGAAGTACATGGAGCGCCAGAGGCAAGCCGACGCCTACAAGCGCCGGGTGGATGTGATCGACCAGTTGCGCAACGGCCAATCCGGTCCGGTCAATCTGCTCTCCATGATCGGCGATACGGTCAACGGCACCGAGGCGGTTTGGTTGAACAGCATGCAGGACCTGGGCGCGAATGTGGCCATTGACGGCACGGCGCTATCGAGCGATGCCGTCGCCAACCTGATTTCCAACCTGCAGAAGACCGGCTTTTTCAAGAACATCGAGATCAAGGAAAGCTACCAGGACGACGCCATCAAAGATATGCAGGCGTTTCAGTTCACGCTGACCTGCGAAAAGGCGAAGTCGTAAAGGCGGAACCGACTATGAATCTTGGCGAAATCACAGGTGTGAAACTGCTGGGCGTGCTGCTGCTGGTGGCCGTGGTGGCCACGGGCGGACTGTACTACACGGTCTACAAGTCGCAGCGCGACCAAAATGATGCGGCGCGGGTGAAGCTGCAGGCCAAACTGCGGGAAAACGCGGAACTCGAAGCCTATAAGCCGAAACTGGCCGACATGGACCGCCAGCTCGCGAGTTTGAAGCAACAGCTGGATATCGAGCGCCGAATCGTCCCCGATGAAAAAGATGTGGACGATTTCATGCGTATGGTGAGCGGAGAAGCCCGCAAGGCAGGAGTCGAAATCCGCCGCTATACGGCTCGTCCCTACAACGCAAAAGAGTTCTACACCGAGGTGCCTTTCGAGGTGGAGTTGGACGGTCCCTACTACTCGATGCTGAGTTTCTTCGACCGGCTGGGAAAAGTGGAGCGGATCGTCAACGTCTCGAACCTGTTGGTGGCCTCGACCCGCAAGCCGGGCGATGCCAAGGCGAAGCATACCTATCAATACGCGCCGGGGGAGAGTGTTGTCGCGACCTTCCTGACGACGACGTATTTCAGTCATGACCTGGATCCGGCGGCGGCGGGCAAGCCCGCACCCCCGGTGAAGAAATAGGAAGGACAGGATGAAGATGAAGCCAGCGATCACGATCACGACGACAATTCTGGTTTCTGTGCTGGCCGTGGGCACGGCTATGGCCCAGAGTCCCAGCATGATCCAGCACGCGCGCAGCACGATGAACGGCGTGAGCAACCGCGCCACAGCCGCTTCGAATGAGGCGCTGGGCGTTCACGACGGCCCGCCATCGGCGGCGACCGCCCGTGCTGCCGCCAAATCGAGCGCGGCACCGGCAAAGACATCTTCATCGCCGGCGCCTGCGAATTCTGCTTCCATGAAACGCAGAGAGAGGAGAGGGCGAGGCGCAAATCTGGTTGTGCAAAGCGCGCCCACGGCACCCGCAGAAGCAGAAAAGGAAGCGGCGCAAGTTGCCCGGGCGGCGGACAACGGAGTGAGTGGCAACAACGAGGAAAGCGAACAGTCGGTTCTCCCGGACAGCAAGTACAACGCGAACGGCAGGCGCGATCCTTTTATCAGTCCAGTGGTAAGCCACGCTGGCGGTTCCGGTTGCAGCACGGGCAAGAAATGTCTGGAGATCGGCAACGTCAATTTGCGCGGCGTGGTACGGTCCGAAGGCGGTTTCATCGCCGTGGTTAGCAATGGCCTCAATAAAGCCTATTTTCTGCGGGAAAACGACCCGGTGTTCAACGGCTACGTGATGAAGATCACCGGCGACTCCATCGTTTTCCAGGAAACACTGCAGGACCGTTTGGGAAAGACGTTTACGCGGGAAGTAACGAAGAAGATCACGACTCCGGCAGTGTAGGTCTGGAGAACTAGGGCTAAAGAATTAAAGAATTCGAGGAAGCGCATGGAGGCGTAAACGCCTCGCATGAGGAGATAGGGAAATGCGAAAGCAACTGATGGGTCTCTTGGTTCCGGTGTTCGTGTTCGCAGCGATGACGAACGCGGCGGCGGGTGACATGACGGCGAAGGAAGCGGCGGCGAGCGCTCGGTTGCAGAAGATCGAGATCGCGCACGGCCAGGACGGATTGCGGGTCGAGTTCAAAACCAAGGGCGCGCTGGCACCCGCGGTGTCAACGCTCGAATCTCCGGCACGCATTGTCGTCGACCTTCCCAACACCGTAATGGCGACGGCGCAGAGCCACATCAGCGTGGGCAGCGATGGCGTAAAGGATGTCCGCATCGGGATGGACGGCCAAGTTCCGCCTAGCACGCATGTGGTCATCGATCTCGCCGGCGGCGATCCAGCCCGCAGTCGCCAACGGGAACTCGTGATGGGCCCGGACGGCAGTTTCACCCTCGAGATTCATGACGCTGTGTTGGCGCATCGCCAAGCAGCGGCGGTGTCGCAGCAGTTAGCGCAGGCTTCGGCCGGCCCCGTTTCCGCTCCGGTGGTTGCTTCGGCAAGTCCAGTTCCGGCAACGGTTCCGGCAACGGTGATCGCGCCCGCTACGGGAGCGCCAAACCCCGACAAGCCGGCGGAATTCGCCTTCGTCGAGCCCAAATTCTCGGTCAAAGAGGGCAAAGCGGACGACAAAGCGGCCGTACCGGCGGTAAAAGCCGGGGAAGCGGCCAGTCGCTTTGCCGACAAGACAGCGGCGGAGTTGGTTGTGACCAGCGCCAATGCTGCGATGGGGCAGGGGCAAGCTGCGGGCAACGGGCAGGGCATTCAGCCGGCTGTGAATCTGGCGGCGGAACAGAAAGCCGAAATGGCGCAGAAGCCGACGGTGAATAACGGTTCGAAATACACCGGCGAGCCCATCTCAGTCAACCTCAAAGACGTGGATCTGAAGGACTTCTTCCGGCTGATTCACGAGATCAGCGGATTGAACGTGGTGCTCGACCCCATGATCCACGGCAACCTGACCATCGTACTCGATGATGTGCCTTGGGATCAGGCGCTGGACATCGTCCTGAAGAACAACGACCTGTCCCGTCAACTGGACGGCAACGTGCTGCGCATCGCCACCGTCGATACGCTTCGCAAGGAAGCTGAGGGCCGCCGCGCTCAAATCGACGCCGAGGCGCTGGCGGTCGATAAAGTCAGCATCACACGCTTTCTCAGCTACGCGCACGCCAAGGATGTATTGCTTCCCGTTAAGAAGTTCCTGAGCCAGCGTGGCGATATCGTTGCCGATGAACGCACAAATTCGATCATCGTTTCCGACATTCCCGCGGTTCTGCCCCAGATCGACCGCATCATCCAACAGATGGACCGCAAGACACAGGAAGTTGAAATCGAAGCCCGAGTGGTGGCCGCCACCCGCAGCTTCGCGCGCGACATCGGTACGCAACTCGGCTTTGGCTGGGGCAACGGTACAACCGCCGTTGGCGGTGCGGGGGCCGCGGGCAGTTCACCTCTCACCGCCTCAGGTCTGACGCCCAATTACATCCAAAGCACGACTCCCTTGGGGTCGATTCCGTTGTTCTCAAACCTTGGAGCAACCGCGCCCACCAGCGGCTTGTCCTTCATCAACGCCACCAACAACATTCGAATCGACGCTGTCTTGACCATGGCGGAGTCGCGCGGCTTGCTGAAGGTTCTTTCCCGTCCGCGCGTGGTCACGCAGAACAATGTTCAGGCGGTGGTGAAACAGGGTACGAAAATACCGATCATGACGGCGTCCACCATTGGCGCTCCGGCCACGGCTACCTATGTCGATGCCTTCCTGCGGCTGACGGTGACTCCGCAGATCACCTCGGAGGGAACGATCTTCCTCAACGTGGACGTGGAAAACACTTTGCCCGATTTTGGCCACGAAGACACTGCCGGAAACCCCGCCCTGATCACGCAGCAGGCCACCACGCAAGTCCTGGTGACCGATGGCGGCACGGTGGTGATTGGCGGCGTCATCCAGACGCAGAATTCGCTAGCGATTTCGCAGGTGCCTCTACTGGGCGATATTCCGTACCTGGGCAACCTGTTCAAGCATCGGACCGTGAGCACGTCAGACTCGGAACTGATTTTCTTCATCACTCCGCGCATCATTCAGACCTAATTCTGTCAGAAGCGCGAAGTCGAACGAGCCACAGCCGCCGGTCTTCTCGGAGAAACTGCCGAGAGACCGGCGGCTTGCTTTCCAGTCTCAGTTGGCAGGTCGCAGATCTTTGGAAAATCGTTTCGCGGAGTTACAGAACATTGTTGCCATCGCATCGAGTTGAGATTTTGACTTCCTGAGACCCGCTTCCCGCTTCTTGCTACACTTCTCCCTATGGATCACGCTGGTCGCCTGAGTCGCCTTCGATCGGGCCTCGAAGAGAACGATCTGGATGTACTGCTGGTGACGCATCTCCCGAATCTCCACTATCTGTGTGGATTTACCGGCAGCGCGGCTGCTTTGCTCGTTGCCACCGCGGGCTCCATCCTTTTTACCGATGGCCGCTATCGTACGCAGGCGCATGAGGAGGTTCAGGGCACCAGAATTGTCGTCGCGCACAAATCTCCAATCGTCGCGGCGGCGGAGTGGCTGGCCGCGCGGCGACGAAAATCAACTCCGTTCGTGGTCGGCATCGAACCGGAATCGATCACCGCCGCCACGCGCGACCGCTTGGCCTCCACGCTAAAAGGAAAGGCGCGCCTGCGTTCCGCGCCGCCTCTGGTCGAGCGCGCCCGTATGGTGAAGGACGCTGCCGAGATCCTGCGCATTCGGCGGGCGGTTGAGCTTGGCGCCAGTCTCTTCCGGATTGCATGCCGCAAAATTCGGCCGGGCGTGCCTGAGGTCGCGGTTGCCGCCGCCATGGAATACGAGGCGCGTTGTGCCGGGGCCGAAGGCATGTCGTTTCCAACCATTCTTGCGTCCGGCGAGCGCTCCGCGATTGTGCATGGCCGGGCCTCGCGGGCGCGCGTTCCGCGGCGCGGGTTCGTGGTCTGCGATTTTGGTGTTATACTCGCCGATTATTGTTCGGATCGCACCCGAACCGTGCATGTTGGACGTCCTTCGGACGGGGCGCGGCAGTTTTACCATGCCGTGCTCGAAGCGCAACTGGCGGCGATTGCAGCAGTACAACCGGGAGTCACTTGCGCCCAGGTGGATGGCGCTGCGCGTGGCGTGTTGCGCAAGAGAAAACTGGCGCGCTATTTCACCCATTCGACCGGGCATGGTTTAGGATTGGAGATTCACGAAGCGCCGCGGTTGGCGGCAGGGCAAGCCCAGAAGTTGGAGCCGGGAATGGTGATTACGATTGAGCCCGGCGCCTACGTTCCTGGGAAGTGGGGCGTGCGGATCGAGGATGTGGTGGTGGTTACGTCTTCGGGCTGCGAAGTGCTCACGCCGGACAAGAAGGAACTGGTTGTTATTTAGCAGATCGCATTGAACGGATCATAAAACGGATCACAAGAAGAGCGGAACCCGCCTTATCCATGAATCAAAAAGAGCTGAAAGAACTCATCGAGTTCTTAATCGAAAAAGACATTGCCGAATTTGAATTGGAGCGCGGCGACGTCAAAGTTAAGATCAAGCGCGGAGCCGAACTCGCGCGCCTGCCCGACTCGCGATATTTCGCGGTGCATCCAGCGGTCGATTCGTCCGCCCAACTTCCTGCCGCCCAGTCAGCCAAGGTGGAACTCGGCGCAGCTGCCACGCCTGCTCCTGAACCCGAAGAGCATCTGCACATCGTGAAATCGCCCATCGTCGGAACGTTCTATGAATCGCCCTCGCCCGGTTCTCCGCCATTTGTCAAAGTCGGCGATACCCTGGAGGTTGGCCAGGTTTTGTGCATTGTCGAAGCCATGAAGCTGATGAACGAGATCGAATGCGACGTGGCGGGAGAGTTGGTCAAGAAACTCGTCGCCAACGGCCAACCCATCGAGTACGGACAGGATTTGTTTGCCGTCCGGCCCAACAAATAGGCTCTCAGTTCGCAGGTCTCAGCTCTCAAGGAAATCCAGTGCTGTGCAGTCCAGTGATTTTTCTGAGAGCTGAGAGCTGACGGATGAGAGCTTTTACATCATGTTTAAGAAGATCCTAGTTGCGAATCGCGGAGAAATCGCGCTGCGCGTCATCTGCGCGTGCAAGGAACTCGGCATCCGCTCGGTCGCGATCTACAGCGAAGCCGATCGGAATTCGCTGCACGTGCGCTTTGCCGACGAAGCGATCTGCATCGGCCCGCCGCAACTCGCGCAGAGTTATCTCAATATCCCCGCCGTGATCAGCGCCGCCGAAATCGCCAACGTCGACGCCATTCATCCTGGCTACGGCCTGCTTTCGGAAAACGCCAATTTCGCGGAAGTCTGCGAAGCCTGCCACATCAAGTTCATCGGGCCCACTCCTAATGTCATCCGGCTGATGGGCGAAAAAGAAAAAGCTCGCGCCACCATGAAACAGTATGGCGTGCCCATCGTTCCCGGCTCGGACGGTGTCGTCGCCACCGCCGAAGAAGCGCTCGAATGGGCGCGGAAGATCGGGTTCCCGGTCATCGTAAAAGCCACCGCAGGAGGCGGCGGGCGTGGCATGCGTATTGTGCGCAACGAAGACGAATTGCCCACGCTTTACCGTCAGGCGCAGTCGGAAGCGGCGGGTGCCTTCGGCAATGGCGACCTTTACTTGGAACGCTATGTCGAGCACCCGCGACATATCGAGTTCCAGGTGCTGGCCGACGAACACGGCAACGTCGTCAGCCTGGGCGAGCGCGAATGCTCGATTCAGCGCCGCCACCAGAAACTGCTCGAGGAATCGCCGTCAGTGAAGATGACGCCAGAACTTCGCAAGGAAGTCGGCGACATTCTCAGCAAAACATTGAGCCAGGTCGGCTACCACAATGCCGGCACCATCGAATTTCTCATGGATCAGCAGAGCCGCCTTTACTTCATCGAGATGAACACGCGCATTCAGGTCGAGCATCCGGTAACGGAAATGGTCACGGACGTGGACTTGGTCAAGAGCCAGATCATGATCGCCGCCGGCGCCAAGCTGAGCGACGTGCTCCAAGGCCCCATCGTGCATCGCGGACACGCCATCGAATGCCGCATCAACGCCGAGCACCCCGAGAAGTTCACCCCGTCGGCAGGCAAGATCACCACCTTCAACCCTCCCGGAGGCACCGGCGTCCGCATCGACACCGCCGCCTACGCCGAAGGCACCATCCCTCCTTATTACGATTCGCTGATCGCGAAGTTGGTAGTCCGAGGCAAAGATCGCAACGAAGCCATCCAACGCATGAGCCGCGCGCTAGGAATGTTCATTGTCGAAGGAATCTTCACCACCATCCCCCTGCACCGAAGAATTCTCGCCGACCCCGATTTTCGCGCGGGGAACTTCGACACCGGGTTTATTGAGAGGTTCTTGGCGAAGGGGAAGTGAGTAGTTGGTGAAATCGCGAGTGGCTGTTGAAAAAGTGCATGATCGGAATGCCTTCGGCTGCCTGATCGCGCGAGCCGAGTCCAGTCTTCTCACCTTGGCTAAGCGGCAGCTTCTATCGTGGGTGTGGGTCGGCTGAGGAGCCGCACCAAGCGCTTTAGGTTCTGTGCCGCCGCTGCCAGGAAGAACTGCTCCCGCACAAACTTCAGTCTCCGTAGGCGCCGTCTCTCAGTCCCAACTACTTCAAGAACCTGCGGAGCGCCGACAAGGCGCCATACGATACTGCCGTCCAGAAGAAAAAATTAACAACGCTAGAGATGACGAGCATTGGCACGATCTCGACACCGTGAGGGTAGCCGCTAAACATCGCAGAGGCGTACATGCCAAGAATAATTCCCGGCGACAGCGCGTAACCCGAGAACGGTTCCGCTGGCTCGAGACTATACGGTATCAGTGAGCATAAGACCAACACTGCAGCCGAGAGCAGAGACCACCGTAAGATGCTCATAACTGTTTAGAGAAAGGCGATAGCGCCAACCATCCTGGCGCGTGCCGACATTAAAAGCTCGTGCAGACGCATGGCTGAGAAAAGCATAAACTACGACGAGCGGCAATGCTCCTTCCTCGCCTGTACCCCATCCTCGATCCCGATTGCTTCCCCGATGCCGATGCCCTGTTCTCTGCCGCCGAAGAACTAGCCTCTGCTGGCTGCACATTGCTACAGTACCGCAACAAATCCGGCAACGCCCGCCAAATGCTGGAAGACGCCCGCGAACTAAAAGCGCGCCTCGGCCCCAGCATCAAACTCATCATGAACGACCGCGCTGACCTCTGCCTGGCCGCCGACTTTGACGGCCTCCACGTCGGCCAGGACGATCTCTCTCCCAACTCCGCCCGCCGCATCATCGGCCCCACCCGCCTGCTGGGAGTATCCACCCACAATCCCGACCAACTAGCCGAAGCCGACAAAACCACAGCCGATTACCTGGCCATAGGCCCCATTTTCGCCACAGCCAGCAAAGCCAATCCCGACCCCACAGTTGGCGTCGAGGGCCTGCGCCAAGCAAGAAAACTGACCAGCAAACCGCTCGTGGCAATCGGCGGCATCACCCGCGCCAACGCCCGTTCTGTCATCGAGGCCGGAGCCGACTCCGTGGCGGTGATATCCGACTTGATACGGTCTCCCCGCAAATCAGCAGAGGAATTTTTCAGGGTTCTGGGGTAAAGTTGAACAACTCTTGCAGCGACAGCAGTCTCTTAGGAGGTTCGTGACCACGAACGTTCAGCCCCCCGCTCCGAATTCGCGCATCAGCGATTGGGAGCGCCACACTCATCAGGACAAAGAACTAGTCAAAGGCCTCGGCCTGACCAGCGCCACCATGCTGGTGATGGGCTCCATGATCGGCTCGGGCATCTTTATTGTATCCGCCGAGATTTCTCGTGAAGTCACCTCACCCGCGCTGCTGATCGGCGCGTGGCTCATCACCGGATTCCTCACCATCGTTGGCGCGCTCACCTATGGCGAACTCGCCGCCATGATGCCGCGAGCTGGTGGCCAGTACGTGTATCTGCGCGAGTCGCTCGGCCCGCTCTGGGGATTTCTCTACGGTTGGACCCTCTTTCTCGTGATCCAGACCGGCACGATCGCCGCCGTGGGCGTGGCTTTTGGCAAATTCCTCGGAATCTTCTGGCCGGCAATTTCCTCTAGCCATTGGATCATCCACCTCTGGAAGGTGCCAAAGTTCCAGATCGGCCCGATGATGCTTGGCGGTATGGACGTTGGTCTGAACACGCAGAACTTCGTCGCCATCCTGGTCGTGATCGTTCTATCAATCGTCAATATTTTCGGCGTGAAGACGGGCGCTTTCATCCAAAACATTTTTACGACCGCGAAGGTCGCGGCGCTGCTCGGCGTTGTGCTGCTGGGAGTTTTTCTAGGCGAAAATATCCAAGCACTGGCCGCGAATTTCGGTGCGAACTTCTGGCGCAATGCGAGCCTCGGCACGTTGCATGACGTCGGCGAAGGGGTGCTGGTGTCGACCCTCACCGTGCTGGCCATCGCACAAGTCGGAAGCCTATTTTCCGCCGATGCTTGGAACAACGTGACGTTCACCGCCGGCGAGGTAAAAAATCCCAGCCGCAATCTCCCATTGTCGCTCGCGCTCGGTACCGGCGTCGTGATCGCGCTCTACATCGCCTGCAATTTTGTGTATCTAAGCGCGCTGCCGCTGGTCGGCAACCCGGCGGGAACGACGCTGCTCGCGCGCGGCATCCAATACGCCACAGAGGATCGCGTTGCCACCGCCGTCATGACCCAAACCTTCGGCCGCACCGGCGGCGCGTTCATGGCCATCGCCATCATGATTTCCGGCTTCGGTTGCTGCAACGGACTGATTCTCTCCGGCGCACGCGTTTACTATGCCATGGCCAAGGACGGCCTGTTTTTCCGCAGCGTGGCCCGATTGCACCCCGGCTACAAGACACCCGCCGTTTCGCTCATGGTGCAGATGGTCTGGACCTGCGTGCTCTGCATTTCCGGCAGCTACGGCCAGCTTCTCGATTACATCATTTTCGCGGTGCTCGTGTTTTACGTCCTCACCATCGTGGGGCTGTTCGTCCTGCGCCGCACCCATCCCGAGGCGGAGCGTCCCTACAAAGCCTTCGGATACCCAATCTTGCCCGCAATTTACATCGTGATGGCTTTGTTTATCGACGTAGTGCTGTTACGCTACAAGCCGCAATACACTTGGCCGGGGTTGTTCATCGTGCTGCTGGGCATTCCCGTGTACTACATCTGGCGGCCGCGGACCGAGACAGCTTCAGTTTAATGTGGACGGAGTCGATTGGACCGATTTGCTAAACAGGAGAAACGTACTTCATGACTGACCTCTTTGCGAAAAAGCCGCTTGAGCTTCTACTCCACGAAGCGCAGGAGACCGGCTCGCATAGTTTGAAACGCACGCTGGGCGTATTCCAGTTGACGGCGCTGGGCGTGGGCGCGGTGATCGGAGCTGGAATCTTCGTGCTTTCCGGATTGGGCGCCCATTATGCTGGGCCAGGGTTGATGTTGTCGTTTGTGCTCTCCGGGCTGGGGTGCACCTTCGCGGCGCTCTGCTATGCGGAGTTTGCCGCGATGATACCGTTAGCGGGCAGCGCCTACACCTATGCTTACGCTACGCTCGGCGAGTTGATTGCGTGGATTATCGGCTGGGACCTTACGCTCGAGTACGCCATGGGTGCGAGCACAGTCTCGTCGGGTTGGTCGAATCACTTCATTGAATTCCTTAATGTTCTGCATATCAAGATGCCGCTTTGGCTGGCCTACGATCATTGGACGGGGCTCAACGTAGCGGAGAAAACAGTTGCCCGGCAAATGGCGATGGCCTCCGATTCGACGCTCGTGCCGGGCACGCAGGCTTTCCTTAATAAATTGACGGAGATCATGGGAGCGCAATCGCCAGAGCTTGTGCAGAAGGGCCACGCACTGCTCAATGCGCCCCATATGTTTGGCTATGAGATCGGGGTCAACGTCCCGGCCTTTTTGATTGCTCTGGTGATCACGGCGATTCTGGTGATCGGCATCAAGGAGAGCGCTCGCTTTAACGCCACCATCGTTACCATTAAAGTCGGCGTTGTCCTCTTTGTGATCGGGCTCGGTATCCGCTACATCAACGTCGCAAACTGGGGAACGGACTGGGCGACCTTCGCTCCGTACGGATTTTCGGGAATCGGCGCGGGAGCGGCCTACATTTTCTTTGCCTATATCGGATTCGATGCCGTTTCCACGACCGCGCAGGAAGCGAAGAATCCGCAGCGCGATCTCCCCATCGGCATCATTGCTTCGCTGCTGGTCTGCACCGTGCTATATATCGCTGTGGCGGCGGTTCTGACCGGCATGGTGCCATGGAAAGAAGTCAACATTGAAGCGCCCATTGCGCGGGCTTTCCTGGACCGCGGGCTTACCGGCGCATCCAACGTCATTACGCTGGGGGCGCTGGCCGGGCTCACCAGCGTGATGCTCGTCATGCTTCTAGGGCAGACGCGCGTCTTGTATTCGATGGCCAACGACGGCCTCCTGCCCAAGAAATTCTTTGCCGACATTCACCCGCGCTTCCGCACGCCGTGGAAGAACACGATGCTCGTCGGACTGCTGGCGGCGATTGTCGGGAGTCTAACTCCAATCGACGATATCGGGAAAATGGTCAACATCGGGACGCTCCTGGCGTTCGTGATTGTCTGTATCGCCATCATGGCCTTACGCCACACGAACCCCGACCAACCTCGACCCTTCCGGACTCCATGGGTGCCGTTTGTGCCAGTCATGGGCATTCTGTTCAACGGCTACATGATGTACAAACTTGGCTGGCTCAACTGGGCGCGCTTGATCATCTGGCTGATTATTGGGTTGGTGGTGTATTTCACCTACAGTCGCAAACACAGCAAAGTGCAGGCGGCTCTGGAAGGCCGCAAGACAGAGTAAGAATCGTCTCCTAGAGACGAGGCTTGTCGAGTTCTCTCAACCGTCGAAGGTTCTATGTTGATCCTCCTCGGAATGCTGCTCATAGGGGTGCTCGCCGAAATTTGGGGATTCATAATGTGTTTCTTGCCCGCCCGATGGGACAGACTCACAGAAGCGCTAGGCGGTCCTACTCCCCGCTGGATGTATCCGGGTCCGAAGAGTTTGGCCCCGATCGTGAAAGCGGCTACTAGGGCTGCTGGCATGCTCATCTGTATCGCAGGCTGTTGGTTCACCTATATCGCAGCTTTAGAGATTTACCGCTTCCTAACGAGGTGACCGCCTACGGCTCCTGTATTTTCCTCGCAATCGCCGTCACCAAGCTTCGCGGGGAGACTCGCACCGACTGCGCCACCAGCCAATTCTTGAATCCTGAAATCACCACTGGTTTTCCAGCCATCAACGCGCGATATCCGTCTTCAGCCACCGTGCGCGCATCCATCGAGCCCATTCTTAGCAATCGCTGGCCGGTTGCCTTGGCGCGCTTGTGGAACTCCGTGGCCGTTGCCCCCGGGCACAGGCAGGTTACGGTGACGCCCGTTCCCTTGAGTTCGTTCGACAGCGCTTCGGATAAATGCAGAACGTATGCTTTGGTCGCGAAATACACGGCCATCAGCGGCCCCGGCTGAAACGCCGCGGTGGACGCCACATTCAGGATTCCCCCATTCTTTCTCTCAATCATTGCTGGGAGATACAGCCGCGTCAGATGCGTGAGCGTGGTCACGTTGAGCTGGATCTGGCGCAGACATTCTTCCAGATCGTTCTCGGCAAACAGGCCGTACTGTCCGAATCCTGCGTTGTTCACCAGCACATCGACCCGAATACCGGCGCGCGTGGTCTGATCGAGCACGTATGCCGACGCTCCCGGATCGGTCAGATCGGTGGCCAGAATCAGTGAAAGGGTGCCATACGCCTTTTCCAGTTCGGATGCTACCTGCCGCAGTTTATCCGCGCTGCGAGCGACCAGAACCAGGCTGTAGCCTTCGCGTGCAAAGATGCGGGCGAATTCCATTCCGATACCGAACGAGGCGCCGGTGATCAAAGCGGTTTTGCGGTCAGGCATGGAATCGACAGTCTGTGACGGATTTCATGAGTTGTCATCCTGAGCGAAGCGAAGGACCTGTTTGTTCGCTGCAAAAGGCGGGTCCGCAGACCCGCCCATGCGTTTCGAAACGCTTCAACTACACGTGGGCCAGCGCCGGTTCCACGCCATAGATCGAGTGCCACGAGGTTGCGGCCTTCAGGCGGTCGTTTACGTTATTGATGTTCTTCACGCCCTCGTCTTCCAGCCACTTCCGGAAAGCATCGGCGCCGTGTTTCGCGTACACCGGGATGCCTTCTTTCCAGGTGGCGCGTCCGCAGAGCACGCCGTTAAACTTCACGCCCGACTCGGCCGCCAGTTCCAGCGACTCGGTAAATTCGGCATTGCTCACGCCCGCCGACAGATAAATAAAAGGCTTGGTAGCCACCGCCGCCGCCTCATGGAAAAACTTCATCGCTTCCTGCTTCGAGTACGCCTTTTCGCCCTTGTACGATTTCGTCCCTTCCACGAATTTCATATTGATCGGGACTTCGACCTTCATCACGTCGACGCCATAGCGGTCTTTGGTGAACTCGCGCATGCTTTCGATCACGGCCTTGGGCTTCTTCTTGGAGAAGTCGAACCCTTTCTCGTCCACGCCTTCTTCATATACGACGAACTCAAGGAAGAACGGGATGTCGTTGGCGCGGCACTCATCGCCCAGTCGCTCCACCCAGGCGTGCTTCTGATCGTTAATCTCTTTAGGATCGAACGGCGTGTAGTAGAGCAGAATCTTGACGCAATCCGCGCCCGCTTCTTTCAGTCGGCGCGCCGACCAATGATCCAGCAGGTCGCCGAGGCGTCCCGGCCCGGTCTTGTCGTAGCCGGTCTTTTCGTAGGCAAGCAGCAGCCCTGCATTTTTTGCGCGCCGCTTCGAAGCTGGCAGTCCCCACTCGGGATCGAGCAGAATCGCGCTCGCATGTGGCGTCAGCACCTCGCTCACCAGGATCTTGAATTCCTCCATCATCGAGTCCGAAACCGCCGAGCCTTTTTCCTTGGCCAGTGACTTCTGTAGGGAGCCGCGCTGGTCCATGGCGGCGGCTGCGATTACACCGTTCTTATTCGATACAGCCTTCATTCCGGCGAGCTTGCCGGGCGTGAGTTTCATAAATCCTCCTTATCTTTATTAGTGCATACGACCTGCCATTCTAAACCCGCAGCCCCTTTCGTGAATACCACCAGTCTCTGGCCGAGAGCCGTATGCGAAAGAATCGGTCGGAATGACGCTCCCGGTCTAGCGATTCGGGAACTGATAGCGCAGGCCGACGCGCGCGAGAATCGGAGGACCGAGGTCTGGGACCGTGGGATTATTCGGCACCACATTCAGAGCCGTGTAATACCGCCGATTGAACATATTTTCGGCCGCTGCGAAGACTTCCACGCCGTGACCGAGAGAGCGGCCAAGGTACAGGTCAACGGTGAAGAATTTCTTCAGCAATAAGGAGTTCAGGTCGTCGTCGAATTGCTGGCCGACGAAGGTTCCTTGCAGGCTGGCGGTCAGGATCTTGGGATTGACGTACCGCGCCTGTAGTGTGAATTGCTGGTGCGGCACCTCTGGTGTCCAATTTCCCACGAGCGACGTGCTCAGGCCGGCGATAGCGGCATTTGGCGTGTAGCTCGATACCACGGCGTGGGCGAACTGGTAGCCTCCAGCGAACTGCAACGCGCTGGTGACGCGGAATTCGCCGTCGAGATTCACGCCGGTCGAAAGGAGCCGGTCGACGTTCTTTTTCTCCCGCGTGGTGGGCGCTTGCGTGATGGTGACGTTTACGACGCCATTGGTGATGTCGTTCCAAAAGAACGTCGTACGCAAATTGAGCCGGTCGGAAAGAAAGCCTTGCCGGACTCCCGCTTCCACTCCCGTCAGCCGCTCCGCAACCAGTGCAGGGTTGCCATAGGTCAAGATGTTGCCTTGATAAAAATTGCGATAGAGTTCGTTCAGCGTCGGGGCGCGGAAGGCGCGATAGCCCGAAGCGGTCAGCGACGTGCTGTGTCCAAGGCGATAGAGCAGCGAGGCCCGCGGATTCAGAGCGTCCGAGATGCGATCGGGATAGGGCGTCAGCGTCGTGCCGCCGGAATCGATCTTGAGCTGCCGCGCTCTGAAGTCGCTCCAGTGATCGTAGCCGAGCGATAAGTTCGCAATGAACCTAGAACCAAGCTGAAGAATGTCTTCCCCGAAAACCCGCATCGTGCGCTCTCGTCCGCCCGCAATGGTCGCGCTTACGCCGGGCAGAACGTCATTGCTCTCGCCATTCACCTCGCGGCCCTCAAAGCCTGCGACCAAGGTCTGCATGCGCCCGACCGGACGCGACCATTGTGCGCTGCCTCCAAGCGCCTGTGACGGAACCGACTGGTCGTCGGTCAGCGTCTCGGTATCGCGACCCGCTTTCACCGTCGAAAAGGTCTGGAAGTACGACTCGTAGAGCCCAAAGAGTCTCGCCGAAATCGCTCCCACGCTTTTCGTTTCGTAGTTTAAGCCGGTGGCGAAGTCGCCCAATTGCGTGTTGTTCAACTGGATCACGGTGCCATTGTGACGATCCTCATTAAAATATGACCCGCGCGCGAAGAAACGGCTGAAGCCGCCAAACCGCCGCCCAAGTTCGACCTCGGTCAGTTCGTGTGTGGAGTTCGCGGGCGAATCAACCGTGCCGCGTTGCGACTCAGGCACGGGGATGTAACCATTTGTGCGAAAGAGATCGGTGGATGCGGACCCGTACCACGGCCCCACCAGAGTGCCTGCCCAGAGCGACGTTTCGGGCGTGTTCTCGCTTCCCCATGAGCTTTCCGCGGCGATGGTGGTCGCTTCCGGTTGCCGCGTGCGGAATTGAATCACCCCGCCCATGGCCGTCGATCCGTAAAGGCTGGCATCGGCGCCGCCGCGAACGACTTCGACGTCACTGATCGATTCCCGTACCACGCGATCCCAGTAGACCCATCCGCCAAACGGATCGTTCAGTGGAATGTCATCGACCACGACCAGCGCGCGGCTGGCTCCGCTGGCGCCAACTCCGCGCATGGAGACTCCCTGGGTTCCAGGATTCGCCGTGCGGCTGCTCGCTCGCCGAAACAGCGTGAATCCCGGAACCTCGCGCAGCGCGTCATCGAGCGTGAGCGGCGCCGAAGACGCCAGATCGTCGTCGGAGATGGTGACGCTGTCCGCGGGAGAATCCTCCAGCGCCGTATTGATCCGCGTGGCCGTGACTAAAACGTGCTGGCTGGCATAGTCCGACTCATACTGGGGATGCAAAACAAGTGTGATCTGCGCCTCACGATTCCACGCGAGCTGCAAAGGCAGAAATCCCGTGGCTCGGACGGAAATCGTGCCGGAAGTGGCTGCGATCTCGAGTTGGAAAAGTCCGGTCGCATCGGATTGAGCTGTGGCGCGATACTTGCCGTCGGTAAATTCAACGCGCGCGCCGGCGATAACCGCGCCAGTCGGATCCTCGACCACGCCTTTCACCGACGAAGGCGCGGTTTCTCCACGTGCGAAGACCGCAGCGAGCACAAGAAAAACGACCGCAAGAAACGTGCGGATTCTTAACGGCAACCTCGGCACGTCCGAGCCGAGTGTTGCCGCTTGAGGTCTAGGAGCCATCGGCATGGGGCGGACCAAAGTGTCCACCCACGCTGAGGGTACCAAGCGACGCGCTGCCGTAGTTGTGACCGAAGTCACTGCCGAAGTCACTGTCGCAGAGCCAGCGTCCCGAGCAGTGCCTGCTGCTTGGCAATCAGCGACTGGATGCCTGACCGCGCCATCGCCATCATCTTCGCCAGCTGCGCGTCGTCGAACACCTGATGCTCGGCTGTTGCTTGCAATTCGACAATCTTGTTGCCCGCCGTCATCACGAAGTTCATGTCCACGTCGGCGCGCGAATCTTCTTCGTAATTGAGATCGAGAAGAATCTCGCCATCCACGATGCCCACGCTGATCGCCGCCACAAAATCCTTGATCGGAGCCGCGGTCAACGTCCCCGCATCGATCAGCCGCTGCAAAGCCAGTCCCAGCGCGACGAACGCTCCGGTGATCGAAGCCGTCCGCGTGCCCCCATCGGCCTGGATCACGTCGCAATCGATCCAGATGGTGCGCTCACCCAGTCGCTTCAAATCGGCCACCGCGCGCAGCGAGCGTCCAATCAGCCGTTGAATCTCCTGCGTGCGCCCACTTTGCTTTCCCTTGGCCGCCTCGCGCGTGGAGCGGGTCAAAGTCGAGCGCGGCAGCATCCCGTACTCGCCAGAGATCCATCCCTTGCCGGAGCCGCGCATAAACGCAGGCACCGTTTCTTCGACCGAAGCCGTACAGATGACGCGCGTGTTCCCCATCTCAATCAGCGCCGAGCCTTCGGCGGTGGAGATGAAGTCGGGAATGATGTTGACGGGACGAATCTGCTCGGGAGCGCGGTTGTCACTGCGAAAGATCATGAGAGGGAAATTCTAACAGGCAGCTCTCAGTCAGCCTATTCATGTCGCGCAGTTATGAAGCGATCATTGGATCGTCGAGTCCACCGTTTGTTTTGTCTCCCGGATGGGTATGAAATATGCAAGCGGGGAATTCGGGAAGTATGTTTCCTGTCTGGTGCCCCTCCCCCCGGTCTTCTGGAAGTCACAGTCACTTTCGCGATCGCCGCCTGTTTACCTATACGTTACTAATCAACGAAAAACTGTTCAATACTGAACAGCATTCAGCCTAAGACCGGGGGCAAAATGGTTAGGTCGTATTGGGTACTGATGCCCCGCAACAGGCGTTGCAGGGAGTGTCACTCCCGCCAGATCCAGACCCCAGGGACGGCCCAGTCCTCACGTGCCATCCGACAGACGTTAGGTGGTTCGATGGGGCTCGGAACCAGCGCTATAAGTTGGTGGAGGCTCCCTATGGCAACGCCCAGAGTCCTAGTCGTCGAGGATGACGATGCTGTTCGTACGATGTTACAAGAAGTATTGCAACGCGATGGGTTTGAAGTGGTGGCTGCTTCGAACGTGCGCGACGCGCTTGGACACATCGTGGGGCGGCCATTCGACGTCCTTCTCTCCGACCTGCACCTGCCTCTCGCAGGAGATGGCTTCACGCTGGTCAGCGCCATGCGTCATACTCACCCGGATGCGTTGACCGTGGTTCTCAGCGGGTACCCGGCAGTGGAGGAGGCGATGTCCGCCATTCTCGCCCAGGCCGACGAAATCTTCACGAAGCCGATCCGAATCGGTGCTCTGAAGGAACTGATTCGCACTCGACTCGCCAACCCGCGCGTTAATAAAAAGCCAAAGACGGAATCCATCGCTTCCATCCTGGAGCGGGAGACGGAAACCACGATTCAGAATTGGCTGGATATTGTTGACCAGGATGCGGAATTGAGCTGCATTCCTCTGAACCGCCAAGACCGCACGGGGCACCTCCCCAGACTGCTTCAGGATCTCGTGGTTCGCCTGCGACTGGACTCGCAAGTACCAGCTCCAACGTCCATCGCCGCTCGCGATCATGGAGAGATGCGGTTCCGGCAAGGCTACACCGCTCCCATGGTGGTGGAAGAGTCTCGCATCCTGCAGGTGAGTATCTTTCGCACTTTGCAAAGGAATCTGGAAGGCGTCGACTTCAGCAGATTATTGCTGGACGTGGTGACGATTGCGGATGAAGTCGATTCACAATTGAAGCAAGCGATGTTCAGCTATGCCCCGCCGAAGGCTTTGAATTTTCGGACGGTTGGAGTGGCAGTGTAACAGACGGCGCCAGCCATCGAATTCCGCCGAATGCGGCCGTCGTTACTTCGGCTGTTCTTACGGACTGCTCACCTGCTCAATCGTCCTCACATCGAACGAGTCGCTCAGGTCGGCGTGTCCGGCGAGCGTGTCGCGCGTCTGGCCTTCGACCAGAATGTTGACCCGCTGAATGCCCGGAACGTTGACGCCGAGGGTTTCCACCAGCGAATTCACGGTGAGTTGCTCGCTGAGAATCCCGGAGCGGTGCTGGTCGGCAAAGGCGGCATTCAGATCGATGACGGCCGCGTCGGGATCGACTAGATAGATGGCGCGGATATCCGCCGCGGGAGACAGTGGATGCGCGGCTCCCGGCTGCTGGTAGATGCGCAAGAGCGCGCGCAACAAATCTTCGGCGCGCTGCTGGCGTCCTCCCGGAAGAGGGATCTGCGCCGAGCGGGCGCGAAGGCCGCCGAGGGCGTCATCGGCGACGTAAAGAGTTACGGTCTCGGTCGGGCCGGCGGCGGGAGGCGCAACCGGCGATGTATCGGCGGCGGGAGACTCCAGTTGTCCCGCGCGCAGGCGCATGTGGCGGAGATAGAATCCCATGGACACAACGAGCACCAGCAGCGCGGCCACGGCGATCAGAAGATGGCGGGGAATCATGCGGACACCGTCGTGAGACCGGTCGCGAGATCGGATAACCCGATGATCCGATGGCCCGATCTTCTTACTAACGCAGCGCGCATCATCGTTGTGCGCATCATGGTTGCGTCCCCAGTTGATCGCGGATGGTAGCGACGCCTTCGGCCACCGCCGCTGCGGCTCGTTGTTGATAGTTGCCGGAGGTCAGGTCGTCGATGCCATTCTCTCCCGGGGCGAGCTCAACCGCGACCGCCGGCATCATGACATTGTTCAGCGGACGCAGCGAGGCCGAAGAGGCGTGAACCGGGAAATTTCGGTTCTGCATTTCAGCGACGATGGCCGCCGAGACAACGCGACTGGTGGGAAAAGCTGGCGACTGCGCCGCATTCCAGGGAAGAAAGATTCCATTGCTTGGCCCTTCGACGGGAAGCAGCGCGGTGTAGACCCTCGCGCCGCTGCCCTGCGAAACCGCGTGCAGGCAGATGTAGACCGCGGCGTGCGCGACGTTGGCGGCGGCCGCGCGCTGATCCAGAGTGGAGTTGGTGTCGGCGTCGCGCAGCAGCGTGACGGCGAATCCGCGCTGCTCGAGTTCATGGCGGAGGATGCGCGCAAATCCGAGCGTGACGTCCTTTTCGGCGAGTGTGTCGGTGAGTGCGGAACCGCGTTCTTCGCCGCCGTGTGCGGGATCGACCACGGCCAGAAGGCGGCTGTTGCCCGAGTTGGTGGTGGGCGCCGGCAAGGCCGATGACGAATTCTGCGGCGCTGGTGTCGCGGCGCTGGGCGTAGCCGATGCAGGTTGAGCGGATGAAATGGCGATCGTTTTTCGGTCGCTGCTAAAGCTGGCCATCAGCGGCTCGCTGGCGCTCACGTCCAATTCGGCGTCGCCGTTGCCCTCGGAGTAACTGGCATGGGTGATGACCTTGTTGTCGAAAGAAATCGATTGGCTCCCCGGAGAGACGATGGGGTCGCGCTTGAAAATCATCCGCAGCTTGCCCGGTTCGGTGGCGATCGTGGGATTGACGGGCGCACTGAAGGTTAGAAACAGCCGGGGAGAGTTGGCTGCGTCCAGGCGGAAGCTGGGTTGAATGGCGACGTCGCCGACGAACAGGCGCCGCGCGCCTTCATGAAAATTCACGTGCCCTCCCAGAAAGCGCGGCAGCAACGCGCTCAGCGCGCTCAGCGGGACCAATCCGCGCGAGTTTTCAATTAGGAACGGCGCCGGGAAATCGGCATCGTGGCCGTGAATCTTCGCCCGCGTTTTTCCCGCGGTGAACTCGGCATCGACGGTGTCGAAGCGGAGCTTCCAGCGCTGTCCGTCGGACTGGCTGGTTACGCGGCCGAGCGGCTCCAGCAGTTCGAGCAGGCCGACATATTCGCGGCCGCCTCGATCCAGAACCGGGACACTGTACACCGCGACGGTGGAATATACGGAGACGTGCTTATCGCTATTGTCGGCCGAGGGCAATGCGGACAGAAACGTCACGCTAGTGAGCAGGACCGCTAAGACTTTCTTGATGATGGTTCCTGGCTCTCGGTTGTCAGTTCGCAGTGGGCTTTGGGTTGCTGAGAACTGGGAACTGGGAACTCGGAACTGCGTCTCGCTACTCCAGCGCATAAATCGTGAGGCCACTTAGCAGCTTAGGATAGAAGTCGGTGGATTTCTGGGGCAGAACCTCGCCGGCGAAAGCGATATCGCGAACCTGCTCCATGCGCACCGGATTCATCAGGAAAGCGGCCTGCGCCTTTCCGCTTTGCACCTGCGACAAGGCTTCGGCGGCCTCGCGACAATAAGAGACGTGCTCTTGATTGCGAATGGCTTCCGCGGAAATCTTCAGCGCGCCTTCCAGAAGGCACTTATGCAGTTGCACGACGTCGAGCGCCTGCTGGCGCAGCGAAAGCTTGCCGAACAAGGGCGTGCCGATGGCCTTGGACGTGTGCAGCAGGAACGCGCGATCGGCCGTGACCGCGAGCAAGGCTGTTCCCGCGTGACCTGCGTTCTTTAGAATGGCGGTCGCGCGCGCCGCATCGATGCCCGCGTCGACCTCTTCCACGTTGAAGAACTTCCGGGCCTCCTCCTGAAATTGTGCGGACGAAAAAGAGGGCAAACCGAAGACGAGGCGATGCGTGGGCAGAATGACCAGGCCAGGGCGATCGTTATCCGGACGATCCATATCGACGAAGGTCATCATCACCGAATCGTAAGGAACGGGAAGGCCCGAGCCCGTTTCGGCCGAAGCTTGCCGCTCGTTGCGATAGGCCAGGGCGGTCTCATAGCGATGATGGCCGTCGGCGATGATCAGTTTCTGGTCGCGCATGGCTGCCTGAACGGCGGAAATGGCCGCGCGATCGGCAATCCTCCAGACGCGGTGCAGGACGCCGTACTCGTCGGTGACCTCGATTTCAGGAGAGATGTTCGGAGATATGTCAGGGGCGGCGGCCGAATCGAGCATGGCATCGACCTTACCCGCTCCGGCATACAGCATAAAGATCTGGCCAAAGTGGGCGCGGGTGGCGCGCAGCAGGTCCATACGGTCGGCCTTGGGTTTGGCCAGGGTCTGCTCGTGCCGGAATATGACGTTCGCGGAATAGTTCTCGATCCGGCCGAGGGCGATGAAACCACGGCGCTCGGCTTGCGTCTGACTTCCTGGAAGCTTGAAGGTCTGGGAATAGCGGTAGATGGATGGCTCCGTATCCTGCCGCAAAACGGCCGTCTGCCGCCAGTTCTGGAAGGACGCCGCCGCCCGCGTATAGACGTTTTCGGCCTCGGTGTCGTCGGGCAGGCGTTTGCCGAGAATGATCCTTACCAGGTTGTAAGGGCTGGACTGGTAGTAGGCCTCCTGCATGGCCGGGGTGATTTTGTCGTAGGGCTGGGTGACAGCCCGCTGTACCGGGACTCGCTCAGGGTTATAGCGCCAGGCGCGAAATGGGGCAATGATTGCCATAAAAAGGGGAACGCAGAATTGTAGCAGGGACGGTTCGGTGCGGCCCGCGCGGGCGATGCAATTTACAGAAAAGGGAAAAACGTGCTCATCGAGACGTTGTTTCCGACCGCCCGCCGGATTTGCGCGTTTCCTGCGAAAAGGTGACAACAGCGGTTCGGGATTGTGCTACTATCCGGCTCAGAAGAGCTTGTTGCGGGCCGCCGTTGGGGTGCGGGTCGCCTCCCTCTACACTGCGGATTGGGTAGGGCCTATGTTGTCCGGCAAACAGTTTTCGGCTCGCGTCTCCTTCGTTGTGCTTCTGGTTTTTGCTTTGTGCAGCGCCCTCCCGCTTCTGGCCCAGATTTCGACCGACGATGTCCACGTGCAGCCTCGAGTGCAACCGTCTCCTCCAACGGAGTCTGCGAACGACCCGGCGCTCAAAACCAATACCAAGCCCTTAAAAGTGGACGTGAACATGGTGTTGGTGTCGGTCACCATCACCGATCCGCTCAACCGGCTGGTAACGGGACTCGATCGCGAGAACTTCAACGTTTTCGAAGGCAAAGACCAGCAGGAGATCAAAACGTTCTCCAGCGAAGACGCCCCGGTGTCGATCGGCGTGATTTTCGACATGAGCGGAAGCATGACCAGCAAGATCGATCGCGCCCGCGAAGCTGTGGTCGAGTTCTTCAAGACCGCCAACCCTCAAGATGAGTTCTTCATGATCACCTTCGCCGACAAGCCGGAGGAGATTGCCGACTTCACCAGTTCTGTCGATGACATCCAGGGTAGGCTTCTCTACACCATCCCCCGCGGCCGCACCGCGCTGCTCGACGCCATTTACCTCGGCGTGACCAAGATGCGCCAGGCCAAGTATCCGAAGAAGGCTTTGCTGATCATTTCCGACGGCGGTGACAACCACAGCCGCTACACGGAGGGCGAAATCCGTTCGATGGTCAAAGAGGCCGACGTTCTCATCTACGCCATCGGCATCTACGATCATTATTTTCCAACCGAGGAAGAACGGCTCGGCCCCACCCTGCTCGGCGACGTCACCGAACTGACCGGTGGCCGTGCTTTCACCATTGATAACCCGAACGACCTGGCGGACGTTTCCACAAAAATTGGCATCGAGTTGCGCAACCAATACGTCATCGGATACCGTCCTAAGAATCCTGGGCACGATGGCAAATGGCGTAAGATCAAAGTGAAACTCTTGCCGCCAAAAGGACTGCCTCCGCTCAAGGTCTACGCCAAGACGGGTTACTATGCGCCGACGGAATAACGCTTCGCTGCCGACCTTCCTCCTCCTTACGTCGCTATTTCTGACAGGCTTTCATGCGCGAGGCGGAGCGCAAAGTCAGCCGTCGGCGGCTCCGGGTTCCGTTGCAACCCAACCACCGGTAACGCAACCGCCAACGACCAATGACGCGCAGAGCGGGGATCCCGGCGAAAGCGGCGTCTTCGTTTTCCGCAAGCAAGTCGAAGAGGTTTTGCTCCATGCGACGGTCATCGACGACAAGCAGCATATCGTCACCAACCTCGCCAAAGGCGACTTCAGCGTCTTCGAGGACGGGCATCCTCAGACCATCACCTCATTTCAGCACGAAGACGTTCCCGTCGCGATGGGGATCGTGGTAGATAACTCGGGGTCGATGCGCGAGAAGCGTGCGAAGGTGAATGCCGCCGCGCTGAATCTGGTGCGGTCTTCAAACCCGAACGATGAGGTATTCATCGTCAACTTCAACGACGAGTTCTATCTTGACCAGGATTTCACTTCCAACATCAACAAGTTGAAAGAGGGGCTGGAAAAAATCGAGGCGCGCGGCGGTACTGCGCTTTACGATGCGGTGGTGGCGTCAGCCGATCACCTGAAGAAAGACTCGAAGCTGGAGAAGAAAGTCATTCTCGTGGTGACCGACGGCGAAGACAACGAGAGTTCTGAAACTCTCGAGCAAGCGGTACGCCGCCTCCAGGCGGATGGCGGACCGACCGTGTATGCCATTGGCATCCTCGAGAAGGAAGAGCACCCGAAACACGCCAAACGCGCTTTGCAGATCATGTCCGAGAGGACGGGCGGCATCGCTTTCTTTCCCCAAACGCTCGACGAAGTGGACGCCATCAGCCGCACCGTGGCGCACGACATTCGCGTTCAGTACACCATTGGATATAAGCCGACGACGCCGAAAGCCCAGGGAGGCTATCGTCAAGTCAAGGTGGAAGCCCGCGCCCACGGCTACGGCAAGCTGAGCGTCCGCACGAAAAGCGGGTACTACGCTGGAGGCGAGCCAACTTCCGGGGCGCAGTAGAGTCTTTTTGTGGGTTGTTATCCCGAGCGCAGCTCCGAGCGCCGCGAGAGACCCATAACGATTGTCATCCCGAGCGCAGCGAGGGATCTGCATTTTGCGGCGCACTGCAAGATCCCCCGCTGCGCTCGACATGACAATAGTTTAGCCCCACGAAATCCCGGCATTGACGCTGCCCCTTCCCGTTCCTTACTCTGATAGCGTGCCTACCATAACCGCAACCTCGCGCCTGCGCGTCAGCGACGACATCTCCAAACTGGTCGGCGAGACGCCGATGCTGCAAATGAAGAAGCTGGCCCCGCCCGGGTCGGCCGACATTTTTGCCAAGCTCGAATACCTGAACCCGGGCGGCAGCGTGAAAGACCGCGCTGCCATTGGCTTGATCGCGCGCGCCGAACGCGAAGGCAAACTGAAACGCGGAGGCACGGTCATCGAAGCCACCGCCGGCAATACCGGCATCGGCCTCGCTTTGATCGGCGTGAGCCGCGGCTACAAGGTGCGTTTGTTTGTCCCGGAGAAATTTTCAGAAGAAAAGGTCATCATCATGCGCGCCCTCGGCGCCGAGGTGACCCGCACTCCGGAGGCCGAGGGCATGCAAGGCGCGATCGATCGTGCCAAGGCTCTTGCGGCAACCGACCCTTCGGCCTTCATGGCCGCGCAGTTTGAGAATCCCGCCAACCCCGATTACCACTACGAAACCACCGCCCACGAAATCTTCGAGCAAATGGAAGGCCGCATTGACGCCATCACAGTAGGCAGCGGCACCGCGGGAACGTTTACCGGCATCGCGCGATTTCTGAAAGAGCGTCTGCCGCGCGTTCACACCGTGCTGGTCGAAACCGAAGGCTCGGTCTATGCCGGAGGCCAACCCGGCCCCCACAAGGTGGAAGGGATTGGGTCCAGCTTCATCCCGAAGAATTTCGATCGCACTGTTTGCGATGAAGTAATGATGGTCACCGACGTAGAGGCCTTTGCCATGGTCAAAGAGTTAGCCGTGCGCGAAGGCGTATTAGGAGGCTCAAGTTCCGGCGCCAATGTCTACGCCGCCGTGCAAATTGCGAAACGCCTCGGAGCAGGGAAGCGCGTAGTCACGCTGATTCCCGATTCCGCCGAGCGTTATCTATCGAAAAAGATTTTTGAAGGCGGAATCTAGAGCAGTTAAATAGTTACTGTAAGCCGCGATTGGGTTTTGGGAAGGGCACGGCTTCAGCCGTGCCGCTACTGGCCCGTAGAGTCGAGGGCTTTAGCCCCTGAGGCCGGACGGCCTGCCCAGAAAACCATTTATGAGACCAGTCCTAGTCGTCCGCGGGCGGTCCATGCGTTAGCCAGCGACCTCGCCCATCCAACCCAGCCACGATCCCGCTCAAGTGTTTGCAAACCCTAGCATGACCATTACGGTCGCACGTGATCAGCATCACATCACTGCGGTACAGCAGAGTGCCAGAATGCCTAGAATTCAGAAGGGTTCGCTGCTGGATAGCCTGTCAGTAGGGTTGCTCGGGTGACATGATGAGTTGTCATAAGTTGTTTCTACGTTTGTCATTAACCGTCATCCTCGGCG
>Ga0302198_10000200_pt1 | contig 63906 bp, 34 predicted proteins | sample II_Bog_N2_2_FD_193521 | JGI IMG/M metagenome (GOLD analysis project Ga0302198, IMG submission 193521) | Peat permafrost microbial communities from Stordalen Mire near Abisko, Sweden - II_Bog_N2_2 | ecosystem: Environmental > Terrestrial > Soil > Wetlands > Peat | place: Sweden: Abisko...
CCCACAAACCTTGGAAATCGATCAAACCGATTTCCACATTCCCACCGCCACGACGATGACGAGGATGAATTAAATATCCTCAAAACCCGGCCCGCTAAGAGATACGCATTCCGAGGGCAAGGTCAAAACGGTTTCACCGGTATCACCCAGATTCCCTTCACAAATGGCCGTTTTTAAGGCTGAAACACCTTGGGGTGAACCCCTCGATTGAGATAACTTCACATTTTGAAATGCGACCTCTGCCGTGAAAGTAGGTTTCTCAACCTTCCTACCCTTCATCTTCGGTGAGCGCGTTGCTCGGCTGGCAGCAGTTGAGCCAAGGGCCACTTGTCGGGAAAGCGGACTATTCGGCCATGTTGTTCAAATTCTGTCGTCGGTGAGCGCTTTGGCGATTTGCACTAAGCCGCTAGCGCGGCAGGGTATGCCTCTGTGGCATTTAGATAGAGTGTTGGACACCGAAGGAGGTGTCCATGACACATTTACGCCAGCGCATGCAGGAAGATCTCCGGCTGCGCAACTTCTCCCAACGCACGATCCGCCACTACACCCATACGGTTGCCGAGTTTGCCCGGTACTTCCACCGGTCACCTGATCAGCTGGCCCCGGAACACGTTCGGACATTCCTGCTGTATCTGCTGAACGAGCGCAAGCTTGCCTGGGGAACCATTCAGGGAGCCCGGTCGGCGCTGAAGTTCCTCTACATGCGAACCCTGAAGCAGACCTGGTTCGATCAGGAGATCATCAAGCCGAAGGTGCGCCGCAAGCTGCCTACCGTCTGGAGCCGTGAAGAAGTCTGCGCCCTTCTTGATGCCACAACAAACACCAAGCATCGTGCACTGCTGGTCTACTCCAAGCCTCCGTTCGGAGGACCCGAACATGTGCTGAAGTACCTGGCCCGCTACACCCATCGGGTTGCCATCTCCAACGGAAGACTCCTCAGCCTCGACAACGGACAGGTACGCTTCCGCTGGCGCGATTCCCGACACAACAACCGCAGCAGCGTCATGAAGCTCGATGCGGTCGAGTTCATCCGGCGTTTCCTGCTCCATGTCCTACCCGCAGGCTTCGTCAAAATCCGCCACTTCGGACTGCTTGCCAACCGCAATCGCCGTCAGGCGCTGGCTCTCTGTCGGCTTCATCTTCGCACTCCCGTGGCGGATCCAAGCTCACTTCTGACAGAACAACAGAGGTCTGCGCTCAGCCGGTCGTGCCCCCAGTGCAAATGCGGCACTCTGCGTGTCGTTGCGCATTCCTCCGTTGCCGAAATGCCCAGCCCTACCTTAACAACTCACTGCGTAACCTTCGACTCTTCCTGAGGAAACCATGCGGCCTTGTATTACAAACCGACTCCGCCCCACGGCGGGATATCTTCCCGCATTCGCTCCCCTATGCTTCCGATCGGCCGCGCACAGTTCACGATCAACATCCAACCGCCCCGTCAGGTCTGAAGTAGCAGCCCGAAACCGGTCGGCCAAGGCTCAATGTGCATCCCCACGTGCCCGGTTGGCCGTCTCGGTTCTCCGTAGACGGCATCCAATCCCCATACTTCCACCGCCCTAGCGGCTTGGCGCAAATCGCCGTATCCACAATGCTCCGCACCAGCAGCATCGGCAACCGCGAATTCCTGCACGCGGAGCACTGTCGATACGGCACTAGAGATTTGGCATGATTCGACAGACGATTTAGCTACAGTGCGATATTTGGTCGCCGTCTGGCGAAGTTGGTGGCATGTTCGAAGGCGTGGGAGAGTTGGAGGACGCTGAAGTCCTGCTTGTCGCGGCCGACGATTTGGAGGCCGACGGGCAGGCCGTCGGGCGTGAAGCCTGCGGGCACGGAAACAGCAGGATTGCCGGTAGCGGAGATGTACCAGCAGCTCTTCATCCAGTCGATGTAGTTGGTGAAGTGAACGCCATTGATCTCGGTGGGCCAGGGCATGTTGACATCGAAGGGGGGCAGTTGTGTGGTGGGCAAGATGAAATAGTCGTAGTTTGACAGGAAGGTTTGAAAGCGGCGCCACATGTCGGTGTGCGCGATCTCTGCGCGGGCGATGTCGCTGCCGGAGAGCGCAAGGCCTTCTTTGATCTCGGCGGTGAGAGTGTCCTTGAAGCCGTCGGGATGTAGCTGAAGGCCCTTGCCGTAGGCGGCGCCGGAGGTCCATGCGCGCAAAATGCGGTAAGCGATTTCAGCGGGGGCGAAGTCGGGCTCAGCCTGCTCGACGATGCAGCCGAGAGACTCGAAAACGTTGCGCTGCGCATCGACGGCGGTGCGGACTCGCGGGTCGATGGGGATGCCGTTGAGGTCTTTGAACCACGCGACGCGCACGCCTTTGAAGTTGCGTTCGAGGGGGCGCGCGAAGAGGCTGCCGGGCTCATTGATGGAGAGCGGCGTGCTAATGTCGGGGCCCGCGATCGTGCTGAGTGCGAGGGCGAGATCGGCGCTGGAGCGGCCGAGGCATCCGTTGGTCGCGAGCGTAGACCAGCCAAAGTGGCTGGATGGATTGGGCACACGGCCGATGGAGGGGCGGAAGCCGACGATATTGCACCAGGCGGCAGGATTGCGGAGGGACCCGCCGGAGTCGGAGCCGCTGGCGACCGGAACCATACCGCAGGAGAGCGCGACCGCTGCACCGCCGGATGAGCCGCCACAAGTCTTCGTGAGGTCGTAGGGGTTGCGGGTTGCGCCGAAGACACGGTTGAAGGTCTGCGAGCCGGCACCGAACTCGGGGACGTTGGTTTTTCCGAGGAAGATGGCGCCGGCGGCGCGCATGCGCGTGACGAGCAGGTTGTCGTGCGTGGGGACGTTGTCTTTGAAAAGGGGCGAGCCGAAGGTGGTGCGGACGCCGGCGGTTTCGAGGAGGTCCTTGTGGGCGACGGGCAGACCATGCAGGGGGCCGAGCGTTTCGCCGCGCGCCTGCATCTCGTCGGCGCGGGCTGCGTCTGCGGTGGCCTGGTCGGCGATCAAGGTGACGATGGCGTTGACCTGAGGATTGACGCGATCGATCTGCTTGAGGTGCTCCTCCAGCGCTTCGCGCGCTGACAGCTTCTTGGCGCGGATCAAGGCGGCCATGTCCACGGCCGACGTGAAGCAGAGCGAGGGCGCAGAGTTCTGGGCGCTCAGTGCGGCGGGAAAAACCGAGGCGGCCGAGACTGCGGCCGCGCTCGCGAGAAACTCACGGCGTGTGGGGTGGTCTAGCTTTGCCGAAAACATGCAAGAACTTTATCATTCGCGGACTCGGCGCGATAAACGCGGCAAATGTGCCACCGGTGCTCGCCACTGCAAGCCACGGCGATCGTGCGGCCCGACGATTTTAGATTGCGCCTGCAAATTGGAGTGTGACACAATTTGGCTCAATGCTTCCCCGCAAAAAACCGGCTGTGCTCGTGTTGTTTCTCGCCTTTTTGGGCTTGAGTGCAGTCAATTCCGTCGGGGCTCAGGTCTTTGACTTGGACAAGGGCCGCGTGGCGCTTACCAGGCTTGACGGACTGTGGCGGTTTCATCCCGGCGACGATGCTCACTGGGCCTATCCTTCTTTCGACGATTCCTCCTGGCCCCTGCTTAGGTCCGATCGCGGTTGGAACTCGCAGGGCTATCCCGGCATGAGCGGGTTCGGATGGTATCGCTTCAGCATCCGCATTCCCGACGGGACGCAGCCACTGGCTCTCTATTTTCCAAGAATGATGACCAGCTACGAAGTCTATGCGGACGGGCATAGGCTAGGAGCTTTCGGCGGAATGCCGCCAGACCGCAAGCTGCTCACCGGCAGTCCTCCTCTTTATGTTCTTCCTGGGGTCGGCTCCCCCGCAGAGAAGACAGTGGTCATCGCCATTCGCGTGTGGCACTGGCCGTTCTGGGCGCATTACTACGGCGGAGGCCCACAGAGCGCCGGCTACGTGGGAGAAATCTCAGCCGTTGACCGCATGCGGCGCGATGATTTTCCCGGGAACCCGTGGAACTGGGCTCCGCCGTTGTTCTCCGCGCTGATGTGTCTGATTGGCGGCATCTTTGCGCTGGGGTTCGCCTGGCAGCACCGGCGCGAGCGCGAATATCTCTGGTTCGGCGTGTGGCTGCTGTTCAAGGCATACTTCGACGGCCTTGCCTCCTTCGGAAACTTTGCGGCTATCAATATTGACTTCCGGGAGATCTCGCGCGCCATGGCCGAGGCGGGAGGCATCCTGGCTTCGCTTGCGTTCTATTCGCAACTCTTGCGTGGCCGCAAGGACTGGCTCTTCTGGCTGTCGGCCATTGCCGCCCTCACGCGCCCCTTACCGTTCACGCTGGCCATGCTCGGGGTCTTCACCCAGACGCAGGTGAATACATGCAATTTCGCAACTCTGTTGCCGAGCGTCGCGTGGATAGTGATTCTGGTGATCGCGAGAGCCTGGCGCGGCGTACCGGACGCGCGGCTGTTGCTCGCTCCCACGCTGCTGCAGGAGGGCGTGATCGTGGCCGGAATTATTTCCTTCGAGGCATTTGCGCTTGGCCTTACCCATGGCTCATCGAGCGCCAACAGGTTCATCACACTTACGCTGCGCCCATTTGTGGATGTGATCTTTCTGTCGGCCATGCTGGCGATTCTCGTAGGCCGCTTCACCCGCACGCGACGGCACGAAGAACATCTTGCAGGGGAACTGCAGGCTGCTCGCATCGTGCAACAAATTCTCATACCCGACGAGATCCCGGCAATTCCCGGCTTCACGATCCAAAGCTGCTACATACCTGCCAGTGAAGTCGGAGGCGACTTCTTCCAGGTGATTTCATTGTCTGGCGGCGGCGTGCTGGCTGCGATCGGCGATGTGAGCGGCAAAGGAATGCCCGCGGCCATGACCGTCTCCCTGCTGGTCGGCACACTGCGCACTCTGGTCGACTACTCGCAAAGCCCGGGCGAGATTCTCTCCGCCATGAACCAGCGCATGATCGGGCGCACCAAGGGCGGCTTCACGACCTGCCTTATACTGCGGGTCTGCCCAAACGGCGCGATGACGATCGCCAGCGCTGGCCATCAGATGCCTTATGTTGATGGGCGCGAGATCGCTGGCGACACCGGACTTCCCCTGGGGATTTTGGCTGACACCACCTACGTCGAAACAGCCGGCCGGCTAAGGGATTGTGCGCAACTGACCCTCATCACCGATGGCGTGATCGAGGCCCGTGACAAGAGTGGCGAGCTCTTTGGTTTCGACCGAACCACGGCCATCAGTGCGCAATCCGCCGAGCAGATTGCTGCCCATGCTCAACAGTTCGGCCAGGAGGACGACATCACCGTGGTGACGTTGACGCGCGAGTCGCCAGCGGGATCCACTGCGGTTTGCCTTGCTGAACCGGAGGCTGCCACTTCGCCGGCATGAGCGACTCGGGCAGCAGTCGAAGATGTCCTCCGGCTCGGATTCGAGGAATCGACCCAAACCGGAACTCGGCCAGCGTTTGAGAAGTCATTGTCGCGTCTTTGCAATCGCGATAAAAGCAGATGCGCCAATTGACGACGGTTTAGACACCAAACAGTAGAGTAGGTCCAGACTAACGCCGTTGCGTCCACCATGCCCTGATCGAATTTGCCCGAAACCACGCCCTCGCGCCGGTCACTGATTCGAAAGTAACTGCGACAGATGCCTGCGAAGCCTGTACACTGGCGCACGCGAACGTGCGCGGAGGCGATGCGGCGATGAATCGGAGAGAGCTTGTTGGTTTGATGGGGCTGTCGGCGGGGAACTTTGCGCTTGCTCAGCCGGGTGTGCGCGGCAGCCTGATTGGCGTGTGGACTCTGCAAAGCTGTGTGCGGACGTTCCCCGATGGACATAAGGAATATCCCTTCGGCGAGAAACCAGTAGGGCGCATTGAGTACGACAAGGAAGGCCGGATGTTTGCTCTGCTAATGCGTTCGGGACGGCGATCGACAGTGGCTCCGGGGCTGGAGTTGGATGTGGCGAGCGTAGAAGAAATACACGAAGCAGTGACGGGTTTCGTGGCATATTTCGGCAGCTACGAGGTGGATAACGCGGCACAGACAGTGACCCACCACGTGGAGGCGAGCCTGGTGCCGAGTTGGGTAGGGACGTCGTTGAAGAGGCGCTTCCGGTGGGACGGAGCGCGGCTGGTGCTGACGCGTGCTGTGCCGGGCACGATGGATGAATTGGTGTGGGAGAGGGCTTAAGACGCCTTTGGTTGCGCTATATGCGTACGATGATTTCGATTGTCGACTTCAGGGAGATAACCGGCTGATCGGACAGGTCCTGCACGGACCCAACACGTCGAAGTGCTCTTCAAAGTTTATTCATCGATCGCGCGTTGGCGGGCAGCGGTCCAAGTTTTTTCCGGTGGGAGAATCCGCAGACATTGTCTGCGGATTTGGGCGCGGAATCGAACCATTCGGCCTCAGGTAGGACTCGAACCTACAACCCTTCGGTGAACAGCTATGGAATTTGCCGATCCTCCTGCTGCTATCGATTGCTATAAGCCACTATACAAGATGCGTTTACGCCCTGGGCGAAAATTGCGGACTACTATCCATAACACCTGGATTGCGACTGATTTTGAATGAGCGTGGGCACAAAAATGGGCACAGTGGGCGTGATCCTCGCCTGGTGCGCTCGCCGAGTCGATAATAACGCAAACGTGTGCGCCGCCTGCCATCTCGCTCAATGGTCCTGTTGGAAGGGCTACACCGCGCTCGACTTTGAAAAACTCTGACGCTCAACTGGAGACTCACGTCATTTCGATATTCATTAACGCGAAATGGCCCAATGCGAGACGAAAAAACGAATTAATCCTTCGTTATCCATCCATTTCGGTCTCGACTAGCTACACGGCTGCCGCTAGTCTGGTGTTTACTGGCGCCAAAGCCATGAACGAATTAGCCCATACCAACAGATCGGACTTGAACGGCCTCAAGGCTGTTGTTGTTGAAAACCGATCATTGCGCATTGTCGTGCTGCCTGAGGCCGGCGCCAAAATCTGGCAGATCACCTATAAGCCGCTTGACGTTGAGATTCTGTGGAACAATCCCCATGTACCTGCGGCGCGGCACGCGATCCACGTGCCTTACGACGACGTCTGGAGCGGAGGCTGGGATGAATTATTTCCCAACGACGAACCCGGACCGGTCGAGGGTCACATGCTCCCCGACCACGGCGAACTTTGGACCGGCAACTGGCATGCTGAGCCGTTCAAGCGAGCAGACGCTGTCGGCGTCCATTTGCGCCTCAAGACCCCCATCAGCAACTTCCTAGTAGAAAGGACCTTGCTGTTGCGCGGCGACAGCGCGACGTTCGAGATCCAATACCGCTTCACCAACCAGGGGAGTCAGACCTTTCCATTTCTTTGGAAGCTTCACCCCGCCTTCGCCGTAAGTGCCGGACATCGTATCGACTTCCCACCCATGTCGGTGCAGCGCGAATCCGAGTTTCCCGGCACACTGGGCGACGCGCCACCCATCTTCCCATGGCCCTACGCGCCGCTTGGAGATACCGCTCTGGATTTGCGCCAGGTTCCCGGCGTGGATTCCCGCGCTGTTCATTTCTTCTACGGGACCGGCCTAGTATCCGGCTGGTGCGGAATCACCAACCGCGCCAACGGCCTGGGCTGCGCGTTGCGTTTTGACCCCACTGTCCTTACCTGTTGCTGGCTTTTTGCCACGCACGGAGGCTGGCGCGATCTGAACGTGGCTGTCCTGGAACCGGCCACAGGCTATCCGTTCCAGATGCGATCGATCATTGCCGAAGGGCGCGCGCGCCGGTTGGCTCCGGGAGAAAGCCTGGAGACATCGGTGCTGTTCTCCGCGCAAGAAGGACTGACCTCTATTGGCGGCATTGACGAGAGCGGACTGATTCTGTCTGGCGACGAAGACTGGCTTTCTACGCCCCGACCTTCGGCGGAGCCGACTCCAGCGACAGCAGGATAGCCGCGGCAATCGCCACCACAGCCCCGGCCATCTGCATCCAAGTCAGCCGCTCATGCAGCAACACCACAGCCAGCATGACTGTGAGCAGCGGGAACAGAGAGATCAGCGAAATCACGATTGAAGCCTTCCCGCCCGACTCCAGCGCTTTGAAGCTAGTCCAGGCGCCCAGGCCGTTCAACGCGCCCCCGGCTACCGAGCACACAACCACCGTGGTTCCCAGGCCCCAATGCGGCCGCGCAGCCACAACAACAACCGCCGACAGCGCAACCATGGCCCAGCAAAACCAGAGAAACGAGCGCTCACTGGAGATACGGTTGGTGGAGAGCTTCTGTGTAACGCCCGTAATGCCCCAGAGAACGAGTGCCAGAATCGCAAATCCGAGCCACGCCATTCAACAGTCCTTTCAATTACGCATTGAGCAGATAAATGGCCACAAAAGCCAATCCGAGGCCAACCCACTGCAGGCGGCCGAGGCGTTCTTCTAAAAAGACCAGCGCGAGGAGCACGGTCACCATGGGAAATAAAGCCGTCACCGGTGTAACAACCGAGGCCTTGCCACCTTTGACCATAGCCTGGAAATAGGCCATGTTTCCAACGCCGCCGAGAATGCCCGTGAGGAACGCCCAGAAAATGCCGCGGTTACGGCCCTCCCTTTTCTCACTGGCAACGCCCCTGCGCACTTTCCACGAAACAAAAACCAGAAGAGGGGCAATGCCGACCGTGAAGAGCAGTTGGTTCATGTACGCATCCACGCCGTCTGACGCGACTTTGGAAACGAGCCCCCAAGAACCCCACAGGACGATCGTGACCAGCGACCAGAACAACCAAAGCGGCAGTCGGTGCAACCGGCTGGTTTCACTCATGCGGAATCCCTCACCCTTCGGGCTCTTTGTGGGGGCCCATTCATGGGCGAGCATATCCGCACCGCCATGCGTCGGGCAATGCCGGCTTTGGTCTCGGCCCCCTGTTTTGCGGATTATTCTTTCACTCTGACTGCTCGCACCTTCACTTGCCGGTAGGACGCGTTCTATGATTCCTCCGGCGGACGGAAAAGGAGACTATGAGAATCACCTCTGTCGAGGCCATTCACCTGCGTGCCGAAGACCCGCTGATCGAACTCTTCGACGGCTCTTACGACGACTGTGTTCTTGTAGTCCAAACCGACACCGGCCTGACTGGTATTGGTGAGACAGAGTCCATGGCTCCTGCAATTCAAGCCATCGTGCGCGGTCCATCCGCACATAACCATGCGCGCGCGCTTGCCAACGTCCTGATAGGCGAAGACCCTTCCGATCCGGTTGCGCTGTGGCACAAGATGTTTGAGGCAACCGATTACCTGGGACGGCGCGGCCTGACAATGCACGCTATCGGCGGCCTCGACCTGGCACTCTGGGACCTGCACGGAAAAATCGAAGGCAAGCCTGTCCACGCGCTGATTGGCGGGGCAAAGCGCGACCGTCTGCCCGCTTACGGCACCATCTATCCCATGGCGCAGACCGAGGAGGAAGTCCGCGGCCAAATCGCCGAAGGGCAGGCTCGCAACCTGCGCAACTTCAAATTCGCCGCCGACCCATGGTGGCTCGACGACATCGCACATACCGGGCGCTTGCTATCAGCAGCCCGCCGGCAAGCGGGCGACCAAGCGCTCCTTATTGTCGATGCAGCGCTCTCCTATCGCACCCCTGCAGAAGGCCTGCGCCTCTATCCTGTCTACCGCGATGTGGGGATCTGGTTCCTTGAAGCCCCGCTTCCGCTGGACAACGTGGAAGGCCATCTGGAGATGAGCCGCCACGGTCTGGCCCTCGGCGTCGGCGATCTGGGACTCACACACGTGCGCGAGTTCATTGAGATGATGGATCGCGGCGGCGCCAGCATCTGCCAGCCGGACATCTCTCAGGTTGGGGGTTTCACTGGAATCCTGCAGATTGCCGCAGAAGCCTTTGCGCGGAACAAGCGCGTCATTACGCACGGCTACAAGACCAACATCGAGATCGCCGCGAATCTCCACTTTCTTGCCGCCCAGCCGAGCGTGGAGCCGCTCGAGTTTTCGCTGAGCCACTCGCCGCTGCGTTGGCACACAACCAACGAGCACTTCCCGGTGGAGGAGGATGGCTGCGTGCGGGTGCCGCAGGAGCCGGGGCTGGGTGTCACGCTTAACTTGGAGACGGTGGAGCGGTATCGGTTCGTGCAGTAGGGCACCCATCATTGTCGCGGAATTTAGGAACAAGATGAACTGCGGAAGTGAAGCCGATTATCCCACGCGTTCCAATTCACGGGTAGCGGCTTCCATCGATCCCCAACGCTGGGGCTGGCTCGCATAAGCACGCGGCGTACAGTGCATGTACTTCTTGAAGACCGAGGCAAAGTAGGCCGGGTTGCAGAATCCGCAGCGGTCGGCAACTTCGGCTACATGGAGCCGCGGATCGAGCAGCAGCCGCTTGCCCATCTCCAGGCGCTGGCGGATGAGATACTCCTCCAGCGTATGCCCCGTGGTTCTGCTGTAAACCCGTCCCAGGTGCCCTGCCGACAACTTCAAATCCTGCGCCAAAGCCTGGATTGTCGCCTTTTCCGGTCCCAGTTCCCGAATAAGCCGGTGCGCCTCGTTCACAATCTTTTCTTCCCGTTGCGAGAACATCTGGACCAATTGCAGGCGCAGCTTGTCTACGTATCCGCGAAACGCTTCTGCCATGGCGAAGGAACTTGGCGAACCCATAATAATCTGCGCCGCCCGATCTTTGGCCGCGGTCAGTATCGCCACGTCGCGGCCGATGTTCCCGAGTTCCCTTGCCAAATGCTCACAGGCCCAGGTCAGCAAGCCGCGTGCCTGTTGCAGTTGCGCAACGGTCGCCGCTGCCGGCGCTGCCCTGGCGAGAAACTCCCTTACCGAAGCGGAAATCGCCGTCGAATCCGCCATTTGTAAAGCCTTCAACACCCGCCCCAACGCCTGCGCCGGCTGCTTATCCGGTGCTGGAAGGGTCTCAAAACAATTCACCGTCGAATGGCCTGACTCGAGCGCCGAGGCCGCCTCGTGGTATGCCCGCAGCAGTTCGGTCGATTGCTGGTGAAGGCTGCTGATGCCCACCCTGGCCAGCGGAAAGCCTTCTGTGCGCGCGACGCGTACCAGCGTCTGCGCCATCTCCTCCAGCAGCATCCGCTCATTACCTGCGGTTCGCGATCTCTGCGCCGTAAAAATGCACATCTCACCGGGGGGCACCACCGTAGCCAGCGTATTCGGCCAGCTTTGGCAGCGGTCTTCAATCATGTGCGCCGCGCGCGCAAGCGCCAGGTTTCCGCCGATAGCCTTGGGCGCGCCAAACTCCGCCACTCGCCTTGTAGAAGATGGCTCCGGAGCCTCTTCCATGGAAGGTTGCAGACGTAACACGAGAACCCGATCGGGATACCGCTCCAAGCCCACGTTTCGCGCCAGCGACCGCACCTGTTCAAAGCTTCCTGCCGGCCCGTTCCCAACTTGGCCGGAAAGCAGCAGCTCTGCAAGCTCACGCCGGTCCAGCGCAAGTTCTCGCTGACGCATGCGCTGAAACTCGCTCATGATTTCCAGACGCTTCCACGCATTGGACAGATAGCGGGCGAAGACCTCCATCATGCGCAGCATCTCCGCGAGTTGCGCCGTGGTCACGACGGGCACGCGATCATACGCCTCCTCAAGACGCGCCATATCGATGTGCGGCTGACCCTGCAGCACTTCCTTTACATGCTGAAAACCCTCTTCGCTGGGGGCAACAGCCAGTACCTGCCCGCTAAAGAGCGTGCCCAGGTAACGCCCCTCGCAGACTACGGGAACGGCAATATCCGTTAGCCCAACGTGGCATGGGTAGATCTGACTTTTGCCGGTCGCACGGCAGCGTTCCTTGGCCGCCTTGTCGCTTCGCGCACAGGTGGTCTCTTCGTGGGCGCCAAAGCCGTGCACCAGGTCGCAGAAGTGCGTGCTGGGGCTCGGCGAGGTCCGGCCCGGCTTATCCGCTCCCATGGGTTGCAGCTGAACCAGCGCGCCGCCCGTATTCACCCGCGGCCCCTGGTTGGGATCGAACAGCTCCAGATCGTCGGCCCACATCAGTTCCACGTTGCGAATTGGGCTCGAGTCATTCAGCACGACAAGAAAGTACTCGAACAGCTCCAGGTCCTTCTTGAATTCCTGTTTGAGGGTCTCGCTCAAATCCGGCTTTTGTTTCTTCATTTCAACTCGTCTCCGCGTGGAAGAGTAGGGCGGAGTCATCTTAAGCTTTGGAACTTAGACTTGAATATCAATAATCCAGCATAATCTATCGTTTAATTGGTTTTTCCTTCTCAAAGTTGAACATCACTGGTGAGCTCGGATTGTCAGACCCCCGTCTACAACCAGTTGCGTGCCCGTCACCCAGGCCGACGCCGGGCTGGCCAGGTAAGCGACGGCGGCGGCCACGTCCGCAGGCACGCCGCGGCGGCCCAAAGGATGCAAGGCCTCAGTTTGCGCCGCCAGCGCTTCAGGATCGGCTGCTGTCTTCAGCCACTCATCCCAGAGAGCTGTATCGATATAGCCAGGACAGACCACATTCACACGAATACGCCGTGGGGCAAGTTCCAACGCCAGGTTCCGAGTGAGCGCCACGAGTCCCGCTTTCGAGCAGGCATAGGGAATCGAATTCGAAAAAGCGTGGCTGGCGTGGATGGAGCCGATGTTCACAATTGCCCCTCCGGTCGCAGGAAACAAAGGCGCCAGCGCCTTGCTCAAAAGCAGCGGAGCCCGCAGGTTCACCGCAATGACCTGGTCGAAGACTTCCGCAGTTACATCGGCGAGGGGCAAATCGTATTCGATTCCCGCGTTGTTTACCAGCACATCCACATTGGGCGTCAGTCTTGCAATCTGCGACGCCAGACCTGCAATCGCGCCGGGGTTCGCCAGATCCGCAATTGCAAAGTCAATCGGAGCCCCCTCCGCATTGCGCATGGCCTCAGCCGTCGCGGCAAGATATTCCGCATTGCAATCCACCAGCACCAGGCGTGCACCCCGCGCATGCAGTTCTTCCGCAATGGCGCGCCCAATTCCCTGCGCGGCCCCGGTGACAACCGCAGCCCGTCCCCAGAATTCACCTTTGTCCCCGGGCTTTTCCTGCTCCATTCGGCTGCCTCCTCACTTCTTCGCTGCGACCTCGTCCAGAAATACAAGAGCCGAACTTAACGGCTCCTGCAGATGAACCGACAGTCCAGCGCTCATCAATTCGCCGCCGGAAACATCGCGGTCCGGCGAATTGCTGTCTTCAAAATGCAGACGGTAACGCTTGTCTACTTCCAGACCCGCCAGCACAAATCGATGTTCGTTCTCGTCGGCAATCGACCCGCGGAACGCATAGACCACGCCCTTGAGCCGTGCCGGGTCCCAATACTCCACACCGTCCCAGTGCACCCCGTCAGGGCGAGCTGAAATGTGATAAAGATGTGCATCGCGAATCAGAGGGCGAAGCTGGTTCTTATACAACGCGAATGCCTTGCGCGCCGCCTCGTGCTGCTCGGCTGTCCAGGCGGTGGTGTCAGTCATGATGGTCACCCAACCCATCATTCCGCTGCGCAGCATGTAGAGAAAGTTCTCGAGCCTTGGAGCCGGCCATTTCTCCACATAGCTCTCAAGCATGGCCGCCGGCAGCAGGTGGCTCGTGTCATAGAAAGCCCTGCGGTTCGAAAGCGGATCGTAGCTGTCTGTGATTGAAAAATAATCGCCATGCGCCGCCGAGCCAAAGTCCACCATCCGCCCGCCATCGTTGCAAATCTCAAAGAGCAAACCCGGATGTTGGGTACGCATCTTCTCGTAAATGTCGTAGTAAGCGCGAACCGCGTGATAACTCACGTCGGTTGAATTTGACGCGAGCACAAAGTCCGAACCCCAGTCGTGAATCACCTGCATCGTGCTGCGGTTCGGCGCTGCATGTGGATGGTCGTCGCGGGTGCAACCCTGTGCCACCAGGTAGCCGTCGTGTTCCAGCATGTCCAGGTGATAATCCTCGACAATCCGCTTTACTTCTTTGGCCGCCCAGTCGTGCGCCGCGGGAAGGCCTATGTCAATCGTCTGTCCCTTGAATTCCTCCGGCTTCCAGTCCGGTTTGAGATCGGTCACCAGCCAGTCGCGAACCTTTGGGTCGCGAACATTTATGGCTCCCTCCTGCGTGTCCAGGGCGGCCTGAGTCCAGTCGGTCCATATGCCGAAGTGCAGACCCTGACGATGGGCTTCGTCGGCAATTGCAGCCAGGCCGTGGGGAAATTTCACGGGATCTGGATACCAATCGCCCACGCCGCGAAACCAACCCGCATCTATGTGAAACATCTCCAGACCAAGCTCTTTCGATTCTCCGATCATCTTCAGCGCCAGCGCTTCGTTCACCTGCATTCCACTGCCCCAGCTGTTGTTCACCATCAGTGGATACTGCGGATCTTTCCACGTGAGCGGGTTGCCGAGGACAGCGCGCACCCAGCAACGGAGTTGATTTCCGGCTCCATCCGGCCCACCTTTAAACGTACCCAGAAACACTGTCGGCGTCTCAAACGTCTCGTTTGGCTCCAGACGCGTTTTGAACGGCCCCGGCTCCGGATTGAGGCCGAGTACCGTACTCAGCCTGTCCCCGAAACGTTGAAGAGAAATGCGCGTCCTGCCACTGAACTCGATGCCCGCATACCAGCCGCTCTGTGCGCCATCCGCTGCGTAGACCATCTCCGCAGGAATAATCTCGCGCTTTTCTCCCGGCTCGGGGTGCGCATACGTTGAGGATCTGCCTTCCCAGTTGTAACCATCGGCGACGGTCTCAAGATGCGTCCCATCGGTCGATGGCGTATCCGCTCCCTTCTCGACATAGAAGTTGCGCAGATCCCTAGCCGGCGTCAATCTCAAGTCCAGCCGCAGCGAATCCACCATGGGCAGCCAAACCTCCTGCCCGCTTAGATTTTCAATGGTGACGCGATGCTCGACCGGTCCAATATCTGCGCGCGCTTCCCATTGCCAGCGCAGACGCAGGCGCGGCTCCGCGCACTCGTAGACAAACACAACCTTGCGGACGCGCCCGGCGGCTTCTCCGAGTTCCGGTTTGAGGCGCCACTTAACAGCAACGGGAGCGCCATTGACTTCAACGCTGGCAGGCAAGCGGTCATCGGCAACGTTCGACCAGGTATTGCTCTGAGAGTCATCAATCGACTCGATCCGCGGTTCGTGTTCGCCCGCTCGCATAGCAACCGTCACGTCGGCGCTTGAAACAAGAGTCGGCGCAGAAAACGAGATAGATTGCGCCATGCCAAAAAGGAGGGCGCTGCCCACTGCTGATCCCATTGAAGCTCTCGTGATCCAATATTTCCAAATTCTTGGCATGGTCACGCCACCATTCGTCTCCCGGAGATGGTTGAAACTCTTCGCCTTAAGGTGAAGCAAGTTTGTAGAAGTCTGCGCAGAATGCAAGACCCACCGACTGAAACAGCGACTTTGTCAAGAGCGAGCGCGCATATCGAATTCATCAGATGCGACCGATCAATCCATGACTTCAAGTCGAGACCAAAGTTGCCGACTCAGTGAACAGATGCACCTTCTTCCGCGGACGAGGCCCTAAACGACGGCGGGGCATCGCCGGGATTCATATTGCGTTCCCGCGTAAGCGTAAACTCCACCTTGCGTGCCTGCTTCAGAGCGCTCCAATCGATCCACCAATCGGAAATTGCCTTCCCATCCAACGACAAACTCCTGACATAAAGCCGATCCGGCGCTCCTGGCGCAACAATCTCCACAATGTGATCGCCTAGCTTCAGCGTTGCCTTCGGAAAGCTGGGGCTGTTCACCGTAAAACCTCCAACGGACGGTATTTCTGGATACAAACCAAGATCGGCAAAGACCACCCACGATGAGGTTGCTCCCAGATCGTCATTGCCCGGCTCACCGCCTGGCGTGGCTGGAAACAGGTCCATCAGCGTTTTGCGCACCACTTCCTGTGCGCGCCACGGGTGGCCGGTCCAGTTATAAATCCATGGATCGCCAAAGCTAGGTTCATTCACGATGAAAAAGTATGGACCGCCATTCCATGTACCATATTGGCTGAAGTAATCATCCAGACGCGCGGTTGCGGCTTCTGCACCGCCCATTGCGGTAATCAGCCCGTTCAAATCGTAAGGAATCATCCAGGTATATTGCGCTGCGTTACCCTCCATGAAACCATCCTGCTGCTCGGGCTTAAAGTTTGGCAGAAACTTCCCATTCAAGCCGCGGGCACGAATGTATTTCGTGTCCGGGTCAAACAGCCTGGTCCACATGCCTGCGCGGACCATGTAGCGATGCGCGATCACCTCATCCCCAAGCGACTTGGCAAACTGCGCAATGGAGAAGTCCGAATTCTCGTATTCAAGCGTCAACGAGCCCGCCGTGTTCAGTCCGTCGTCGGGAACATAGCCTTTCAAAAGGAACTCTGCAAGATCGGGGCGCTGCGGATAGAGACGCACATGCATTTTCGGATCGTCGCCTCCAGCCACCATAGCCTTCAATGCTGCCCTGGTGTCGAACTTGCGACCGCCAAATGCGTAGATTCCGGCCAGTATCCCATCGGAAGGGTCTCCGGGCATATCGGCCGCCTCGTCGTTTGCCACACCCCATACCGGCAATCCGCCTCCCTGCTCGGCGTCCGTCACCAGCGACTGCGCAATGTCACTGGCAACATCCGGAAACAACAAACCGATTAACTGCACCTGGCTGCGGTAGATATCCCAGCCTGAAAGATTTGCATACTGGTTATGGCCTGCTGCTAACCGGTGTACTTTCTCATCGAATCCCACGTACTCCCCATTCACATCGTTGAATACCGTTGGATGCAGCAAAGAATGATACATAGCGGTATAGAATACCCTGCGCTGCGACTCACCGCCGCCTTCCACAACCGCGTGATCCAGGACCGCGCTCCAGGCTGCCTGCGCATCGTTGTGCACCTTTTCAAAGTCCCATCCTGGAATTTCCTTTTCAAGGTTCATTGCCGCATTGTGCGCACTCACATACGAGATACCAACCTTGAGATGAAGGGTTTCCGTGTCCGTCGTGAAGACCAGGTAGCCACCCACGCGCGGACCCTTGGCATCGTGCGAACCTTCGCTCACCTTCGCCTCGTCGAAAGTGCCTGCCAAGTGTGGCCGCTCTTCCGTCTCCAGCGCGAAGTAAATGCGGTAGTGATTATCGTGGAAACAGAATTCGCCGCTCGCAACGGAGCCGGTAATGCGATTGCCCGTTATTACGATGTCCGCGTCATGAACGTGCGTAAGATTGCGACTGAGGTCAATCAGAAGAGTGTGCGCATCCGCGCCCGGCGGATAGCGTATCTCGGCAATTCCCGAGTGCACCTCCGCCGCGATCTTCACCCCGATCCCATCATCGAGTTTGACTGAGTAGTAGCCCGGCTGCGCCAACTCATCCGCATGCTTGAATCCCGCGCGATATGGTGTGGGCCGAATCGGCGGAGGAACTGTTGGCACCCCGAGTATAGGCATGATCGGAACATCGCCATACACTCCACAACCCGGGCCGCTGAGGTGTGTCAGACTGAATCCGCGCGTGACCGGGTCTTCATAGCGGTAAAACCCGCCGTCGACGGGGTCGGGGCTCCAAAAGAGCATCCCGAAAGGCCGCACTGCGCCGGGGTGCGTGTTTCCAATATCATGAGGCACTTGCGGACTGGCCTGTGTGCCGATAAACGGGTCAACCTGCGAAATCGGACTGTTCTGGGCAAGAGCGAAAGTCGAAAGAATGAAGAGCGAAGCAATTCGCGCCCAGATTAACGAGTGCATTAAAGATGCCTCCAGATCGCGAGACGTTCGCGGTCCTCAAGTGTTTCTTGATCCAGCGTGCTAGCCCCACTATCGAGCGCCGGATTTCTCGATGAGGGACAATGCAGTTGCGTTCGAAGCAGAAAGACGCTCTGCGCAACTCCGGCCCAGCGGACTCACCATCGCAGAATCGTCCTGCCCGATGAGACCGCCAGTGGGGCGCTTCTCCTCTTCGCTCTAGAAGAAGAACCGTGCACCGGCCTGCATCACGCGCTGGCCGGTCTTGCCATTGATCCCGCCGAATGTCGGCGAGTCCGGGTCGGCAATGATGGCGCCAAAGACCGGGTGGTTGAAAATATTCTGAGCCTCGAGCCGCAATTCGAAGTTCCGCGATCTTGAGTCGTTCAAATAAAACTTCTTCAGAATGCTGGCGTCCGTGTAGAAACCTCCTGGATTACGTAGATTGCTGAAGAAGACGGGCGAGTTGGCCAGCGTGTAATCCCGAGTTCGGGTGAAGGAAGAAGAGTTCAGGACACCCTCTCCGCTGCTGTTGCCCCATGCACCGTTGATCACTAGGGCGTCCTTGTAGCTCGCTCCGGACCTCTTGAAATTCTCGTTCGCAAAGCTCCACCGAATCGCCGCACCTGGTGCCTGATTGCCGCCATCTACTGTCGGCACATGAACCGGCGTGCCTTTGGGGTACCAAGTTGAAATGCCCGCAACCGCCCATCCGCCCACCACAGCATCCAACACATGGCCTGCAACGCCATCCCCTTGGTTCAGAAATTCCCGGCCTCGACCAAATGGCAGATCGTAGGAGTAATTCACCTTCAGGGTTTGGGGTAGTTCGTACGCTGCCACGGCGTAGCCCTCCATCAAGTTATGCGGGTTCTGCAGCAATCCTCCGCTCGAAGCTCCACCTACGTGGATGTCGGTGCTGTTGACGTTGGTAAGCGTCTTACGGATCGCATATGAGGCCAGCAGTTCCAGTCCTCTGAAGTTGCGCGACTGAATCTGGAAGTTCAAAAAGTTCGAGAACGCCTTACCCCAGCTGGCCTGCCCCACATTGGTCGAGTTTGTTCCGGCATATTGCGGGGACAACGCCAGCAACTGATTCAGCGGAACCGTAGGCTCTGCTGAGAAGTTCGCAGACTGCCCGTAAAACGGATTTGGCACAGGGTCAGTCAAATGAGAACCCAACTGGTAATAATCGACCGGGGTATTGTTTAAGCCCCAACCATACTCCGTGTTGATTAGCAAGTGAATTCCGCGAATCCCCTGGTATTCTCCGGTGACAGCCCAGTCTTTGCCTAGTTGCCGCTGGATGCTTACGCCCCACATGTAATCTGTGGGCGTGTCGTAATGGCTCAATTGGGTTCCTGGACTCTCCAGGTTTCCGCTGGCTCCGTACGAATCGTAAAAGTAGGTTGCATTATTCGATATGGGTGGAACCCATCCCAAGTTTCCTCCTTGCGGCAACGCAGGGAACGACCGCAATCCATGATCGTTGCCCAACTCGCTGATCCAGTGCATCCCGTCCGTTGTATCAACCTGGTTGAAAGTGTTCGTGTTGTAGTAGAAACTCAACCAGTCCGTCGATAGTCCATTCAGCCCCTGGTCAATCGTACCGGCGCTCAGGTGAACTACAGTCTTGTCGTTGTACGCCCAATTGACCCCAAGGCGCGGCTGCAGATTCACCATATTTGTGGTGTAAAGGTTCTTTTGCGGATACTCCTTCGTGTCGAGCAGCGCCACGCGACCCGTTGCTCCTTGCGTGAGCCATGCAGGCTGGGGCAGGTTGGCCAATTCTGGCTCTGCGGCCAACACCGAACTCCAGGCCCAGTTACTGGGCGTTAGCACGTTCTTGGCATTCATATCGTAGATCACACCGCCCTGGGGATGCCTACCCTGACGCGCGCCATCGTGATCCCAGCGCAGACCGATCTGCACGGTTAGCTTCGCGTTCACCTTCCAGTCGTCCATAACGTAAGCCGCTTGGTTCCATCCAAACGGTGTGATGTCCCAGTTGCCCCATGAGTAAAAGTTCGACGAGCCCATCATCAATTCAGCCAGCTGGTTTCCGCTAAGCCCATCATTCTGGTTCCAGTACTGGTTCGAACCGCCACCGGCATTCAAGTTGATTACGCCGGTCCCATCGCCGCCTTGCTCGGTGAAGCGAATGAAGTACTGCTCATAGCCGACTCTCACCGTATGCTTGCCAAACAGCCTTGTCAGCGAGATCGTTCCATTGTCTGTCTGCGTAATAAACGAGTCGAACTGGTCGCCTCCCACGTGCGTATACCCGGGATCGCCTCCCGTATTCACTACCGGGGCAATCTGGTTCGTCGTCTTTTCGTTGTTTGATGCCAGAAGGGGATCAAATCCCCATGTCGACGTGTCGACACTGGGATCGGGCAAAGATCCATCTCCTGACACGCCGGTGCTCACGAGGCTCGACACGCCAATACCCAAACGAAAGTTGATTACTGTTCGGGGACCCGGGGTCCATGTGTAAAGGAAGTCGCCGAGCCAATCTTCGTCCGTGGTCAAAGACGTAGCGGCATGCTTGAATGGCGGAGGAACACTCGAGGTAATCATCGAGCGGCTTATTGTGCCCATTACGTGGTGATTTTGTCTGATTGCATCGTCGACCCGAAAGAAGTATTTGTCGATCGGCGTCTGAAGCTGAATCCGGTCATACCGGTTGTTCAAGTGATCGTTGTTGGCCGCCGGAGCATGGTTGGGCTGCGGCCACAACGCCATGTAATGGGCGAACAGATTGCTCTGCCCGGAAAGCACGCCCGATGCAACTGCGGGAATCGTGGCATTGGGGAACTGCGGGCGCACCCAGCAACTCCCCTGAGCCGAGTATTGCGATGCCAGCGGCCCGGTGCAATCGTTGGTGTTGTAGTCGAGATGTCCGTTAAAAGGATCGTAGATTTGCGCGTAGACTGGCGCGCCGTTGTTGAAGTTGATCACCGTCTCCGAAAAGTTGCCTTGCTGATTCAGGGTGGTTGGAATGCTGCTGATGGCAACCTGCCCCTGGGAGAACCGCTGTCCTTCCCATGCGCCATAAAAGAAGGTGTGATCCTTGCCGTTATACAGGTGCGGAATCCGCACCGGGCCGCCACCGGCCAAACCGTAATTCTTTTGCTGAAAGTCCTGCCTCGGGTTCCCCAGCGAGTTATCTGTCCAGTCGTTGCTGTTCAGGTCCTGATTGCGCAGGTAAAAGAACGCGCGGCCATGGTAGGCATCGACCCCGCTCTGAGTCTGCATGGAGATGATACCGCCGGCATAACGCCCACGGTCGGCCGTCAACACGCCACTCTCGACGCGAAATTCGGCAATGGAGTCAGGGGTGGGAATGGCTCGGTTGGTGTTGTTGAACTCTGCTTCCTGCACGGGATTCCCATCCACGCTGATATTGGACCCGTTTACTTGGCCGCCGGATATGGAATAGGAGTTGCCGGTGTTCGCGATGAGGTAAGCGGCGTTGCCCTGGGACAGGCTTTGCAGGTTGTCTGCCTGGGGGCCGCTTCCCTGCACCGAAGGAACCGTTGCGGTCAAATCCAGCGCATTGCGGTTCAACTGGGGCAGTTCTGTGATCATCTTGTTGTCGAGCACGTCGCTGGTGGTGGCCTCATCGGAAGAGATGAGCGTTTGGCCGCCAGAGACGGTCACGCTCACTTCCACGCTGCCGGGCTTCAGGGTGAAGTTCTGCGCCAGATGGTCGCCGGTTCCCAGCACCAGTCCGGCGCGTTTGAGCTCTCCAAATCCCTGCGCGGTCACGGTGAGGGTGTACGGTCCGGGCAGCAACTCCTGGAGCACGTAGATGCCCGCGCCGTTCGATTCGGCAGTATAGGGAACGTTGGTGTCTGTGTTTAACGCCTTGATTTTGGTCCCGCCAATCACTGCCCCCGTCGGGTCGGTGATCAGGCCACTCAGTTGCGCATTCGATGACTGCGCACGAAGCGCCGGGGGCATCCACACCAACACCACCACAACTGTCAAGCCCAGGATTGATCCAAGCGACCGTCCAATTTGCTGCGCGGCTTCTCTCACATTTGAACTCATGGCCCTCTGCGCCTCCAAAAATGCCGTCTCCGCGCACGTGTCTCCGCGCGGCGCCGGCTCAGGTTAGCAATCATTGATATTCCTTCCGAGAAATGGCCGTCTATGCGCGTTGCCGATATTTCTTTTGTTTTAAAGGCTTTTTGCCGAATTACGTCATCTAAACAGTCCTCGACTGCTCGATGGCCGCATCAGAGGGAGCCCTGCGCCGTTCAACGGGCAGGACGCAATGAATAGATACCTCAATTTGCAGATTCTTCCATAGAGACGGGAAGGGTCGAAGCTTACGCCGTCGGTTCCGTGATGTTCAGCCGCTGATCCGCCGCCACCTCACCCAGGGACTGCACCAATCCCGACGGCCAGCGAATCTCCGCCACCGCCCGCGTTACATCGCCCAGCCCAAAATGCACAGTTAGATCGCTCGACGACGCATATCCGACGCTCGACGAAACTGTTCGTGTTTGTCTTCGCCCACCCGCCTGGCAGTGTATCTCTGCCCCAATCGCCGACCGATTGCTTCGCTGCCCAATCAACCGCAGTTGCAACCAGTGTCGTGCTGGGCTCTCCCGCGCACTCCGATTCCACCACAGCTCAGTCGGAGCATTCAAAGCAGTTACCGCAGCATCGATACGGCCATCACGGTCGAAGTCCGCAAAGACGACTCCACGATGCAGTGCCGGCTGTGCGAAATCCTCTCCAACACCCACCGAAACATCTTCGAACCGGCCCCCCTGCTTCCGTTCGCCCTTGTTGTGAAAGATTCGATTCGGCTGCGCATCCTGCGTGTCCAGCCCGCCGCCGGCAACGAACAGGTCGAGCCAGCCATCGTTGTCCAGGTCAACAAGTCCGCATCCCCATCCGCTCCACATGCGGCTCAGGTTCAACAGCCCCGTCCGCGCGCTCCCATCGTCGAACGCCCCTTTACCCTGGTTCAAAAACACCTCATACGTCTCGTTTTTGAGCCCGGTCATCACAATGTCGAATCGCCCTTCTCCATCAATGTCCCCAAAGTCCGTGCCCATCCCCGAAATATTGCGCCCATCGCCGTTGAATGCCACACCCGCTTCCATCCCGATCTCTTCAAATCCCTTGCCGCGATTTCGCAACAGCAGGTTGCGCGCGTTGTCGTTGGCCACAAAAATTCCTGGCAGCCCATCTCCCGCAAAGTCGGCCATCGCCAGTCCCATTCCTTTGCCCAGCAGGTCCGGCAAACCATCTCTGTGCGTGATTTCCGTAAACGTCCCGTTGCCATTGTTGTGAAAAAGCTGCATTGGCTCGGCATGGTATTTGTCTGGATGGCAATACGCACGGGCATCCGCCTGGAGCCCTCCGCAAACTGGATCGATCCCCGGCGCCCAGTCGCAGTAGTTTGAAACAAATAAATCCAGCCGCCCATCGTTGTCGTAGTCGATCCAGCAAGCCCCGACGCTCCACACCGGCCTGCCCAGCGATCCCGGCCCGGCGAGCCCTGCCTCGCGCGTCGCATCACTAAATGTCCCATCACCGTTGTTGCGATACAGGTGGTTTCCGTGCACGCCGGCAACAAACAAATCCTCGTGGCCGTCGTTGTTGTAGTCGCCCACGGCCACTCCCATCGAGTAGCCCTGGCCCTGCAAACCCGACTTCAACGTCACATCGCTGAAGGTTCCGTCGCGATTGTTCCTATAGAGTCGATTCCAATACGCTGGTTCGCTCTTAGCAAGCTCGGGTAGCGTTGCGCCATTGGTGCAGAACAGGTCGGGCCAGCCGTCCCCATCGAAATCGATCACCCCCAGCCCACCCGGCAGTGTCTCCACCTGGTACTTGCGCCCCATCGCTCCGTTGCGCAGCACAAAGTCCAGCCCCGCTGCCCGGGTGCCGTTGACCATGCGAATTGGCGATGTTGCAACCGCGGTCTGTCCCAGCACACCACGCATCGATCCATTCGTTACCGCCCCAGCGACCAGCCCACTCAGGCTGCGCAGCAATCCCCGCCTACTGGTTAGCATCGGAACTCCCGTGGCTGCCGTTGCTTTGTTGTGTCTGAAATGCGTCCGACAACCGCCGCGCTTCAGCTTCAGCCTTGATCGCTTCCGCCTCGCGCCCCAGCTTGCGCAGCGCCCTGCCCAGCAGTGCATGCAGCGCGCCTTTTTCATCCGGATAGCCCGATGCCAACACCGGAAGCAGCAAATTGACAGCTTCCTGGCTCGCGCCCATCTGGGCCAGCGCTTTCGCCAGCTCAACTTGCACAGTGGTGTCCCCCGGAGTCTCCGCGGCCAGCTGCCGCAACCACGGCAGAGCCTGGTCGTAATCCCGGTTGCTCGTGGCCATGGAAGCCAGCGTACGCAGCGCCTCGCGCCGGTGAGGATCGATGACCAGCGCAGCCTGTGCCGAAGCCTTCGCGCCGTCTGTATCGCCCGCCGCCAACTGCGCCTCCGCCAGGCGTTCCAACAGCGCCGGATCACCATTCCTCATCGCCAGCGCCTGCCTGTACTCGTTCTCCGCTCCGGCGGCATCTCCTTTAAGCCGCAACAGCACATCCCCTCGCACCCTGTGTACCGCGGCGATATCCTGCGCGGTGGTTTCAAGTTGTCCGGCAGCTTTCCCAGCTTCCTGTGCATAGCAGACCGAAAGTTTGTCGACGTTCTCCACTTCTAGTTTGGTTTTTGGGGGGCCTGCCATCCGAGCAGCAACCTTTCTCTCCAGCAGCGGGATTGAGCCCTCGCACACCGGGCCTTTCGAACCCGGTGCTGTGTCCTCTGCCAATCGGCGTGCCGCGGCGGTACCCGCAGCCGACGCACGCAACTGCTCGACAAGGGCACGAAACCGCTCCAAGGCGAAGCCGGCCCAAGCCTCAAGAGCCTGCTCTGAATTGTGCCCGCGCTGGGCGGCTTGCTGATAAGCCTCCGCCGCCAGTGCGTAATGGCCCAGCCCAGCCTCCGCCTCGCCTAGGTAGTCCTCTGGAAACTCCTCGCCTGGCCTGGCCCGCGCAGCCAACTGCAGGTGGGGCACCGCCTCGGCTGGCTTCCCGGTGCGCAGCAGGTCGATTCCCAGCAGCAGATTCGCAAAATAATCCTCGGGCTCAAGCCGGCGTGCGCGCTCGAGCAGAGGAATTGCCTCGGCAAACCGTGCCTGCTGATGGAGTTGGAATCCCTGCTGCAGCAGAGCCTGAAAGCTGTCCTCACCCGTCGGCTGAGCCCAAGCCGCAACGTCCACCCAACCCACGAAGATGATCGCGATCCATATCCCGGCTATGATTTGCTTTTCCCGTTGCGCCACGGAGTCACAATAGAGCCTGAGCGCGTGTACCTGCAAATAGCTCGCTTGGTTTCGACCACCAACCGCAAAGCATTCAGGCTCTCCGAATCGCGAATGCCCTCAAGGCTTGAGCTCCACCATGACCTTGGTTCGTCGGTAGGAGCCGGAGGACGATTCATCGCGATTGGCTGGTATTATGAGGTTGAAAATTCCGTCGGCAATCGGGGCTAAAGCGGCGCCCTCCTCGTTCGCGATCCCCCACGCCGTCTGCAGCTGAATCCGGGACTCGCGGTCGGAACGCACATCGGCTTCGATGGTCAATAGGTTACCTGCGAGGTTGGTTCCAACAACCCGCACCCCGGCGCTTGCCTCTCCCAGTCGAAGTTCGGGAGTCTCCGCTGTCACAGATACACCGCCATAAACTTCAATGCGCAACTCGCTCTTTCCTTGCAGTGAGTTTAACTGCTGCGCAGTCAACTCGGTCTCAGCACTCCCCACGGCGCAGTACAGGCTCATCGACAATCTCTCCTGTACCTATTTTCGCGCATCCTGCCGGCCTGACTCGCCGGATCAGCCAGCAGCGCGATTCCGGCAAGCCTCTATTGCACAGTCAGATTGATGGTGGCCAGGGTCACGGACTGCGTACCGGAAGTTCCGGTTACGGTGACCGTATAGGCTCCCGCGCTGGTGCCGGAGTTCCCGCCGCCGCCACCGCCTCCGCCCCCACTGCTGCCGCCGCAGCCTATGGCGCCAAATACGCAAACCACCGCAAGCGCTCCCACAATCGCGAGCCAGTTACGGCGCCGCCGTGGAAGCCTGAAGAGCAGTATAAACGCCAAGGTCATTCCACCTGTAGACGGCCAGAGCAGCTTCTTCATCGGGCTTGCTGCGCTCGTTGCCGCCGTAGTGTTCACCGTGAGTACGACGGTGGGCGTCGCAGTGCTGTTGACAGTAACCGAGTTGGGGGCCAGGCTGCACGTTGCCGGATCGTTGGCGGCGGTTGGAGTAATTGCGCAGCTCAGATTCACCGTACCCGCAAAACCATTCTGCGACGTGATTGTTACGGTTGCGGTGTTGCCCGTGGTCGCGCCGGGCTCAATCGTGATTGAACCTGTCGCGCCGGTGCTGCCTGTAAATGTTGGCGCGGAAGTTACAGTGAGCGACACCGTTGTAGACCCGCTGAGCGCACCGGAGGTTCCGTTCACTGTGACTGTGGTTGTGCCTGTGGAGGCGGTGCTGCTGGCCGTGAGTGTCAGCACGCTGGAGCCGGTGGCCGGATTCGTAGCGAAGGCCGCGGTAACGCCGTCCGGCAGGCCCGCGGCAGCTAAAGTTACGCCGCCCGTGAATCCGCCCACGCCCGTCACTGAAATGGTGCTGGTTCCGCTGGCCCCCTGGGCAACCGACACGGAGGACGGGGAAGACGAAAGCGTAAAGCCCGGTGCCGCATTCACCGTGATTGAGACGGTGGTGGAGGCAGAGAGTGCAGGCGCACTGGAGGTCCCGGTTACGGTGACTGTGGTGGTGCCGGTGGCAGCTGTGCTGGCTGCGGAAAACGTCACCTGGCTGGAGCCGCTGGTGGGGTTTGTAGCAAACACAGCGGTAACGCCGCTGGGCAGGCCGCTGGCCGCGAGAGTGACGCTGCCGCTGAATCCGTTTGCCGGCGTCACCGTGATGGTGTCGGCAACGTTGTTGCCCTGCGTTACAGAGAGAGAAGCGGTGGTGGGAGCAATCGTGAAGCTTGGTGTCACGTTGACAGTGAGGCTGATGATGGTTGATGCAGTCAGTGCGCCGGATTTCCCCGTAATGGTGATGGTGTTTGTACCGGTGGCTGCGGAGCTTCCCGCAGTGAACGTCACTACGCTTGAGCCGGTTGCGGGGTTCGGAGCGAACGCCGCCGTAACGCCGCTGGGAAGGCCGCTCGCAGCCAGAGTCACCGAACCGCTGAATCCGTTTGCGCCGCTGATTGTGATTGTGTCTGCTGTGCTGCTGCCCTGCGTGGTTGTGATCGAGGGAGCCGTCGGCGCAATCGTGAAGCTCGGCGCGATGTTGACAGTGAGATCGATGGAGGTAGTTGCAGTCAGCGTTAAGAAGGTTCCGGTAATGGCGATCGTGGATGTGCCAGTGGCCGCCGTGCCTGCAGCGGTGAGTGTCAGCACGCTGGAACCCGTTGTGGGGTTGGTAGCAAAGCTCGCCGTGACTCCGCTGGGAAGTCCGCTGGCGGCCAGAGTCACTCCACCCGTGAATCCATCCACGTCGGTTACGGTAATGGTGTCGGTTCCGCTGCTGCCCTGAATCAATGTCAGGGCCGGGGCCGAAGGAGCAAGCGTAAATCCAGGTGGCGCAGTCACTGTAAGAGCAATTGAAGTCACCGTGGAAAGGTCGCCCGAGGTACCCGTAATCGTCACGGCAGATTCGCCGGTCGCGGCCGAAGCGCTGGCGGTAAACGTGACAACACTGGAGCCTATTGCCGGGTTGGTGGCGATTGCCGCGGTAACTCCGCTTGGCAGGCCCGAGACAGCAAAAGTGACATCCCCTGTGAATCCATTCGCGGCGGTCACAGTGACGGTGTCCGTTATGTAGCTGCCCTGAGCCAGAGACGGCGTTGGATCACTGGAACCAAGCGTAAAACTTGGGGCTCCATACCATTGCGCCAGCACATTTCCGGCCGCTTTAAGCTGCGGCGAGTATCCTGTATCGCCGGTGCTTGGTGGCGATACCGTCCAATCCCACCAGAAGACGCCCTTCATCCAGGAAGTTTGCTGGCTGAAGACCTCAAAGAATGCCTGGTAGCAATCGGCCTGCTCGGTGGGATCGTAGGGGGCGTTGCCTGCCGCAGAGGCATAAGGCGCTTCATTGGTTCCGGCAGCGCTGACATAGCCGATCTCTGAAAAGATCAGCGGCTTGGTGGGATACGTGCTCTGAAGATTCTGGAAGGCCGCGACCGCATTGAATCCGCTTGCATTGTCTGTCCATGCGGCCTCGAGTTGCGCGACCGTCGGATTGGCATGGTTGGTGAGGGGAACGTATCCGTCCACGCCGATGATGTCGAGCTGTCCCCAGAACGATACGGAACTGAATTCGTCGCCCGCGCCCGTGGCGTTGGCGGCATACGCCAGATTGCCACTGTAGACTGCCCTCACTGCGGTGATGATCGTGTCCCAGTTCGACTGATACGCCGAGCCGCTGAGAGTCTTGAACTCGCAACCGATTACGAAGATGGGAAGACTCTGCGCCTGGGCGATGGTTGCGTAGTGAACAATGAAGGTCTGATAGCTGGCGAACCATGCAGAAACATCGGTGGGCGCAAAAGAACCCCGCCAAATTCCGTCGTATGAGTCGACCTGCGGCTTGAGAATGGGTGTGACTCCCGCGGCCTTCAGATTGGTGATGGCGGCTGCAAGTGCGGCATCGGTAGGCGTGGAACCGCCGGGAGAAATCGTGTTGGACGTAGAGGTTGATACATACTGCGTTGCCAGCACCGTCGCGTAGTTGGCGCCAACGCCGGCCATGTCGGCAGCCGAGTTGGGTCCCTGGGGAGTCTCCAGATACTCGGTTGATTGGTAAGAGGTGTAGGCAACACCGTTGTAGGTGAATCCAGTTTGACTCTGTGCCTGAAGTTCATACGAGGCTCCAGCAAGAACGAGGCACGCCGCCAGGCACATACGCGCCGCACGTATCCATGCAGTTTGAGGGAAGTTCAAGGCTTCACCCCAGTCTGCGTCAGACACCAGCTCGGTACAGCCACCTGGTCGCCGCCGCGCAGGCCGCCGACTCCTCCAACCTGCCTGGACGCGGAGCATTCCTCCCGGGCAGAACATCCGTTGGTGCATCCCACGATCTTCGTCACATCAATCTGCACCGATCGAATGCTGAAGGCCTTCACCGTTCCGCAGAATCCGCTTCCCTGCCATGGACGAACGCATACCGTGTCTCCGACCGACTTGCCGGACGAATGCGCGCCTGCCGCGAGCAGCATGGCCGCTATCTCCGCCTGGCCGTTGTTCTCGGCGACCTCAAGAGCGGTTCCTGCGCCGCGCGTAGCCAGGTTAAGATTTGCCCCGGCTGCGATGAGGCTGCGCGCAATCTCAATATGGTTGGATTGAACGGCTGCGATCAGCGCCGTGCGGCCGTCTGCCGCAGTTGCGTTCACGCCTGCTCCCTGCACCAGAAGAGAATGAACTATGTTCACATCTCCCGCCGATGCGGCAACAATGAGTTGCGTGAGCCCGTGCGCGTCGCGTGCGTCGAGGCCTGCCTGCGGTTGCGGGCCCGACTGCCCCCTCGCTTTGGCGCATACGCAGAGAGCCAGAATCATAAGCGACAAGATGGTTATGAACAATTGTGGATCTACAAAGCGAAAACTGGTATCTGTTCGTTCAAGGATCCTTGAGCGCAGGCGCATTCCTGATATCTCCAGTGGTTAAAGGGATGGACTCTTTCAAACTATCGAGGCGCAAGGAAAGGTGTAGCGGCATGGCGCCATTCCAGCGCCGAAGTACAAGCTGACTCTGGCTCATCGCCCGTTTCCGGGCGATGAGCCTCTTTCTTCATTGGAACTTCTAGTTCTAGTTCACTGTCACGTTGATTGTGAACGGCAGGGAAACCTGGTTCTGGCTTCCGTAGATGGTAACGGGCCCAGTTGGAAGTGTAATCTCCTGCGTACCCACTTGCTGCGCCGTAATCGTGACGGTGTACGTTCCTTTCGGCGTAGAGAGAACCGAAGCGGGGCTGAGGTTTGTGGTTGAGCAGGCGGTAAGGCTCACGGCAAATGCGCTGCTCAGAACGGTCAGGCAAATCATCAGCAGAAGGCGTCCCTTCTGGCCGAACCTGCGGCGGAACACCAGGCCGATCATCCCGAATCCGAATAAAGCGGCAAACGTGAGCGGCGCGGGTTGTGCCAGCTGGCTGGTGGTTGTTCCCACCGTCACATCGGTGTTGATCGTCACCGTCGCCATTCCCGCCAGGCAGTCGTCTGCCACAGCGGTGGTGCCGGAACATGGAATATCCACGGCTGTGGGGATATTCGGATCCGGGTTGGGGTAGGAGAACGAGCAACTGGAGTGAGGCGGCAGGTTGTCGCAGGACAACGACACTGGGAAGTTGTAATCGTTGAGCTGCTGGTTCTTGCCGGCGAATCCGTAGCCGAGAATCGAGGTAAGTGTCAGGTTCGCGCTCGCCGTGCCTCCCGCGCTCACGTTGAGCGAGGGGGTAGAGGACGTGATGATCAGTGCCGGCGTAGCGACAGCCTGGAATGTCACTGGCTGGCCTGTAAAAGCGAGGTAATTCGCATCGCCGTTATACACCGGTGTCACCGTGTGCGTGGAAGTGATCGGATAGTAGGAGGGGTTTTGGATCATGGGCAGGCAATCGGTCGGGAAGGTAGCCTGGCCGCTGATATTGAGCGGCTGGACGCCATCGTTGGTAGCTGGGCATGCCACGCCGGTGAAGTTGAGGCCAGGAGCAACGTCGTTAAACGTTACAGTACCTGTGGGCTGACCTGCCGCGGCGCTGACGGTCACGACAAAGTTATATTCCCAGTACCTTGCGGACCCATCGTAAGGCGTGGAGCCATTTGCCTCGAGCACGTACGGCAGGAAGGATGGCGGATTGACCGGCAACGCCAGGGCCGAGATTGCCGACTTGGCAATCGAGCTGGTCGTGTTCGCCGTCGCTCTGCCAAAGGTTCTATCGCCCAGGTAAGAGACCGTGAAGGTGTTGCTCCCCGCGGCCACCGGCGACAACGTCAAGGTTGCCGTACCACCCTTCAAGATTCCCGACACGGAGCCCATCGTCCCAGTAGTCGTGGTGAATGTAACAGTGACCGTCCCAGTGGGAACGGTGTTTCCACTGGACGCTGTCACCTTCACCGTAACCTGCGTGTTAATGACTTCCGAAGTGCTGGTTACGGAGATGCTCGCGACCGAAGAAGCCAGCGGCGCGCCTACCCCGGTTGCGTTCACGACGTTGGGAGCATTCGCCGAATTGCTGGTGATGCCGATGCTGCTGGTGAGTGTGCCCTGCTCGCCGGGCCCTGGATTGAGTGAAACGTCGGCCTCGCAGGTAGCGCCTGCAGCCACCGCACTACCCACGCAGCTCACATCGGTCGCCGTATAATCCAGCGCATTCGAGCTGGTGTAGCCGGTCACGGTGAGCGGCGAGTTTCCTTCGTTGATTACGGTAAAGGGCAGCGAAGCAGTCGAGCTGTCCGTGGGGAGCGTGCCCAGGTTCAGCGTGCCGCTCGCAGCCACAAAGTGGACGTTGAGTGCTGTGCCATCGGCGAGGTAGGCGTTTCCTAAGTTGTCCACAGCCACCGCGGTGGGTGTGGTCACGCCAATTGCGACCTTGGTTTCGTCGGCTGGATCGAGTGCGCCGCCCACAAACGGAACGCGCTCAGTGCCGCTCGCAGAAGACACATACACGGCTCCGGAGGGATCGATTGCTACTCCGGTCGCGTTGCTGAGTGAGTTTAGAACGGTCGATTGCTGACCGTTTGAAATCTCAATCAGATTCGAGCCATCCACTACGTAGAGATTGTTGCTTGCATCCACGGCCACGTCGGAGGGCGCCGTGAATCCTTCGGTAAGAAACACTTCAGACTGGCCAAACGCTCCAGCCGATCCACCCAGGTTGTACAACTCCACTACCCGCGCATTCGCCGGGTCGGCAACATAGAGATGGCCGAGTCCGTCCGCGGCAAGCCTCAGGTTCGCGCCCAGCCCGCTTACCAGAGTGATCTGGCCCGCTGTATTGAGCGCGCCCGCCGCAAAGGGAACCTCGTACACATTCGTGCTGTCCGCAATAAAGATGTCGCCATTCCCATCGACTGCGACGCCCGTGGGAGCTTTCAGTCCGGTGCCAATTGAAACACCGGCAGCCGACGCGCCTGAGCCTGCCGCATACATCAGAACCTCGCCGAGACCGGCGTCCGCAACGTAAACATTCCCCCATCCGTCGGTCGTGATCTCCGTCGGTGTCTTCAGCCCGGAACCGATCGAAGACTCGAGTGCGGGAGTAGCCGCGATGGACGGTGCAAGCCCGATACCATGCAGGGTCGTGGTTGCAACCGTCGGATAGGTGTACTCACCAGTAATGGTGGCTGCCGCACTTCCGCTTGTGGGCACGCCGGCGCCAAGCGTACCCGTAAACTGAATCTCGAATTGAGATGCGTTCAGGCCTGCGGTCAGAACATTGAAGTTCAAGCCATTCAGGGCAAACAGCGGAGTTCCCTTGGCCGCGGCGATTGAAATCAATTCGCCTCCCACCAGCCCATTCGCGGCGGTGAGCGTGAGCGTGGTGCCTGACAGCGAATACCCTGTCACGGTGGCTGTGGAGTCCGAGGTTCCTGCTACCACGGGCGCCTGTTCAAGCATCAACAGCTGGGCTGAAACACTGCCCACATGCTGTGGATTCAAGGCTACGTTGATGGAGCAGTTGGTCACTTCGTTTCCGGCCGGGCTCGCCGGAATTGGGTAGGTGGTTCCCGCCGCGCAGCTTCCACCGCTCACGATCGTAAAGTCCGGTATAGCCACACCGTCTTCCTGGATCGCGAATTTGCCCAGAGTGATTGGCCCTGAGAACGAGTAATAAACGGCAGTCGGCGTGGTGCTCTGCATTGCAACCGCGAACGATCCCAGGTCGCCGTTACCGAGCCCCACGGTCCCGGCATTCTTGATGCCGTTCCAGAGCGTTGGAAGTGGCACGTAAAGCGTGTCGCGCGCTGCATTGATGGCGATTTGCCCTTGCGGAGGAGCCGGAGTCAGCATGACCCAGGCCGACGGGTTGAGGGTCCCGGATTGGTTGGGAACCATGTACACGCCTGCGCTGCTGTCGCCTACATAAAGGTTTCCGGCCGCATCCACCGTCGCGCCGTTGATGCTTGAAAGCACCGGCACCATTTTCCCGGCGTTCGATCCGGTTCCCGGCATCATCGGTTCAACATCCACCAGGCTCTTGTCGTTGGCCAGTCCCGTGGTGCCGGCCGGAATCATGAGGATTCCAGACAAGCCGCTATTCTCGAAAATGTAGATATTTCCAGCATTGTCGATCGAAAGCGTCTGCGCTCGCGCCGTGAGAGTGGTGATGACCGTCTGTTCGTTGGTGATGTTACCGGAGGAGTCCACGGTAAACGAGTAAAGCGCCGGCTGCGGAGCGGAGTTCTCTGTACTCAGCACAAAGGTTCCGCTGGAGTTGATCGCCATCCCAGCGCTTTGGAAGTAGCCCCCTCCGATATTGCCAAGACCTGCGGTGACGGTCTGGTTTCCGGACACATTCCAGGTTCCGGTGGAGGCGTCGAAAGGAATCCTCTGCAAGCCGCCGTTCCAATTGTTATTTACCCAAAGGTTATTCCACGGGTCAACGGCAATCCCGCTATTCGCGTATGCGCCTCCGGGTCCTAAATTGGGAGCGGCGAGCAGGTTGATCTCAGCTCCGCCGCCGGCCGGAAACTGGTACAGTGCCCCCTTCTCAAAGTCCGCGACGAGAAATATCCCGTTGTTGGTGAGCGCCGTGTCCCAAACCTGGCCCCATGCCGCCGGACTTGCCAACGGCGGCAGACCATTGACAACACTGGACGTCACCAGCGGCGAAGCGCCTTGCCCTGCGGCTCCGATGCACAAGCAAAGACTAGAGAGCAGCAGCGTAAACACAACGCCTGCAAACCTGCGCTGAGCGGTGAACGACGTGGTGGCCATAGAATTCCTCCCAAAAACTCGTATCGAACTTCCCGAGAGTGGCTTCACTCCACTCATGGTCTGAGGCTTAGCTTGTCTTTCGCATTCGGTGAGTTGCCTCGTGCTCCCCGCATGCACTGCGTCCGGCGTTGTTCTTCACCTTCTATTGCACCGTCGTAGTCAGAACAAACAACGGCGTAGTAAGCGAGTTCTGCAGTCCCGTCTGCGGGTTCACGGTGACGATCTGCACCTGATACGTGCCGGCAGGCGTAGTCACCTTGGGCGCGGGCGGTGGCGTTGAATACCCCGAGTTGGTGCATGCAGTAATGCCGATGAATGCGCCGGAAAGCATGACAGCGAGACAAACCATGCTCAAATAGCGGTTGGCTCTCTTCCGCCCCGCAATCAGTCCCAGCATTCCCAGGCCGAACAGGCAAGCCATGGACCATGGCGCCTGCCGTGCGATGGAACTGGTTCCCCCACCGTTGACCGGTACGTTGGTACTGATGGTTACCACGATTGTGGAGGGCGCGGTGGGATCCGTTCCGTTGCCCACACCGATCTCAGGATTGTCGAACGTGCATTCCGACCAGTTCGGCATGGTGGCCGTGACGCATTGCACGTTCACCTGCTGATTGAATCCGACCAGCGGCTTCAGCGTAAGCGTGACCTGGTCCGGAGTTCCGGGCGTGATCGATGTCGTAGTCGGAGTAGCCGTAATCTGCACGCTGGGAACAATGATCTGAAACGCCGGCAGCGAGAAATTCACGGTTGAGAAATTCACGTCGCCGTTGTAGACAGCTGTCAGGTTATATACGCCGACGGGGAGATTTGCCGTTGAGAAGACTGCGTTCCCATTGGCGTCCAGCGCGATGGCCGGCTGCGTGGGATCAACCGGCGCGCCATTCTGCAGGAAGCTCACGGTACCTGTAGGTGTTCCGACGGTTGAGGTCACCGTGGCCGTAATCGTGGTTTGCGAGGCCACGTCGATATATGTGTTTCCAGCCCATACCGTGACAAAGTCCGGATTGAGCGTGCAACTGGTCGCACTGGCGGGACCGCAGCCCGGTGTGCCCAATGCCAGCGCAGGCGGAATCGTGTTCACGATGAACTTGGTTTTGCCACCGCTGGCAGCAAAGTCCGGCGGACTTCCAGCCGTGCTCTCGCCGCCGTAGTCTGCCACGGCTGTATAGGTCCCGCCCAGAAGACCGGTAAAGGAGAATGTCGCGACTCCATTGGTGAGAGCCTGCGAAGCCTTCTTTTGTCCGGTCACTTCGAGCGTCACCGTTCCAGACGGTACAGTGCTGCCGGATGTCGCGGCAACCGTGACTGTCACGGTCGCGCTGCCGGGGTAGTTGATGCCGCTTGAGGGCGTAACAGCAACTGTGGTTGTCGAAGGATTGCGTGGATCGACAACGGCGTCGGCCGAGAGCGCGATGTTCACGGCGGGAGCGTTCGCGGCATTGCTCAGCACGGCGACGGAAGCACTGCTCAGTCCGGGCGCGGAGGGCGTCAGCGCTACATCGAAGTAGCACGCCGTTCCAGCCAGGAGCGGCGTCGCGGTTGCGCAGGCAGGTGCATCGTTGGGTGTTCCGACCGAATAGTCGGCGGCATTGGCGCCGGTGAACAGGTCGCCGGAGAACGCCGAAAGCGTCAGCGGCGCGTTGCCCAGGTTGAATAACTGCGCCTCCTGGTCCGACTCTGCGAAGGGAACAATCTGTCCAAAATTGATGGTCCCGCCAACACCCAGTTGTGACATGCCGGCCGTCGAGCCGGAGCCGTAGGTGGCATATGCATTCTCCATTCCGTCGAGCGCCACGCTCACCGGAACCGAGCCGCTGCCCAGCGTTGCGGCCACCTGGACCGCTCCGTTGACATTCAGGCCGCCTGAAGATGCTTCGTAGGGAATCCACCAGAGGCCGGTTGACTCGGCCACAAATACTGAGCCCGACGGGTCCACTGCCAGGCCGGTCACGGGTGCGGAAAGCGAACTGGTGATCTCATTGCTGCCGCCGGAGGGCGTCAGTTCCCAGAGTTTCGTCCCATCCGCCACCCACACATTCCCGAGGTTGTCCGTGGCGATGGCCGACGGTCCTGTAAACGTGACACCGGCGCCGATGGTGTTCACGCCTTGCCCCTGAAGCAGAAGGCCAATCTGCGGATTCGATATCTTGACGATCTGCTTGTTATCCATGTCGGCCACATAGACATCGCCCGCGCCGTCGGTAGCAAGGTTCAGATGGCTGCCGAGGCCGGTCAGAAGCGTTGTCTGCTGCTTGGGCGCCAAGGCGTCATTGATAAACGGAATCTCAATAATGTGGCCCGAGTCTCCGATGTAAAGATCCCCAGCGCCATCGACCGCCACGCCGGTAGGCGCAGTCAGCCCCGTCCCCAGTGCCGTTCCTACCACGGAATTCGATCCGGCCGGATACATCTCGATCGCGGCCAGCGTGGAATCCGCCACGTAAGAGTTTCCGAGCGAGTCGCCCGCCACCTGCTCCGGCGCCTGCAATCCCTTGGCGACAGACTGGACCGCAACCGGTGAGAGAACAGAGACCGCGGGGCCTTCTCCAATGCCGTTCAGGTAAATGTTGCTTCCGGCAACAATGTCCTTGCTCGCATCAAGTATCTGCAGTTCGCCGCTCACGCTGCCCGAAGTGGGCGTATTCAACTGCACATAGAAAGCGCACCAACTGTTCTGTGTCTCAACTGTCTCTTGTGAAGAGAACGCAGGATACGCTGTGCCTGCCGTGCATGCCGGCACCGCCGGAGTAACGGTGGGATCTGGATTCGGATTGGTTGGAATGGTTGTGAAGTTGCCCGCTCCCGGCGCCGCGTACGCGAAACTCCCTGGCGTGGTGGGCTGGCTGAAGCTGTAGAAGACGGTCTGCGTCGCGCCCGCCGTTCCGACCGGCGATGCGCCCAGGTTGGCGGATCCAGGCGCCCACTGCACAATTCCCGAGGTGGTGCATGTGGCTGGATCGATGGATGTGCAGGGCGGCGCCTTGGTGCCGCCTGGCGCCCAATTGCTTCCGCCGTTCCCGTTGGGAATCCAGATGTATCCCCGCGGGTCAATAGCAACCGCGAATCCGGCGGAGACAGGAGAAACCTGCACCGCATCGTTCCAGACGAGGTTCGGAACCGACGGAGTTCCTTCATTGGGAACCATCAGCACGAGAGACACCTGGCCGCCATAGGAATTTCCGTCATTCTCGCTGGAGAGGTAGAGATTTCCGGCCGCGTCAAAGGTCATGCCCTTGAAATTGAAACCGGCCGAAGCCGGGTCGATGCGCGTCAGCGTTGACTCCAGTGTTCCTGTTCCGTCGCCCGCAAGCGGCAGAGTTGCGCCGGCAGAAATCTCGCGCACACCGGTGATTCTCCCACTCGGCGACGAATAGACATCCTCCATGAAAAAAATATTTCCGGCATGGTCCTGGGCAACGATATTGCCGCTGGTCAACAGACCCGTGATAACGCGTACAACCGTTCCAGGATTGCCATTCGCGTCGATGGTGAACTTGTCGATTTCGCCGCTGTTGGACCAGCTGACAACCATCGTGCAGGGAAAGCCGTTGTCGCAGTTGATTGAAACGTCCTGAGCCTGAATCGCGGTCGGTACGCCGCTCAGCGTGACACTGGGAGAGTTGGCCCAGTTGGAAGCCGAACTGAAGGTCCATGTTCCGGATGCGGCGTTGTAAGGCACGCGGAGGAAGTGAACCGCACTGCCATAGCGGTCAGTGATGTAGAGCGTATCGTTGGCGTCCAGTGCCATGCCCGAGTTCCAGAACGATCCCGATGCTTCCAGCGTCGACCCGTTCGATGACTGCCCGGTCGGAGCAGGTCCCACCGCCAATGTCGGCGCCGGTGCTCCGGGCGCCCACTGATAGAGGTTGCTCACCGCGGTGTCGAGAAACAGCACGCTGCCGTTATGCGCCACCTTGACCGAATAGATCTGGCTCCATTGGCCGGTGCTGCCGTGGCCGAAGGGAATCACAGAGCCAGCCGTAACCGGGACCGGCGCCTTGATCGGCAACTGCGCCGGGGCCGCGCCGCACAAGAGCAAGCCGACAACCGGAATCAGGCACGCGTTCGAAGCAATCCGACGAAGCAAAACAGCAGACTCGATGGCCATACAACTCCTCCGAAACAATCTCGATCCAGACTTCCCCTGCGCTTGGCATCTGTGCCGCCCGCATTCATCCCGGCGGCGTAAGGCAGATGCCGCACTCGATTCAATCCCTGCACCATGCCGGATAGTGTTCACCCCGGCTTCTTCATCACCCTTGCCGCCCTTTGGCTGATCGCTCCGCATACCGGCCCAAGGCGTAACGCGCTAGAACGAAAACTTTCCGCCCACTTCCACCAGCCGGTTGCCAACCTTGATATTTGCAATGCCGAAGTTCTGATGTGTCAGCACTGATTGCGTCAATGCCTTCCCTGCTGTCGCTTCCTGGAATCCCAGGTTCAGGTTGCTGGTGTCAGAGTTGTTAAACGAGACCAGCGGATGATTGAAAACATTGAAAGCGGCAAATCTGAGTTGAAGCCTTCTCACGTCGCCCAGTGAAAAATTCTTCAGAAGGGTCACGTCGTGGTCCATGTAGTAAGGCCCATGGATATAAGGAAGCCGGAACACTCCGTTTGACTCCGGCAGGGGCAGACCGAATCCCAGCGGGTTGACGAACTGGTGCTTGGCTTTGCCTCCCGTCAAGCTGCCTACCACTGTCGGCATCAACTGCACATCTGACGTGCCCAGCCATACCACCGGATTCATGCTCGTCACGCAAAACGACTCGCCCTGCGAGTTCGGGGGAATGCCGTACGTCGTCTCACACGTGGAGTTCGATTGAGGATTCGACTGATTCTGGTATTCGGTCTGCACCGGCAGCACCGAACCATAGCCGAAGCCGAAGTTCTCGCCCTGTTCTGATGCCAGCGGAAAACCGCTTTCCACCGTCGACACTCCGGAGACCTGCCATCCGTTGAGAGACTCCGAAAGAATCCTGCTGTCCCCTTTGTAGCGTTTCCCAATGTCTACCAGGTAATAAATGTTGAACACCTGGGTGCGATCGAAGGGCACGGGATTGTAATCATTACGCAGATTGACCGGATCGGGAATGATGTTGTTGTACGAAGAGGCAGTTGCCAGGTTCTTCGCGAAAGTGTAGTTTGCCCCGTACGTCACCATGCCCGTGTGCTTTTCCCACTTCGCCTGGAAGCTGTTGTAGTTGGAGTAGAAGTTGTGTTTGAGCTGGTAAACGTGCTGGTAGAAGGGATACGGGCGGTAGAAGTCCAGCTCTGGTGTATCCATTGAACTGATGCCACCGGAGACACCCTGCGTGGTTGTCAGCGACGAGGGCAGTAAACCCAGGTTCACAGTGAAAAGATTGTCGGTGGGGTCAGCGGGATTCGGATTCGAAGCGCAGCCCTTCTCAATACCGCAGATGACGTTGAGATCGGACGCGCTGTTGTAAGAGCTGTTGTTGTACGATCCAAGATTCTCGTTGTGGCTGCCCACATAGGCCACTTCCATGCGCGAGCGCCAGGGCATCGCCTGCGAGACCGCAAAGTTGTATTGGTAGTAGAGCGGACGGGACGTGTCATTCGGAGACAGTGCGTAGGCAGTGAAGTCCGGTGGGTTGAGCGGCGACTGGCTGTCGATTCCCGCAAAGGTCAGCGCGCCCGTCAGAATGCTGGTCTTGTATCCCTGGGCTGTTGCCGCTGCAAGAGCATAGGGATTGAACTGCTCCTGGTTGCGATAGACGCCGCCGCCGCCGCGCAACACGGTGCGTTCGTTGCCGAAAATATCCCATGCCACTCCAACGCGCGGAGAAAAATAAACTATGGGCGGCGAACTCACCGAGTTGCTGACGCCGGACTTCTGCGAGGCCCAGGTCATGCCCGGCATATTGAGCCCAGTGCAATCGCGCGTGTATCCACCGCACTCGGTGCTGTAGAGACTCGGAGAAAACGTAGCCAGGCCGTTGTTATGGCGGTCCGTCCAGGGTCCCAGATGTTCAATGCGCGCGCCCGCGGTCAGCGTGATGTGATGGAACTTCCAGGTATCGTTCAAATACCCGGCAAGCGACATGTAGCGCATGTCCACCGTCGGCGTAAAGTTGGTCTGCGTGTACGAATCCGCGTAGCCCATGTAGGCCATTGCAGTCGGATTCACGCAGCTTCCCAGGTATGCCGCTCCGGAAAGACGCTCGCTGCCCGCCTGGTTGGGGTTATAGCAGGACTGAAACTGCGCCGAGCCGTATGGCGCCGTGGCGTATTCGAAATAACTGTTGCCGGGGTTGAAGGTAAACTCTCCCTGCGGATAGGACCCGGTATCGGCGATGCCGTTGTATGTACCTGTCTCCCAGTACACACCGAACTGCAGGAAGTGACTTCCCTTCTGCCAGCTCAGGTTGTCCTGAAGAATGGGGTCTACCTTCTTTGTACGGACCTGGTTGTTATAAAAGCCGCCGGGCATCTGCAAATCCGGATAACCCAGGCCGCCGCCGCCCTCGTTGTTCAGCGCCGGCACCGAATAATCTCCGCCGTTCTTGTACATCCCGAGGTAATCGAAGTTGCCGTTGCCTCCGTTATAGGCGTTCATATTGAAACGCTGAGCCGCCAGCGGCGTTCCCATCTTTCCCGGCAGGCTGACGAAGGACATGGCGGCGTCGAACTCGTTGGTCAACGTGGCGCCAAAGTTGCGCGTGTAGCGTGCGGCCAGGATGTTGGAGATGTCACCGGTGGTTACATTTCCCGGATAAGGCATCGACCCGGTTGGAAAATATCCGATATCCACGGGATCCTGATCGACTTCCTTTTGCAGGCCGTAGACCAGAAACAGCCGGTTGTTGTCGTTGATCACATATTGCAGGCTGGTTTTGAACTGCTCGCCGTTCTGCTGCTGGGTCAATTGTTGAATGTAGTTGTAGCCGAACTGGTTGGTAAATGGATCGGCGTTGGGCGGAGGCATCCAATTTACCAGCGCTACACCCGAACTGTTGGCATAGGGCCTGGCATTGAAGTTGCTCACCAGGGTTCCGTTGGGAAGATAGTTCTCAGCAAAACACATCGGCAGGATCGCGTTGGGGTTGGCAGCGCCGTCCGGGCGCCCGCCGCAGAGTTCGGCATCGAGCGATGCGGGGCTGAAATCTCCCTGCCGTTCCGCCATGGTCGGCACCCATGCCGTCAACGCCTGCTGGTTGGCCTCAAAACTCTGGTTGTAATACTCAAATCCCGCAAAGAAGAACAGCTTGTCCTTGTTCTTGTTGAATGAAGTAAACGGTATGGGCAACGGTCCGCCCAGTTGTCCGCCGGGAAACAGGTAACGGCCGGCCGGCCGGGATTGCCTCAGGAAGTTGTCGTACCAGTCGTTGGAATTCAGCACGGTATCGCGCGCAACCATGTACGCTTCACCGTGAAAGGCGGAGCCGCCCGTCTTGGTAGACGAGTTGATGACTGCCGGTCCCTTGGCATTCACGGCGCTGAAGGACGAACTGGTTGCCTTCACCTCAGACACCATTTCAATGTTGGTCGCCTGCACGGTTCCCGAATTGCTGGCAATATCGGTGAGCGAAACACCATCGCTCACCACAGCGATGCCTGTCACGCCGCTGCCATTGGCGGAATACGCGCCCGTAGGACCGCTCAAGCCAACTACTGCCGAATTGAATCCGGGACGATTGAATAATCCCTGGTCGCCCGTGGACATCGAGTACCCGGGCAGCATGCGCACCAGTTCCGTCGCGTCGCGCCCAACCACCGTCAGCGTATCCAGATCCTTGGCGGTGATGATGTCGCTGCGTTCGCCCGTGTCCAGGGTCGCATTCATCGAATCGACGACGCCTTCCACCGTGACCGATGCTGTGACCGAGCCCACTTCCATTTTGATGTCCGTGAAGCTGAGCTGATCACCAGGGCGCAGTGGAAATGGCTGGGACTCCCATGAGCTGAAGCCCGGTGCAACCACTTCAAATTTGTAGCTCGTGCTCGGCAGGGCGGAAGCGAACGCAAAAAAACCATGGTTATTGCTCGTCGTCTTGCGTACCGTTCCCGTCAGCGTATCTGTCAGGAGCACGGTTGCATTGGCAATAACGGCGCCCTTCGCATCGGAGACCACGCCCGTCACGTTTCCTGTTGTCGCCTGGCCAAAGGCAGAGGATTGCAACTGCAGGAGGACGATGAAAAGCAGCGCCGGCAACCAAGCTGCCCGTCTGATCTTTGAGAATAGCTCCATGGTAATTCTCCCCCGTCGAATACGATTCAATTCGCCTTCAGTTCCCGGTACGCGCCATGCATTGCCCTTGTTCGGCCGCTGAGACGAACACGGAATTGCTGTCTTCACTCGGAGTTCCCGGTCTTGGCTCTGAGTTCTGTCGGTGTTTTGGTCCGGCGCAAATATAGCCCCGCACCCACTCCCTGTCAACTTTGCAAATCGTTTGAGTTCCCGAGATGGGATCGATACCGGCGGTACGTCTTCCGCACGCGGTTTGCGCTCTGCCCGATGAGACCAGCGATCGCGAATCGCGGTGCGTGTTTTGCTGCTTCCCGGATGACGTTTCGTGTGCCGTGCAACCGCGCGGCTGCGTTGAGTGAGCCAGGTTTTCCGGCGCGCCGAAGATCGGCGCAATGGCATGCCCAAAAGGAGTGAAATCGCGACCCGGCCAGAAAACTTGCATCAAATGCCTCTCACTGCGCTTGTGCTCGCCGTTCCAGTTCTTTTCGGCTCCCTTCAGGAAGGGCAGCCATTTCGTCTGAAGTCCGGCGCTGATACCGATACCAACAAAGACTCGCGGGAATGTCTGAATAAATGCGAATAAACATATACTGCTTCCGGAAGATCATTGTCAATCGTTATTTTTCCCGCCCGGATTACAAGCGAATGAACATCTGTGGTACAAATGAGAACGCTACCATGTCCTGAGGCTTCCATGACTACTGATGGAGATCAACCCGTTCTTGTTTACGATGTCGGCGGTTCACACGTTTCCGCCGCATTATGTGAGAACGGAACCTATCGGCTCGGCCCTGTGGCCAGCGCATCGCACGCCGACAGCCAGACCGCAGAGGGTTTCCTTCACCTGGTCCATTCGCTTGGAAAGCAGGCTGCGAATGGATCAAGTGCATGTGGCGCCCAGCTCGCCATGCCCGGCCCATTCGATTTCGACTCCGGCGTAAGCCTCATGGAGCACAAGCTGCCCTACCTCTATGGGTTGAATCTCCGCGAGTTGCTCGCGCGGCGCTTCGGCTGGCAGCCGGAGCAGGTGCGCTTTGTTCACGACGCCGCCGCATTCCTGCTGGGCGAGATCGGCGCCGGCGCGGCGCGGGGAGTTCACCGCGCCATCGGCATTACGCTCGGAACCGGAATCGGCTCGGCTTATTCTGTCGACGGCTGCCTGGTCACCGATGGAAGCGGAGTGCCTCCCGGCGGAGAGATCTGGAACCTACCCTACGAGGCGGGAATCGTGGAAGACTCCATCTCCGCGAGGGCAATTCAGAAATCTTATGAGCGCCACACGAAGCTGCATGCCGAAGCTGTTGACATCGCCGCCAAGGCGGGCGATGATACTGCGGCATCCCAGGCATTCACTGAATTTGGGCGTCATCTGGGATCGGTGCTTCGCTCCGTCGCAGGTGAATTCCGTCCCGACGTGCTGATTCTCGGAGGAGGGATCGCGAGATCGGCCTGTCTTTTTCTTCCCCCCGCGCATAGCGAGTTGGCAGATCTGAACTTACGCCTGAAGGTATCTGAACTGGGTGACGAAGCAGCTCTCGTAGGCGCGGCAGTGGCCTGGCGCACAGGATGCAATGTTCCCCGCTGATTTGACCATGAATCTTGGAACGCTATCCCGGATTCCCCACGCACCGGCTGCGACCGACAGCTGGCTCCATTCCCGAATTCATTTCATTTTCACCGAACGGCACACGCATTCCCCATGCCTCCGCGGCCGTTTACGGGTGCAATCCGGATTTCCGCGGGCCGATGTCGGTATCGTTATCATGCAAACGGCATGACAGGACAGCTCTTACGAGAATTCGCCTTTATGCGTAGCTATTTTCTTGACGAACTTGTTAACGGCGAAGTAATGTGTACCGTTATCAAAAATGAACATGATGGTGACGGGAATTCCAACGGCCTGATTTTCAGGACCTGACGGAGATGGTAGGAGTGAGCCCGATGAGGACGAAGCGCGGCGCACAGCGAATCGAGCCTTGGCCGGTTCACGAATTCAGCAACAACTTGATCGGAGGAAGGGTTATGGAATCCAATCTGAAAAATCTGACGAATCCATTGCAGTCGTTCGCGGCGTTCACACGGGTTGCCATGCTGTCCGTGCTGACCATCTGGCTTTGCACCACCGGTGCAGCCGCCCAGACACCGACGATCGTTACCACCCAGGCTACGCAGATCGGCTCGCTCGGTGGCAGTTACGGTGGCGGCTGGGCTCCCGGGCAATCGCCTGTGGGGGGTAACTTTGCCGTCGGACCGAATGGCAGCGTCATTGTCGGCGACGGATATGGAACCGGCGTTTTTCAGATTACGCCCAGCGGCGTGCAGACTGTGCTGGCCAACATGAGCAACACAACATCGGCCGCTGTGGACAAGTATGGCAACGCCTACATTGCGTCGATCGCTTACTACGGCGCCACGCCTGCCATCTACAAGCTTCCCTACAATGCCACCACGGGCACGTATACCGGGTACACCACTGCGCCGACCACAAACTGCGCGGGTGGCACCCAGGACACCGCGGCATGCGTATTCGCTCCCGGAACGCAAGCGGTCATTACGGCCGGCATCGGCAGCGGCGGAGCCGGCATTGCGATTATCACCTTTGACGTGCAGGGCAATCTCTTCTTCGCCACCGACACGCAGCCGCAAAAGAATCCGAACACCATCTACGAGTGCAGCGCGCAATGCCAGGCCGAGACGGACGGAAGCGGCACTTATCCGCCGGTCCTGATCTACGCCGACTCGACGCCGCTGGGAACCGTCGTTGTCGATCCATGGGAGAATCTCTTCTTCCTCGATGGCAGCACCAATACAAGCTCCGGAGATGTAAGCAACCTGCAAGAGTTGCCGCTGGTATCGGGAAGCTATGCAGCTTCACCCACCACGCTTGAGAGTTACACCACCAAGTCCGGCTATAACGGATTAAGCGGCCTGGCCGGGGATTCCAACGGCACCATCTATTTCACAACCAACAACGACGGCATCTTCGCGCTGCCAAATACCTCCAAGAACGGCCCCAATCTTGCCGGAATCTACGCCGTTTCGACGGTTGGCGGAAGGGGTTTGGCTGTTGATCCGAGCGGCAATCTTTACCAGATTCCTTATATCGGCGGCGACGCCGTTTCGCGCATCCTGGTGAACAACCTTACGCTTCCTGCCGCACCAGTGGGCGGCACGGCAACCACCGCAACCGCAACCCTCATCGACAATGCTGGAACCTGCCCTGCAACAGTGGCCCTCAAAGGCTGGGAGTTTGGCGTAACCACAACCGAATTCACGGCAGCGCCGGGCACCGCCTGCGCGGCCGCTCTTGGAACCGGAAATGGAACATTCAGCCCCGCGCTTCCCGTCACTGGCGCAGTCATCTCGGAGACGATTACCTTCACACCAACAAACGTTGGAGAGCGCACCGCGCAAATCATCGCCAAGGATAGCGCTGTGAGCGGAAGCGGATCGGCTGCCTTCTCCGGTGTGGGCCAGGGTCAATTGGCTACTCTGGATCCGGGCGTATGGACTGGATACGGAAGCGGATTTACTGCGCCGTCTTCCGTTTCGGTAGATGCAGCCGGAGACCTTGCCATTGCCGATGAAGGTGGCTCTGTCTATTGGATTCCCGCGGGATCGCCTGCAGGCACAACGCCGACAGCAATCGGCACAGGCTTTACCAAGCCTGCCGCGACAACCTTCGACGCAAACGGGAATTTGTACATCGCCGACTTTGCCAACAACGACATTGTTGAGATTCCCAATGTAAATGGCACTCTGAGCGCTGCCGGTCAATCCATCCTGATTGCAAGCACAGTTACCTTTGGTGGGACCGCGCTGAGCTCACCGAGCGGACTGGCAGTCGGGCCGGACGGCACGCTGTACATCGCCGATCTTGGCAACGGCCGCATTGTGAGTTACAACCTCACCTCCGGGATCACCGCGCTTCGAATGTCTGGTCTCAAGGACCCCTGGGGCGTGGCCGTGGATGCAGCCAATAACCTGTATGTTGCGAACACAGGCGGTGGCAACGTGCTGGTCGATTCGCTCGGCAGCATCACCACATTGACGCCGGCTGGCGTAACCGCGCCGTGGGGCGTGGTGGTTGAGCCATCCGGAAGTGTGTTGATATCCGACAAAACAACCGGAGACATCGTGCGCGTTCCCAACGAGAGCGGAACGCTTACAGATGCCGATGCATTGGTGGTTGAGAAAAACCCGAAATCCGCGCTTGGACTTGCAATCGATGCTTCCGGTGACCTGTACGCAACCGACAATTCCGGCGCTTCTGTTTATGCAATCAATCGCACCGGGGCCACCGTCAGCTTCGGAACCGTTTCCGATGGCACATCGAGCTCGCCTGTAACCGTCGACCTTGAAAACGCCGGCAACCAGACGGTAACGCTGGGAACCCCGGTTGTGACCGAGCCTGCAAACACCATGTTCACGCTTATGCCTGCATCGACAAACGGATGCCAATCAGGCACGGCGGGCACGGCCGGGTTAGCCTGCCAGCTCACCGCTGAGTTTGCTCCCACCGTAGGCGCCACCGGGCCTGAATCCGGGACGGCGACGGTTTCTTTCGTTGGAGGTTCTTCGGCGACTGTCAGCCTGAGCGGCACTGCGACGACATCTTCTCTCAAGCAGCAGACCATCACCTTCGCACCGCCCACAACGGTTTATGTTGGCCAGCAGATTATGCTGGCGGCAACCGGCGGCGCCTCGGGCAATGCTGTCACTTTCAGCATTGACATCGCTTCAACATGCGCCAGTTGCGCAACCATCAACGGAACCACGATGACGGTAAACTCGGTAGGCGCATTCCTCGTCGACGCCAACCAGCCGGGCAACACCAACTACGCGCCAGCAACCCAGGTTCAGGTGGCCGTCACCGCAAAGGCGCTCACGGCGCCTGGCGGAGCAGCCTCAGGCATCGTGACAAGCCAGTTGACATGGCTTGGCGCATACCCGGCTGGCGGAGATGAGAATCAGGCTACATCCGCGGGAGACAGCTTCGCAATCAACTCGGCGGGCAACATCCTCATCAGCACCACGTATGGCGGCACGGTGATTCTCGTCAACGGCCAAACCGGCGCGGTGACCACGCTCGGTTCTTACGGTCAATATACAAACACCGGCGGAGTCGCAGTCGACAGCAAGGACAACCTCTACGCTGGCGGACTCTACGGCGCCGGCAGCAACATCATTGCCAAGATCCCATATGTCAATGGCGTGTATGCGACCTTGACGGACGCAACGCAAGGCACGCCTCCGCCTAACTGCACGGGCAACGACACTACCGAATGCGTCCTTGGTCCATTGGCGGCGATCCCCGGCGGCTTTGGAACTGCCTCGATGAAGTTCGACGCGTCGGGCAATTTCTTCCTGGCCACCTCCGATCAGGGCAACCCGCATTCTCTCTGGGAGTGCACCGTAGCCTGCCTGGCCGGCGGCGCCGGCGCTCCGAAGCCCGTGATGCTCTTCCAGGAGCCGACCGGAGCCTCACCTTCTACAACTGGCCAGCTCTACCTCGGCGGCATCGCAATTGATGCTTCCGGAAACCTCTTCTTTACTGATTCGAACGAGATCAATCCCTCCGCCAACGGCGACGATAGCTCGTATTCGGATCTGTATGAGTTGTCCCCCAGCAGCGGCGCGGGCTACGGCGGGGTTACGACCGGTTATGCCGCGGCGCCGACGCTGCTGCAGACCTTCACCAACGCCTCGCCCGGCAACTACGACGACGAACTGGATGGCGTCGCTGTTGATCCAAGCGGGAACGTCTACTACACAATTCAATACGAAGGCATCTTCGCGTTCCCGAACGTCGCTGGAACCATTAACACCGCCGGCGGGTACGCGGTCTCTACCCAGGGTGGAAAAGGGCTCTCCTACGACACCCTTGGCAACATCTACGTCACGTCGTACAGCAAGGCGGTAAACACCTCCGGCGCTGAAACAGTGGCTCGCATTTCGTTGAACAATGTCATCGCACCCGTATCACCCTTGGACGTGACGGCCACAATCACCAATGTCACCGCGATGGACAACTTCGTCGGCTGCTCCTCACCGGCGACCATCGACATCGCATCGTCGAACGCCGAGTTCTCCGCCACGGCCGGCGCCACCTGCTCGTCCAACACCAACTCCGACGGCACAGGAACGGCCCTGTATCCCTTCGCCGGTTCCAACTTCCCGGTGACGGTAAACTTCACGCCCTCGGACCCAGGCCCGCAAACCGGCACGCTGACTCTCACCGACACAACCAACGGCGGGGTAAGCACTTCGGCAGTATCCGGCACAGGCCAGGAAACAGCGCAAACCTTAAGCATCACCGCGCCCACTGTCACCACTTACACATACGGCGTTGCCCCCATTACGCTGGCTGCCTCCGGCGGCGCATCGGGCAACCCGATCGTTTTCTCCGTCGATGCATCCAGCACCGGCATGGCAACCATCAGCGGAAGCCTGCTGACGGTCACTGGCGCAGGCAATCTGGTCATCGACGCCAACCAGGCGGGCGGCCTCGTAGGCAGCGTGTATTACGCAGCCGCGACGCAGGTTCAGCTCACTTTGACCATCAATCCCGCGGGACAGACGATCAGTTTCACCACGCTTGCATCGCCTGTCTCCTTCACCAATGGATTGACCATCGCCCTCAGCGCAACCGGCGGAGGCTCTGGTAATCCAGTGGTCTTCACACTGGATGCCGCCAGCACTGGCGCCGGGACGATCTCAGGCAACACCCTGACGGTTACCGGCGTGGGCAATCTGGTGATCGATGCCAATCAGCCGGGCACCACCAACTACGCCGCGGCAACCCAGGTGCAGCAGACGGTTCAGGTAAACCAGGGAACGCAGACCATCACCCTTACGCCTCCAACCACAAACATCTATTTCATCGTGGGAGGAATCACAATCGATCTCGTCGGCACGGGCGGCGGTTCGGGCAACGCGGTCGTTTTCACCGTCGATAAGTCCAGCACCGGCGCCGGAACCATCACCGGCAACGTGCTGATGGTTACCGCTCAAGGCAACCTGGTAATCGACGCGAACCAGGCAGGCAATGCCAACTTCCTGGCAGCGCCCCAGGCTCAGGAAACAATCAATGTGCGGGCGCCGCTGCCAACCCAGACCATCACCTTCAACAATCCCGGAACCCAGGTTCTCGGCACACCTCTCACACTCTCTGCAACCGCGACCTCCGGCTTTGCCGTGATGTTCACCTCATCCACCTCATCGGTGTGCACAGTTTCCGGAACCACCACCACGTTTGTGACCTCCGGCCTATGCACCATCACTGCTACGCAGCCCGGTGACAACGTCACCTTCGCGGCAGCCGCGCCGGTAACCCTGAGCTTCATCGTCAACCCCACCGGCGAACTACCGTCGTTCACCCTCGACTTCTCGCTGCCCACACTGACAATCCAATCTGGAACTGTCGGAGTCACGCAGCTAACCGTTAACTCCGTTAATTCATTTGCAGGCACGGTATCGTTTGCCTGCAGCGGCGCTCCTTCCGGATATAACTGCTCGTTCAACCCCAATCCCATAACCGTCGTAGCCGGCCAATCCGCGGTCACGACGCTCTCAATCTCGCCGACTACTGCGGCAGCCGCTGTCCACGGTGGATCTCGGCCCTTCCTCCCTGGAGCGACACTGGCCGTCGCGGTTTGCCTGCTGGGCTTCAGAAAGCGTCGCCGCATGCAGCTTCTTCTGCTGCTGATTGTGAGCGCCGCTGGATTGGGCCTGCTCTCCGCATGCTCCTCCAACTCAACCACCACCACCAAGTCAACGCCAAGCACGGTTACGGTGACCGCTACTTATGGATCGCAGACCGCGACTCAGACGTTCACCGTCATCGTTGAATAAGAGACGCTGAAAACATTCGTAAACCAAAAGGACCTCTCCCAACCGGGAGAGGTCCTTTTGCATTTGCGGAAAGGAATTGACTGCATCGTGTTGCAGAGCGTGAGTGCCGCAATGATTCAGCCCGCATTCCTGCGGCTGCTCTCAATGCCAGCCCCAATGGCAGCCCTTCCCTAGTGAATGACCACCGAGCTTCGATTCTTGCATCCGCATGAGCGGCGCAGCACAATCTCCACCGGGAGAACAATCTTGTTGCCTGTCTGCGGCACCTCGCCTCGGCTGATGCGGTCGAGCAGCAGGTTGGTAGCCACGCGTCCCATCTCCTGGGCCGGCTGGCGGACCACGGTGAGCGAGGGCGAAGTCATCTCGGCCATATCGAAATCGTCAAACGCCGCAAAGGCCAGGTCGGCAGGAATCTTTACCCCCAGCGTTCCAAACGCGGGCATCACATAGCGCGTAGCCAGCGTGTTCGACGTGAACACCGCCGTGGGTGCGTTGGGGCCGCGCAGTCGCTGTTCCAGGGCTTGAAACGTGTTTTCCTGGGAATCGCATCCGAAGAAAGCGTCCTCTTCAAGGCCCGCGTCCTGCAGCGCTTTTCGATACCCGAGGAACCGCGCGTTGATGGTAAACAGATTGCGGCTCAGCCCCATGAAGGCGATGCGCTTGTGCCCGTGCTCGATCAGGTGTTCGATCATGCGCCGCGCGCCGGCCGTGTTCTGCACGGTGACCACGTCCAAGGCCTGGTCGGCCACGGGACGGTCGAACAGGACTACCGGCGTTTTGCCGAACAGGGCGCGCGTGAGCCGCGACTCGCGAAATCGTGCCGGGATCGCCACCAGCCCGTCCACATGGCGCTGAAGCATGTTTTCCACTTCTTCAAATTCGGTATCCGGATTCTCGTTTGAAGTGGTGATGAGCACCGAGTAACCATGCTCCTTGGCCACACTGGTCACCGCGTGCGCGCAGTTGGCAAAGAACGGATCGTAGAGATAGGGAATGATCAACCCGATGGTGCGCGAGCGCTGGCCGCGAAAGGCGCGCGCCAGTTCGTTGGGCCGGTACTTCAGTTGCTCGACGGCCGTCAGCACCCGCTGCGCAGTTTCAGCGGAGACAGGCACCGAGCCGCTCAAGACGCGCGACACCGTCATGGTGCCAACCCGCGCCAGGCGAGCCACATCGCTCATGGTGGGCTTGCGGTGGATGCCGGCGCTCTGAACCTTCGGCTTCACTCGGGATGGATTACCGGGGTCTGGCAAAGAAGTTGCTCCAATTTGCAGCGCATGCCAACGGCAGCGGCAAAGCTGATAACCAGGAACCAATTGTCGGTTGGGGAGACGCAATCGGCAACTGCGCAATCAATTTCGATTAAGCCGATTCTACAACAGCACACAACCACACGGGGAGTGACCGGCCCGATTGTGCCCGTTTGTCAGCTCATGCATGATAGCGGTATCATTCGGGAGTTCCAGGATGGAGCGCCGGAAGATTCGGAGACGAACGCCCTCCCGGCGATGCTGTCGCAATGAATGAATCCGTTCCGCATTGAGAGTCATTCCGGTACACTCGACCGGGACCCTGATCATCGAAGTTTCCGCATTGAGAGCAAGAGGAGAGACATTCATGTTGCAGATTCGCCCGCTTGGTTCACTCGTCGTCGCATGCGCATTGGCCGCATCGATGCCTTTCCCTGCTTCGGCGCAGTCAGCCGTACCCGACACGATCAATCTGAATTCGGGCTGGCAGTTACAGGATGTTGCCAAGGTGCCGCAATCGGGTGCCGAAGTCTCCGCCGTCCCATTCGCTCCGGCCGGCTGGTATGCAGCAGTCGTTCCCGGCACAGTGCTCACAAGCCTGGTGAATGACAACGTGTACCCCGAGCCTCTTTACGGTGAGAACAACCGTCCCGAAGTCATTCCTGAAAGCCTCGCGCGCACCTCTTACTGGTATCGGACCGTTGTTGAGATTCCGAAGTCTTACAAGAATCGCCACATCTGGCTCAACTTCGATGGAATCAACTACTCTTCGACAGTCTGGGTCAACGGAGCTCAGGTAGGAACAACACGCGGCGCCTTCATGCGCGGCATCTTCGATATCACTTCCAGCGTGAAGCCGGGCAAGCCCGCGGTTGTTGCGGTGCTGGTTACTCCGCAGCCCCACCCCGGCAATCCAATCGAACACACGCTGCGCAATGGCCTTGGAAAAAATGGCGGCATCACCGCCATCGATGGTCCGACTTTCCTTTCCACCATCGGATGGGACTGGCTTCCCGGTATTCGCGATCGCGACGCGGGCATCTGGCAAAAGGCCTTTCTTTCCGCAACTGGACCGGTCGTTGTGAAAGATCCTCTTGTAACCACCGACCTTCCTTTGCCGAAGATCGACTCGACTGATGTCGCCGTTGAGGCCACTGTCGAGAATGTCACCGACAAGCCGGAAAAGGGCGTGCTCAAGGGAGTCATCGAGAATATCTCCTTCGAGCGAGAGGTCGAACTGGCGCCGCACAGCACACGGAAGATCGGCTTCGATGCGAAGAATACCCCGGCTCTGCACGTCGAACACCCACGCCTCTGGTGGCCCAACGGCTACGGCGCGCAAAACCTCTACAAGCTCCATCTGCAATTTGAGGCGGATGGCGCAATCTCTGACACGGAGGATGTCACCTTCGGCGTCCGCAAGATTGCCTACAGCGTCCCGGATTCTGAAAATCTGACCATCTCGGTCAACGGCGTGCAAATCTTCATTCGCGGTGGCGACTGGGGCCTCGATGAAGGCCTCAAGCGCATCCCGCGCGAACGCCTGGAAGCTAAGATTCGCATGCATCAGCTTGCCAATATGAACCTGATTCGCAACTGGGTTGGCCAGAGCACCGGCGAGGATTTCTACGAACTCTGCGACAAGTACGGAATTTTATTGTGGGATGAATTCTTCCAGCCTAATCCTTCCGATGGACCAGATCCGGAAGATATGCCGACCTACATGGCCAATGTTCGGGACAAGGTTCTGCGCTTCCGCAACCATCCTTCCATCGCAGTATGGTGCGCCCGCAATGAGGGCTTTCCGCCGGAGAACATTGACCAGGCGCTGCGCAAATTGATGGCTGAACTTGAACCGACACGCCGCTATCAGCCCAGTTCCACCGATGGCGCGGGCGTGCGCTCCGGTGGCCCCTACTTCTGGCGCAAGCCCAGCGAGTTTTATCGTGTCACCGACGATTACTTCAAGACCGAAACTGGCAGCGTCTCAGTGCCAACGCTTGAGTCTATCCACGGCATGATGCCGCGCAAGGATTGGGACTCAATCAACGACGATTGGGCCGAGCATGATCTGGCGCGCGGAGCACAGCGCGGCAATGAGTACCCTGGAATCATTGCCGGCCGCTACGGCGCTATCGCCAACCTCGCCGACTTTGTCCGCAAGGCTCAGCTGGCAAACTTTGAGGCCTTCCGCGCCATGTATGAAGGCCGCAACGCGCAGCTCTTCCACCCTACCACCGGCGTCATCACATGGATGAGTAATCCGGCCCAACCCAGCTTTGTCTGGCAAATCTACCACTACGATCTTGAACCGAATGCGTCGCTCTTTGCGGTGATGCACGCGGGCGAACTCGTCCACATTCAGTTCAACGAAGCCGAGGGCATGGTGCAGGTGATCAACAACCTTCCCACAGCCTTCAGCAACGCCGTTGCGCACATTGCACTCTACAACCAGGACGGCACGCTCGCCGCCGAACACAGCGAGCCGGTCAATGCCGCGCCGTATCGCGCCACCAATCTCGCGCCACTCCAGGTTCCCGATCAGATCGCCGCAGTGCATTTCCTCAGGCTCGATCTGAAAGACGCCGATGGAAAGCTGGTTTCGTCCAACACCTATTGGCTCAGTCAGCCCTGGAATCCAAATGACTTTTCCGACCTCGAGAAGATGCAGACAGTCGCGTTGAAGGCTACGATAGAGCGCAAGGATAACGAGAGCAAGCGAGTGGTGACCGTCGCGCTCCACAATACGAGCACCGGCATTGCGCTGATGGCCCACCTGCAACTGCGGCGGCAGACATCCGGCGAGCGCGTGCTGCCTGCCTACGCCAGCGACAACTACATCACGCTCCTGCCCGGCGAGAGCAGGACCATCCAGATTGAAGCGGATCTCAGTTCGTTCAAGGGTGAGGATGCATTGGTGGTAGTCGATGGCTGGAACGTAACGGTTGATCCAGCGTCTTCGGCGGGTGTCTCCATTGCGCCCAACGTCGAAGCACAGCCCGATCACTGGCCGGCCACGGGCTTGCCCTTTCAGCGCGTGGGACTCCGCTAGTTTTTTGCGACCGCTTCTGCCAAGCCGGCGTGGGTATTTGAACGATTCTACTTGGTTTTTCTGTGAGATCGGGCTTGGTTCAAGCCGGGCGATTGAGCAGGCGGGGAGCTTGGCATGAAGAAGTCCGGATGGAATGTCGTTGCATGGATCGGAATCGGAGCTAGCCTCTTCATCACTGCTTGCGGAAGCGGCGGCAGTCCCACACCGCCCCCAGTGCAGAGCTACGTGCTCACCGTGAACTCGACCGACCCGGCCAGCGGCGTAACGATCACTGTCGGGGATACCGTCAATAACGTCGTCTCACAAGCAACAACGAGCTTTACCGAAACTTACACGCCTGGATGGACGGCAGTTCTGACGGCGTCTGCAACCGCGGGCGGCAATAACTTCTCTTCATGGACCGGATGCACCACGTCCAGCACGGTTACCTGCAACGTAACCATGAATGGCAATACGACCGTCACCGCCAACTACACTGCTCCACAGTTGATCACGCCCACGGTATCAGTCACGCCCTCTGCGGCGAGCATCACGACGGCGCAGCCACTGACTGTGACGGCTGCAGTTACCGGCGCCAACGGCAACCCGACGCCTACGGGAGCGGTGACGCTGACGAGTGGCAGTTACACCTCCGCGGCGACAACTCTGAGCAGCGGCAGTGCGGCCATCAACGTCCCAGCCGGCTCCCTGGCCACGGGCGCTGATACCCTCAAAGTCTCCTACACACCCGACACAGCGAGCTCTTCCATCTACACCAGCGCCTCGGGAACAAATTCGGTTACAGTCACGGCGACTGCGGCCTACACACTCACGATAAATTCTGCTGCTCCTTCGAGCGGCGTTTCCATCAACGTCACGCCCGCCGACAACAACGGCGCAACCAGCGGAACCACGTCTTTTACGCGCACCTACAATGCTTCAACCGCAGTCACCCTTACGGCTCCCATCTCTGACGGAACATATTCCTTCGTCTCCTGGACAGGATGCACCTCGAACCCCAGCGCGAGTATCTGCGATGTGACGATGAGCGCCAATACTACCGTGACTGCAACCTACAACGAGGCGACGGTCCAGTCCATCACAGTGACTCCTTCAACCGTCACCATCGGCGGAACGCCAGTGCAGTTCGCGGCCTCTGTCACCGGCACTGGCGCCTTCAGCAAGGGTGTCACCTGGTCATTGACCTGCCCATCGTGCGGCAGCCTTAGCCCCGGCACACTCACTTCGAGTGGTATCTACACCACACCGTATCCCGCTCCCGCAACAGTTACAGTCACGGCCACAAGCACCATGGCAGGCTTCACAAACGTAAACGGCAGCGCCACCGTATCTCTCAACCCTCCGGCCACGGCCACAGGCCCGGCACTCACTGTCAACGTGGCCAGTCCGGGTAAAGCAATCAGCCCGGATATCTATGGCATGGACGCATATTTGCTCGATGCATCGACCGCGGACGCTGACGCTGTCGCAACAGCCAACATCACCGTGGATCGCTGGGGTGGAGACTCCACTGAGCGTTATAACTATCAACTGGACGTGACCAGTTCCATCGCGGACTGGTTCTTCGAAAACCAGGGCGGAACCGGCGGCGATGCCTGGCCGGTGGTCAACGGAGTCTCGGCATTCGACGCGTTGGTCCAAGGCAACAACACCAACGGGATCAAAACTCTGGGGACAGTGCCCGTGCTCGGCTGGGTGGCAAAGGACAGCACCTCATGCAGCTTCCCCGTGTCCACCTACCCCGGCCAGCAGAAAGTGGATACCGGGCGCGAATGCGGCAACGGCATATATCCCAATGGCTTTAACGGCTGTACAAACAGCAATGGATGCAACATAACCGGCAACAATCCTGGCGTAACCAGCGTCTCGGAGCCGGCGCCCACTCCGCCCGCCGCATCCGCGGTGACCACGGCCTGGGCCGATGGAACTTGGGCTGGAGGCTGGACCAGCTATCTGGTCAACAAGTTCGGCCCCGGAAACCCGTCAGCCGGCGCAGGCACCGGCGTAGCCATCTACGATCTCGACAACGAGCCAAGCTGGTGGGATGCTGAAGACTTTGACGTGCATCCTCTGCCCTTCACCTATGACGAAGTGACCAACGGCGGCATCGGCACGGCCCTCGCCATCAAGACCGTCGATCCCACTGCCCAGGTAAGCGGACCGGTGATGGACTTCTGGTGGGATTATTTCTATTCCAAGAAGGATGTTGAGTCCGGATGGAACAGCGGCCCTCCGTGCTACGCACCGTGGAGTAACCCGGTCGATCGCACAGCACATGGCGGCGTCGCGTTCATTGAGTACTATCTTCAGCAATTCGCGAGTGCCCAAACCACCTACGGAGTCCGTCTGCTGGATTACCTCGACCTGCACACTTATTTTGCAGCGGAAGGAACTGGATTGAGTCCGGCCGGAGACACGGCGGCGCAACAGGTGCGGCTCAATTCCACGCGCGCACTTTGGGATGCGACCTATACCGATCCCACCAAAAGTTTCCCTCAGCCCAACTATCCCACCGACCCGAACTACGCCGGCGCCAGTAACTGCTCGCCTCCACAACAGGCTCCGAAACTCATACCGATGATGAAAAATTGGGTTGCTGCCGATTACCCCGGAACCAGGCTGGCCATTGACGAATACAACTGGGGCGGTATGGAAGCCATCAACGGCGCACTGGCGCAAGCCGACATTCTTGGCATCTTTGGACGCGAAGGCCTCGACCTGGGCACCATGTGGCCGACAGACAATCCCTCCAATCAGATCCCCGGCATGATGTCTTTTGCAATGTACCGAAACTACGACGGCAAAAAATCGACGTTTGGCGACACGGTGCTGCCTTCAGCGAGCGCGACCTCGTCCAACGGCGATGGCGAGGGTCAACTCGCTGTATACGGAGCCGTGCACACCTCCGGCGCCGCGAACGGCACGGTGACCGTGATGGTCATCAACAAGACCTATGGCACCCTCACCAGCACCATCTCCCTCACCGGCCTGTCGGCTGCCACAACCACCGCGCAGGCCTATCTCTACAGCAACGCAAACCTGAGTGCCATTGTCGCGCAACCGGCAGTGACGGTCACCGCGGGACCCACCGCCGGCGCCATCGGCAACTACTCGTTCCCGGCACAGTCAATTACTCTTTTTGTCATCCCGCAATAACAAGGAGCATCGACCGCGTCTTTTGTTCCGGGGCATTGCCGGAGCGACAGAAAGCAACAAACCCTCGAATCCACCGGGGTCTGGCTGATTCTCTTTGTCTGTGTGGAATGATGCTGGATTGATATTTGGCAGTGAGGGATCACATCTCAGCGTAATCTATTGATTACAAGTTAGATACATGTCTCTCGAAGAAAAATACCCCCAAATGTACCCCCCGAACGAGATAGGGCCGACGAACCACGTTCGGGAAGAGGTCATTGTCCAATCTCCGCGGTCATCCTCTGAGCGGGGACAATGTGGTCGTCGAGAACCGCAACGGTCGCGAATTCAAGCGATGCCGTACCTGCCGGCGCGAGGCATGGCGAAGCTGGCAGAGGCAAAAGACATCTGAAAGTTAACCTGCCAAGTCTCTGCCGGGCAAAAGGTCGAAGTGAAGAATTCCCGTAATCTCGGAAAGGAAGCGGCGATGAACCGTCTCCCGGACTCCTCGTGCCTCCATACGGCGAAAGACAGCGACCAATTCGGGAGCCTTTATCTCGGTGATCGGGTGGTCGCCAAGGAACGGAAAAATATCTCGCTCTAGCCGGCTCAGGATGCGCGATGCATGTTCCGGTACCCAGACCTCGGCCTGCTTGGCGTACCATTCCCGGCCGACCCTCTCGAAGGTTTCCCCGGAACGCTCCACTTGTATCAGCCTGTCCTTCTTGCGCTGGAGAACGGGGTCCACGCCGGTGCTCAGAAGCTTGCGGGCTTCGTCGCAGAGCAAACGCGCATCCTTCAATTTGATGTCCGGGTAGACCCCGACTGCCAGGCGTCTTTCCTTTCCCCCGTAGTGGTACTTCCACCTCCAGTAGGTCCCACCGGTGGGGGAGATTTCGAGGTAAAGGCCGCGCCCGTCAAACAGCCGCTGCTTTTTTCCGGGCTCCGGCCGAAAGCTCCTAATCTTCTGCTCGGTCAGAGGCATGGGGCACCTCCCGGGGAGGGTTGGGGAACCACTCTGGGGGCAACTCCCCCAGATTCCCCAAGAGGTTCCCCCAGATGCCCCGGTCGGTCAAAAACGCGGCCGGACCTTCTCGGACGACTTTGTGAAGGAATATATGGATTTAGGATGTTTTGTGGATGTTTTGGGACTTCTTCGGAAGGTGTCTTGGTAGCGCTAACGGGAATCGAACCCGTGTTTTAAGATTGAGAATCTCACGTCCTAACCCCTAGACGATAGCGCCACATGGCTTGCGGGGTGCAGCCGTTGCCGGCCACTCAACTACTCTAACAAAATTCGCCTTCAAAACCAAAGACAGCACGCCGAAGTTGCACGCCTAGATCCCCAGCTTCTTGACCTCGTCGTTATAGTACTTGCGGTAAAGAATCTCCCACTCCTGCGAGCCTTCCGTGATGATCTTCCGCTGGTTGGCAATCTTCAACCGGGCTGCCGTATCGATCTTGGCCTCTTCCGTCAGCAGGTTTTCGAGAGCCTTGCGCGCCTCCTGGCGAATCGTGTTGCGATCCTCCAGAAACCCGACCTCGTCAATCTCGGCCAGCGTATCGGCCACCGTGTGGGCCAGCTTGTTCAGCTTGTCGCGGTTGATCCTCATAGAACCGCCTTGTACTTCTTCGCGAGCTCGGTCTTCACCTTCTTGAACATCTCGGCATACTGCGCGCCCGACTTGCGCATCTCCTCCGAATACGCGTCCAGAATCACGCGTACTTCTTCGTTGATGCGGTCTTCCAGGGACAGTTCTTCAATCAGCCCCGCGGCAACGCTTGCCTCCACCGCTTTCAAATTGCTGGTGGTGACCATCTTGGCGTCGATGAGGTGCTTGACGGTTCGGCGGGCTAAGTACCCTATGTAATCGCGAGAAAAAATCATGGTCTAAAGCTCAGGATACCCCATCGGACCGCACCCTGTACACCAATCGCCCGAATACAGCGTCGATGGCCGGAGAAAGCCCGAAAACGAATCAAATCGCCGCGACCTCTATCTCCTGCCTGTTATCCGCGATGCGTGCAACTCTTCGTGTTCAGGCAGTCATCGGCAATCCGCAGCCGCTCCACCGGCCGCCCGCCCACCAGGTGCTCTTGCACAATCTCCGCAGCATTCTCCGGCTTCACACCGCCGTACCACACCGCCTCCGGATAGACCACCACCGTGGGCCCGTGCTCGCACTGGTCCAGGCAGCCGGACTTGTTGATGCGCACCTTCCCGCCCAGCCCAGCGGCTTTGCTCAACGTTTGCAATTGCGTGAACAGTTCGCTGGTGCCATCCGTTGTGCACGAAGGCCGCGGAGCACCCGCAGGCCGCGTATTAAGGCAGACAAAAACATGATGTTCAAATGCAGGCAAGCAGTTCCCTCCAAAAATCGCGATCCCTTTCAGACTAATGCACCGAGTCCCTGGTCCCTTAGTCCCTGTTCCCTATTCCCTGTTCCCTAATCCCTGCTTTTTCACAATCCCCGCGCGCTCCCCCGCCCCCATCTGCGAAAATGGATACTTGACTATGAGCACGGAAAACCTACTTTCGCTGAAAGACGACATGGTGGCCTTTATCGCCGGCCACGGAATGCACCGCCTCCCCGGTTACGTCACCGAGGACATCCCCTCCATTCTCTGGGAGGGCCAGGGCAACCCCGACGCATGGAAAGACTTTGTGGAGATGGCCAAGCACGTCGGCGCGCCATTCGTCACCTTCAGCGAAATGACGCTGGAGCGCGAGGAACTCGACGCGCTGATTGAAGAAGCCGGCGAGATGAACTTCCCCGACGAAGAAGCCACCGAGCTCGTCGAGGCGCAATGGCTGCGCAAGTACTCCGGCAACCTCGGCTACATTCAGCTCGGCTTCGTTTATCAGGGACTCGTCTTTCTGCACGAGACCACTACCGAGTGGTACGAGCGCTACCAGACATTGCTTGAAGACATCGAGAGCTTCCAGGACATTGTGATCGACGACCACGATCACGACCACGACGAGGACGAGTAAGCCCCGTGGTCACGCCCGCCCGCCCATCCACTGCGGCCGGTGGGTCCAGCCAAACTCCTGCATCGGCCAGCAAGCCAGCACCCTTCGCGACGCGCCAGCGTCCTGCGCAGCGCTGGCTCATGGCCGAGCCGCATACCGCCGAGGCCGAGGCGCTCGCCAAAGAAGCGCGCGTGCCTCTGGTTCTCGCTGAGCTGCTCATCGCTCGTGGAATCACAGACGCGACACAGGCGTACGCGTTTCTCAATCCTGACCTGTCCCAACTGAACAACCCATTCCTCATGCTGGGCATGACCGAGGCCGTTGAACGCCTCGAAGCAGCCATTGCGCGCCACGAGCCCATTCTTCTTTACGGCGACTACGATGTGGACGGCACTACCGCCGTGGTCCTGCTCAAGACCGCGATTGAAATGCTTGGCGGTGAAGCCCGCTTTCATGTGCCTCACCGTCTCCGCGAGGGCTACGGCCTGCAATCGAGCGTGCTTGAAGAAGCACACGCCGCCGGCGTTCGCCTGGTCATCACCGTGGACACCGGCATGCGCGCTTTCAAGGAGGCGGAAACCTCACGCAACCTCGGACTCGACCTCATCATCACCGACCATCATCTCTGTCAAGCCGATGATGCAGTTCCGCACGCGCTCGCCATTCTGAATCCCAACCAGCCCGGCTGCAAGTATCCTGAAAAATCTCTTTGCGGCGCAGCCATCGCCATGAAGCTCGCGCAGGCTGTCCTGTCCCGTCGCGATCCCGCACGCACCCGCGAAAAAACCTTGCCCAGTTTTCTGAAGATGGCCGCCATCGCCACCATCGCCGACGCGGTTCCGCTCCACGGCGAAAATCGGGTGATTGCCGCCCTTGGCCTTCGTGAGTTGCGTGACCCACGCGGCGCAGGCCTGCGCGCTCTCTTTGCCGTGGCCGGCCTCGATCCCGCATCCAAGGCCATCACCGGCTTCGACGTAGGATTCCGCATTGGCCCACGCATCAACGCCGCCGGCCGCATGGACGTTGCTTCCGAGGTGATCGAGCTTTTCACCACCCGCGACCAGGCCCGCGCAGCGCTGCTTGCCGGCAAGCTCGAGCGTCTCAATCGCGAGCGCCGCGACGCCGAAGCCGTCGCCCTCCAATCCATCGAAATCCGCCTGGCCACCAGCGCCGAACTCGCCGGCAGCAGCCTGCTGGTGGTCGACGGCGAAGGCTGGCATCGCGGCGTCATCGGCATCCTCGCCTCGCGCGTCGTCGATCGCACCGCCAAACCCTCCATCGTGGTCAGCGTTGAGGACGGTGTCGCCCACGGCTCCGGCCGCTCCGTCGATGGATTTCACCTGCTCAACGCCATCGAGAGCTGCGCCGATCTCTTTACCCGCTTCGGCGGCCACGCTTTCGCCATCGGTTTCGCCCTGCCCGCCGATGCGCTTCCTGAGCTCAAGCGCCGCCTCAACATCTACGCAGATGAACACCTCGCCAGCCGCACGCCGGAGCGCCTGCTGCGCATTCACGCCGAGCTGCCGCTTGATCGCATCACCCCGGTTCTCGTTGGCTGGCTGCGCAAGCTTGAGCCGCTCGGTCATGGAAACCAGGAGCCCCTCTTTGTCGCACGCAATGCTCGCCTGCTCGCCGCCCCACGCATCATGAAGGAGCGTCACATTCGCCTGGAGCTGTCCCAGCAACCGGCCTATGGCAGCGGGCTGCCCAGCTCCCGCTCGCGCATCCGCGCCGTCGGCTGGGACCTTGCCGCGCGCGCAGCCGATCTCAAGCTGAAAGAAGGCAGTGTCATCGATCTCGCCTATCGCATTCGCGAAAACGATCACCCCGAACACGGCGGACTTGAAGTGGAGATCGCCGGCATCGAGCCCTCCGAGTCATAACGCAGCAGGAAACGCAACAAGGCCCACGATCTCCCGTGGGCCTTGCTCTTGGTTGTTGATGAGTCACTCGCCTATTTGTGGTGGCCGCCGGGATTGGACTTTGGGGCCGCACTGCCGCCCTTGGGCGCCGCAGACGCATGCGACACTGCCGCCGGATGCGATGTTGCCACTGGATGCGATGCTGCCGGAGTCGAGTTGCGCATGGGGGCCTTGCCTGCGCCGGAGCCGCCTTGCGCGTGCGTCGGAGCCGTATTGGTGTGCGCCGGGGTCACAGTGTGCGCCTGGGTGGTGTGCGACGGTGTCGCTGCATGGGAAGTTGTCGCGGTACGCGCTTCGCTTCCATGAGATGCCGTCGCTCCGTGAGACTCCGTTCCATGGGCCGCTGCTGCATGCGACTCGGCTCCTTTCGATGATCCCAGCGGGTGCGCCACCGCCGCGTTGGCAGGATGCCCGCCGTTATTCTTCGCATAGGAAGTCTTGTCCGCCCGCGCAGCTTCCGCATGGTGCTGCTGCACTTCGCTCGGACCGCGATGCTGATCGTGCTCGGCCACCCGTTCCTCGGCGCTCGCTTCGTGATGAATGCCGCCCGGACCGCCGCTGAAGGCAACGTGGCTGTCTCTGGCCACAAAACCACGCTCGACAACTGCATGATCTTCATACACATGCCCGCCCCATCCTCCGCCCACGCCCACATGCATCACGGCCGTGTTGTAGGAGAAGACGCCGCCCCGCCAGAGGCCGCCGGCAAAGCCGATGCCGCCGTACCCAAAGCCGTAATTCACGCCGCCGTAGTAGCCGATGTGCGGGCCCCAGTAGCCATCATTGAACCGGTAATGGCCACCGAACCAGCCCCAGTAGCCGGGAGTCCACAGCGCTCCAACATACGGAGCCGGTACCCACGCGCCTGGAACCCAGAAGTAGCCGTCCGCGCCATAGGACCAGTAACCGGGCGTCCACATCAACCCCGGCTCGGGGCAGATGGGCTGCTCATAAACCGGCAGCGCTGGAGGCGCAAACCCCACGCTGATAAAAACACCAGCGTACGAGGAAGCGGGAATGACAGAAAGCAGAAGCGCCAGCAGCAGCCAACGCACGGAGCGGGAAAGTCGCATCGGAATGATCCTCCTGATTTTCTCGAATCGGTAAACCTGAATCGCAAATTCGCGCTCAGTCTACGTCATTGCGAACCCCCTTTGCCAGTGGAAGTTGCAGGAAAAACGACGGCGAGCTCCTTCGAGATCAACGGTTCCCGCGACTCATCGTCCCTTTTGAGCCCAGCCGGTGCGGCAAAACGCAGAAAGGCCCACGGCTGACCGTGGGCCTTTTCTGCAAAAAATGGCGTTTCGCAATCAAATGCTATTTCGGCTTGGATTCTTCCTTGGGGGCAGCCTTCGGAGCGGGCGCAGGTCTTGGCGCGGGCGCGGGCCTGGCTGCCGGCGCGGGCCTGGGTGCCGCCGCAGGCCTAGGTGCAGGAGCAGCCTTGGGTGTTGCTTTGGGCTCTGCCTTTGGTGCAGGCGCAGCCTTGGGCTCGGCTCTCGGCTCTGCCTTGGGTGCGGCCTTTGGTGCAGGCGCAGCCTTGGGCTCGGCTCTCGGCTCCGCCTTGGGTGCGGCCTTCGGTGCAGGCGCAGCCTTGGGTTCAGCTCTCGGCTCTGCTTTAGGCTCAGCCTTCGGTGCGGCTTTCGGTGCAGCCTTAGGCTCTGCCTTGGGCGCAGTCTTGGGTTCAGCCTTCGGAGCGGCCTTGGATTCCGCCTTGGGCGCAGCCTTGGATTCCGCCTTGGGCGCAGCCTTGGATTCCGCCTTGGGCGCAGCCTTGGATTCCGCCTTGGGCGCAGCCTTGGATTCCGCCTTGGGCGCAGCCTTGGGTTCAGCCTTGGGCGCAGCCTTGG
>Ga0302198_10000205_pt1 | contig 63512 bp, 62 predicted proteins | sample II_Bog_N2_2_FD_193521 | JGI IMG/M metagenome (GOLD analysis project Ga0302198, IMG submission 193521) | Peat permafrost microbial communities from Stordalen Mire near Abisko, Sweden - II_Bog_N2_2 | ecosystem: Environmental > Terrestrial > Soil > Wetlands > Peat | place: Sweden: Abisko...
GCGCTTGCATCTGCACACAAACCATCACTTACAAACAGCTTGTCGCCACGCCGGAGCTAGCGTGATATTCATCTTCTCCTTTTGGTACAGCGTAGCGTGGACCGGGAGGTCCACGCTACAGCCGACCAGGAGGCGTTACTGGTTCCTGAGGCGGACGAAAAGGCTTCAATCGTTAGTTGTGTTTGGCTAGAAATGCATCCACTTCCGCCCGAGTGGGCATAGAGGCCTGCGCGCCGCGCCGGGTGACGGAGATGGCGGCGGCGGCCGAGGCAAAGCGCGCCGCGGCGAAGGGATCGAGGCCTTCGAGCAGAGCCACGGCAAAGGCGCCGTTGAAGCAGTCGCCGGCGCCGACGGTATCCACCGCTTCGACGGGAAAGGGCCGCACCCAGGCAGCCTTGCCGCCGGTGACGGCTACATAGGCTCCTTTGCCGCCGCGCTTGAGCACCACGCCGCGCAGGCCCTTCTCCAGCAAGTGCTTCGCGCCTTCCTCTTCGGCCAATGTATTTCCGACGTAAAGAGCCGCCTCGGTCTCGTTGGGAGTGAACCACGTAACCTGGGTCCAGGTGGCTTCCGGTAGCGGCGCGGCGGGAGCGGGATCGAGCATCGCAGGCACGCCGGCCTCGGCGCAGAGCGCCAGCACGTGACTCACCGTCTCCAGTGGCAGTTCCAACTGGCAGAGCACCATTCCGGCGGAGCGGATGAGCGCGGAATGGCGTTCGATGAACCCGCAATCGACTTCGCCGTTGGCGCCGGGGACGACGACGATCGAGTTTTCGCCGTTGTCGGCCACGAGAATCGGAGCGACGCCGGAGGAGCCGGCTACCCGCTCGACGGCCGAGGTATCGACGCCTGCCTGCGCGAGATTGTCGAGCAGAGCCTGCCCGAAGGCGTCCTCGCCCACTTTGCCGGCCATGTGAACGGAGTGGCCAAGGCGGGCCGCGGCTACGGCCTGGTTGGCGCCCTTGCCGCCGGGGGTGGTGACAAAGGCAGTGCCTATGAGGGTCTGGCCAGCAAGCGGAATGCGTGGAGTCCGGGTGACCAGATCCATATTGATGCTGCCGACCACGACGATGGGCTTGGTGGCTAATTGCATGGCGAGAACCTCAAGTTCAGTAGAGCGGCGCCAGGGCCACAGCGCCCAGACCCAGTCCGAAGAAGATGAACATCAGGAGCAAAAGCAGCTTGGCGGCGCGGGGCGCGCCGGCAAACTCGCGCCAGACAAAGACGCCCCAGCAGGCGGAGATCATGGTGGCTCCCTGACCGATGGAGTAGGAGACAGCCGGGCCAATGGGCTTGTTGAGGTGGGCGACCGAGGCCACGAAGTTGGCCACTGCGCCGACGCACCAGATTGCCCCGCCGAAGACGCCGGCAAGGTGCCAGCCGATTGGAGCGCGCCAGTAGCCTGCGCCGTCCACTGGAGGCTTGCCGTCGAGGGGCTTGGCCATCAGGAGCAGGTTGGCCGGAACGGTGGAGAGCAGCACGCCGATGGCGAAGAAGAGAGCGATGGCGTAGGGCCCGGGACCGGGCTTGAGTGCGCTGCCCAGATCGTGGGTTGCGATGGGATACCAGCCGCCCATGAGCACGCCGGCGACGAGCGAAAGTGTAATGCCGCGAGTCGTAGCGGCTCGGGCCGAACTTTCGCGCCTGCGATAGGCTGCGGCATCGAGGACGATGGCAACGGTGACCAGCGCGACGCCGCCGAAGAGGAGCAGGGGATTGGCGGCGGGACTGATCAGGTAGCTGGAAACTGTGCCGATGACCAGCGCGAGGCCGATGCCAACGGGGAAGGCGACGGCCAGGCCGGCTACATCAATGGCGGCAACCAGCAACAGGTTGGCGATGTTGAAGACCACTCCGCCGCAGACTGCATAAAGAATCGCGCTGAGCGGGGTGCGCGCCACATCGGCAAGGAACGGAAGGCCGGAGTGGCCGAGAGTGCCGGCGGTCAGCCCCCACACAACGGCGCCAGCCGCCAGGCCGAGAACATAGTCCCAGTAGAAGAGCTGAAAGCGGTAGCCGGGGCAGAGTTTGAGAGTGTTGGCCCACGATCCCCAACACAACATGCTCAGGATCATCAAGAGGAGTGCGGCTTGATAGGTCACGGGAAGAAACATTTCAATGGCCTTCGATCTGCGCAGAGTTCGAGCGCATCAAACAAGCCACCTTAGCGCCAGAGGGCTCATGGACGCAAATCGCTGCGAGCTGCTGCCGGAGCAATTCCTTCAGTTGTTGTGGAGTGCAGCGTGGACCGGGAGGTCCACGCTACAGCCGACCGAGAGGTCGGCGTTACTGGTTCGTGCGGCGGTCAACCAATTCGGCAAAGCAAGAGTGGCACTCTCTAGCAATAGGAAAAATGCTCTAGACCGCGAGCTACGATGATTGTCCGGTGAGGTGAAGAAAGGCTTATTGTTTGGCTGCCTTCACCGCAGCGGTGAGCGCGGGGACCACTTCGAAAAGGTCGCCGACGATGCCGTAGTCGGCGGCTTCGAAGATAGGTGCGCCGGGGTCCTTGTTGATGGCGACAACGCACTCGGAGCCTTTCATGCCGACCAGATGCTGGATGGCTCCGGAGATGCCGACGGCCAGGTAGAGTTTGGGCGAGACGGTTTGGCCGGAACTGCCGACCTGGCGCTCAAGGGGCAGCCAACCCGAGTCGCAGATGGGCCGGGATGCGGCCAGTTCCGCGCCCAGCGCCGTGGCCAGTTCCTGGACCAGGGGAATGTTTTCCGCGTCCTTGATGCCACGGCCCACACTGACGATCAATTGTGCCGAGCCGAGGTCGACGGTCTGTGCGGAGCCGCGGAAACGCTCGCCGGGACGGGTGCGAATCTGCGACGGTTCGAGTGTTGGCGAAAAGACTGCGACTTCCGCAGCGGCTACACTGGTCTCGGCGGCGGGGCGAAATGCACCGGCTTGAATGGAGACAAAGCATGGCCCGGAGCCGGGGTGACGATAGGCGCCATGCAGGCGGCCCTGCATCAATTGCCGCGTGAAGACCGGTCCCTCTTCAATGGCGGTTACGTCGCCGATGAGCACCTGGCCGAGACGAGTGGCCAGAGCCGGCGCGTAGTCGCGCACCTGGTAGGTGTGCGGGAAGAGTACGTAATCGGGCTTCTCCGCGGCAAGGAATTGCTCCAGGACCAAGGTGAAGCCGTCCGCGGTGTAGACGGCCAGAAGGGGGTGCTCGACGCGCACCACTTTCGCCAGCGATCGCAAGGAAACCTCGGCGGCCAACTCTGCGGTCTCCGCGCCAACCAGGACGGCCGTGACCGGCAATTCAGTTTGTGCAGCTAGTTGCTGGCTGGCGGCCAGGGCTTCCCAACTGATGCGGCCAATGCGGCCTTCCCGATCTTCGATCACCACATAAATGCCGCTCATAGGACGCGCACCTCGAATCTGAGTTTTTCGACCAGAGCCGCCGCGGCTTCCTTGGGACTGCCGGGCAGAATCTGGGTGGACTTTTGTTTCTGCGGGAACATGATGCGCTCCAGAACCGCAACTGGGGTGGCTTCGACAGCGAGGTCGGCGGCCATCACGCGGCGCACCTCTTTGGTCTTGGCGCGCTTGATGCCCATCAGCGTGGCGTAGCGCAACTTGGCGCCGCCGGACTGTATGGTGAGCACGGCCGGGGTGGGCAACTCGACGGTCTGAAACCAGCCTTCTTCGAGTTCGCGCTTCACCCGGAGTCCGGTTTCGATTTTCTCGATCTCCAGAATCAGCGTGGCGTGGGGCAGGCCGAGCAACTCGGCGACGATGACGCCGGTCTGCCCCTGGCCGAGGTCTTCCGACTGGAGCCCGGTCAGCACCAGGTCAGGATTTTCGGATTTGAGGGCGGCGGCCAGCAGGCGCGCCACGCCGAGGGCATCCCGAGAGCCCAGATCATCGCATTCGATGTGAATGGCGCGGTCCGCTCCCTTGGCCAGCGCCTCGCGGAGAGTGCTGGCCACGCGCTCTGGACCGGCGCTGAGGACGATCACTTCGCCGCCATGCTTCTCTTTGAGTTGCAGGGCTTCTTCCAGAGCGTAGGCGTCCGGCTCGTTGAGCGCGTACTCCAGACCGGACTCTTCAATCCATTTGCCGGCAGCGTCCAGATGCACCTGCGCGTCCCGCTCCGGTACTTGTTTGATGGCGACGACGATCTTCATGTGATGCGCTCCCAATCCTCTCAGTTACTGATCCGGCCACTCAATGGTGGTGAGTTTTCCCCACCCTTTCCGCGATAAGACTGCGGAAAGGATGGGGGACCCAGTCAGTGTTGATGGGCCGGATTGATTGCGTTCTGTTGCGGCAAAGCACGCGCGGTCAATTGGGCAATATCGAGCAGTTGCGGCGCGCCCTCGCCGGTCGCGGCCAGGGCGTCGCGGAACATGCTGTTGCAGAAGGGGCATGCTGTTCCTATGGTCGTGGCGCCGGTTGCGGTCAGCTCGGCGGCACGGACGTGGCTTACCCGCTCGCCGGTCTCTTCGCCCAGAAAAGTCAATCCGCCACCGGCTCCGCAGCAGAAGCTGCGCTCGTGGTTGCGCGGGGCTTCCACCAGTTCTCCGGCCCGCGCCACTATCGCACGCGGTTCTTGGTAGACGTTGCGATAGCGGCCAAGGTAACAGGGATCGTGATAGACGATCTTCTCCTCATTCGATTGCTGCGGAAGCTTATGCATGAAACGCGCAAGAAACTCGCTGTGATGCTCGATCTCGGGCGGTGCGCCGTATTCCTTCCAGTCTTCCTGGATGGTGCGCACGCAGTGGGGACAGATGGAGACGATCTTTTTGACCTTGTTTTCCGCCATGGTGGCGAGGTTGGCTTCGGCCAGTTGCTGGAAGAGCAGATCGTTGCCCAGGCGGCGGGCCGCATCGCCGGTGCATTTCTCCTTGCGCAGGACGCCATAACTGATGCCGAGATAATTCAGGATGCGGGCGAAGTCGGCCACGATCTCGCGGCCCTTGGGGTCGTAAGCGCCCATGCAGCCGAGCCACAGACAATACTCCTGCGTGCCGTCGAAGATGGGCAGTGCCTGCTTCTGGATGAAACGGTCGCGCTCGGTCGCGCTCATACCCAGTGCGTTCGAGCCGCGCTCCAGAGTCAGGAAGAGCTTGGCGCCGTAATCGTTCTCCCACGCGCCGGTATTGACAGCTCCGCGGCGCAAGCCGACGAGGATGGGCAGATGCTCGATGCCGACCGGGCACTGGAATTCGCAGGCGCCGCAGGTGGTGCACTGGAAGGGGGCCTCCGGGATGTTGTATTTGCCCAACAAGGGTTCTTCCGAGGCCGGGCCACACTCATTCAGATAGCTTCGCAGGCCCAGGATGATTTCTTTGGGGTTGAGGAGCTTGCCGGTGTTGGCCGCGGGGCAGTGCTCGGTGCAACGGCCGCACTCCACGCAGGAATAGGCTTGCAGGCTGACCAGGCGGGTCAAATCCGTGCCGGCAACCAGACCAAAATCCTCATCGCCTGACAGAGGAGGAATTTGGCTGAAACTGCCACGCGAGAGGAAGACGGTGGCCGGGCTCAGGAGCAGGTGCAGGTGCTTGGTGTGGGGGATCAGGGGCAGAAAAATCAGAATGGCCAGGGTGTGAGCCCACCAAAGTGCGCGCGTTGCGGGGCTGGCGTCGGTGACGAAGAAAGCTGCCAGGTAGGTGGTCATCAGGACGAAGATGAGCAGGGTTATGAAGCCGGATTCCCAGGAGAGTTTCTGGCCGAGCCAGCGCGGCCGGACCAGGAAACGGCGAATGAAGAGGCCTAGAATGCCGGCCGCGCAGGCAAGCGCGAAGACCGCGGCAAAGTAGAAGTAGAAGCGCCCGATGGGTCCGTCGGGCGTGAGGAATCCGCCGCCAAGCCCGACGGCAAAATGGTTGAGCGTGACCAGGGCGAAGGCACAGAAGGCCCAGAAGACAAAAGCGTGGGCCAGGCCGGGGAGCGGCCGCTGGCGAACGACCTTGGCCTGGAGGAGAACTTCCCAGACGAAATCGCGGACACGCTGGCTGAGGGGAAAGAGGCGGAAGTCCGCGTCCTTTTTGGATTGGAGGATTTTGTCGAGGACTGTGCCGAAGCGGCGCCAGAACAAGGCAAACGAGGCGGCGACAAGAACGATAAGGAGAAACTTCTCTGCGAGGGAGAAGTGCTGAGGTTCAGCCAGAGTTATAGTGAGCAAGGTCATCGTCGTGCCAAGTCAATTCAGGTCAAGCCAAGATACACGATTCCATCAGGCTCTGTCGCGGGGAATGCAGGCTTCAGGCTTTCCACTGGAAGCAGAGGCCGTAGCCATCGGGGTCTTTCAGATAAAGCTGCTTCATGCCGTAGGGGGCGATCTTCGGCTCTTTGATGTCGAGACCCTGGGCGCGGAGTTGGCGATAAGCTTCCTCCACGTCGGGACAGCCGATGAAAAGGCTAGTATCGTCGTGTGCGGCGAGGCGGGCGGGGTCGGGAGTTGAAGGGCGGCTGTCGAATTCATAGGCGGTGTTGAGCATGAGTTCGGCATCGTTCAGCCGGAGCCAACACCAGTCGAAATCGTCCGGGGAGCGGGGCGGGGAGTGGTCGACGATTTCAAAGCCCAGCAAGTCCCGGTAGAAATGAACTGCGGTGGGCATGTCGAAGACCTGGAGAAGCGGGCAAAGGCCCTGAACCTTGAGCGCCATGGGTCTCTCCTCCGTGGAGTGAGCTTGAGTCCAGGCCTCGGAATGGAGGCCTGGGCAACCCAAAATTGAGTTTTCTGAAACGGCTTTAGCAACGCACGATTTTGGGGGAATCGATTCCCTTGGTGGCGTTGCGGGTATCGACGACCAGTTGCGACTGCTCGACAATCTCGCGGTAGTCGTAGCAGGTGTGGTCGGTGACGATGACTACGGCGTCGTACTGGGCCAGGTTGTCGAGCGGTGTGTTGGTCATGTTCAGGTCGTAGTGGCGGCCGTGGCCAACCTTGGGGAAGTAGGGGTCGTTGTAGGCGACCTGCGCGCCCTTGTCGCGCAGCATTTCAATGATGGGGAGCGAGGGCGACTCGCGCAGGTCGTCGATGTCGCGCTTGTAGGCCACGCCCAGGACCAGGATCTTCGAGCCATTGACGGATTTCGAGCGCTTGTTGAGCGCGCCGCCGATTTGTTCGATCACGAAGGAGGGCATGGCGGTGTTCACTTCGCCGGCCAGTTCGATGAAGCGGGTGGAGAAGTCGAACTGCTGCGCCTTCCAGGAGAGATAGAAGGGGTCGATGGGGATGCAGTGGCCACCCAGGCCGGGGCCGGGGTAGAAGGCCTGGAAGCCGAAAGGCTTGGTTTTGGCGGCGTCGATGACCTCGTGAATGTCGATGCCCATGCGCATGGTGAGCTGCTTGAGCTCGTTGACCAGGGCGATATTCACGCAGCGGTAAATATTTTCGAGCAGCTTGGTCATTTCGGCGACGGAGGGTCCGCTGACCGGCACGACGCGGCGGAAGATGGAACCGTACATGGCTGCTGCCAGCTCTGTGGCGACTGGGCCGCAACCGCCCACGACCTTGGGAATATCGTGGCGGGCCACGGTTTCGTTGCCGGGATCTTCGCGTTCCGGGGAGAAAACCACGTGCACGCCGCGCTCATCGGCCAAGCGGGCGACTTTCAACCCGTTCGGGTTGCCGGCTTCGAGCAGGGGTACAACCAATTCTTCTGTGGTGCCGGGGTAGGTGGTGCTCTCCAGCACGATCAACTGGTCGTCGTGAATGTAGGGGGCGATCGACTTGACCGTCTCGGTGACGTAGCTGAGGTCGGGCTCGTGATACTCGTTGAGCGGGGTGGGGACGCAGATGATGACTGCATCCATTTGTGCGATCTCGCGGTAATCGGTGGTGGCGCGGAAGCCGGCCTTCCGGGCCTCGAGAATCTCCTCGGGGAGGATGCGCACGATGTAGGAACCGCCGCTGTTGAGGGTATTCACCTTGCGCGGCTCGATATCGAAGCCGGTCACATGGAACCGCTCGCCGCTGAAGAGCAGAGCCAGCGGCAGTCCCACATATCCCATCCCGACAATGCCGATCGCGGCCTCACGGGTCTCCATTTTCTGCTTCAGGCTAGACAGCCCACTCCCGGTTTTCGTCATCATGCTCTCAATTCTAGTGCCAAAACATGAACCGGATTGTGAAACGGCACCGAGAGAGTTGGAAAGCTCACGGGAGTATTCTTTTCATTGCGGTGTGCGACCATTGTGCCCGCTTGAAAAAAGTTCGAGGGGGTTACCTTGCCTAAGTATTTAGTGACCGGAGTCGCGGGGTTTATCGGCCGCTCCATTGCAGCCGCACTTTTGGCGCGCGGCGAGAGTGTGCGTGGCATCGACAACTTCATCACCGGCAAGCGCTCGAACCTGGTGGGCCTGGAGAAGATGGAGTTCATGGAGGGCGATCTGGCCGACCCAGTGGCCTGCGCCCAGGCCTGCGCGGGCGTGGAGATTATTTTCCACGAGGCGGCGCTGGCTTCGGTTCCGCGTTCGGTGGCCGATCCGGTCTCAACCAACGTGAACTGCGTGGACGCGACCCTGAATGTATTGGTGGCTGCGCGGGCGGCTGGGGTGCGGCGGGTGGTTTACGCGGGTTCTTCTTCGGCTTACGGCGACACGCCCACGCTGCCCAAGCGGGAAGAGATGCCGACCAATCCCATTTCTCCCTATGCCGTGGCCAAGCTGGCGGGCGAGCAGTACATGCGTGTCTTTGCCCGCGTCTACGGGCTGGAGACGGTGGTGCTGCGCTATTTCAATGTCTTTGGCCCGCATCAGGACCCGACTTCGCACTATTCCGGCGTGTTGGCGATCTTTTGCCGCCGCATGCTGGCCGGGGAGCAACCTACGATTTACGGCGATGGGGAGCAGAGCCGGGACTTTACCTATATCGACAACGTGGTGCACGCCAACCTGCTGGCCGCTTCAGCGCCTGCCGAAAAGGTGGCGGGCCAGATGATGAACGTGGCGATGGGCTGCCGGATCACGTTGAACGAGACCTTTGAAATTCTGCGCGAACTGACCGGGTACAACGGCCGGCCGGCCTATGCCGAGGGGCGCGCCGGAGATATTCGCGACTCGCTGGCCGACATCGGCCTGGCCCGGGAACTGCTTGGGTACGAGCCAAAAGTCAATTTCCGCGAGGGTCTGCGCCGTACCGTGGAATGGTACCGGGGCGGAGGCGGGGAGGCGTGAAGCTCGCCTTCGCGGCCGGTTGATTGCACATCTGGTTTCCTCCGGTGCGGGAACCTATTGACGGATTGGCTTTGATACCTCACACTGGCGGGGATTTCCTCCGCAGCGTCTTCTCGCTTTGAATCCCAGGGATTGCTCTGTCGGAGAGCTTGTGGGTCAGAGGTTCCAATCCCTTGGCGGAAGTAAATTCTGTTCAACCTGATTCGCGTCGCGTGCCCGATGCGCCCTCCCTGGCCGCAGGCGGGGCACGCAAGTCCCCGGGATCGTTTCCCGCACTTTGGGTGGTGCTGGCTCGCCGCCGCCGTTTGATTGGCGCCGTGGTGGGGGGATTGCTGCTGCTGTGTTTGTTGTATTGCCTGATCGCTCCCAATCAATACGAAGCTACTGCGAGAGTGGCGTTGCGCACCGTGCCCGCTTCTCCGCTGAGCCTGGAAGCGTCGGAACCTTCCGCCAGCGCTTCGGCCCTTGCCGCACCGGTGGAACAGGAGACTGTGGCCGGCGTTTTCCGCAGCGACCAACTGGCCTGGAAAGTCATCGTCGGCTTGAAGCTCTACCAGCAGCCGGGGTTCATGGGCAGATTTGCGCAGCGCTTTCCCGGATTTCGACCGGACGCGCCGGCTGCCGACGCACAGGCCTATCTATTGGAGCGGTTCGAGCGGCGGCTTCAGGTGCAAACTGTGCCGCGCACGCTACTGATTGAGATTCGCTTCCGTTCGCGGGACGCGGCCTTGTCGGCCAATGTTGTGAATGCCCTGATTCGTGCCTACGGGGACCAGGAGAGGGAGTCCCGCCAGCAGGCGACAGTCGCAGCGTCAGTCTGGCTGGCCAGCCAGCTCGACGCCCTGAAGGCGCGCGTGGACCAGGACGAGCAGCGCCTCGCCGCATTCCAGCGCGATCACGGGATTCTGAGTACAACCGAGACTCTGGCCAACGGCCAGCCGGAACAGATCCAGCACACATCGGTCCTGCTGGAGATCGACGAACTGGGGCGCCAGTTGGTGGCGGCCACCACCGACCGCATTCTGCGCGAAGCGGAGTTTCGCGCCGCCTCTCAAGGCGATCCGGAGCTGGTTTTTGCCTCCGACCAACATTTACAGGCCGATGGCGGCAGCTTTGCCACTGCGCTGCTGCAGCAGATTCACGAGCGTCAAAGCGAACTGGAACAGGAAAGTGCACAGCTCAGCATTGAACATGGTCCGAATTTTCCGCGTGTGGTCGAGGTTCGCGGTCAATTGCAGGACCTGGACCGGCAGAAGAAGGCCGAAGACGCCAAGCTGCTGGGGCGTTTCCACAGTGCCTGGCAAACGGCTGTCGATCGCGAGCAACTGGTGCGCAAGAGTCTGCAGGAAGCGACCGGCGAAGGGATGAAGGTCAATGAGGCGTCCACCGAATATGCGGTGATGCGCGCGGAGGCCAATGCCAGCCACGAACTCTATGTACAGGTGCAGGAAAAGGTGGCCGAGGCGGGGCTGGCTGCCGGCATCCGCACTTCGGACATTTCGGTGGTGGATTATGCGCGCCAGACGGTGAAGCCGGTGGCGCCTGACCTTCCGCTCTACCTGGGCATCACTCTGTTTGCCGGCCTGTGGCTGGCTGTGGGAGGCGCTCTCTTGATGGAATCGCTTCGTCCTTCGCAGGTTGGCGCGGCCGTAACACTTTTTCTGGTGGTCCTGGCGGCCGCGGCGGGAAGCGCGCAGGCACCCACACCCAGCACCTCAGGGCTGCCCACGGGAGTGGCGCGGATTCCCGTTTCTCCAGAGACAAAGAACGTTCCCAACCCCAAGGAAGCTCCAACGATTTGGGATAATCCTGGGGGCCAGGTGCAGGCCGGATCGCTACCCCTTGCGGCGGCGCAATCGGGCTCTCCCATGTCCGCACCCATCGGTCCGGGCGACTTTCTCGACGTCAGCGAGTTTCACACGCCGGAGTTTCATTCCGGGGTGCGCGTCTCCGAGACTGGCACCATCACGCTGCCCATGATCGAAGATGTGCAGATTCGCGGGATGAACGAGCAAACAGCGGCTCACGCCATTGAATCCGCGCTGGTGGCTCGCGGGATGCTTCTTCACCCCAAAGTCTCCGTGCTGGTGACCGCGTATGCGGGGCAGGACGTGAGCGTGCTTGGCGAGGTGGCGCGCCCTGGGGTTTATCCCTACACGCTGCATCATCGCCTGCTGGACCTGCTTTCGGCGGCCTCGGGCCTGGCGCCGACGGCGGGCAGGCTGGTGAATGTATTTCACCGCGACGACCCGAAGACGCCGCATCCGGTGGTGCTGGACCCCGGAGGAACGGACACCGATGCGGATCATAACCCGGAACTGGTGCCCGGAGACACGGTTCAGGTGAGCCGCGCCGGGCTGGTTTATGTGATTGGCGATGTGGTGCGGCCGGGAGGATTTCCGGTGGATCCGGCGCAGGGACTGACCGTGGTGCAGGCGCTTTCGCTGGCCTGGGGACCGGCCCAGAACGCCGCCACCACCAGGGCTCTGCTTATTCGCGAACAGAAACGCGGTCGGACTCTCACGGAACTCAACCTGAAGCGATTGCTGAAAGGTCTGGACCCCGACCAGCCTGTCCACGACCGAGATATTCTCTTCATTCCCGACTCGACGGCTAAAAATCTTTGGAACAAGACCCTGGAAGCCGCCATTCAATCGGCGGTTGGCGTGACGATCTATGCCGGCCTGGTCTATTCGCAGAGGTTTTAAGCGATGAGGCGCGTGGCCTGGGGCCTGTTGGTCCTGTTCGCCTTCGCCATCCCGTGGGAATACTCCCTGGACCTGGGCGCGCCGTTGGGCAATGTTGCGCGCATCGTGGGCCTGGCGCTGCTGCTGGCGGCGGTGCCCGCGGTCTGCGAGACGGGTGGCCTGCGGACTCCAGGACCGTTGCAGTGGCTGGCGCTGGCCTTCTTTCTTTGGTTTTGTTGTACCGCTCTTTGGACCGTCGACCGGACAGCAACTTTAAGTACGCTGCGCGGTTATTTCCAAGTCATGATGGCGGTGTGGCTGGCGGGTGAGTTCGCCGGGAGCGCGGAAGATCTGCGGGCGCTGCTGCGCGCCTGCGTGGCGGGATCCTGGGTGCTGGCGGTGCTCACGCTGGCCAATCTTGCCTCCCCTGAGGCGATCGCCGCGGGCCAGATCCGTTTTGCGGCGACCGGGCAGGACCCGAACGATGTGGCACGGTTTCTCGACCTGAGCTTTCCGCTGGCGGCGTTGCTATGGACCAGTGAGAACCGCTGGCCCTGGCGCCTGCTGGGTGCCGGTTATCTTCCGCTGGGCCTGGTGGGTGTGCTGCTGACAGGATCGCGCGGCGGGTTTCTGGCGGCAGTGGCGGCACTGGCTGGCAGTGCCTTTCTGCTGGCTCGGCGCGATCCACGGAAGGTGCTGGCCGGAACGCTGGTGTTGCCGGTGATTGCCGCAGTTTTCTGGCTGGCGGTTCCTCACGAGACTTTGGGACGGCTGGGCACCATTTTCGAGCAACTGGGGGGTGGCGACCTGAACCAGCGGCTCAACATTTGGGACTCGGGCTGGCATGCCTTTGTGCGCGCGCCATTCCTGGGAACGGGAGCGGGTACATTTGTGGACGCGGCGGGGCTGGCCAGTTTTGATACCGCGCACAATACTGTGCTCTCGATTGCCGTTACCGGCGGGCTGGTGGCACTGTTTCTGGCTGCGGCAATTCTGGCCTCGTGCATCTGGGCAACGTACGAAACCAGGGGGCCTGTCCGATGGGCCATGGGGACGGCGCTGGTGGCCTGGGTCGTGACGTCCCTGGTCTCTACGGTGGAAACGAGCCGCACGACCTGGCTTCTGCTGGCCTTGATTGCGCTGGCCGGACGACTGACGGTGGAAGAACCGGAGCGGATGGAGGCTTGCTTCCCGGCAGGTGCCGAGCATTCCGAGCCGGACGCAGGCTCCGAATCGCTGGTGAAGACGGAAGGAATCATGGGGTGATCTTTCCCGGCATGGCCGTTCTCCAACAGACCGAGCGGTGGTTCCAGGGCGCAAGCGTCAATCGGCGCATCTTCCGCGCGGCCGCATCGGTGGCGGCGGCGGGAGTGGTGGTCAAGGTGGTGGCCACGTTCAAGGAGTTCGCGGTTGCCGGAGTCTATGGCCGCTCCGACGCAATGGATGCATTTCTGGCCGCGATCCTGATCCCCAATCTGCTGGTCAACCTGATTTCGGAATCGATGAACCAGGCCCTGGTGCCAACCCTGATCAAGGTGAGAGAACTGGAGGGCCGCGAACGCGCGCAGCAGTTGCTCTCCAGTTCGATGCTCTCGGTCTGCCTGCTGCTGGCGGCGGTCACGGCCGTGATGGGCCTGGGTGCGCGCGGATTCTTTCCTTTGATTGCCTGGAATTTTTCTCCCGCCAAGCTGGAACTTTCAATACGGCTCTTCCATGCGCTGCTTCCGATCGTCGTGATTACCGGGATTGCCACCAATTGCACCGCCGTCCTGAATACCTTCGACCGTTTTGCGTGGCCGGCGCTGGCTCCGGTGGCGACTCCCGCGCTCATCATCCTGGGCGCGCTGCTGCTGAGCGGGAGGCTGGGGGTGTGGGCCATGGTTTACTCCAGCCTGGCTGGCGCTCTGCTCAATGCCGGGGCGGTGGCTTGGATGATGGAGTCGCACGGCTACAAGCTGCGCCTCTTCTGGCATGGGACCACCGAAGCCACGCGCGAAGTGGCCCACCAGTATGGGCCGGTGCTACTGAGCAGTGTGGTGGCTTCCGGCGGACTGCTGGTGGATCAGTCGATGGCCGCCATGCTGCCGTCGGGAAGCGTGTCGGCGCTGGCGTATGCCAACCGCTTTGTGAGCGTCGTCATCACGCTGCTGGCCGGGGCGATCTCCTCGGCCGTGGTGCCCTACTTCTCGCGCATGATTGCCCATCGCGACTGGTCTGGCTGCCGCGTTACGCTGCGCACCTGGGTTCGACTGACGGCGCTGGTCTCCGCTCCGATCGCGGTGGTCCTTATCCTTGGCGCGCACCTGCTGATACGGGTCACCTTCCAGCACGGCGTCTTCGGGCCGCGCGATACCGCGCTGGTGACCCCGGTGCTGGCGATGTATGCGTTGCAGATCCCGTTCTTTGTCTCCAGCCGGGTCTTTTACCGCTTTCTGGTGGCCATGCGCCGCACCGACCTGATCCTCTATTGCGGTGTGTTGAACCTGGCGCTGGACATTGTTTTCAACCTGGTCCTGATGCGGTGGTACGGCGTTGCGGGAATCGCTTTGGCCACGTCGCTCTGGACCGTGGGCACATTTCTATTCCTCTGGTACTGGGCCAGCAGACTCCTCGCGGAAGCATCCGCAGAAAGCGCGTAGACCGGAGATGGGAACGGAAATAATGCGTGCAGGCCTTTGCATCAACCCCTAAGATCGAACTGGGGGCAGCAAGATGATTCCCACGCCGGCGCAATATCTTCTTCGCTTCGACGATCTTTGTCCCACGGTTTCATCCGCGCGGTGGCAGCGCTTTCTGCCGATGGTTCAGGAGTTTGGACTTCGGCCGATTCTGGCAGTGGTCCCGGACAACCGGGATCGCAGCCTGCGACTTTCGCCGCCGGACCCGGAGTTCTGGGCGCAGATGCGCGCGCTGGAAGCGGCGGGATCCAGCATCGCCCTGCACGGCTACCGTCACCTGTGCGCGAGCACGGGCCGGAGCCTGGTGCCGCTCCATGGTCACACGGAATTTGCGGGGGTGCCCGAACGGACCCAGCGCGAGTGGATTCACGCCGGGCTGGAGGTACTTCGCGGCGAGGGTCTCCATCCAAAAATATGGGTTGCGCCGCGCCACGGCTTTGATCGCAAGACCCTTCGCGCACTGCGCGGAGAGGGAATCGGTGTGCTCTCGGACGGCTTTGCCCGGGTTCCGTTTACCAGGGGCGGGATGATCTGGATTCCGCAGCAGCTTTGGGGTCCCCTGGAGAAATCGAAGGGCCTGTGGACCATCTGCATTCACAGCAACTCGACCCACGGCGCAGAGGTGGAAGAGTTGCGTGATTTCCTGCGCAGGCACGCGGACCAATTCACTTCTCTGGACCGGGTACTGGCGGAGTTTACCCCCGTCAGGCTGGGTCCGTTCGAATGGATCCATGAAGCTTTGGCGCTCTGGAGGGTGCGCGCATCTGGTGTCAGGAAGGGTTGGACTCATCACCAGCGCCGCTCCCGCAGCGCCTGAGTCTTCCGTGCTCCGCGGAAGGTGCGAGAGTTCGATTCCCTGCAACGGTCAGTTCGCAGCGCCCCACCGCCTGGGTAAGGGATTGCGTTCCAGCAACTCCGCATAGAGCGCTTCCCATCGATCCAGAACCGTCTCCAGGCTGAATTGGGCGCTGATCCGTTGGCGCGCTCTTTCGCCCATTGCAGCGCGCTCCGAGGGCGAAGTCCGCATCAGCCGGGTCATTTTTGCGCGCAGAGCCGCCGGATCCGCTGGCGCAGCCAGCCAGCCGGTAACGCCATCGACGAGGACCTCGGGGGTACCGGGGACCTGGGTGGCCACCGCCGGGAGGCCGCAGGCCGCAGCTTCCAGCAGGCCCAGCGGCAGACCCTCCCAGCGGGAGGAGAGAACAAAACCGTCCGCAGCCTGCATCCAGCGGCATACGTCGGGCTCGAAGCCCAGGTAATGGACCCTTTGTTCGAGTCCAAGCTGCCCGGTCAAGGTGCGCAGCTCGATTTCCTGCCATCCCGCGCCAGCCACCACGAGCCGGGCAGAGGCGGGAAGATCCGCCATGGCGCGCAACAGAGTCGGATAGTCCTTCACCGGCTCCAGCCTACCGGAGGCGAGCCACAGGAATTCATCCCTGATTCCCAGTTCGCGCCGCACGGCGGTCCGGACCGCCGCATCGGGCCGCCAGGCCTCCACATCCACCCCATTGGGCAGAACCGTCAGGCGGGGCGCAGAAACCATCCTGGCGGTGCGATAGGTTTCGGCAGTTGCACGGCTGACGGCGGTGACCCGGTCCGGGAGCCAGTCGCTCCAGCGGTACCCTATTCTTCGCCCTCGTGTACCGGTCGACGAGGTATGAATCGTATCCAGAACCGCGCGCACCGGAGCGGCTGGCCGCGACCACCGAACCAGCCACGCGGCGTGCGGCATGTGACCATGGACTACATCCGGCCTCTCCCGCCGGAGCCAGCGGTGGAAGCGAATCCAGCCGCGGGGATCGGCCAGTCCCTTGCGCATTCCGAGGCTCAGAAATCCGATGCCTGCGGCAGCCAGTTCGCTGCCCGCCTCGCCTTCCACGCCAGAAAGCGCGACCACCGTGACCCGCCAACCGCGCAGGCGCAACCCCTTGGCCAATAGCAGGACCTGGCGTTCCGCGCCGCCGATTTGCTCGAAGCCGGGAATTACCAGGGCCACATGGTTCACGATTGCTTCTCCCCGAGGGTGGCGTCGATCAGTCTCTCATAGGCAGGAATGGCGCGGTCGAACCGGAATTCATCCACAAAGGAGTAGGCGAAGCGCTCACTTGGCCGCAACGTCTCCATTGCGGAGAGCAGGGTTGCGGCCAGCGCGGGGGCGGAGATTTCCCGCGCCAGCCACGCCCCAGGCTGCCCGCGCAACAGGTCGACCACACCTTGGGAAGAGGGTACAGCCACAATGGGCAGTCCTGCGGCGGCGGCTTCAAGCAGGGCATTGGGCAGGCCCTCGTGCCGGGAGGAGAGAACAAACAGAGTTGCGTTGGGGAAGTACCTGTAGGGCTGGTCGACAAGACCCACAAACTCCACCGCTTGGTCCAGTCCGAGTTGATGGCACTGCATCTTGAGCGCCTTTTCCTCGGGGCCGGCGCCTGCGATGACCAAGCCGATCCCTGGAAATCGCACGCGCACCAGGACCAAAGCCTGGAGGAGGAGATCGAAGCCCTTTTCTCTGGACAGTCTGCCCACGGCGAACAGATGCAGACAGGAACCGCTTCCTCTGCGGGGCTCCTTCCTGATCGAGCTGCGAATCTCCTCCACATCGACAGGATTCGGCAGGACCGACAGGCTCTCTGGGCCAAGTCCCAGTTCCTGCGCCAGATCCGCAGCCATCGCCCGGCTCTGGCAGACAACCCTGTCCGCGTGCCGGTAAAGGAGCTTGTACAGAGGACGGGTAAAACTGGGGAGGCCATCCAGGGCCAAAGAGGAAGAAACCGTTGTATTCTGCCGGATCAGGATCCGCGTTCCAGACGGGAAGAACGGCCGCAGCATTAGCACCAGGAAGTTCAGGTGAAACATCCCGGACAGAATCAAGTCTGGTTTCACGATCCGCACGAGCCGAATGAGGCGCAAGGCCGCGTTACGCACCCTGGAAGCGCCCAGAGCGTGGAGGACGACACCGGATGGGCGTTCTGCGCAAGCCGCATCTGTCTGCGTGATGAGTCCGAGATGCAGTTCGTACTTTTCCCGCGACAGGCCACGCGCCACGAGAGCCATCACGCGCTCTGCACCGCCGCCGCCCAGATGCGGAATCAGCAAAAGGACTCTGGGTCGTTGATTCATGGGTATTTAGAGTGTCCGATTGAAAGTAAGGCGAGTATATGACAAGAGTCTCATCCGGAAAAGATTTGACTTAAATTCACCAAAATCTGTGCATAAATGATACAGTTTCTTTGAATTTCCCAAGCACACGAGGACTGTCAGGAAAGAACTTCTCACGTTTGGTCACTTTGGGGATAAAACCCCTTTGATTTGAGAACGACCTTTTCCCCGGCGTTGTATGCAAACCTCCTGAAGGGCTCCCGGTTTCGATCTGGAGGTTGCAGGGAGCAAACGCCGAAGCATGCATTTCTCACGAGCGCTTCGATACAATTCTGAGTTGCGGAGACCTGCAGAGCACCCGCAACCCCACATTCTGGTGGGAATCACACACCCACAAACCTGCCTGAACCTGGTGGGACGGCTACGGTCGCTGCGCGAAGCGGGTTTTCGCGTGACGCTGGTGGCCAGCCCCGGCGAGTTGCTGGAGCGCATGGCAGAGCGGGAAGGGGTTGAGCCGGTCCCCATTCCGATCCGGCGGGGCATCGCACCGGCTGCGGATATGGTCTCCCTGGTGCGCCTTTGGTGGTTATTGCGGCGTCTGCGGCCGGACATCACCGAATTCAGTACGCCCAAGGCGGGATTTCTGGGCAACCTGGCGGCGATGCTGGCGGGGGTGCGCATACGGGTCTACATGTTGCGCGGACTCAAGCTCGAGACCTGCACGGGATTCAAGCGGCTGGTTCTTCTGGCTGCCGAGAGAATCGCCGCGGCCTGTTCTCATATCGTGTTGTGCAACAGTGCGAGTTTGCGGAGAAAGGCGCTGGATTTGCGCCTGGCGCCTGAGGCGAAGCTGCACATGTTGGGAGACGGCAGCAGCAACGGGGTCGATGCGCTGCGATTCTCGCCGGGGCGCAGCCGCGTGCGACAACAGCTTGGTCTTCCCAAGGATGCGGGCGTTGTCGGCTTTGTTGGCCGATTGACGTGCGACAAGGGCTTGCCCGAGCTGATTGAGGCATTCGACGCCATTCTGGAGGCGGAACCGGAAACCTGGCTGCTGCTGGTGGGCTGGTTCGACGCATCTGAAGATGCGCTTGGGGCTGATGTGCGCGCACGGATCGAGAGCCACCCGCGCATGGTGACGACCGGGTTTGTGGCCGACACCGCGCCTTATTTCCGCGCCATGGATTTGCTGGTGTTGCCGACCTGGCGGGAGGGCTTTCCCAATGTCGTTCTGGAAGCCGCAGCTACGGGAATTCCGGTGGTGACCACCCTGTGCACCGGCTCGCGCGATGCCGTGGTGCCGGAAGTGACGGGCTTGCTGATTCCGCCGGGTTACCCGGAGGCTATCTCGGAAGCGGTGCTGAAGCTGCTCCGCGACCGCAGGCTGTGCCGCCGCATGGGCAAGGCAGGCCGGGCCTGGGTGCTGGAGCATTATGCCAGCCGCCGGGTGCTGGGCCTGACCACCTCGCTCTACAAGAGTCTTTTGGCGCAAGTAGAGAAGGAAGAGCCGCAGTTCTCAGCAGCCTTAGGGTACGGGCTGTGGGTCAGGCGGGACAGCGGGCGCTGAGATTTCCAGTGGGGGCGCTTGCAGCGTGTGCCCGGCAGCTTCGGCGGCGCGCTGCATGTCTCCAGGAACAATGCCTAGCACCAGGGTGGCCGCAACCGCAAGCAGCAAGGCAGCGCTCACCGCAACGCCCACCAGGGGCGCGGGAGCGGCGCTGGGTTCGTCGCTGCGTTGTGCCGCGGACAGAGCCAGGCGAAGATAGTAGGCCGCCGCAAGGCCGGAGTTCAGCAGGCCGATGATGGCGAGCCAAACCGCGCCGCCGCCGACAGCTGCCGAGAAGGAATAGAACTTGGCGAAGAATCCGCCGGTGAAGGGAATTCCGACCAGGGAAACCAGGAAAAAGATCAGCAGACTGCCCAGCAGAGGCGAGCGATAGATGAGTCCGCGAAAATCCTGAATGCAAGGCAGCTTTTCGTCGTATCCGCTGGCCAGTGTGACGACCGCGAAGATGCCCACGTTCATGGCCGCATAGGCCGCGGTGTAAAAGCTGGCGGCGGCAATGCCGCTCGAGCCCAGTCCCGCGAAGGCCGCCAGCAGGTAGCCGGCATGAGCGATCGAAGAGTAGGCCAACATGCGCTTCACGTTCTGCTGGCGAAGCGCCGCCAGATTTCCAACGGTCATGGAAAGCACGGCGACCACCCACAGCAGCGGCGACCAGACCGGGCGCAGCGTGGGCAGCATCTCGTAGACCACACGCAGCAGCAGGGCGAAGGCAGCGGCCTTGGGCGCAGTGGAGAGCAGCGCGACCACAGGCGAGGGAGCACCTTCGTAGACGTCGGGCGTCCAGACATGAAAGGGTGCGGCGGAGACCTTGAAGAGAATGCCTACCAGCATCAGTCCCAGGCCGGCCAGGATCAGTGCGTGATTGGGAGCCGCGGGAACCAGATGCGCGATCTCGTAGATTTGGGTGGTGCCGGTGGCGCCGAAGATCAGGGCCACGCCATAGAGCAGAAAGGCGGTCGCGAAGGAGCCCAGCAGGAAGTACTTGATGGCGGCTTCGGGTCCGCGTCCGGTCTCTTTGCGGTAGCCGGCCAGAATGTAGGTGGAGATGGAGGAGATTTCCAGTGCGATGAAGACCAGCAGCAGTTCGACCGCGCCGGTCAGCAGGCACATGCCCACCGCGCCGAAGAGCATCAACGCATAGAACTCGCCCTGGTGATGGCTGTCCTCGGGCAGTGTGTCCAGCGAAAGCAAGAGCGCCACCAGCACGATGCCGCAGATGAGCACGTGGAAGAAGACGGTGAATGCGCTGGTTTCGACGGTCGCATAGAAGCCGGTTCCCATGGGCAACGAGAGCTGCCACAGGCTGGCCCACAAGGCAAAGGTGGTTCCGAAAGCGGCGACCCAGCCCAACGGCCGGCGGGCCCATCCGGGAGGCAAGGATGCGTCGATCAGCATTACGGCCACGCCGGTGAGGGTGAGGATGACCTCGGGGAGGATGCGGTAGATGTCAGGAACGGAATTCACCGCTGGACCTCCTCTGGGGATGCAATAGGCGTTACGGATGGAGGCGAAATGGGTACGGGCAAAACGCTGGTTTCTTTCTGTTGAGGCAGATGGATGCCCTTTTCGATCGTAGTCAACCAGAGTGATGGCGCCAGTCCCATGACCAGCATCAGCACGGCAAGCGGCCACAATACGGCCAACTGGCCGGGACGCATATCCTCAGGAGGTTTCGAGGTGGCCAGGGCGCTTTCCGGTCCGAAGAAGAGGCGCTGCACCAGCCACAGCATGTAGGTGGCGCCCAGGATCACACCTAGCGCCGCGGCAATGGCCCACCCTTTGCTGAGTCCGGTAAATGTCCCGGAGAAGATGAGGAACTCGCCGACAAAGCCGCTCAGCATGGGTAGTCCAATCATGGCCAGCGAGGCGATTACGAAGAATGTGGCCGTGCGGGGCAGCTTGCCGGCCAGTCCGCCGTAAGCGTCGATCCGGCTGGTTGCGTATTGATCATAGAGAACGCCAAGAAGCAGGAATAACGCGCCGTCTACCACGCCGTGCGAAAGAATCTGGTAGATTGCGCCGTCCCAGCCGGTCACGGTGAAGCCGTAGATGCCCAGGGTGATGAGGCTCAGATGGCTCAGGGCCGCGAAGGCCATCAACCGCCAGAAGTCGCGTTGCACCAGGGCCAGGCATGCGCCGTAGAGAACTCCCACCACGGCTAATCCCACCAGCAGGGGAGCCATATCGCGCGCCTGCGCGGGGAAGAGGCCGATGTGGAAGCGAAGCATGGAGTAAAGGCCCAGCTTGCCGGCCACCACCATGGCCAGCGCCACCGGCGCCTCGCTGAAGGTGTCGGCAATCCAGCCGTGCAAAGGGAAGACGGGGACCTTGACGGCGAAGGCAAACAGAAACGCCAGCGCCACCCAGAAGAGGGGTCCGGCAGGAATTGCGCCGTGGGTGAGCAGAATTCTGAGCGTGGTGAAGTCGAAGCTGCCCGTCTGTGCGTAAAGCCACAGCAGCGCCACTAACAGGGGTGCGGAGGGAATGAAGGTAAAGAGGAAAAACTTGAGTGCGGCCTTGGGACCGTCCTTGCGACCGTACATCGCGATCAGGATGGCCATGGGCACCAGGGACAGTTCCCAGAAGCCGTAGTAGACCATCAGATCGAGCGAGAGAAAGACGCCCAGCATGGCGGTTTGCTGTACCAGGAAGAGCGAGTAGAAAACTTTGCGCCGCTCCCGAATGGCGTTCCAACTGGCCACGACGCCCACTGGAGCCAGCAGACCAGTCAGGACTACCATCCACAGGCTCAGGCCGTCCACGCCCACGTGGTAGAAGATGGCGGGGTTCTCGATCCACGCGCGGTTGACTTCAAATTGGAAGCCGCCTTGACCGCTGATGAAGTGCATCGGCAGGTGCAGCGTCAGGCCAAAGGTGGCCAGCGAGGTGAACAGGGCAATCCAGTTGGGCAGCTTGCCGCGGTCTGGGGCAAAAGCCACCACGACCGCTCCGGCCAGAGGTAGCAGCAGGATCATGGTGAGAATCGATTCGTTAATCGCGTTCATTCTCTCAATGCCCCGCTACTTTCAGGATGAAGTCCAAAGATACCGGCCAGACCGTAGTCCACGGCACCAGCACAAATAGCAGCAGAGCAGCCGCGCCCGCCGCCAGCCACGCCGCATAGGAGCGCAAATTGCCCGATTGCCAGCGTTGCAGAATCGCGCCTGACAGGTTGGCCAAACCCGCCAGCAGCCAGGCACACCCGCCCACTACGCCAATGTCGACAAACCATTCCAGGAAATACTCCGAGATGCCCAGTAGCGGCTTGACCACCACCGCGCCGTAGAACTCGTCGACGTAGTATTTGTCCTTGAGCAGCCGGTAACTGCCGGGATAGGCCGCTGCTAGTTGCCCGGCGCGTGCGGATTTCTGCCGGTAAAGCATGTCGGCGACAAACCAGCCTGCCAACGCGACGGCAACGGCCACAATGCTCAAGATCAGCTCCAGGCGTGCGCTGCCGCCTTCGGCTGCATGCGCGCCCACTGAGGGCGCCAGGAAACTGCCGAAACGCTCCATCCCGATCCAGCCGCCGCCGATTGAGAGCAGGGCCAGGACCAGCAGGGGGCCAAGCATCGACCACGGCGTCGAGTGATAATGCTCCGTCTCGCCGTGTGGCTTGCCGAGGAAGGCGAGGTACCAGAGGCGGAACATATAGAACGAGGTCAGCAGGGCAGTAATCAGTCCTACAAACCACAGAGCCTTGCCGCTCGGGCCCTGCAAAAATGCAGCATAGAGAATCGCGTCCTTGGAGAAGAAGCCGGCAAAGGGAAAGAACCCACCGATGGCCAGCACGCCCGCTGTGGTTACGGCGAAGGTGAGCGGCAGTTTCTTCCACAAGCCGCCCATTTTGCGCAGATCCTGCTCGCCGCCAATGGCGTGGATGACCGCACCCGCAGCCAGGAAGAGCAGAGCCTTGAAGAACGCATGCGTGACCAGGTGGAAGATGGCCGCCGAGTAAGCTGCCACGCCGCAACCGAGGAACATGTAGCCGAGTTGCGAGATGGTGGAGTAGGCCAGCACGCGCTTGATGTCTGTCTGGACCAGAGCAATGGTGGCGGCAAAGAGGGCCGTGGCCGCACCGATGACCGCAACTACACCGAGTGCGAAAGGCGAATGATCGAAGAGAACATGCGTCCGGGCGATCATGTAGACGCCGGCGGTGACCATGGTGGCCGCGTGGATCAGTGCGGAGACCGGCGTGGGGCCTTCCATCGCGTCGGGAAGCCAGATGTAGAGCGGCAGTTGCGCGCTCTTGCCGGCTGCGCCGAGCATGAGGCAAAGCGCGATCACCGTGACCACGCCTCCGTTCCAGCCGGGGTCCATGCCGAGCTTGGCGGCAATCTCGCTGAAGGTGAGCGTGCCGAAGTTGGCCAGAAGCAGAAACATGCCGATGAGAAAGCCGAAGTCGCCGATGCGGTTGACGATGAAAGCCTTTTTCCCCGCGTCCGCCGCCGATTTTTTATTGAAGTAGAAGCCGATCAGCAGGTACGACGCCAATCCCACGCCCTCCCAGCCCACAAACATCACCAGGGCATTGCCGGCCAGCACCAGCACGGTCATGAAGAAGAGGAAGAGGTTCAGGAACGAGAAGTAGCGCGCGTATCCCTCTTCGTCGTTCATGTAACCGACGGAGTAGATGTGGATGAGGAAGCCCACGCCCGTGACCACCAGCAGCATCACTAACGACAACTGGTCGAGGACGAAGCTGAAGTTTACATGCAGAACGCCTGCGTCGATCCAGGGGATGGGGCAGGTCTCGATGTAGGGCAGGGAACCGGTCGACGGGCCGAAGCCCAAGAAGCCTGCGGCGGCATTCAACACCACGCAGAACGCGGCCAGAGGGGCCACGAGCGCGACCGTCGTGACCAGCCACTTCGGAAGCCTGCGGCCAAGGATCCCATTCAACAGGAACCCGGCGAAAGGCAGCAGTGGAATCAGCCAGAGATGCAGAGGTGCGTTCATAGTTTCATCAGGTCGATGCGATCGACGGCCAGGGTTGCGCGGGCGCGGAAGACGGCAATGATGATGGCCAGGCCGACGGCTGCTTCAGCCGCGGCAACCATCATCACAAAGAAAACGAAAATCTGCCCTTTCACCGCGTGCCACTGGTGGGCGAAGGTCACAAACGAAAGATTGACGGCGTTGAGCATCAGCTCAATCGACATGAAAACCGTAATCAGGTTGCGCTTGATGAGGAAACCAACCACGCCCAGCGCAAACAGCAAAGCGCTCAACAGCAGGTACCAGGAGAGGGGAACTTCCTGCGCGAGAAGAGAGTTCACTTGCCCGCCGTCCTTTCTCCGTCCCCATGACGGGCCAGCGCAACCGCGCCCAGAATCGCAATCAGGATCAGAACCGAAGTTACTTCAAAAGGCAAAAGGAGCTTGGTGAAGAGCACGGTGCTCAACTCTTCTGTGGAGGTGATGCCGTCTTTCAAGGTTGCCGTGCCCAGGCCCTGCGCCTGCAGAATCACCGTGGCAACGGCGGCGAGGCCGGCGACGACCGCGGGGAAGCCCACCACGCGCGCCACGCCGCTGCCCATGGTGCGCTCTTCGCGGCCCGCGTTCAGCAGCATGACCACAAAGGTGAACAGCACCATGATGGCGCCAGCGTAGACGATCACTTGCGCCGCGGCCAGAAACTCCGCGCCCAGCAGCAAATAAAGCACGGCCAGCGAGGTCATCACCACGATCAGCGAAAGTGAGCTGGAGATGGGATGGCTCTGCAGCAGGAGGTTGATCGCTCCGGCCAGGCAAAATCCGGCAAAGACGATAAAGAGGATCAGGTGCATCGTTGGCTTCACTTACAGGTTGGCCGATGCGAAAGAGTCCGGCCGGTCAGGGGAAAGGAAATCGGAGCAAATCGTCGGCTCCGGGGAAATCCTCCCCGATTGTAAATCAACGGTACGCGAGCCAAAGGCTCGTGCCCACAATGTTGAGGACGGCCAAGGGAAGCAGGTAGCGCCATCCGAAGTTCATCAACTGGTCATAGCGGAAGCGCGGCAGGGTGCCCCGCACCCATACGTAGAGAAACAGGAAACAGAAGACCTTGAGCACAAACCAGAAGATGGGAAACAGCGCATGGACGAAGATGTTCTGCGGCGGCGGAATGAGGTCGCCGAAAGGGCTGGTCCAGCCTCCCAGAAACAGCAGCGTGGCCACGCAACCCACGTTGATCATGTTGGCGTACTCGGCCATGAAGAACATGGCGAACTTCATGGAGCTGTACTCGGTGTGGTAGCCGCCGGTCAGTTCGCTCTCCGCCTCGGGCAGGTCGAAGGGGGAGCGGTTGCTCTCAGCGAAGGCCGCGGTCAGATAGATGAAAAAGGCCACAAACTGGAGTCCGCCGAAGATGTTCCAGGTGAAAAGGCCCTTAGTTGCCTGCTGTTCCACGATCACACGCAGGTTCAGCGATCCGGCGCGCAAGACCACGCCGACCAACGACAGGCCAAGCGCCAGTTCGTAGCTGATCAACTGCGCCGAAGAGCGCAGCGAGCCAAGCAGAGAGTACTTGTTGTTCGAGGACCAGCCGGCCAGCGCGATGCCATAGACACCCACCGAGGTGATGCCGAGAATGATCAGCAGTCCGATGTTGGTGTTGGAAATCTCGAAGAGATCGAGGCCGCCGGGGCCGATCTTCGGCTCGCCAAAGGGAACGACGCCGATGGAGATCAATGCACAGGCGAGCGCAAGGATGGGGGCCAGCAGGTAGAGCGGCTTGTAGACGCCGGTGGGGATGATGTCCTCTTTCAGAAAGGACTTTGCTCCGTCCACCAGAGGCTGCAGCAAGCCGAAGGGTCCAACGCGGTTGGGTCCCCACCGGTTCTGGATGCGGCCCACCAGTTTGCGCTCCAGCAGCACGGTGTAGGCGACGGCCAGCAGCATCACCACCGTCACCACGGCAACCTTGAGCAGGCTCCACAGAAAAAACTGCAAAATCGTCACTGGTCTTCAGCCTCTGCTTTTCTTACTGCTGTCTTCTTCTTTGCTATCGGGCGCCCCTCCAATTCGCGTTCCTTGCGAAAAGAGGGAGACTACGCTATTTCGTTGCTGATTCCGCCACTTCCGCTGCCTGGTGCCGCTCGAGTTCCCTGAGCGCTGGACTGTACCGCCCCAGCGTTCCGGAGGTAAACAATCCATCGTGCGCGGGAACGATCTCGCCTTGCCCGGTCAATGCAGTCACGGGCACAAAGCCCGGCTCGGTTGGCACATCGTTTCCGCTGAAGAGATTTGTGCGATCCAGGGCGTAGCCCGGAACCAAGCGGGCAATCTCATCGAGCACCGCGAGCGGATCGAACGGGCTCAACCTCGGTTCCAAGTTGTTGGCCGCCAGCCACACTGCGTGACGATCCGCCTCGCCGGACTGTACGCCGCGGGTCTGGCCCAAGTCGCCCGTGACGCCGCCGGCGCCGAAGGGCACCAACGTCTTCACGTCCGTGCCCATCGCGCCTGCCAGGCGGACCAGAATCTCAAACTCCGGCTTCACCCCGGCTCGATCCGCGGCCTTGCGCACCAACTGCACATCGCCATAGGTGTTGGTCACCGTGCCGGTCTTCTCGTAAAGACTGGCAGCGGGAAAGACTACATCCGCCAGCGCTGCCGTCTCGGTGAGAAAAAGATCCGCAACGATAAGGAAAGTGTTTTTCAACGCCGTAGGATCTGTGCCCGCTGTTGCCACGGGATTGGCTCCGGAAATCAGCAGTGCGCCCAGTTCGCCAGCGGCTGAGGCGGCAAGAATTTCCTTGAGAGTTTTACCCGGCGTGGTGGAGAGGCGTGGATACTCGGCAAACGCGCCCGGTGCGGAGACCGGCACATAGCCGGGCAGCAGGTCGGGCAGAAGTCCCATGTCGGCCGCGCCGCGGGAATTCGCCTGATCGCCGAGGAACGCAAAGCGCACGTTGCCGCGCTTCAAGCCCCAGCCCACCAACTCCGCAATCTGTGCGCCGCTGTATTCTGCGCCAAAGATCACCAACAGCGGCTCTTCCTCGGCCAGCACAGCCTTGCGTAAAGCGGAATCGCCGATCACTGCATCGCTGCCGCCGAGGTACGCGGCCAGTGCGGAATAGCCCTGCGCGGGCAGGCGGAGCGTTGCCTTGGCCTGGCGCTCCAGCTTGATCTGTTTTTCATTCGCTACGAAGAGCCGGGCGCGATTCAGGCGCACATTGGTGCGCAGGTTCCAGGCCAGCAGCGGATGCTCTTCAGTCGGGTTCCCGCCGATGAGCAAGATAGCGGGCGCCGTGGCAGCTTCGCGGAGGCTGGCGGCCTTGTCCCTACTTCCGGCGAGAGCATGCGCAAAGCTCGAAAAATCCGCGCTGCGTTCGTGGTCGATGTTGTTGGTGCCGAGAACTGTGCGGGCAAACTTCTGCAGCAGGTAATTCTCTTCGTTGGTGCTTCGGTTGGAGCCGATCACCCCGATGGCCGCGCCGCCCCGGCTGTCGCGTACTTCTTTCAGCCTGGCCGCAGCCGTGCGCAGCGCGTGTTCCCAGGTGGCCGGCTCCAGTTTGCCCTCGGCGTTGCGCACCAGGGGATGGTTCAGGCGCTCTGGACTCTCGACAAAATCGAAACCGAAGCGACCCTTGGCGCAGAGAAAGTCGCCGTTGATGCCACTCTTGTCGCGGTTGTCGGCGCGCACAATCTCAGATCCATCGTTGTTCTGCCGCACGCCGAGAGTTACCTTGCAGCCATCGGCGCAATGCGTACAGACCGTGGAGACGTGGTTCATCTCCCACGGCCTGGTCTTGTAGCGATAGCTGCCGCTGGTCAACGCGCCCACCGGGCAGACATCGATGCACATGCCGCACTGCTCGCAATCCAATTGGTCGCCGTCGTTGGGCGCAATCACCGAACTGACGCCGCGGTTCTGCACGCCCAGCGCCCAGACGTCCATGCCTTCGCCGCACATGCGGATGCAGCGGTAACAGAGAATGCAACGCGGGCGGTCATAGTAGACGGCCGGGGACCATTGCTGCTCGTCGCGGTGCTGCTTGGCCTCCGTGTAGAGGCTTTCGCCCGCGCCGTACTTGAAGGTCATGTCCTGCAATTCGCATTCGCCGCCGGCGTCGCAGACCGGGCAGTCCAGCGGATGGTTGCCGAGCAACAATTCGATGGTCGCCTTGCGCGCTTGGGCAATTTCGGGGGAATCGGTGATGAAGACCTGGCCTTCGGCAACCGTGGTGGTGCAGGCCGTTTGCAGCTTGGGCACCTTCTCCTGGCGCACTACGCACATGCGGCAGGCCGCTTGCAGGCTGAGGCCGGGGTAATAACAGAACGCCGGAATCTCGATGCCCGCCTTGCGGCACGCATCGATCAGCAGCGTCCCTGCGGGAGCTGTGAGCGTTCTTCCATCGACTATGAAGTTTACGTCTGCCATTCGCCTCCAGCGTCTTTATGCAACTGCGAAATCCAGGTGTTTTGCGAACGGGCAGGGCTTGCCGTCCAGGTGGTCTTCGAACTCCTTGCGAAACTTCTTCACAAAGCCAAGGATGGGCATGGCCGCCGCGTCGCCCAATGGGCAGAAGGTCCGTCCCAGCATGTTCTCGGCCAGATACTGAATGTTGTCGATGTCCTTGGCGACGCCGAAACCGGCGTGGAAGCGGGTCAGGGATTTTTTGAGCCAGTCCGTTCCTTCGCGGCAGGGAATGCACCATCCGCAGCTTTCGTGCTGGTAGAAACTGATAGTGCGGAGCGCGAACTCGACGATGCAGGTCTGGTCGTCCAGCACCACGACGCCGCCCGAGCCCAGCATCGAGCCCGCCTTGCCTACCTGGTCGAAGTCCATGCCTATGTCGATCTCTTCGGGCAAGAGCACCGGGGTGGAGGAACCGCCGGGAACCACGGCTTTCAATTTCCGTCCGCCGCGCACGCCGCCCGCCACATCGTAGATCATCTTCTTCAGGCTGTAGCCCATGGGCAGCTCGTAGACGCCGGGCCGCTCCACGTGGCCGCTGATGCAGAACAGGCGCGTCCCGCCGTTGCGCGGTGAACCCACAGCTGCGTAGGCGGCTGCGCCCATTTCGATGACGTGCGGCACAGTGGCGATGGTCTCGGCGTTGTTGATGACGGTGGGGCCGCCGTAGAGGCCGACAACCGCGGGGAAGGGCGGCTTGATGCGCGGAACGCCGCGCTTGCCTTCGAGCGACTCCATCAGCGCAGATTCCTCACCCACTTCATAGGCGCCTGCACCGGTCTGCGTGATGATCTGGAACTCAGTCTCGGAGCCGAAGATGTTCTTGCCCAGAAAACCGTGCGCGTAAGCGTCCGCGACGGCCTTCTCCATGATTTCCAGCAAGTAACGGTATTCGCCGCGCAGGTAGATGAAACCGACCTTCGCACCGATGGCCAGGCCGGCAATGATGGTGCCCTCGATGACCGCGTGCGGATCGTGCAGAAAGATCAGGTGGTCTTTGCAGGTGCCGGGCTCGCTCTCATCGCCGTTCACCAGAACGTACTTGGGCTTGGCGGACTGCTTGGGTACGAAGGACCACTTCATCCCCGCCGGAAAGCCCGCACCGCCGCGTCCGCGCAGGTTCGAGGCCTTCATCTCGTTGACGATCCACTCGGAGCCTTGCTCCAGACACTTCTTTGCGGACGTGTAGCCGCCCAGTTCGAGATAGCGTTCGATTTTTGCCGCGCCCAGGCCGAAGCGGCTGGTCACGATTTTCACTTCATCGGGATGCGAGACCAGTCTAGGCATGTTCGGCGTCCCCTTCTGAGCGAGCTTTCCCTCGATAGGAGTCCAATAGAATGGGAACCTGGGCGGGGGTCAACTCGTCGTGAAAATCGTAGTTCACCTGGATGGCTGGCGCCCAGCAACAGGCCCCAATGCATTCCACTTCTTCCAGTGAGAAGAGTCCGTCTGCCGTCACGCCCTTGTGCCCGATGCCCAGTTCCTCCTGGAAGCGTTCATAGATTTCGTAGCCGCCGCGCAACATGCAACTGATGTTGGTGCAGACCTGTACGTTGTATCGGCCCACTGGCTTGAAGCGCAGCATGGAGTAGTAGGTTGCGACGTTGCGGACATCGAGTTCGGTAAGGCCGATGCGCTCGGCGACTTCGGCGACGACCGCATCGGAGAGGTAGCCGATCTCGTCCTGCGCATAAAGCAGCATGGGAATCAGGGCCGAGCGGCGAAGCGGGTATTTCTGGACCAGCGCGTCAAAGCGCGCGGCCAGATGGGGCGAAAAGACGGTCATCGTTTCAAGGCTCATCGCATCAACTCCCGCGCCCATGCTTCGGCGGCCAAATCCATCTCTTCCTCGCCCTCGGCCGAGCGCAGGCGCCCGGTCTCTGTAAGTTCCTGCACGCCGCTCTGTCCGTCTGCGCGCTTCCAACTCACTGTCGCGCCCACGCGACGCAAATCCAGCCACTCCTCACCGTACCGCACCACAATCCGTTCTTCGCCCCACTCTACTGCCGCCTGCTGTTTGCGGTTCAGTCCGTGGACTGCCGTATAGCTGCGGAGCAGGGAAGCGAGTGAGGCCCAAAGCTCTACATATAACTGGCCTGGGGCTGAATTGAGTTCGGTTTGTCCCAATCCGCATTCCTTCAGGGGTTAAAGCCCCGAATTCTTCAATCTTCCTTCGGCACGACTCAAATCGTGCCCTTTCAAAACCGCCGGGTGATCCGAAGGTCCCCGATCCCTTAGTCCCTATTCTTCTACCGATCAATTTCTCCCAGAACAATGTCGATGGAGCCGATCACGGCCACCACGTCGGCCAGCATTCTCCCCTTGCACATGGTTTCCAGCGCTTGCAGAGTGGCGAAGCCCGGATAGCGCATGTGGACGCGGTAGGGCTTGGCGGTTCCGTCCGAGACTACGTAGTAGCCTACCTGGCCGTGACCCGATTCGATTCCCTGGTACACCTCGCCGGCCGGCACCGCGAAGCCTTCGGTGACGATCTTGAAGTGATGGATGAGCGCCTCCATCTGGGTCTTCATCTTCTCGCGGTCGGGCAACACGATCTTGGGCGCATCGGCTTTAATCGGGCCCCCGGGCATGCCGTCCAGCGCCTGCTGAATGATTTTCACGCTCTCGCGCATCTCGACGAGCCTGATTTCATACCTGGCCCAGCAGTCGCCCTGGGTCGCGGTGGGCACATGGAACTGAAACTTCTCATAGCCGGAGTAGGGCATATCGCGGCGCAGGTCGAAGTCCACACCCGAGCCTCGCATGGTGGGGCCGGTCACGCCCAGCGCGATGGCGTCGGCCGGGGAAAGATAGCCCACGCCCTTCAGTCGGCTGGAAAAGATCGGATTGCCGGTCAGAAGATTCGCGTATTCGTCGATCTTCTCAGGGAAGGTACGGATGAATGCCTGCACGCGATCGAAGAAATCCAGCGGAGGCTCCATGGAGAGCCCGCCGATGCGGATGTAGCTGGTCATCATCCGCTGGCCGGACAAGCCCTCGAAGATGCGAAGAATCTCCTCGCGCTCGCGGAAGGTGTAAAGGAAGACGGTGAGGGCGCCAATATCCATGGCGTGCGTGCCCAGCCAGATCAGGTGCGAATTCAGGCGGGTGAGTTCGGCTAGCAGAACCCGCATCCACTGCGCTTTTGCGGGGATTTCCAGTTCCAGCAGTTTCTCCACGGCCAGGCAATAACACAGGTTGTTGGCCATGGGGCCCAGATAGTCCACGCGATCGGTCAGCGGCACCACCTGGTGGTATAACTTGGCCTCGCAGGTCTTCTCGATGCCGGTGTGCAGGTAGCCGATCTCCGGGTAGAGCCGCACTACGATTTCGCCGTCGATCTCCACCACCAGGCGCAGCACGCCGTGCGTGGAGGGGTGCTGCGGTCCCATGTTCAGCACCATGTGCTGGTCGTGTGCGCCCTCGGCATGGGGCGCCTGGAGGATGGGCGTACCAACGGTCTCTGTCATTTAGCGGTAGCCCTCCACGGGATAGTCCTTGCGTAATGGATGCCCCACCCAGTCGTCCGGCATCAGAATTCGGCGCAGGTTCGGATGGCCCTCAAAACGAATGCCGAAGAGGTCAAAGACTTCGCGCTCGTAATAATCGGCCCCAGGCCAGAGGGGGGTGATGGACTCGACCGCGGGAGTTTCACCCTCTACGAGCACACGCAGGCGGATGCGCTCCTTGAAGGCGTGCGACAGAAGGTGGTAGCTCAACTGAAAACGCGGCGAAGATGGGAACCAGTCGACCGCGGTCATGTCCTCGAAAAAGTTGTAGCCTGCGGCCTGGAGGGCGGCCGCTGCGGACCGAATCTCTTCTGCGGCAATGGTCAGGGTCAGCTCTTGCCGGTCCCATTTTGCGTCCAGAAATGCTTGCGGATTCCAAGCCAGGATGGCCTTCACCGCCGGATGTTCCGGCAATCCCTGAAGGACTGCGGCTTTGCCGGTCAGATTCTCGTTTCGCACATCGTCCATGCTAGAGGTCCGCCCTGTCCTGGCTCCAGTTCAGGATGCCCTTGCGCACAATATAGTAAAGTCCCACGGCCACAAAGCCCAGATAGACCAGCATCTCCCAGAAGCCGAAGAGCCGCTGGCCGGTGATGGCGGGCAGTTTGCGGTAGATGACCGCCCAGGGCATCATGAAAACCGCTTCCACGTCGAACAGGATGAACAGCATCGCCACCATGTAAAAGCGCACGCTGAAGCGTCCGCGCGCATCGCCCACCGCTTCAATGCCGCATTCGTAGGCGGCCAGCTTGGTGACGGAATTGCGATGGCGCCCGACGAACCATGAGGCCACCACCATTCCCAGCCCAAGCGCAAAGGCGGCAACGATTTGCAGCAATAACGGGAGATATTGCCAGGAATAGGGAATCATCGTGGCCATTTCCGAAAAGTCCGGTGAAATTGCACCCGCTTTGGCGAAGCTTCCGACCACTTCGTTCGCACAGGATGCTGGATTGAGATTAGGTTTTCAGCCCCTTTGAGTCAAGGCGCATCCGTCCTGGAAGGGGCTTACCCAAACAGCCCTCGGATCGGAAGAGGAGAGAAAACCGCTCCCCCCATCTTTTTGAGCGGGGCGTTTGCATATGATTTTCTGGTTTTGTGAGATTCTGCCTCCGGATCGCGCGGAGAGTCCTGGATGTACGAGACGTTGGGCGGCGCGATTTTTTGGGAGCCCGAGCGGGAGGATTGCGATGAGGACGGAGACTGCTGCGAACCAGGATGCTTTCTCCTCAGCGGGATAGGCGGGTAGAGGTACCCATCCACGCGATTCTGTAGCCTCATGAAATGAACTGGACAGATGTGGGGAAGATTCAGGTGTGAGCGTCATCACCTCATTTCCCAAATCAGCACGAAATAATCTGCTATCACATCTGGGAAACGGTACTTTAGTCCTCTGAAAGAATATCCCAAAGTGCCGAAGAACAGGGTGAGGATCATCAGTATGGCAGCTTCAATCACGACCATCTACCCAATTCCGGTTACTGCCTCATCCGTTCCCGTTGCCAGTGTACGGCTCGACCGTCACCGGCGCATCTCGCCCCAGGCTGGCCACGCCCTGGAAATCCTCGGCCACGCGATCGAATATCTGACCGACGAGTTCATCCACGAGGGTCATTTGTTCTCACCCAACCATGAGCAGCTTGAAGCCGTGCAGTTGCTGATGTCCCTCAATCGTCAAATCTATTTCGAGTGTCCCGAGGTGCCGACGTTCGGCGAGCGTTGCCGCAAGTTGTTCCGTCTTCGCGCCGCGTAGCCGCTGTTTTGCACGATTCTGGCGGGTCGGTGCTTGTGTGTCGAAGGGGGTCAGCTCGTTGGAAAGCTCAACGCCCGCGCTGCGCGAGAGGTTCAGGCCAGGACTGCGATGATTCCTATCGATTGGGAGTCCCGCGCGAGCGGACATAAATCTGCTTGCGCGCAGGATCGAATGTCCAGGTCTCGGATTCGAGCAGTTGATTTCCTAAAAGGCCGTCGCGGTTGATGGCCACTTCGCCGAACCCGTCCCACCAATGCGGCTCAGAGAAACTGCCGGGTCTTCCGACCAGCAACGTAAAACTTCGGCCGCTCCACCTGGGGTAGCCTTCTTCCAGCACGAGCTCCTTTGCGGTTACCGTATCGGTGGAATAGGACCCGCTCATGCCTTTCCCCACAGTTCCTCTTGTGGATGGATCGCTGGGCAGGCCCGCCGCCTCGCGCAGCCGTGGATTCAGCAGCAAGGTCGCGTCGCAACCCGTGTCCAGATGAAGTTGGAGCTGGAGCAAGCGGCCATTTGCGAGGGCCAGAGTCGAAGGCAGCAACATGCCTTCCGGCGTCCATTTTCCCTTCACGATCGAGTACGCCCCCTTCGGCGGGGAGCAGTGCCCCAGCCCGGCAATGTCCATCCGCCTGGCGCCATAGTCGAGGCGCACACACCAGTGCTGGAAGAAATCCCAGCCAAGGACTCCGTCGATGGACTGCCCCGTGCTCAACTGCACCCCGGCATGATCGACAACCAACGCTTCGGCCGTCACCGGCCTGGTAGTGCCGGTACGCAGGGAAAGCTGAAAGTGTCCGTAGATTCTGGTCGATTTGCCGCTTCCGAGTCCGGTGATGGAAACAAATCTGTCGAAGAGGTGGCTCTCGATCCTGGCCTTTTGCGCCTTGGAGAGAGAGAGAAGAGTGTTTTCGGCTCCGGTATCAACCATGAACAGCAGAGGCCCCAGCGCACTGTCGTCGAGCTCGACGAGCAGGTGCCTCTGAACATACTTCATCGGCAGGCTGATGTGCGTCTCACGTGCTTGGACGCTGGCGGAGTAGGGGGGCGTCTGGGGCGTCGCACGGCACGATGGGTTCAGAGCCAGCAGGGCGCAAAAGAGAAGCGGGATGGGAATGTGCCGCACGCTTCATTCTAGGTCTATGACCGGACGGTTCACACCGGGGCTTCCCAGGTCTCAAAATCGAATCCTCACCCCAGCGACCAAGGCCTGTCGCTGGGGACGCCGAGAACTGGGGACCGTGTCGGCAAGGAGTACTACTGCCCCAGCGCGAGGACTGCCAGCAGAAGCAGCCAGGCCAGGCTCATGGTGTGCCAGTACCAGGCGGTCGCGTCTACGGCGATTTGGCGGTAATCGACCCGTTTGAGCCAGCCAAGGACGCTGACGCAGAGCAGAAGCGCAGAAAGCCCGAGGACAAGGTGAGCGGCGTGCAGCCCTGTAATCAGGTAAAAGAAGTTGCTGGCGGGCGTTGCCCAGCGGCCGAAGGCAAAGCCTTGGGCGGACAACTGTCTCCAGGCTGTCCACTGGCCGGCGAGGAAGAGGCCGCCCAGGGCGAGGGTTGCGCCGAGCCAGGGGAGGGTGCGGTCGAGCGCGGGCCGGCCCAGGCCGAGCCACTCCTCCAGCACGTCGATTTCGCGGAAGATCCTGCGCCTTGCCACTTCCATGGTCAGACTGCTGAGCAGCAGTGCCGCAGTATTCAGGTAAAGGATGGGAGGCAGAAGCACCGGATGCCAGTCGCCGATCTGCTCGTGTGTGCGAGGGTCCAGGTGGGTGCCGGCCTGACGTGCGAAGAAAACTGCCACCAGCATGGCGAAGAAAATCATGTCTCCGGCCAGGGCGAAGAAGATGAAGAAGCGCACGCGTTGAAGAAGCTGCCGCGGCCCACCGCGCTCGCTTTCCCCGTCGTCGTCGCCTCCTCCGCCTCCACCGCCGGTGGGCCGCCGGGCCGCGGGAGGTTTGCCGCCGATTCCCGGCACTCTCCGTTTTGTGTTCGGCGGGGTGTGGGTAAAGGTAGCCGGCATAGAGTGCCTCCGCGGAGATGAGATGATTCTTTCACCAAATTGGACGTATGCGCAGGGAGGGAAAATCATCCTATCGGAGAATCTGCCGCCGGACGGGAAAGCGATGCGGATGAAAGTCGGAGCGCATGGGGTTCAACCCACTATTTTGAAGCGGCAATCACGGTCTCAACAAAGAGACGGTGAACCCGCCTGTCCTTCGAGAGCTCGGGGTGAAAAGTGGCGGCCAAGACCGTGCCCTGGCGGACCAGGACAGGGAACTCCTCGCGGCGGGCCAGCACCTCAACGCGGGCGCCGATCTCGACGATGCGTGGGGCGCGGATGAAGACCATCTCCAGCGGGCCGCCGGCCAGGGTGGTCTGAGCGGTCAAAATCGCCGAGTCGATCTGCCGACCGTAGGCGTTCCGCTCGACGATTGCATCGAGCAACCCCAGCGAGCGTTGGGGCGGGTTCAAAACCTTCCGCGCCAGCAGGATCGCTCCGGCGCAAGTGCCGAAGACCGGATGGCTCCCGCAATATTCTTTCAACGCCTCAAAAAAGTGGTGTTTCTCAAGGAAGCGGAGAATGGTGGTGGATTCGCCGCCGGGCAGAACCAAGCCATCGAGGCCGGCCAGCTGGTCCGGCTTGCGGGTTTCAACGGGAGTGGCGCCGGCCTCTGCCAGCGCCTCGGCGTGGGCGGCGTAGTCGCCTTGAATGGCAAGTACGCCGATGCGCGGCAGCGAGCTTTCTTCGGTCAAACTCCGGTTCTCCAATGGGGATGCCTGGTTCGGATGATTTTGCGGACTACCAGCCGCGTGTCTGAAGAAGCTGCGACTCCTCGATGCCTGCGGCGGCCAGACCTTTCATGGTTCCGGTGACCTGTTCGGCGGCCTCGGCAAGGATCTTCGGATCGTTGAAGTGGGTGGTGGCGACCACGATGGCCTTGGCGCGGGAAATAGCTTCTTCGCGCTCCTTGGGGTCGTTTTCGACATCGAGCGGAGTGGCGCGCTCTTTCATGAAGATGCCCGATCCAACGAAGACGGCCTCAGCGCCCAGTTGCATCATCAGCGCGGCGTCGGCCGGGGTGGCGATGCCGCCGGCAGAGAAGTTGGGGACCGGCAGCTTGCCTGTTTTGGCGACCATCCGGATCAGCTCGTAGGGAGCCTGGTGGTCCTTGGCGGCCGCATAGAGTTCCTGCTCGCTGAGCACGGTGAGCTCGTGCATCTCGCGGATAATTTGCCGCATGTGGCGGACAGCATGCACCACGTCGCCGGTGCCGGCTTCGCCCTTGGTGCGGATCATGGCCGCGCCCTCGGCGATACGGCGCAGGGCCTCTCCGAGGTTGCGCGCTCCACAGACAAACGGTGTAGTAAAAGCGTGCTTGTCGATATGGTGCGCTTCGTCGGCCGGGGTGAGGACTTCGCTCTCATCGATGAAGTCGACGCCCAGTTCCTGGAGGATCTGCGCTTCGGCGAAGTGGCCGATGCGGGCCTTGGCCATGACCGGGATGGAGACAGCCTGGATGATCTGCTTGATGAGGCTGGGCTTGGCCATGCGAGCCACGCCACCCTCGGCGCGGATCATCGCCGGCACGCGCTCCAGAGCCATCACCGCAGTGGCGCCGGATTCCTCGGCAATGCGCGCCTGCTCGACGTTCATCACGTCCATGATGACCCCGCCCTTGAGCATCTCCGCCAAGCCGATCTTCAGGCGCAGACCTGTTTCTGTAACACGGTTGGTTCCATTCACATCCGTCATAGATTTGGACCTCGCTTCGAGGCAGATTCCGGGGGCGTTCAAGGCCTCGAAAGCCGCATATTTGTCTTCCTCACTAGTGTAGCAGCGAGGTTGCGTGCTGGTTTCATTCGAGGGAGGCGGCGGAAGGCGCATGACTTTCATGAGAGATTTCCAACGCGAGTGTCTTGTTTCTGGTCAGGTTTCTGCTTGTTTTCTCAGCAAATGGGAAATCTGCAACCACTTCCGGCTCCGGCTAGCGAACCACGGTCCGTGGCTGACCTGGCCTCAGGGTCCGGCACCAACTCAGAAGAGGCGCTGGTTCCGTCGCCTCGACCGCCGCAAGAGAAAGCCGGCATGTTGCACAGTGCGGCGGTCGCGCTGCTGCCGGTGGAACTGGACGTGGCCGTTCCGGTGCGGGAGTTTCGTGTGCGCAGCCTGCTGGCGTTGGAACCGGGGCAGGTGATTGAAAGCCTGTGGACGCATGGGGACGATCTGCCCCTGTCCGCAGGCGATGTGCAACTGGCCTGGAGCGAGTTTGAGGTGGTCGATTCGCAGTTGGCGGTACGGGTGACCCGGCTGCCATGAGCGGCCGGGAGTTGGATTTCTTGAAGACGCAGAGGCACACGAGAGGTTGGGAGATGAAACGGACGGAGAACCAGAATATGGCGCAGGGCGGAGGGCTGGCCGGCTGGCTGCTGGGGAAGCTGCGCTCGGGGAGCCATCCGCGGCCCAGGCTCGAACTTCTGGAACGCATCACGCTTGCACCCCGGCAGTCGCTGGCCCTGATCGAAGCCGAGGGACGGCGGCTGCTGGTGGCCACCTCGCCCGAAGGCGCGCCGGCCTTCTACGCACTCGATGAGCAGACGCAACCCGGGGGGACGCGGCGCTCTGCTTCGGCGCGTCCGCTGGCGAGGGTCTCATGGTAGCTTCCTGGGCTGCCCTGAGGCTGGCGGCGGGAACTTCCGTGCCGCTCCTGCCCGATCTCAACGCGCGCATCCACCCATCGGATTCCACCCCGTGGACCATCGTCTTTGTCCTGACCCTGGTCACCTTGCTGCCCGCGATTCTGATGGCCATGACGCCCATGGTCCGGCTGCTGGTGGTTTTTCACTTCCTGCGCCAGGCGCTGGGCACGCAGACGGCGCCCTCGAACCCGACGCTGATGGGGCTGGCGCTGATGATGACCTGGTTTCTGATGACCCCGGTACTGAACCAGGTTGACCAGCAGGCGGTCGAACCTTACCGCCAGGGACAGGTGACGGGCATGGAGGCGATCAATCGCGGTGCCCAGCCGGTCAAGCTCTTTCTGCTCAAGTACGCACGGGAGAAGGACCTGGCCCTGTTTACCTCCGCCGGGCAGCTTCCGCGACCGTCCAGGCCCGACGATCTGCCCATGCGCGTGGTCGTCCCGGCCTACATCCTCTCGGAACTGAAGGCCGGCTTCGCCATCGGAGCGGTCCTGTTTCTCCCCTTTCTGCTGATCGACATCGTGACCGCCTCGATTACCACTTCGATCGGCATGTTCCAACTTCCACCGGTGGTGGTTTCGACGCCGTTGAAGATTCTGCTGTTCGTGATGGTGGACGGCTGGAATCTGCTGGCCAACTCGCTGTTGAAGAGCTTTTGAGGAAGCTGAGATGACGTCCGACCTGGTAGCCGAACTGCTTCGTCAATTGATGAAGGAGGCCATGATTCTGGCCGCCCCCGTGCTGATCGCCGCTGCCCTGCTGAGTTTTGTGCTGAGCCTGATCCAGACCCTGACCAGCTTGCAGGAGCAGTCCCTGACCTCCGTCCCGCGCCTGGCCGCGGTGGCCTTGATTCTGCTGGTCGGCATGCCGTGGTTTCTGGGGCGCATGGCTGCCTATACGCGGCTGCTGCTCGCCGACCTGCACCGTTACCTCGGCTAGAGCCGAATCTGCGCCGCGAAGGAAGAGAAGATGCCGCACGGAAACGAAGTCGATTGGAGCCATTTTCTTGCCGCCATGACCCTGGCCTTGGTGCGGGTGAGCGGGATGGTGTTTTTTGCTCCGTTCTTCAGCTCGACCTCGCTTCCGGCGCGCACCAAGGCGGTCTTTGTTCTGGCGGTTGCCTTCCTGCTGGCTCCGCTGGTGGCCACCTTGCCCAATGCGCGCATCGACATCAATTTCTCCGCGCTACTGGGAGAACTGGCGGTGGGTCTGGTCTACGGCCTCACGTTGGCTCTGCTGAACGAAATGCTGCTCTTTGCCGGACAGATTGTCGGGCTGCAATTCAGCTTCTCGCTGGTCAACCTGCTGGACCCCGCCTCGGCCATTCAGACCCCGCTGATGGGGGAACTCTTTCAGCTCATGGGCACGCTGGTGATTCTGGCCTCGGGACTCGACCGGATCCTGCTGGCCTCGATGGTGCGCAGTTTTCACGTGGCTCCGCTGGGCAGCTACGCGCTGGCGCCGGCGACGGCTCTGGGGATTGTGCGCGCCGCCGCCGGCATTTTTCTGGCAGCCGTTGAACTAGCCGCGCCGGTGCTGGCGGCCACCCTGCTGGTCGAGGTGGCTGTATCCCTGTTGGGCAAGCTCAGTCCGCAGTTGCCGGTCATGTCTCTGACCGTGCCGATGAAGACGCTGACCGGTTTTGCTCTGCTTGCGTCTGCGCTGGCTTTATGGCCCCGCTTTATCGAGGCGCGCTTCAGCGGACTGCTTGATCTGGCCGAACGGCTGATTGCCTTGCCCGGCCAGGGAGCGGCTCCAGGTCTGGGAGGCTAGGCGATGCCCGGAGAGCGCACAGAACAGGCCACCCAGCACCGGCGCGAGAAGGCGCGCAAGGACGGCGATCTGCTGCATAGCCGCGAACTGTCGGCGGCGGCGGGAACCCTGGCCGGCGTCATGGTGCTGGGCATGCTTGGAAGCCACACCCTGGTCGTCTGGCGGGGAGCTTTCGCCGCTTTTCTGAACCTGGGAGACCCTGGGCGCTGGGAGCCGGCGCAGATTGAGCCCACCCTCTTCGCGATCCGGCGGCTAACGATCGCGGTGCTTGCGCCCATGGCCACGGTCGCCGCGGCGGTGGCCCTGGCCGCGCTGGGAACGGGCATCCTTCAAACCGGGGGCCTGAACGTTCACGCCGAGGCGGTGGGCTTCAAATTGGACCGCATCAACCCGATCTCGAATCTCAAGAATCTTTTCTCGCTGCGCGCCGCGGCCCGGCTGGCCAAATCGCTGATTCCCGCCAGCCTGTTGGCGGTCTTCGCGGTCCAGCGCATCGCCCGCCAGTTGAGTGTGCCGCCGTTTTCGACCGCGCGCCTGGAGTTGCTGGGGTCGGACGTCAACGGGTTGCTGGTGGCAGCCGCGTGGCTGCTCTTCGGCTGGTCGGCGATCGACTATCTGGTCGAGTGGCAGAGCCGCGAGTCGCGGTTGAAGATGAGCCGCGAGGACATGCGCGACGAGTACAAGGAGACCGAGGGCAGCCCGCAGATTCGCAGCCGCATCCGCGGCCTGCAGCGCCAGATGCGCCGTCGCCGGGTGAAGGCCGACGTCTCGAAGGCGGCCGTGGTGCTGGTCAACCCCACCCATTACGCCGTGGCCCTGGGCTTCGATTTCACCACCATGGAGGCGCCCAAGGTGCTGGCCAAGGGGCGCAACCTGCTGGCCGAGGAGATCAAGGCCGAGGCCCGCTGGGCCGGAGTGCCGATCATCGAAAACCCGCCGCTGGCCCGCTCGCTCTACCGCTCGGTCGAAGTCGGCCAGTCGATCCCGGTCGATCTTTACGCCGCCGTGGCCGCGATCCTGGCCTACCTCTACCGGCAGCGTGTGGAAGCCGAGGTGCGGGAGCGCCGCGCGCGCGAGGCGGCGGCCCGCGCACAGGCGGCGGCCAGTCGGGCTGCCGGCCGCGCCCGGGGCCACGTTCCTCCGGCGAATCCCCCGCTGCAAGGAGGCCTCAAATGAGTTCGATCGCCCTCGCCGCCCCCGGATCGCCGGTTCAGTCGATCTGGCACCGTCTGCGCGAATACCTACTGCCCCTGGCCTCGATCAGCGTGATCTTCGTGATGCTGGTGCCGCTGCCGGCCGCGGGACTGGATTTGCTGCTGGCCCTGTCGATGGCCGCCTCGATCATCGTCTTTCTTTCGGCGGTACAGATCCGGCGCGCGGTCGAGTTGAGCGTCTTTCCGACCCTGCTGCTGTTGCTGACGCTTTTCCGCCTGGCTCTGAACATCGCCTCCAGCCGCCGCATCCTGCTGCACGGCTCCGAGGGCACCTCGGCCGCCGGCAAGGTGATCGAGGCCTTTGGCCAGTTTGTGGTCGGCGGCAACTACGTGGTGGGCTTTGTCCTCTTTCTGGCCTTGATCGCCATCCAGTTCCTGGTGGTTTCTCATGGCGCCGTGCGCACCGCCGAGGTGACCGCCCGCTTCACCCTGGACGCGCTTCCGGGCAAGCAGATGGCCATCGACGCCGACATGAACGCCGGGCTGATCGACGAGGCCGAGGCCAGGCGCCGTCGGCAGGCGATCGCCCGCGAGGCTGAGTTCTACGGGGCCATGGACGGCGCCGCTCGCTTCAATCAGCGCGACTCGCTGGCCACGATTCTGATCACTTCCATCAACATCGTCGCCGGATTGCTGATCGGCACCCTGCAACAGGGCATTGAACTGGGAGAAGCCGCGCGCACCTACACGGTGCTGACCGTGGGCGATGGCCTGGTTACCCTGATTCCCTCGCTGCTGGTCTCGGTGGCCGGCGGCATCACGCTGACCCGCGCCAACTCGGCGGGATTGCTGGGCGGCGAAATCCGTCAGCAACTGCTGGCCAAGCCGGCCACGCTTTACCTGGCCAGTCTGGTCTCCGGGGCCATGTGCCTGATTCCGGGTCTGCCCAAGCTGGCGTTTCTGGCCGTGGCGGGGGGGCTCTTCTGGGCCGGCCGGCGCGTTTCCGCGAGCGCTCCGATCGCGGTTCCGGCCGAAGGCACGGTGGGCGAAAAGAAGAAGGCAGAACAGGCGCAGGGTTCCGACCTGGCGCAACTGCTGCGGCTGGAAGAACTGACCCTGGAGATTGGCTTTCAGTTGATTCCGCTGGTGGATGAGAAGCAGGGAGGCCAACTGCTGAGCCGGGTGCGCGCGCTGCGCCGCCATCTCTCCACCGAGATGGGTTTTCTGGTTCCCCCCGTGCACATTTCGGACAACCTGCGCCTCAGGCCGCGCGAGTACCTCTTCAGCCTGCGCGGGATCGAGATCGGCCGCTGGCAGACCGAGGGAAAGCAACTGCTGGCCGTCTCGGGCGACCCCAACCGGCGTCCGCTGGCCGGAAGAGAGGCGCGCGAGCCAGCCTTTGGTGTGCCCGCGATCTGGATTGCTCCGTCTCTGGAGGATCAGGCGATTGCCGGCGGCTATTCGGTCGTGGATGCGGTTACGGTCATCACCACCCATCTGGGCGAACTGATCCGCCAGCACGCCTGGGAGTTGCTGGGCCGGGCTGAAACCAAGCGCCTGATGGACACGCTCAACGAGAGCCACCCCAAGCTGCTGGAGGAGCTGGTGCCGAAGCTTTTGAGCCTGGGCGAGGTGGGTCGCGTACTCGAGCAACTGCTGAGGGAAAGGGTTTCGATCCGCGATCTGGGCACGATTCTGGAGGCGCTGCTCGAAACCGCACCCGTGAACAAGAGCTTGCAGGCCCTGGTGGAGGCCGCCCGGCAGGCGATGGGAAGACGGCTGACGCAGGCTTTGCTCGATGGGGACGGACAGTTGCCGGTTCTGTTGCTCGATCCGGTGCTCGAAGAGGAGATTCTGGCCACGCTGGCGCCGGAGACCGGTCAGCGGCTGCTGCAGCAGGGCGGAACATCGGCAACGCCCCTGGTGCGTCGCCTGGCCGATTCTTTGAAGCAACTTATCGGCACGGGCACCTCCGCGGTGCTCCCCGTGCTGCTGGTACCAAGTCCAGCTCGTTACCACGTGAAGCGCTGGCTCGACCCGGTCCTCCCGCGTCTGGCCGTGGTGGCCGCCGGGGAGATTCCTCCCGAGATCCGATTGCGTCCGGTGGGAACGGTGCGTTGAGGCGGTTGGGCGGGGGACGAGAGATGAAATCCGGGGAAGGGAAAGTTGATGGGGACTGAAATGGCAAATGCGGCTCTTAACCGGGTAACACAACGGCGCGGCATTCCGGGCAGCGGGTATCCGCCTCCGGCAGTGGCGGGTCCCGCACTTACGGGCGAGCAGGAGCGGGTTCTGCTCGAGCATCTGCCGATCGTGCGCTTCCTGGCCCGGCGCATCCACGAGCGCCTGCCCCAGCATGTGGACATTGAAGACCTGGTATCTGCCGGCGTGGTGGGGCTGATGGACGCGTTTTCGAAGTTTGACCCGGCCAAAAAGGTACAGTTCCGCAGCTATGCCCAATTCCGCATCCGGGGTGCGATTCTGGACAGCCTGCGAACCTTGGACTGGAGTCCGCGCGAGCTGCGGCGCAAGGGCCGCGCCGTCGAGGAGGCCATCCGGGTGTTGACGGCGCGCCTGGGGCGGCCGCCAGGTGAAGCCGAGGTGGCCCAGGAAATGGGGCTCGGCCTGGAGGAGTACCAGCAACTGCTGGGCGACCTGAAGGGCCTGGAGATCGGCACCCTGCACGTCGAGCGCAACGAGGACTCCGGCGAAGAGGAATTGGCCTACGTGCCTGGCCGGCCCGAGGAGGACCCTCTCTTCCGCTGTCTCCGGGGAGAGTTGGAAGAGCGGCTTGCCGATGCCATCTCCCATCTGCCGGACCGTGAACGGCTGGTGATGAGCCTCTACTACTACGAAGAGATGACCATGCGCGAGATCGGACTGGCGCTGGGGGTGGTCGAATCGCGCGTCTCGCAGGTCCACGCCTCGGCAGTAGCACACCTGCGGGCTGCGCTCAAGGACCTGGCGGTGCGTGGGGCATTCGACCGGCCGCGAACACCGAAGGCGCTTAACGAGAAGACCGACCGTGAGGGTAGAAAATGATGGAGAAGACGCTCAAGCAGGACGAGATCGACGCTCTGTTTCAGGCGGTCCGCAGTTCGGCTCCCGAAGCGGTGCGGCCGGAGGCGCGAACCAAAGTCTTGCCCTACAGCTTTTCCTCAGCGGGGCAGATCTCGACCGACCAATTGCGCGCTATCAGCATGTTGAACGACCTGTTTGCGCGCAATCTGACCCACAACCTGGCCGCCTGGCTGCGCACCCGGTTCCAGGTCAACCTGGTCTCGGCCGAACAGATTCCATTCAACGAGTTTCTGCTTCGCATCCCCGAGATCAGCTATGTAGCCTCGGTGCGCCTGGAGCCCCTGGGCGCGCTTTCGGTGTTGCAGCTGGACCTGGCCCTGGCCCCGCCGATCATCGATCTGCTCCTGGGCGGCGAAGGACGGGACGGACCGCTGCGGGAGCTGACCGACATCGAAGAATCCATCCTGGCCAGCGTGGTCGAGATCATCTGCCGCGAACTGACCTCAGCCTGGCAACCGGTGGGCCTGAGCTTCAACTTCGAGCGCCGCCAGATGCAGACCCAGGTGGCGCGCATCATGGCGGTCACGGAGAAGACGCTCTGCCTGAGCTTCGAGATTCGTATGCCGCACAGTTCCGGGCTGCTCAACCTGGCCTTTCCGGCGGTGGTGTCCAACACCATTCTGCGCCGGCTGACCTCGGAGTGGGGCCGGCGGCGGCGCCACGCGGGGGAGACCAGGGAGCGGATGGAGGCGGTGGCCCGGCGCATCCGTTTTGGCTGCTCGCTGCAATTGCCCACCGTCCGTCTGGCTGCAAGCGCCCTCGAGAACCTGGAGCCGGGAACTCTGTTGCGTCTGGATGTGGCAGCCAACTCTTTGCCGGAATGGAGGGTGGGCGGACAGAGGCTCTCGCTGGCCCGGGCCATTCGTCAGGGAGCGCACCGTGCGGCACGGATGGATGAACCGGCGATTGAGGACCAGCCATGAAGACCTTTCTCGATTGCTGGACTGCTGTGGCCACGGCCCTGTTCGCGCAGGCACTGGCGGGTGAGCCGGAACTCGTCGAAGCCCTGCCCAAGCCATTTGCGGCGGGATCCTTCGGCTTTGCCGCCACGCTGGGTGGGGAGTTTGAGGGCCGCTTTTCCGTCCTTCTCGACGTAGGCCTTGTCGAGTCTCCGCTGCTGGGCGAAGGGGTGGATCAAAAGGCCGGCTGGGGCGAATTGCTGCGCGAAGTCGCCGATGCCGCGGCCGGCGAATTGCTGGCCAAGACCGGGAAAAGTTGCCGAATCGAGAAGTTCGAGGAGATTTCAGCGGAAAGCAAAGTCTCCCGTGCCTTCCAGTTGAACTCCGGCGGCCGCGCCTTTGCGATCCTGGTTCGGGACCAGTTGCGTGCTTCCGAGACTACGGCCGCTTCGGCTCCGAATCCGGAGGGCATACCCACCCTGCCGGCGGGCGCCAATGCGGGGGTCGAACTGCTGCTCGATGTGGAACTGGAAGCCTCGCTGCGCTTCGGCTGCCGGGAGTTGCCTCTGGGCGAGATTCTCGATCTCGGTCCAGGGGATGTGGTGCAGTTGGACCGCCATGTGGCCGACCCGGTGGACCTGATTGTTGGCGACAAGATCGTGGCCCGCGGCGAGGTGGTGCTGGTGAACGGCAACTTCGGCCTGCGCGTCACCGAAGTGGCTACGCCCAGGAAGCGTCTGGAGAGCATACGATGCCTGTTTTGATCCGGAAGCCGAGCGGTCCTGAAGTTGCGGCCCGCTTTGAAACTGCGTGGAAGGAGGGGACCGATACCGGCTCCGATTCGTCAGCAGAGTGGGCGGGCGGAAAAGCGCCCGCACGCGAAAGCGCTCGGATTGGCCTGTTTGAAACCTGCGCCAATCCGGGCTGCAGTTCGGGCTGGCTGCACCTCTGGCGGAGCCGCTCGGCGCCCGTCTTCGAGGGGGGCTGGAGTTGCTCGGCCACCTGCACCGCTTCCTGCCTGGAAGCTGCGGTGGGCCGCGAACTGGAAGGCCGCGGGAGCGCGCAGGAGAGCCATCGCCACCGCATTCCGTTGGGTCTGGTGATGCTCGAGCAGGGGTGGATCACCAGCGGTCAGTTACGCCAGGCGCTGGACGCGCAGAAGGGGGCGGGCGGCGGGAGGCTGGGTCTTTGGCTGGTGCGCCAGCAGGGGGTGAGCGAGCAACTGGTGACCCGAGCGCTCGGCTTGCAGTGGAGCTGCCCGGTTCTGCCCCTGGAGTTTCACGATGCAGAGGCTCTGACGGTTCTGATGCCGCGCCTGTTCGTCGACGCCTTTGGCGCGCTCCCCTTGCGGGTGGCCGCGGGCAAGCTTCTTTATCTTGGCTTCGAGGACCGGCTGGACCCGGTCGTAGCCCTGGCCGTCGAGAGAATGAGCGGGCTCCGGGTGGAGAGCGGGCTGGTGCAGGGCTCCCTTTTCCGCCCGGCGCAAACCCGCATGTTGAAGCAGAAGTTTCCCGCGGTGGAATTGTTCGAGGCCAGTTCGCAGCCGGCGGCAGTTCATGTGCTGACCAAGGCGGTTGAACGCTTGCGACCTGTCGAGTCGAAGCTGGTCCGGGTTCACGATTGCCTATGGCTGAGGATGTGGCGGCGCGGGCAGAGCGGTCCGCTTCCTGAACCAGGCTCCGTTCAGGACCTGATCTGTTCGATAGGGGCTCATTGAGCGGAGAGCAGCAGAGAGGGGCCGAAGAGTGGAGGCGCCCGCTCATGGATTCCTGCTCCAGGCCGATAGTCACAAGAGCGGAGGAGCTTGGGAATGAGCGAGATTCGAACCCTGATCGTGGACGATTCCTCGGTGATGCGCAAGATCATCGAGCGTGCACTCCGGCAGGCGGGTCTGGACCCGCTGGTGGTGCATGAGGCAGGCAGCGGGACCGAGGGTTTGGAAGTATTGAAGGCCCAGCACGTGGACCTGATTCTTTCCGATATCAACATGCCTTTGATGGATGGACTGGAATTTCTGCGTCAGATTCGGACGCAGAACCTGGCTCCGGGCGTTCCGGTGGTGATGATTACCACCGAGTCGAGCGAAGAGCATGTGCGCCAGGCCATTCTGGCCGGCGCTCAGGGCTATATTCGCAAGCCGTTTACCTCCGAGCAGGTCAAAGAGCGGGTGATGCCCCTTTTGAACGCAGCCTAGCTGAACTGCTTGAGCCGGTGGTTGGAACCCCGGACGAAGAACGTCTGCGCTGCTCCGACGATGCGCTGGCGGAAGGAAGGAAATGGAGCCTCCGATGGCGTTGTCGTTGCGAGAGTCTGCGCACCTGGTCTCCGATCCCAGGAACCTGGATGCAAGTGTCGAAGAGGTGTTTCATCTGATGCTGGGGGCCGACTGCCGGCGCGAGGCGTTGCCGGCGGCGATCGAGGCCGAGACCGTGACCGCTGTGGTTGGTTTTGGCGGCGTTTTGAGCGGAGCCTGCGTCTTCCGTACCGGGGGATCGGCCGCCATGAAGGTGGCCACGCGGATGACGGGCATGGAGTTTGCGGAGGTCGACGATACGGTGGAGGACGGGATTGGAGAGATCTGCAACATGCTGGCCGGCGCTTGGAAGGGAAAGGTGCCGAACCTGGCGGCCAACTGCGGCCTTTCGGTTCCGACGGTCATTACCGGGCGGGATTACCGGATTCATGTGCAGGCTCCCGAGTTTCAACTGCGCCATTTCTACCGCTTTGAGGACGCCTGCTTCGAGGTGACCATCGTCTGCGACAGCATGCAGTAAAGCCAAGGGAGAACCGGAAGCATGCGCTGCAAGACGCGATCCTGCGCGCGCGGAGATTTCTCCGAGTTCGTGCTTTCTTGATAGACGCTTCTCAACAAGTGTTCCTTGACTAGGAACATCTGTGTTCGCCCCTGGATTCCTTTCGGGCGTACTCCTCAATTCCTTTTCGTCCTATATCTCCCCTTAATTCTGATGTTGTTCTAATCCTGGCCGCTTTGCTCCGGTTCTCCGCTTGCATCTCCTCCAGCCGAGCAGGAGGAGCGTGGAATGGACAGCGGATATTATGCGGCGATGACCGGGCTGGTGGCGCGATCCCAGGCGCTGGATACAGCGGCGTCCAATCTGGCCAATGCGCAGACCCCGGGGTACCGGGCCGAGCGCGAGTACTTCCGGTCGGTGCTGTTGGGGCCCGACGCCCTGGACTCGCAGTTGGGGCAAACCGTCAACAACTTCGGCCTGTTGGGCGGCGACCGGCTGAACCTGGGCCAGGGCGCGCTCGAGCAGACTGGAAATCCGCTGGATTTGGCCATCGAGGGCGAAGGCTTCTTTCAGGTTCAAACCCCGAACGGCCTCCGCTACACGCGCGACGGCAGCTTCCATCGCTCTCCAAAAGGGCAACTGGCCACGTCCGCGGGCGAGCCGGTGATTTCCTCGGCCGGCCACGCGATTCCGATTCCCCCCGGCGAAGTCACGGTGGGCGCAGGCGGCGAGGTTTCCGTGGCCGGCGGAACGGTGGCCACGGTAGGTGTCTTCACCTTTCCCGCCGGCACCCAACTCACCCCGGAGGGAGCCAACCGCTATGTGGCGCTGGAGGACGTAGCGTCCAGCCTTTCGAAAAACGCAGCGGTTCATCAGGGGGCCATCGAGGCCGCCAACCAGGACGCAATCCAGGGAACCCTGGACCTGATCGTCATGCAGCGCCAGGCGGAGATGATGCAGAAGGCGCTGACCGTCTTCCATACCGAGTTCAACAAGATTGCCACCGAGGATCTTCCCAGGGTGTAGCGGACCTCATCGAGGACGAGGAGAAAAATGATTCGAGCACTGTATACGGCAGCCAGCGGCATGAGCGCGCAACAGATGAACCTGGATACGATCGCGAACAATCTGGCCAACTCCTCGACCACCGGATTTCGTCAGTTGCGCTTGCAGTTCCAGGACATGATCTACCAGAACCTGGTCACGCCGGGGGCGTCGCAGAGCCAGTCCACGGTCTCGGCGGGCTTGCAGATCGGGTTGGGAACCAAATCTGCGGCCACCGAGGTCATCAATACCCAGGGTTCGCCGAATGAAACCGGCAATCAATACGACGTGATGATCCAGGGCTCCGGATTCTTTCAGATGCAGCGGCCGGATGGAACCATCGCCTACACCCGCGCCGGGCAGTTTCACCTGAATAACCAGGGGACCATCGTGACCACGGACGGCGATCCGATTCTGCCCAACATCACGATTCCTTCCAATGCCACATCGGTCACCATCACCCAGTATGGAGTGGTGAACGCGACCCTCTCGGGACAGCAGAATCCCTCGCAACTGGGGCAGATCCAGTTGGCGACCTTCCCCAATCCGGGAGGTCTGGAAAGTATGGGTTCGAATCTGCTGCAGGCCACTCTCAGCTCGGGAGACCCGGTGCTGGGCAACCCCGGCGGCGCGGAGGGATTAGGCTCGCTGCAGCAGGGGTATCTGGAAAACTCCAACGTGGACGTGGTCACCGAGTTTGTGCAGATGGTGCTGGCCCAGCGGGCCTATGAGTCGAACTCCAAGGTCATCAAGGCTGCCGACGACATGTACTCGCAAGTCAACAATATGACCCACTAGTCAGGAAAGCGAAGATGATGAGTCTGGACATGCGAGGTCGGGCGAAGACGGTCGTACGAGCGGCTCCGGGCGCCTTGCTGCTGGCGCTGGGCAGCTGGTTTGCTGTGCACGACGAGATCGCGGCTCTCTCCCCGGCGGAAAGCGCCGGTCCCACAAGTCGAACCCTCCTGCTATCCCGAGCGCCTGCTTTGATGGAAGACCGGGTTGTCCGCGAGATTCGCGATCCCGACAGCGGCGCATGCTGGTTGCTGATACGGGATGGGGCGCATCCTGGCGGGCCAGGCCGCCTGGTGTTGGCTGAAAAGCCTCCCCTCCTCGAATCGAGAAACCAGGGTGCCGAAAACCGCCCGCCTTTGCGGCCGGCTGCGGAGTCCTCCTACGCAACGCCTGTGCCCGTCCTCCATGCCGGCGAGCGCCTGATTGTCGAGGAACACACGCCGGTAGTCGAGGCGCATCTGGAGGCGGTGGCGCTGGGGCCGGCGGCGATTGGCGAAGAGTTCGATGTGCGGCTGAGAGTGGGCGGCAAGGTGGTGCGAGCTGTGGCTCTCGGACCGGGTCGCGCGGAATTCAAAGCGGAGCGGGAGGCGCGGCCGTGAGAAGGAACCTCCGAGGGTTGGTGGCGCTGTGCGCGATGGTGGCTCTTGTGGGGCCGATGTTCGGGCATGCGAGCGCCAAGAAGCTGAGTCCGGCGCCGGCCAAAACGGACCCGCCCGAGTTGGCCCTGAAGGCTTATGTGGATCGCGTGCGGGCGCAGCAGGCCGCAGAGGTGCGGACGCCGGGGTCGATCTGGAGCCCGGAGGGGCGGCTGGTGCGGTTGGGCACCGACGCCAAGGCTGTCCGACTGCACGATGTGGTAGCGATTGTGGTGATCGAGAGCCTGGCTGCCTCGACCGACGGCCAGGTGAAGAACTCCCGGGCTTCGAACGCCAACTCCGGGTTGACGGCGCTGTTCGGTGCTCTCAAGAGTTCGAACAATATGCAAAATCTGCTGGGAATGACGGCATCTTCGGGATTGACGGCGCAGGGACAGAGCACCACCAACTCGAGCCTGGCGACCACCTTCGGCGCCGAAGTTGTGGACGTGCTGCCCAACGGGATGCTGGTGGTGCAGGCCACGCGGCAGTTGACCTTTTCGCAGCAGACGCAACTGATCAAGCTGCGCGGGCTGGTGCGACCCGAAGATGTGAGCGCTCAGAACCAGGTGCTGTCGACGGCCATGACCGATCTTGAACTGGAAGTGACCGGGAAAGGCATTGTGAACGACTCCACTTACCGGCAGAATCCGGTGGTGCGCTTCCTCGAAAAGCTGCTGGTTTTCTAGTGACAGGAAGGAGGTCCGTATGCAGACGCGAGAGACAGAGCGAAGAGAGGCAAGCCAACCGTTCGGTGCATCTCTCTGGTGGTGGGCGGCGTTGGCCGCTGCGCTGGCCCTGGCCTCTGCGCTCAGCCACGGTGAGGCTGCCGGCCAACTGGCGCGGGTCAAGGATGTAGCCACCATCGAAGGGATTCGGGACAACCAGTTGGTGGGCTACGGACTGGTGGTTGGGTTACGGGGCACAGGGGACAGTTCGCAGACGGTCTTCCCGGCGCAAACACTGATCTCGGCACTGGAGAGGATGGGGATTACCGTCCCGCAGACGGGCTCGAACAGCGCCAGCAACATGCAGGTGAAGAATATGGCTGCTGTCTTTGTGGTGGCTACGCTCCCTCCCTTCAGCCGTCCCGGCTACCGGATGGACATTACGGTTTCCTCGGCGGGCGATGCGCGCTCGCTCGAGGGGGGCATCCTGCTGATGACCCCGCTCTATGGGCCGGACGGACAGATTTATGCCCAGGCGCAGGGGGCGCTGGTGCTGGGTGGGTATATGGCTTCGGGCGGGGGCAATTCCCGGCAGATGAACCATCCGACGACGGCGCGGATTCCGGGTGGGGCGCTGGTGGAGCGGCCGGTGCCTTTTGACCTGAAACAAATGCGCACGGTGAATGTGGTTCTGAACGATGCCGATTTCCATACCGCCGAACGGATGGCGGCGTCGATCGACCGTGCCCTGGGGGCAAAACGGGCGCGCGCCGTCGACAGCCGCCGCGTGGAGATCGGAGCGCTGGAAAACGAGGACATTGCGGCGCTTCTGGACAAGGTGGAGGCTGTGGAGGTGGAGGTGTATCCCCGGGCGCGTGTGGTGGTCAATGAGCGCACCGGGACAGTGGTGATCGGGGGCACCGTACAGCTGCAACCGGTTTCCATCCTGCATGGAGGGCTGTCGGTGAATGTGATCTCCGAGACCAAGGTCTCGCAGCCCAATGCACTCTCCTCGGGGACAACCCAGGTGGTGCAGCAGACGACCGTACAGGCCCAGGACAAGCCGGTGAACCGTATCGACCTGAAAGAAGGGGCGACCGTGGAAGATTTGGTTCAGGAATTGCAGCGAACCGGTGCGGGAGCGCGGGATGTGATCTCGATTCTGCAGGCGATGAAGGAGGCCGGCGCTCTGGAGGCCGACCTGGAGGTGCTGTGATGCTGCCGATCGGGACGGTCACGGCGACCTCGGACGGCGCGGTTCAGAGTATCTCTCTGCAGACGCCCCAGCCCCGCCTGGTGCGGGCCGCACACGAGTTTGAGGCGCAGATGATGAAGGAGTTGCTGAAGCCGATGACGGATGGGGATGGGCCGACCGGCGAGGACGAAGATACGGGCTCCGGGGCGGGTGGCGCGCTGGGTGAGTTTGCCTCGGAGGCGCTGGGCCGGGCGCTGAGCGAGCGGGGTGGGTTGGGAATCGCCAACGCGATTGTGGGCGATCTTTCCCGTTCAGGTAACAAGGCGGAAGGTGGGAAGGTAACCGGGAAACCGCACGGAGATGCCGTAATGAAAACCTTTGAATGACTACAGTGATTTGTAAAGATGTCGATAAACCGGGCAAGGAGTATCAGACATGGACATTCGCAACAGTCTTGATGGATTGAAATCGCTATTGGGCACGACGGCGGCTGCGCCTGCCTCGACGCAGCAGAGCAAAAGTAGTGCCGCGGCAGGCAGCAACGCGTTGGGCAGCGACAGTGCAACGTTGAGCAGCGCGGGCAGCGAGGTATCGCTGACGGCATGCGATTCCGGTGTCCGCATGGACAAGGTGGCCAGTATCCAAGCGGCGCTGGCGGCCGGAACTTACAATGTGCCTGCGTCGGCGGTGGCGTCGAAGGTCGTGGATGCCATGTTGGGCGCGCGGCAGTAGCGCAGCCAGAGTGAGCGGCAAGACACCGGAATGCGCAGCCGCCAGGCATGGGCGAAAGGAACGAGGGAATGCAGGAGACAGGGGAGAGCCGGGTGCACCCGAAGCTGAAGGATCTGGTGGTGGAGGCTTCGCGGTCGCTGGCGCTTCTAGATGCGGACCGGCTGGAGGAGTTGGCGCTCTCGTGCGAGGCATTGAACCGACGTCTGTCGCCGAGGGATGCAGGGGCGCGGGCGGCCCTGGTGGTTGAAGCCAGCGAGGCGGCTGGGGATATGGCGGTCTTTGGCAGGGTGCTCGAGGCCACCCGCGCCAACCTGCAGGTGATGCGCCGCTTGCGGCAGGTGCGGACAGGCTGCCTGGAGTACGGCGAGCGGCAGGTACTGGGCTGGAGCCGGACGGAGGGGAGCCATGGGGACAATTAGTTCCGCTTTCAGCTTGATCTCCCAGGCTCTGGATGCAGACCAGTCGGGTTTGAGCATTGTGGCCAACAATGTGGCCAACGCCAACACCACGGGCTATACCGAAGAGAATCCGAACTGGCAGGAGAACCAGCCGATCGAGATCAACGGCGTCTCGTATGGAACCGGAGTGACCGAAACCGGCCCGACCTCGGTGCGGGACAAGGTGCTGGAGGAGCGGCTGAATCAGCAGCAGCAGTTGGCATCGGCCTCCGGTACGCGGCTGACGGCGCTGGACACGCTTCAAGCTCTCTTTACACCGGCTTCCGGCTCATCCAGTTCGACGGCCGGGAACATCGGCACGGACATTACGAGTTTCTTCAGTTCTTTCTCGTCGCTGGAGGCCGATCCTACCAACAATGCAGACCGCCAGGCAGTGCTTTCGGCAGCGAAAACCCTGGCGGGCGACGTATCGAGTGCCGCAACCAGCTTGAACTCGCAAAGGTCGGCTCTCGACCAGGAAGCGGCGGCGGTTCCTACCCAAGTGAACGCGCTGACCAGCTCGATTGCCAAGTTGAACCTTGAAATCCAATCCAGCTCGCCCGATGCGGACGCCGGCACGCTCGAAGACCAGCGCCAGCAGGATATCAGCCAGCTATCGCAGCTGATCGGCGTCAACCAGGTCACGACCGAGAACAATGGCCTTTCGATTACGACGACCTCAGGACAGTTGCTGGTCTCGGAGGGGACGAGCGTTCCGCTGACCACCGGCACGGTGAACGGAGTTACCGACTTTTTTGTAGGTACGACGGATGTGACCTCGCAATTGGCCACCGGTGGTGGATCGCTTGGCGGCTATTTGACGGCACGCGACAGCGACATTCCGAGCGTGCTCGGTTCGCTCGATCAGCTGGCCTACAGCGTCTCGACGCAGGTGAATCAGCTGAACAATGCGGGGACCGACCTGGCTGGCGACAACAGCAACGCGGGCAACATTTTTTCAGAACCCACTGCAGTTGCGGGCAGCGCGGCAGCGATGAGCGTGGTGATGACCGACCCCAACCACATTGCGGCAGCCGGATCGGGCGATGGAACGGGCGACAACACCAATGCAACGGCGATGGCGGCTCTTGCCAACAAGACGATTGTGGACGGCCAGACACCGATCAACTACTACTCGAACCTGGTGACCACGCTGGGATCGAAGGTCTCCAGCGTGGAGACCGAGAATACGGCCGAAACCGCCTCGGTGACCCAGTTGCAGACCCAGAACAGTGCGCTGTCCAGCGTCAACCTCGATGACGAAGCATCGGCGATGACGACGCTTGAACGCAGCTACCAGGCGGCTTCCCAGGTCTTCACAATGTTGAACACCATTATGGCCTCGGCACTGAACCTCGGCGACCAGGCAACGGTTTCCTAAGGCGGTCAGGGCGAGGAGATTTGCTGAGTCTGGCGGAAGAAGCGGCCAGGCTTGGGAGGATTTCGATGCGAGTGGATCCCTCTTACGTGACGAATCTGGTCAGTTCGCTCGATCAGACGCAGGCGAGCGAGCAACAGTTGACGGCGGAGTTGTCGAGCGGCGTGCGGGTGAACTCGCTGAGCCAGGATCCACTGGCTTCCGGGCAAAATGTGCTGTTGCTGAACCAGATCGATCAGGACGACAGCTTCACGCAATCGTCGAGCCTGGTTCAGGGGCGGCTTCAAGTGGCGGACACCGCCCTGGGCAGCGTGGTCTCGCAGTTGACCTCGGCGATCTCGCTGGCCACCAGCGCCAACAACGGAACCATGAACGCCAGCGACGTCAAATCGATCTCGAACCAGATTTCCGGCATTCTGGACGAGGTTCAGACCCTGGCGAACACGTCCTATCAAGGCCAGTACATTTTTGGAGGAGGCCAATCCTCGGTTGCTCCGTTCTCCACTTCGGCGACTACTTCGCCGGCCGTGACCACCTACAGCGGCGACGAGGACGTGAACTATCTGACCACGCCCAATGGGCAGAGCATCCAGTTGAATGTGCCCGGCGACCAGATTTTTTCAGCCAGTGGAGCGAACAGCGTCTTTGGCGCGCTGAACAGCCTGGTGGCCGACTACGCCAGCGGCACGGTGAATACATCCAAGGCGGTGAGCGATACGACGGCGCTGAGTACGGCCCTGAACTACGTTTCGCAGCAGCGGGTGACGATCGACAATTCCATCACCCAATTGACGTCCGCCTCGGATGCGGCCAGCAGCGAGGACACACAGCTTACGGCGGCGCAGACCACCCTGATGCAAGCCGATGTGGCGCAGGTTTCCACGCAGCTTTCGCTGGCTGAGACGCAGCAGACGGCGCTCGAGGACGTGATTTCGCAGCTGGGTTCGAGCAGCCTGTTCAACAAGCTGCAATAGGCTCCGATCCGGAGGGCCATGGTTATCTTCCTCCGCTGCTTGCATCGATCCTGTGCGCCCGAAAAGTCAGATCGTGAGGAGGCGAGTTCGGAGCGGCAAAGTGGTGTGATTTTGCCTCATTTTTGAGCGATTTTCGGGCAAAAATGGCCAAAAAACGGCAAAAAAGGGGCAAAATCAGCGTTTTCGTGTTACTTATCAGTAACCTATGTGTTTTTGTATGTTATTCAATATATGCCACTTACGCGATTTTTATCGTCGAAAAAGTGATAATAATCGATAGGGGGGGTGGGGGGTAGGGCGATTTTTGGCTGTTTTTTAGCTCAAGATCGACATCAAAAAAGGTCTTTCCGAGGTCCTGTGACTGCCAGGAAATGTTAGTCGCTCTCAAGCGAGCGTGGACGAGGACGTCCACGCTACAGCCGACCGGGAGGTTACTCCCCGTTGGCGTTACTCCCCGACGGCGTTACTCCTTGTTGGTGTTTGTTCTCCGATTAAGAACATCATGCGCTCTCGGGGCACAATTCTACGCAAGGGGAATCGCAATTCCACGCCTTCATTTTGCAATCCCACTCCTCATATTCCGGAGCGAGGAAGGGCGGGATTCGGTCGCCGACCCATGAGTTGTCGCCTCCCGGCCCAGGCGCCGTAGTGGCTGGCTATCGCCCTAGCCGGGTGGTGAAGCCGTCTATACTCAATGGAAAAGGAGAGCCTTTGTTCGCCCCACTTCGATTTATATGGAACGCGACGCGCGGCCACCGGTTGACTCCGTGGCGGAGCGACTACGTGCGCTGGCGGGTAGAGACCTACTCCGGCATGCGGGCGGAGACGCTGACCGCAAAGGACATCCTGAACTTTGCCTGGACCTCGCGCTGGGAGCTTTTGAGCTATCTTGCCTGGACCGGCCGGATCGACCGCGAAGTGCACAAGCGGGCCTGATGGATGCTGGCAGCCGGTTGAAGCCGTTCGTTGTGCCGGGGAGTCCAACCACCAAGCCGGCTACGGATGGGCCAAAAGTTCGATAGAGCAAGGAATGATTGGACCTGGAGTTTTCTCTCTCATGCGATCTTTTTCTTTTCGCTTTTTTCCTGTGGTCATTCTGGCAATTCTTTCGGCTGGTCTGACCCTGGGGGCGCAGCAGTTGCCTCCGGCTGAGCCGCCACAGCCTTTGCCCAGTGCCCAGGTCGGCACACCGACCCTGCGGGTGACGGCCAATGAGGTGCTGGTGCCGACGCTGGTAGAAAAGGCGGGGGGCGGCATTATCTACGGCCTCAAACCGGAGGATTTTGTCCTGGAAGATAACGGCGTGCCGCAGAAGATACGGGTGCAGGAGGAGATGGACACGGCACCGGTTGCGCTGGTGGTGGCGGTTGAAGAGGGCGGCGTGAGCGTGCTCGAGTTCGACAAGGTGGCCAAACTGGGACCGCTGCTGGACCTGTTTCTGTCGGACGGCAAAGGCCAGGCGGCGCTGGTGGGGTTCGATTCAAAGCCTCATCTGATTCATGACTTTACGCGCACCAGCGAGGAGTTGAACGAGGACCTGAAGCAGATGCAGCCGGGCAATGGCGGGGACGCGATTCTGGACACGGTGAGCTATGCGGTCGATCTGCTGCAATCGCAACCGAAGGAGTACCGGCGGGTGCTGCTTTTGATCAGCGAGGAGCGCGATCACGGCAGCAAGCACACCAAGCCGGAACAGTTGGTGCGGAAGATCGGTGGGTCCGACGTGCTGGTACTGAGCGTCTCGTTTTCGCCCGCGCGCGCCGAGCTGCTGCACGACATCAAGGATTCGGGGGACAACCGGGCGATGAGCATGATCTCGACGTTGTTCATGGTAGTGCAGGCATTCAAGAAGAACGTGTCGAAAGAAGTGGCGCACATGAGCGGCGGGGAGTACACCACGTTCACGGGCGACAAGGGCTTTGAGCAGCGGGTGGTGGACGCGGCCAAACACGCGCGGAACCGCTATCTGCTGACCTTCAGCCCATCTGACCCCACTCCGGGGCTGCACAGTATCCGGGTGAGGACTGCGCAGGACTACGGCGCGCGGGTGGTGGCGAGGGCAAATTACTGGCGGGAGCAGGAGCAATAGGCTGGGTTCTGGAGCGGAGGGAGCCAGTCTGGCCCTGGAACCAAACAGGTTTCCCCCTGCCGGGCATTCATGGTAATCTCACACTAGACACTTAAGAGTGGACCTGAGAAGACAAGAGGAGTAACACACGCCGTGCTGGCGACTGCGAAGAAAACAACCCTAATTGAACGCTTCCGCACCCACGATACGGACACCGGCTCGCCGGAGGTCCAGATCGCGATTCTGAGTTCGCGGATTGGCGAATTGACCGAGCATTTCAAAACCCACAAGAAGGACCACGCGTCTCGTCGTGGTCTGTTGATGCTGGTCAGCAAGCGCCGCCGCCTGCTGGACTACCTGAAGATGCACGATACGGACCGCTATCGCGACGTAATCGGCAAACTCGGTATCCGCAAGTAATCAGAAAGCCAACTTTGACCCGGAAGCGCCTAGACCGAAGGATGGTCATGGCCCCCGTTCCACCCCGGACCAGGGGCCACGGTGTACCTGGCGAACTGCAAGTGCTGCCAGGGCACGCGCACAGCTATCGGCTGAGCGCGGCGCCCCTGTGCAGGCTTGACGATGGACCGGCCAGCAGGCCGGGAGAATCCGCTCCCCCGCGCACATCCCACTCTTTTGCGCGCGCCCTGCCCAGTGGCCAACCTATCGCCATCTATCCCGCCCCCCCAGGCGCCTCCGAACTACAAGTTTCCCACGCGAACACAACGAAACGAGGACTGTATGTCTAAGCATGAAGTAGCCGTCGAGCTTGCCGGTGGCAAGCGGCTGGTATTTGAGACCGGCCGCATGGCCAAGCAAGCCTCTGGCGCCGCACTGGTGAGCACGGGCGAGACTGTCGTTCTGGCCACCGCCGTGGCTTCATCCGAGCCCCGGGAAGGCATCGACTTCTTTCCCCTCACGGTGGACTACCGCGAGTACACGTACGCCGGTGGACGCATTCCCGGCGGCTTCATCAAGCGCGAAGGCCGGCCCAGCGAGAAGGAAGTGCTGACGTGCCGCCAGATCGACCGTCCCATCCGTCCGTTGTTCCCGGAGGGTTTCCGCAATGAGACCCAGGTGATTGCCCTGGTTTTCTCCGCGGACAAGGAAAACGACCCGGATGTGGTGGGCATCAATGCCGCCGCCGCCGCGCTGGCACTCTCTGACATTCCTTTCAATGCGACGGTTGGCGCCGTTCGTGTGGGCCGTGTGAATGGCGAGTTTGTCATCAACCCGACTTATGCCGAGCGTGCAGCCACCACCGTGAACATCATGGTTGTCGGCCACAAGGACGGCATCGTGATGATCGAGTCGGGAGCCAAGGAGGAGTCCGAAGAGACCATCCTTGCCGCGATCGAATTCGGTCACACGGAGATCAAGAAGATTGTTGCCGCGATCGACGAGTTGGTTGCGGTGGCCGGCAAGCCCAAGCGGGCTTTCACAACTCCGGAGTTCGACGAGGCCTACTATGGCGAATTGAAGGCCAAGGTTGGCGATCGGGTCAAGGATGCTCTGGATACCAAGACTCACGCCAAGCTGGATAGCCAGGTCCTGATCAAGAAGATCAAGGACGAGTTGGCCGCAGAGTTGCCCGCGGACGATCCCACGGCAAAGAAGAAGCTGGCCCACTACTATGAGCATCTGCGGGAGCGGATCTTCCGCGAGCAGGTGACCAAGGACCGGATCCGGCCCGATCGTCGCAGCTTCGACGAGATTCGCGCCATCACGATCGAGACCAGCGTTCTGCCCCGCGTCCACGGATCGGCGCTGTTTACGCGCGGCGAGACGCAGGCCCTGGTTACAGCGACTTTGGGCACCACCGACGACGGCCAGCGGCTGGAGACATTTGAAGGGGAGAAGAAGAAAACCTTCATGCTCCACTACAACTTCCCGCCGTTCTGCGTTGGTGAGACAGGACGTATGAGCGGCGTAGGGCGGCGTGAAATTGGTCACGGAGCATTAGCGGAGCGCGCGATTTCTGCAGTTCTGCCCGAGGCAGACGAATCGCCCTACACCATCCGCATCGTCTCCGACATTCTGGAGTCGAACGGTTCTTCGTCGATGGCGACGGTCTGCGGAGCCAGCCTGGCTCTGTTTGACTCTGGCATCGCACTGAAGGGCGCGGTCGCGGGTGTGGCCATGGGCCTGGTGAAGGAAGGCGACGACTACGCCATCCTGACCGATATTGCCGGCGCAGAAGATCACTACGGCGATATGGACTTCAAGGTGGCCGGTACCCGCAAGGGCATTACCGCGCTGCAGATGGACATCAAGATCGGCGGCCTGACGCGCGAGATTCTTCAGCAGGCGATGGAGCAGGCGCGCAAGGGCCGACTCTTTCTGCTGGACAAGATGGACGCGGCATTGGACGGACCTCGCACGGAGCGCTCGCAGTATGCGCCTCGCATCGAGACCGTTCAGATTCCTACCGACAAGATTCGCGATTTGATCGGCAAAGGTGGCGCCACGATCCGTGGCATCATCGAGCAGACCGGCGCGAAGATTGATGTGGACGACACGGGCCGGGTCAACGTCTCCTCCTGCGATGCGGAAGGGCTGAAGAAGGCCCTGGGGATGATCAGCGACATCACCGCGGTTCCCGAGATCGGCAAGACCTATCTTGGCAAGGTAGTCCGTCTGGCGGAGTTCGGCGCATTTGTCGAGCTATTCCCCGGCACGGACGGCTTGCTGCACATCTCCGAGATTGCCGAGCATCGCGTCAAGGAAGTTAAAGACGAGCTGCGCGAGGGCGATCAGGTGATGGTGAAGGTTCTGGCCATCGAAGGCAACCGCATCAAGCTGAGCCGCAAGGCGCTGATCAAGGAACAGCGGGCCAAGCTGAGCCAGTCGGCTCCGGCCGAAGTCGAGGCTACGGATGTGGAAGCATCATCCGTTTACGAAGCCCCGGCAGCGACCTCGGTCCCTGCAACGCCGCGCAACGAATTCGATGAGCGTCAGCCGAAGTCGAATCAGAGCACGATTCTGATTGAAGGCGGGGACGATTTCGAAGAGGAAGACGGCGAGGAGTTTGACGAAGAAACCGAGCCGAACTTCAACCGTATCGACGGTGCACCGACGCCAGCCGTACCCCAGGCAACTGCGGGCCGGCCGGCTGGAACCGGAGCTGGAGCTGCGAATAACAGCAATCGGCGCCGGCGCCGGCGCAGGCCGGGTGGTGGTGGTCGTGGTCCTGGCAGCGGTGGCGGCCAGGCTTAAAGGCAATTCATTTAAAACAACAGCAAGGCCCGGACAAAGTGTCCGGGCCTTGCTGTTTTGCGTGGGTGAAGCAGGTGGTGCGCATTCGCTGGAGCCGCTTGAAGGCTTTTATTGTGCAGCTTGGAAGCCTGAGTCCGGCGCCTTAAGCTCTGAAGGTGAAGCAGGGCTGGTTGAGGCCGGGTCAGGGTCCCACTTTTTGCCGCCATATTTTTGGCTGTACATGCGCCGGTCGGCCGAGATGCAGAGGGATTCCATATCCTGCGCGTCTTCGGGGAAGACGGCAATGCCGATGCTTGCACTGACCTGGACAGAATGACCACCCAATTGCAACGGTTGCTTCAGTATTTCAAGCAGGGAACTGCCAACCTTGGTGGCTTCGTCACGGCTGGTGGGTTCTTCCAGAATCAGGGAGAACTCGTCTCCGCCGGTTCGGGCGACGGTGTCGGAACGCCGGACGCGCCCCGAAAAGACAGTCGCCACGTGTTTGAGGAGGCGATCGCCGGCGTGGTGGCCGAGGGTGTCGTTGACTTCCTTGAAGTGGTTCAGATCGACCAAGAGCAGAGCGGTCTGGGTTCCGGTGCGGCGGGCGCGCTCCAGGGCGTTGGCCAACCGGTCCTGGAAAAGGCGGCGGTTGGGCAGAGCGGTCAACTCGTCATGCAGGGCCAGATACTTGTTGTGCTCAATCTGGTTTTCAAGCATGAGCAGAATCATGCCCACAGCCACAACGTATTTGGGCAGATTCCATACTTCGCTCTCAACCTGGATGTGAGGCAGAAAGGCGTCCATTGCCGGGCCCACGACAAACACCGCGGACCAGGAGAGAAATCCTGCGATAGTGATAAAGGCGCCGGTGGTAGCGCGCCGGAAGTTGTACAAAAAATTAATGCAGGAGCCCAGGTAGACTGTGAAGAGCACAGCATTCAGGGCCAGGTCGGAGCCGTTGCCCGGGCGGTTCTGGAATGCGAGCAGGAAGAGCGAGAGAGCGCAATAAAGAGAGACAGTGGACCAGCGAATCGCGGTGTTCACGGTACGAAGAGAAAGGAGTGTGACGACCAATGGGCCTGCGCCGAAGAGGACTGCCACAAGGATCAAAATCCACGCCGGCACCGGGCCAACCACGAGCAGAACGACGTAGAGGGTGTTTGTACCCAGCAGAAACCCCTGAATCCATTGGCTGGAAGGCAGAGTTCGGAAGGGAACCGAAGCCCATTGGAAGAGCAACCCGGCCCAGGTGAGGGAAGCGATGCCGACGATCGATGCCGCAATTCCCCAAACACCGGGAGAGGGCAGGAAGACGAAGGCTGAGAAATGGAGGACGACCATGGCCCAACCAATGAGCCAGCGCCTACTGACGGGCGTGTGGTTGTGGCGCTCAACAGACGCGAAGGCGCACACCAGCAGCGCTACGGCTCCGACGTCAGGAAGTTTGCTCCAGTCCACGACACCCACCTCGAAATAGACAACTATTCCTAATTAGAATCGGCGATTCGGGCCTCATTCCTTTTGTTTTTACACTTTTGTTTGCACAAATGGATACACATTAGTAACCAAGACCGAAATGCAAGGCGTTAATTGTTTGGATGACCTCTTCGATTATTCAGCGGTTCCGCCTTGAGATTCACTAAACTCAGGATGATGGCTGCGAGCTTATATATTGTCGTTGAAGGCGAGGACCCAGGCTTCGATATCTTTGTGAACGGCCATGCTTTGGCCCGCAATGAAGACTCCCTGGAGCGGCTGGCAGAGCGGCTGAATGTGCGGTCCTTGCTAGAGTTTTTCTCGGCCGACGAGAATTCCATGGCAATGCTGCTGGAGCAGGGGATGGGGAACCCCTTGTGGGCACAGCATCTGCCGCGGCCACAGTGGTTTGACCCTGCCGAGGGGTTGCTGACGGTGCGCGCCCTGATCGATGTTCTGGCCGATGCGCCGGCGGCCCTGGGATCGGAAACGCTGCCGGTTCTGATGGAACTCCGCGAGTATGAGCGGGTGCTGCACAAGACGGCGCAGCACAGGCTGCGCTGGCACCTGGCGGTAAGCTGGCGCTAGAGCAATTCTCCTCTGGCGCTCGTGCAATTCTCCTAGATGAATATCAGTCTTGTTCAGGCGAAGAAAAGGCGATATTCTTGACGCATGAAGAAGCGTTCAACGAGCAAGCGCGGTCGGATGAT
>Ga0302198_10000212_pt1 | contig 62917 bp, 55 predicted proteins | sample II_Bog_N2_2_FD_193521 | JGI IMG/M metagenome (GOLD analysis project Ga0302198, IMG submission 193521) | Peat permafrost microbial communities from Stordalen Mire near Abisko, Sweden - II_Bog_N2_2 | ecosystem: Environmental > Terrestrial > Soil > Wetlands > Peat | place: Sweden: Abisko...
ACTGCGGCTGCGTCGCGGTACCGACAGGCCTCAGCGCAGGTCGGCCAGGAAGCGACTCGGAACCCGGTTCGGACCGGCCCACGACAGCCGCAACCGCAGCCGCGCGCGCGTGATGCCGACATAGAACAACCGCCGTTCCTCCTCCACCGCAGAATCCGTCCTCGCGTACGAGATCGGCAGCAGTCCCTCAGAAGCTCCCGCAATGTAGACCGAGTCCCACTCAAGGCCCTTTGCACTGTGCAGCGTCGCCAGGGTGACCGCCGACCGTGTCGGCTCGTGCTGGCCGGCCTGGCGCTCCAGCAGCTCCGCCACGAACTCGGCGAGCGTCGTATCGGCGGGAGCCTCATCCGCGAGACCCATGAGCGCGTTGAGCGACTCCCAGCGATCGCGCACCGCCCCCTGCGTGGCCGGGGCATCCTGGGTCCAGCCCAGCGACCGCAGCACGTCGCTCACCGTCTGGAACAGCGGCTCCGGGCGGGTGTTGACCGATGCGCCCTTCAACAGCATGATCGCCTCCTTGACCTCCCGCTGGTCGAAGAATCGCGTTGCCCCGCGAATAACAGACGGGACGCCCAAATCCCCCAGCGCCGCCTCAAGCACAGCGGACTGCACATTGATGCGGTAGAGAATCGCGATCGACTCCGGCGCCGTACCGCCGGCGATCTCGGCGCGAATCGACTCCGCGAGCGCCCGCGCCTCGGCGCGATCGTTAGGGAACTCCAGCACCGACGGCGCAGGCCCCACGGGCGCGCCCGGCGCCGAGTGCAGGTCAAGCGCCCCGGGGCGTCCGCGCATGACACGGTTGGCGGCATCCACGATCGCCGGCGTCGACCGGTAATTCTGTTCAAGCCGCACCACGGTCGCGTCGTCGTGCGCTCCCGGAAAGCCCAGCAGGTAGTCGGGGGTCGCCCCGGCAAACGTGTAGATCGTCTGGCTCGCGTCGCCGACCACGCAGACATCGGAGCGCTCCCCCAGCCACAGCTGCAAGAGCTCATGCTGCAACGGCGAAACATCCTGGTATTCGTCGACCACAAAAAACCGGTACTGCTCCCGCACCTGCTGGGCCACCCGCGGCTCCGACTCGATCATGCCCGCGGTAACCAGCAGCACATCCTCGAAATCCATCTGGCGACGCTCGTCTTTGACCCGCTCGTATGCGCGCTGGAGGTCGACCATCTTCTCCACGGTCAGCGACGGCGGCAGCGTGCGCCCCGCCGCCGCATACTGGTCGAGCGTCAGCCGCGAAACCTTGCGCCACTCAATCTCCGCAGCCGTATCGCGGAGGGTCGCGGTGTCGAGCTTCAGCCGCAGCGACTCCGCAGCATGCCCGATCATCCGGCCCTTGCTGTCGAGAAGTTTGGGCGCCGTGCCCCCAACCACCTGCGGCCAGAAGAACCCGAGCTGGGAGAGCGCGGAGGCGTGGAACGTGCGCGCAGAAACCCCGCCTGCCCCGAGGATGCGCAGCCGGGAGCGGAGTTCGCCCGCCGCGCGTGCGGTGAACGTGAGAGCCATGACCCGCGACGGCGAGTACACGCCCGTCGCGACACCGTACGCGATCCGGTGGGTGATCGCCCGGGTCTTACCGGTGCCTGCGCCCGCCAGCAGAACCACCGGACCGAGCAGCGCTTCCGCCGCCTGCCGCTGCTGCTCGTCCAGACCCGTCAACAGGTCGTCGGGACCCGTCACCACATTCCGTCGACGATCGGCTCGCCGAACCACTCCTCGATGATGGCGTGCGCGATCGAGGTGGGACCGGGAAGCAGTATCTCGCCGCGGGACGCGCGCAACTCGTCGCGGGAAAACCAGCGAAGCGCCAGGATCTCCGCACCGTCGGGCGTGAGCGTGCTCGCGCGCCCGGGGTCGACCGTGGCCCTGAACCCGAGCATGAGCGACGCAGGGAACGGCCAGGGCTGGCTGCCCAGATAAACCGGATCGACCACACGGATGCCGGATTCCTCGAAGACCTCGCGGATCACCGCAGCCTCAAGCGACTCCCCCGGCTCGACGAAGCCGGCAAGCAGGGAGAAACGATTGGCCTCCCAGAGGGCGTTCGATCCGAGCAGGATGCGGTCGTCAGCATCCGTGACCCCGACAATGATGGCGGCGTCGGTGCGCGGGAACATCTCGCGGTCAGAGGCGGGGTCGCGACGCACCCAGCCGCCCTTCTCGCTGACCGTATGGCCACCCGTGAGGGGTGAGAACGCATGCGTGGCATGCCAGTTCAGGATGCCGAGCGCCTCGGTGAGAAGGCCGGCGTCCCGGGCGCTGAGCCTGCTGCCGAGCGCCCGGAGGTTCGCCCAGGGACGATCCTCGAGCTCGCCGCGGCTGGGGATGCTCGCCGCGACCACCGGAGTGCCGACCGGTTCCGTGTCCGTGGCTGACGTAGTAAGGCCGAGGTAAACCAGGATCGACGTCTCGGGAAGCTCATCAAAGCGCACCAGCGCGAGCTCATTATCGGATTTGAGCGGAGCCTGGCCCTCGAAAATGGGCAACACCCGCGCCGCCGGATTGGCTCTCAATTCGTCGAACAGGCCGGGGCGCTCCCGCGCAAGGTAGTCGCGATCCACCTCGAAACGAGACAGCGGTAGCCGCCCGAGGAACGATTGCGACATATCTGTGACCTTTTCGAAAGGCGTGGCGTGCGGGGGATGTTGTTTGACCCGGACCTACCCTCAAGGTATGGCTCGATCCCATCTAACTTTAGCCGCGCTAGCCACCGCGGCCGTGCCCGGCCTCGACCTGGTGGAAGCCTCGCCATTCGGGGGCACCGGCGGAGGCTTCGACTGCGCCCTCCTCACCGGCCGTGACGGCAAACACTGGCTCGTCCGCGTTCCCCGGAACGAGCGTGCGGAGGCGGAACAGTCCGCCGACCTCGTCGCCCTTCGAGCGCTCAGCGCGGGCGTCCGGACCCGGCTGCACTTCTCCGTGTCCGCCTTTGCCGGGCAGACCCCGATCAACGGCACCCGCGCGATCGTCTACGAGTTCGTGTACGGCTCCAAGCTGCCGCTCGCATCCCTCGACGTCGCGAAGGCGTCATCCATCGGTCGCGCCGTCGCGGCCATCCACGCACTTCCGACCAGCTTCGTGGCCGACTCGGGCCTGCCGGTGCTGAGCTCGGTCGAGTGCCTGCGCGCGTGCGTCTCAATCATCGACCGTGCCGCCGCCACCGGGCTGGTGCCCGCCGCCCTGCTCACCCGCTGGGAAGCCGCCACCGAAGAGACCAGGCTGTGGCAGTTCCAGCCCACCGTCATCAACGGGTCGCTGTCGACCGACTCGCTGCTGTTCGCGGGCAGCGAGGTTACCGGTGTGCTCGGCTGGCAGGAGCTTCGCGTCGGAGACCCCGCCCGCGACCTCGCGTGGCTGCTCGGCTCGACCGACGAAAGCGTGCCCGAAGTGGCCTTCGACGCCTACAACGAGGTGCGGGGTGGCGCCGATCGCCAGGTACGCCAGCGCGCGATGCTCTACGCGGAGTTGGAGCTCGCCAAATGGCTGCTGCACGGCACAGAACTGCACAGCCAGGACATCATCGATGACGCGGTGGACTTGCTCGCCTCGCTGACCGATTCCGTGCATCGCGACGTTCTCAATCCCATTGGCGCGCAGACCATGCCGACCATGGCCATCGAGGATGTCGAGAGGATGCTCGCGCACACCGAGCGCGCGATCTAGCCCACCACCCCCAAAAAACCCATCGAGTGTGCTCCAGATGCGGGTGCGCGTGCAGCGGAACCCACATCTGGAGCACACTCGATGAATAAGCAGGAGGAGGAGATTGGGATGCCGGTAGCCGACCCATCAGACCTGATCGACATCGACAGCCTGCTGACACAGGACGAGACAGCGCTGCGCGCCTCAGTGCGAGCCTTCGTGGATGCCCGGATCAGGCCAAATATCGCCCAATGGTTCGACAGCGCGCACTTTCCCGCCGAGCTCGCCCCCGAGCTGGGCAAGCTCGGGGTACTCGGCATGCAGCTCACAGGATACGGATGCGCTGGGAAAAGCGCCGTCGACTACGGGTTGACAGCGCTCGAACTGGAGGCCGGCGACTCCGGAATCCGCACCTTCGTGAGCGTGCAGGGCTCGCTGGCCATGACAGCCATCCATCGCTACGGCTCAGAGGAACAGAAACAGCAGTGGCTGCCCGGGATGGCCGCCGGAACCACGATCGGCAGCTTCGGTCTGACCGAGCCGACCGCCGGCTCAGACCCCGCCAGCATGAGCACCTTCGCCCGGCGCGACGGTGCCGACTGGGTGCTCGACGGCTCCAAGCGCTGGATCGGACTCGCCTCGATCGCACAGGTTTGCGTCATCTGGGCGCAGACCGACGACGGTGTGCGCGGATTCCTCGTTCCGACCGACAGCCCCGGCTTCACCGCGACACCCATCACCGGGAAGCTCTCGATGCGGGCATCCATCCAGTGCGACATCGAGCTGCAGGGCGTTCGCCTTCCCGCCGACGCCGTGCTGCCCGGCACACGCGGAATGCGGGGACCGTTCGAGTGCCTGAACGAGGCCCGCTACGGCATCGTGTGGGGGTCCATGGGGGCGGCGAGAGACAGCTATCTCGCCGCGCTCGCGTATTCGCTTCAGCGCACGCAGTACAACTCGCCGCTCGCACGGTTCCAGCTGACGCAGCAGAAACTCGTCAATATGGCGCTCGAAATCAACAAGGGCCTCCTACTCGCGCTGCACCTTGGCCGACTCAAGGATGCCGGACGACTCGAACCGCACCAGATCTCCGTCGGCAAGCTGAACAACGCCCGGGAGGCGATCGCGATTTGCCGGGAGGCCCGCACGATCTTTGGCGGGAACGGGATCACCTTGGACTATTCGCCGCTGCGTCATGCAAGCAACTTGGAGAGTGTGCGCACCTACGAGGGCACGGATGAGATGCACACCCTCATCCTTGGGCGGCACATCACGGGAATCGGCGCGTTCGAGTAGCGGCCTGGCGGTTTGGCGGCCTGGCGGTTTGGCGGCTGGCTGTTTGGCGGCTGGCTGGCTCGGGTCTGCGCAGGCTGGCTCGTGCGCAGGCTGGGGTGGACGCAGGATGGGGTGTGCGCAGGATGGGGTGTGCGCAGGCTGGGGTTGCCGGTTGGGATTGGCGGTTGGGATTGGCGGGGGAAACTGCCTCGCGGAGGGAGTTGTTACTCCCGCCGCGCGCCAGTTTCCCCATCCACAAGGCGCGGTTTCTCCCGCCGCCACTAGTGCAGGGCGCGGTTTCTCCCGCCGTCACTAGGGCCGGGCGCGGTTTCTCCCGCCGCTACTAGGGCCGGGCGCGGTTTCTCCCGCCGCGGCCGGGGCATGTCGGGGATGCCCGCCACGGCTAGGCCAGAAGGGATGCCCGCCAGCGGTCGACAAGCTCCTGCTCGTCGTACAGGTGCGCGGGCGTGATGACCCTGTCATCGGCGACGTAATAGAACACCGCGTCGATCAGGTCGATGTCGATCCCCGCCCAGCGCGAATAGGCCAACCGGTAGAGGGCAAGCTGAAGCTGCTTGTTATCGAGATCGGAGTCGTCCCTTGGCGCCTTTCCAGTCTTCCAGTCGACCACTTCGTAGCGTTCGCCCCGGCGGTAGACCGCATCGATCTTGCAGATGATGACCTGCCCGTCGAGAACCAGGTGGATTTCGCGCTCGACCTCGATCGGGGCAAGGCCAGCCCACCGGGACCTCTCGAAGGTGAGTTTGAGTTGGTCGAGCTTCTCCGCATCCAGCTGTGCGCCAACGGTCACCGAGTCATCGAGATCCAGCTCCGTCGGCAGCGCGTCAAGCTCGTCGCGCGACCCCGTCGCGCCCGAGCGCTCCTCGACCCAGCTGTGGAACAGGGTGCCGAGTCGCGTGGCACGGTAAGGCCGCTCCGGCATCGGGCGCCGCAGCGACGAGGCAACACCGGACGGGTCGGTGACGAAATCCTTGAACCGCGAGGCGGGAACGCGGGACGGGAGCGGAACGCGGGAGCCTGCACTGAGGCGGGCCGCGCGCTCGCCGAGGAGAAGTTCAACCTCGGGCACCCAGGGTCCGCCTCCCGGTTCGGCCTCGCGCACGGCAGCGGCAGCGGCTTCGACTCGAGCCCGGCGACCCCCGAGCGGATCGAGCGGCCACAGGATCTCGTCGACGTCGGCGCCGAGCGGGTTGTCGTCACTCTCGCTCAGGACGGGGAACGGTGAAAGGATGCCGGCATCGGCCAGCTGCGTGAGAAATGGGCTCGCCCCCCGCGGCTTGGACTGGGTGGCCCAGAACGAGCCGGTGATGAGCAGCGAGTGCCGCGCGCGCGTAACCGCAACGTAGGCGAGCCGGCGCTCCTCCAACTCGTGACGGTGCTTGACCAGTTCAGCGAATGCCGCCTTCGAATCCACGATCTCTTTGCGGGTCTGCGCGAGCTCCCAGAGAAACTCCGGCAGTTCTGCGGCATCCCCACGGAACGGCCACGGCAGCGCGCCGAAACTCAGCCAGCCATTCGACCCCTCCACCGCCTTGCCCGGGAGCTCATCTTCGACGAAGCGGGGCACGACCACCAGGTCCCACTCCAGGCCCTTCGCGCCGTGCACGGTCAGCAGTTGCACCGTGCCGGGCTCCGGCTCCTCCGGGCGCGGGGCAAGGCCGTCCCGCCACTCCGCTTCGCGCAGCCAGCCGAGAAAGCCGCCCAGGCCGGGCGATTCATCGACGGCGAGGTAGCTCGAGAGGGCGTCGAAGAACGCCTCCATGTTGGCGCCGCCCAACGACCGGAAGTCGTTTGCCACCACCTCGATGTCGAGCAGCAATTCCTGCTCCACGTAGGTGACGAAGTCGAGCAGGTCGAGGCCGGCCCGGTTACGGAGCCGGGCGAACAGCGCTCCCGCATCCCGCAGCCGCTCGAGTCCGACCGGGCTGAAGCGGGAGAGCTGGCTGTGGTCGGGGCGTGCCGTGGCGACGAAGTCGAGCGCGTCGACGATCGAGCCGCCCTCGCCGTCGGCCACCGAGTTACGCAACGACGACCGAACCTCGTCGTCGAGCGGCCGCTGCGCGTAGTCCCGGGCGGCGAGCCAGGATGACAGCTCCCGCAGCACCTTGAGGTCGCGGACGCCGATGCGCCAGCGTGAGCCGGCGAGGAGTCGCACCAGCTCGCTGCCTGACGACGGGTCGCTGACGACGGCGAGCGCGCTCACGAGGTCGGCGATCTCAGGTTCGGCCAGGAGGCCACCGATTCCGAGCACATGGAAGGGCACCTCGTGCCTGCGCAGCGCTTCGATGAAGAACGCCTGCGTCTTGCGGGCGCGGAACAGCATGGCCGCTGTCGTGTCGCCGCCCTCCGCCAGGCGTGTCTTCAGCCAGAGCGCCGCGGTGTCGGCCTCGTCGCGCACGGTTTCCTCGAACACGACGTCGACGTTCCGATCGGTTGCGCCCGGCCCGGCAACGAGGGCCTCCACACGCACGCGGGTCTCCGGAATGAGCGGGGTAACGAGCGCGTTCGCCACCTCGAGGATGCGGTGCCCGTTTCGCCAGCTCGTGGCCAGGTTGAACTCGAGGGCCGTACCGCCAGCGAATTGTGTGCTGAAGCCCTCGAGGTTTGCCGCGCTCGCCCCCCGCCAGCCGTAGATCGACTGGTTGGGGTCGCCGACCGCCATCACCGGATGCTCGGCGAACAGCTCGGCGAGCAGCCAGGTCTGCACCACGCTGGTGTCCTGGTATTCGTCGAGCAGCACGACACGGAATCGCGATCGGAAGTCTTCCCGGATACGCGGCGCCGTGCGAACGAGCTGCAGGGCGAGGGCCACCTGGTCCGAGTACTGCACGAACCCGCGGCGAACCTTCGCCTGCGCGAATCGTTCGGCCAGGTCGAGCAGCACGTCGAGGCTGGCGACGGTGCGCACGAGCTCGGCTACCGCCGGGTACTCGCCGCGCCCGCCGGCTGGTAGGTCCGCGAGGGACGTGAACCGTGCTGCGAAGGAGCGCACCTGCCCGGGGTCGACGACGTTTTCGCTCAACGCAGCGCTGAGGGCCAGAACCGCTTTGGTGATGGTGTCGACCGGCTTGCCGATGTCGGCGAGACGGTCATCCGAACTTGACGTGACGATGGAGCGCGCGAGCTGCCAGGCGGACGCCTCCCCCAGCACCTCGCCGTCGCCCTCACGCCCGATCAGCATCGCGTTGTCGCGGAAGATCGAATGTGCGAAGGAGTTGTAGGTGGAGACGGTCGGCGCATCGAAGTCGTCGAAGTCCGCGTCGACGAGGCCCTGTTCGGCCAGCTGGCGGATGCGCTTGCGGATGCGGACGGAGAGCTCGCCGGCCGCCTTCCGCGTGAACGTCAGACCGAGTACCTCGCCCGGCGAGACGAGCCCGTTGGCGAGCAGCCAGAGCACCCGGTTTGCCATCGTCTCGGTCTTGCCGCTGCCTGCGCCCGCAACCACGAGTGCGGGCGAGAGGGGCGCCTCGATGACGGCACGCTGCTGGGCGGTCGGCGCCGGCAGCCCGAGGCGCTCCGCGATGTCGAGGGCGGTCAACCGGGCGGTAGCCGGGCGTGGAGTTGGTGCGTGCGCGGTCGCCTCGGCCCGCTCAGTCACTGGACACCGCCCGAACCCGGTGGATGGCGAGGCCCCCGGTGACCGCTGGGCCCCAGGTGCCGAGCTCGAGCGCACCCCGGTACTCGGCCGCGGCCATCCCTGCAGCCGCCTGCCGGATGCGCGTGCGGAAGCCCTCGAGCTGCTCGTCGTCGAGCGCCGCCTGGATACCCTCGCGGTAGAGCTTCGACCGGATGCCCTCGCGCACATAGAGGAGCTTGGCGCCGCCCGGATGATGCGGTCCCAACTCGTCGAGGTACTCGTCGAGCACACCCTGCGCGTAGGCCAGTTGGTAGATGCCGAGCTGCGCGTTCTCGTTGATCACGGCCTGGTTGGTGATCGGGCGCCCGGTCTTGAGGTCGACGATGACGATCGAGCCGTCGGGCGAGCGCTCGACCCGGTCGATCGACCCGTTGACCCGTGCACGGTCGATCTCAAGCTGGAACCGGTGCTCGGCGCCGACCAGCTGCTTGCCCTCGCGCTGGAAGTCGGCAAGATACTCGGCGATGCCAGCCGACAGCAGCCGAGCGGCGCGCCTCTGGCTCTCCGCCACCCAGGGCGACTCGAACAGAAGCTCGTTCCAGCGGGACTCGACGGATGCCCAGATCGCATCAACCGATGGGTCTGTTGCGGTCTCCATGGCCCAGTGGAGGATGGTGCCCAGCGCCATCGCGGTCGACGATGACCCGCCAGACACGGTTTCGATGAACCAGTCGAGCGGTGAATCCTCGAAACGCTCGAGTCGGGACGGTGAGATCGGCACGGCCTCGTCGTCGAGGTAGAGCGGATCCGTCGTCGACGGCTCAAGCAGCCCGTGCCAGTCCGCGGGATCGGCGCCCGGGACACGAGCCTGCGCGAGAGCCCTCAGTGCGGCCGCTGCATCCCTGCGGTCGGCCGCGCTGCGACGATGCGAGACCAGTTCACGGCGGAGCCGCCCGGTGAGTCCGCGCAGCGACAGCGGTGGGAGGCTGGTCGTGTCGAGCTGCTCGGCGGATGGCGGAGCGAGTGAGAGGAAAACGCTGGCCGCTTCGTCGTCGTTGGCCACCGCGGCAAGAACCACGACCCGCCTGGCCCGGGACACGGCGAGGGCGAACAGTCGCAGTTCGTCGCCCAGAACGAGCTTTCGCTCGTCGAGCTGCGCGCTGGGAACCCCCGTGACCACTCTCACGAGCTCCTGTGGCGCGAGAAGCGAACCGCGCAACCGCAGGTTGGGCCACGCGCCATCCTGCAGCGCGGCGACGACGACGACCTCGAATTCGAGGCCAACAACACCGGAGGCGGTAGTCACCAGCACGGAATCGGTGGCCGGCTGGGGCGAAAGGGTGTCTTCCGGCACCTCGGCGTCGAGCACCTCATCGAGGAATACGCTGGCCGGGGTGCCCGGCCGGCGTTCAACGAAGCGCTTTGCCGCGGTGAAGAGCGCGACGATGCCATCCAGGTTGGCGTTCGCTTCCGCGGCCGTGATGCCGGCACTGAGGGCCTGGGTGAACCACGGCGCCTCGAGCCCGCTCGCCTGCCAGGCTTGCCAGAACAGTTCCTCGATCGTGGCTCCGCCCTCGGCGAGCACACGGATCTCGGCGAGCGACCGCGCAAGCCGGTCGGCGCTGCGAGCAACACGGTGGTCGATGGTCGCGAGTCGGCCGGGCGCCTCGAGCGCATCGACCAGCAGCTCACCACTGGGCCGGTTGCCGCCGCCTGCGAGTTCCTCGGTGCGGAGGGCGAGGCGCAGTCGCCGAAGCGCGAGTGCATCGAGCCCGCCGAATGGGGACAGAAGCAACTGGGCCGCGAGCTCGGGGGTCAGGGCCGAACGCCCGATGCCGACATCCACCAGCGCCAGTAGCGCGGATGCCGCGCGGTCGTCGCGAAGGGCGGTGCCACCCACCATGGTGCGCGCGGGCACCTCGGCGAGCGCGAGTGCGCGTCGAATCGCCGTGGTTTGCGCACCGCTGCGCACGACAACCGCCATCTCGCCCCAGGGAACGCCGTGAAGCAGGTGCTGCTCACGCAACTGCCGGGCTACCGCCGCCCACTGCCGCGCCGGAGTTGCCGCGGTGAGAATTCGCACCGGGTGCGTTGCATCCCCCGCACCGGCGACAGCGGCCCGTTGCCGACCCGCACTCGCCGCGCCGATTCGGGCCGTGGTCGCAGCCGTCAGCGCTCGCAGAGCAGGCCCCTGGCGATGTGCGACCGAGAGCGGGAGTTCGACGACGCCGGGGAGGCCAGCAACGCTGAGGCCGAGAACGCTGTCGAGGCGACCGAGGGCATCCGGCTCTCCGCCGCGGAAAGCGTTGGCCGCGACATCCGGATCCCCGAACGCCACAACAGCAGTGCCGCGGCGCGCGAGCGACCGGAGGATCGAGAGGGTGGACTCTGTCGCCTCCTGCAGGTCGTCCGCGATCACGAGCCGGAGGGCGTCGAGTCGCTCGTTCGGCGCGCCGGCGTCGATCGCCCGCACCGCGTAGCGCGCGAATTCGGTCGCGTCGAACTGGCTCGGTCGCGAGGTGCTGATGACCTCAAGGTATTCGTCGAAGAAATCCGCGGCGGCGACCCATTCCGGATGGCCGGCGCTGACCCCGAGCGCGCGGAGTCGTTGCGGCGAGATGTCGTACTCGGTCGCGCGCATGAACAGCTCCCGCAGCTCCGTGCGGAAACCGCGGAGGCGCCTCACATCCGGCCCCAGGGGTTCCGGCCAGGCCGGACCGGTGCCGTCGTCGACGTGGCCCTCGAGGAGGGCGGCGATGTCGGCATCCTGGTCGCCGCCTGTGACCAGCCGGGGAGCCTCGGCGCCGGCCGCGCGTGCGGCGGCCCCCACGAGCTCGAAGGCAAGGGAGTTGACGGTGCGGGCGAGTGGCCCGTTGGTTGCGACGCCCAGCCGCAACGCGAGCTGGTCACGAAGCCGGGTCGCTGACGCTCGAGTCGGCGTGAGCACCACGATCGAGTCGGCCGACCAGCCGCGATTCAGCACCCGATCCGCGACGAGCTCGATAATCGTCGTCGTCTTACCCGTGCCCGGGGCGCCGATCACGGCTGCCGACCGGTCGTCTGCGAGGTCGATGACCGCGCGCTGGCTGGCATCGAGAGTCGGTGCAACCGGCGCCGCTGCAGGCGCGGCCGCTCTCTCGAAGCCGAGGATGCTCACGTAAGCAAAGTTAGCGGAGGGGGCAGACATCCGGCCTTGTGGCGGGGCCGCCAGTTCTGCCAACAGAGAAACAGTGACGAGCGACAATTCGAACTGTCGTAATCTGATTGCGTGGACATTCGAATCGGCATCCTGAACAGCCCCCGTGAAATCTCCTTCGAGACGGGGCAGAGCGCTGCTGACGTCGAGAAGGTGGTCGCCGCCGCGCTCGAGAGCGACGCGAAATACATTCGCCTCGAAGACGACAAGCAGAAGATTTACATCATCCCGACGGCTTCGTTCGGCTACATCGAGGTCGGCTCGGAGATTTCCCGCCGGGTGGGATTCGTGGCGTAGCCATGGAGTTGCTGTTCGTCACGCTGATCGCCTTCTGCATCGGGCTGGCCGCGCGTTATGCGCTGCCGGGGCGCGACACCTACGGTGTGGCACTCATCCCGGCGATCGCGGCAATCGTGGCGGCCGTCGTCTGGGTCGCCCTGACCTGGGCCGGCTGGAAGTTCGATGGCGGGTGGATCTGGGTTGCGAGCCTCGTCGCTGGCGGCGTCGTTTCGCTGGTGCTCGCCCTCCTAGTGCCGCGCACGCGCCGGCACCGCGACGAGGACCTGCTGCAGCAACTCTCCCGCGCCTGACTCTTTTCAGGAGTTTCTGGGGCGGCTGAGACGGATGCCGACCCGTCACCCGGCTGGCGTCACTTCTGCCACACCAACTCCTGAAAAACGTGATCAGGCGGTCAGGCCGAGGGCATCCATCCGGCGGGTGTGGGCAGCAATCAGCTCAGTGAAGACCGGCTCAATGCGGGCCTCATCCGAATCGTGGTTGTCGCTCGGGCGCAGCGTCCAGCGCGCCAGCAGCATGGTGTCGCCGACCAGTCGCCTGCCCCACATGGCGAGGCGTGCCGCCAATCGCGGATTTGCGGCGGTCGCCGCGAGAAGTTCGGCGACCACGATCGCCTCGCCGGAGTCCGCCGCCAGGATCGCGTGTACGCGCTGGCCAGCCGCACCAGCCAGTCCGCCCGACAGGCGCACGAGGAAGTCATCGAGGAAGCCGGCCGTGAGGTAGCAGCTCGTCAGCGACTCGTACCAGTCATTGCCCTCGGTGATTCGCTGGAAACCGTCGATCTCGGCCACGAACGGCTGCATAACCTGCGCCGCCTCCAGCCCGTGGCGCTCGATCTCTGCCGCGAGTCCCTGGTGTTTGGTGAGAGCCAGCCCCGCGACCTGGCTGAGTGCCGACTTCGACTCCGTCGATGGTGCCGACCGCACGACCCGGCTGAGGTTCTCGAAGATTGCCAGCTGGAGGTAGGCGGCCTTGCCGAGGAACGTGACCAGGTCCGGTGTCAGGCTTGCCAGGTCGACCTTGGTGCTCGGAGCCTCCTGGGTGGATCGCGGACGCAGGCGCGGCGCTTCAATTCGCGAGCGTCGTCGCCGGAACCAGTTCACCACACCGCAAGTTTAGGTGGCGCGCCGCTGCGCCCGCTCCCCCGCCCTTTCCCCCGCCCGTTCCCCCGCCGGATACACCGAACGGTACGGCGCACGCGCCAAACCGCGCCGAGCAGGTAAACTGACTGCCAATGCTCCCCATATCTGGCGGGAGCCGCACGCCCCATGTCAAAAAGGGCGTCACATCTAACTGCCGCACCGGGTGCGGCTGACGGGGCTCACAACTGTGACATCTAGCGATACCGAACCATCCAGCAACTTTGACGCTGACAACAACTCTGAGACGCACAGAAACTCTGAGAGGAACAACCTAGCGGAACCGATCGCCGGGGCATCCGTAGCCGACGCATCAGGAGCCGACGCATCAGGAGACAACGCATCGGGAGACGACGCATCCATTGCCGACATTGCCATCGCGGAGGTACCGGTCGCGAGCACCGCGATCACCTCGGGCACCTTCACCGATCTCGGCATCGAACAGGACATGGTCGATGCGCTCGCCACCAAGGGCATCATCCACCCGTTCCCCATCCAGGAGCAGACCATCCCCCTCGGTCTCGGGGGCCAGGACATCATCGGGCAGGCCAAGACCGGAACAGGCAAGACCCTCGGCTTCGGGCTTCCCCTGCTGCAGGCTCTCGGCACCGACCCGGAGCCCGGCGTGAAGGCGCTGGTCGTCGTGCCCACCCGGGAGCTGTGCGTGCAGGTGGCGGAAGACCTGGTGCTCGCCGCCTCCAACCGCGCGACCAAAGTTGTCGCGATCTACGGCGGAAAGGCTTACGAGGGCCAGATCGCCGAGCTCAAGGATGGCGCGCAGGTCGTCGTCGGAACCCCGGGCCGCCTGCTCGACCTTGCCTCGCAGCGCATGCTGTCGCTCAAAGACGTCAAGGTCATGGTGCTCGACGAGGCCGACAAGATGCTCGACCTCGGGTTCCTTGCCGACATCGAGAAACTGTTCGCTCAGACCAGCCCGACCAGGCACACCATGCTGTTCTCCGCGACGATGCCCGGGCCGATCGTGGCCCTCGCCCGGCGGTTCATGAATCGCCCCATCCACATCCGCGCCACCGACCCCGACGAGGGACTGACTCAGGCCAACATCAAGCACGTCGTCTACCGGGCGCACGCGCTCGACAAAGACGAGGTGATCGCGCGCATCCTGCAGGCCGAGGGCCGGGGCAAGACTGTCGTGTTCACGCGCACCAAGCGCGCTGCGGCAAAGCTCGTCGAGGAGCTCAACGACCGCGGATTCAACGCCGCGGCGGTACACGGCGACCTCAACCAGGAACAGCGTGAGCGCGCGATGGCCGCGTTCAAGGCGGGCAAGAAAGACATCCTCATCGCCACGGATGTCGCTGCGCGCGGAATCGACGTCAACGACGTCACCCACGTCATCAACCACACCATCCCGGATGACCACGACACCTACCTGCATCGCGCTGGCCGCACCGGCCGGGCCGGCAAGACCGGCATTGCGGTGACCTTCGTCGACTGGGACGACATGCACAAGTGGTCCCTCATCAACCGGGCGCTCGACATGGGACAACCGGAGCCGGTTGAGACCTACTCGTCGTCGCCCCACCTCTACACCGACCTCGACATCCCGGTCGGGTCGAAGGGTCGACTGAAGCCGAGCCCCGCACCAAAGGTCGAAGTTGCCGCTTCTCGCCCGCCGCGCGAGGCGCGTTCCGGTGACCGCGATCGCGACCGCCAGCGCTCACGCACCCGTGGCGCCCCGCACTCCCCCTCGACGGGCGAACGAGCCCATGAGGCCGGCGCCCCTGGCGCGGGCACGCATGATGGCGCAGCCCCGGCTCGCCGTCGCAACCGCACGCGCCGTCGCCCCTCGGACACCCCGCCCGCCGCGCACTAGCCTCCGCCCACCGCGCACCAGCCCACCTGCACAACGGGAGTAGCCCGAGAGTTGCTGGGGGTCAGCCCTGGAACGGGCGGCTGCCGGTGCCGGCGGCGAGCAGCTTCTCCAGCACAGCGGGTTCCGTCGTGTTCTCTGCCAGCCGGTTCGGCTTTCCGTCGCCGTGGTAGTCGCTCGACCCTGTGACCTGGAGGTCGAACTTCCGCGCAAGCTCATAAAGCCGCACCTTGCCATCTTCGGTGTTGTCGCGGTGGTGGATCTCGAGTCCGAAGAGGCCGGCATCCTTCAGTTCCCGGATCGTGTCGTCTTCGAGCGCACGGTAGCGCCCGTGGGTCGCCGGATGCGCGAGCACCGGCACTCCCCCGGCGGCCACAACCAGCCGCACGCCGGCCAGCGGTGACGGCGCGTAGTACTTCTCGTAGTAGCCGCTGCGCCAGTGCAGGATCGTCTGGAACGCCGCGCTGCGGTCCGGGACATCGCCATGGGCTACCAGCGCGTCGGCGATGTGCGGCCGGCCGATCGTGCCGCCGTCGACGGACTGGGCCAGCACGTCGGCCCACGTGATGCCGTAATCCTTCGAGATGCGCTCGACGATGCGCTCGGCGCGGTGCATCCGGCCATCCCTGATCTTCGCCGTCTCCGCCACGATGGCAGGGTTCGCGGGGTCGAAGAGGTAGCCCAGCAGGTGCACGCTCGCCGGCCCGAAGTTAGTACTGAGCTCCATACCGGGAACAACCATCAGGCCGGTTCCGGTCGCGGCGTCGAAGGCCTCCCGCCAGCCGGCTGTCGAGTCATGGTCGGTCAGTGCGACCGCGCGGAGCCCCGCCTCCACTGCGGCGGCGACGAGTTCGCGGGGCGTTTCGGTGCCATCCGATACGCTGCTGTGCGTGTGGAGGTCGATCGCACCGCTGTGAGGCATCCTGCAATCGTATTGGTCTAGGCTTCGGGAGCCATGATCCGGAACATTCTCTTCGGCATCCTGCTCGTTGCAGCTGCTGCCGTGCTCCTGGTCGCCGCGTGGCCCCAGTTGTTCGGCCTCACCGACGCACCCATCGTTGCGCAGGTGGTTTCGCTGCGAGGCCTCGATGTCGCGATTGCGCTGGCGCTCGTGCTCGCGTTCGCCTTTGTCGCCCTCTCCTGGCGCGGCGGTCGCCGGTGGCTTGGCGCTCTCATCGCCCTGCTGCTGGTGTTCAGTATCGCGAGCGTCGGCGTCCTCGCTACTCGCGGGTTCGGCGGCAGTACGGTGTCGAAGAAGACCGCGGCCGATGTGACCGTGCTGTCGTGGAACACCTCCGGCGGCAAGCCGGGCGTTGCGGGGATCGCCACCCTCGCGCTCGCCGAGCACGCCGACGTGATTGCGCTGCCCGAGACCACCCAGTTGACCGGGTTTGAGATCGCGACGCTCATGAAGGCGCACGGCCGGCCCATGTGGGTGTACTCGGCAACGCACGGGTACACCTACCAGTCGCATTCGACGACGCTGCTGATCAGCGCGGCGCTCGGCAAATACAGTGTCGATACCGAAGACGGCGACACGTCCGTGCTGTCATCCATCATCGCCCGGCCCACGAGCGGAACGGGTCCGACGATCGTCGCGGTGCACGCGGTTTCCCCGCGGCAGCACGAGATGCTCAACTGGCGGGCGGATCTCGCGTTCCTGTCCCAGGTCTGCTCCCGGTCGAATGTGATCATGGCCGGCGACTTCAATTCGACCCTGGACGAGCTTGACACGTTCGCCACCAAGGCCGGCGCAAACTTCGGCTCGTGCACGGATTCGGGGAGCGCGGCGCACGCGGGATCACTCGGCACCTGGCCGACTTCTCTTCCTCAACTCCTCGGAGCGCAAATCGACCACATCATGTATTCACCGGCCTGGCGGGTTGTCGCCATGCGAGTGATCGGCACAGAGGACAAGGCGGGCAGCGAACACCGGCCCATCGTCGCCACGCTCGCCCCCGCCCCCTGACCGCCCGCGCCTCCTGACCGCCCCGCCTCCTGACCGCCGCGCCTCCTGACCGCCCGTGCAAGCCTGCGCGGGTGGACAATGGATGGCATGGCACAGTCTCCAGGCACGGCGCCCGCCGGGGCCCCGCGCGCGACCTCCAACCGTTCGACCACCCCGGTCTCCGACTCCTTTAAGGAGTACATCTCGAGCCAGTGGGCCCAGAGGCCTGATGCGCCCCGCGAGCCTCGCGAACAAGCCGACTTCGCGGCCGCGCGCCGCTCGACGGTGTCCCGGCTTTTCCCGGGCAAGCGCCTCATCATCCCGGCCGGCGCGGCGAAGGTGCGCTCCAATGACACCGACTACGCCTACCGCGCGCATTCCTCGTTCGCGCACCTGACAGGCTGGGGATCGGATGCCGTGGCCGGAAGCGTCCTGGTGATGGAGCCGACAGCGCACGGGCACGAGGCCACGCTGTACTTCCGGGGTCCTGCGGGCCGGGGCACCGACGAGTTCTATGCGAACCCGGAGATCGGCGAGTTCTGGATCGGCCCTCGCCCCTCGCTGGCGGCCGTCGCGGCGGACCTGGGCCTCGCCACACGCGACCTTGCCGGGTTCGCCGCCATCGTCGAAGCGGTCGATGCGGACACCCTGCTCGTCCGCGACGCGGACCGCGACATCACCGACTCCATTGACGGTCGCCGCCTGCTGGCCGCCGACACCGAGTCGCTCGAAACCGACGGCGATGCCGAGCTGGCCCGGGAGTTGTCTGAACTGCGCCTCGTCAAGGATGCCTACGAGATCGAACAGATGCGGCAGGCCATCTCAGCGACGCGGCAGGGATTCGACGACATCGTGGCCGACCTGCCGGCGATCGTCGCACATGAGCGCGGAGAACGCCTCGTCGAGGGAACGTTCAACCGGCGTGCCCGCGCCGAGGGCAACGCGGTCGGCTACGACACGATCGCCGCCAGCGGCCCGCATGCGTGCATCCTGCACTGGACCCGCAACGACGGGCCGGTTGTTCCCGGCGACCTCATCCTGGTCGACGCAGGCATCGAGCTCGACTCGCTGTACACCGCGGACATCACCCGCACGCTTCCTGTGAGCGGGCGGTTCAGCGAGGTGCAGCGCCGCGTGTACGAGGCGGTGCGCGAGGCGGCGGATGCGGCGTTCGCGATCGTGCGGCCGGGCATCCGCTTTCGCGAGATCCATGCCGAGGCGATGAGGGTTATTGCAGCCAGGACTGCCGAGTGGGGGCTGCTCCCGGTCAGCGCCGAGGATTCGCTGCTGCCGGAGAACCAGTTCCACCGCCGCTACATGGTGCACGGCACGAGCCACCACCTGGGGATCGACGTGCACGACTGCGCACTGGCACGGCGGGAGCTCTACCTGGATGGCGTGCTCGAGCCCGGCATGGTTTTCACGATTGAGCCCGGGCTGTATTTCCAGCCCGACGACCTGACGGTGCCCGAGGAGTACCGGGGTATCGGGGTGCGGATCGAGGACAACATCCTGGTCACGGAGGCGGGGGCCGAGAACCTCTCGATCGCCATTCCTCGCACGGCTGACGACGTTGAGGCCTGGCTCGGGCGTTAACCTGGCGGGGAGCTAAACTTCGGGACGCTGCAACAGTTCCTGCGCACGCACGATGAGGGTGGATGGTGCGAGCACCTGGTAGGACGTCGCAATCACCTGGTGCGTCGACGTGTAGTCCCGGCGCCTGCGGTTCACCCCGTAACTCACAATTCCGAAGAGCATCCCGAACGCGGCCCCGATCAGGATGACCGCGAACGCGTAGGTGAGGTTCGGTGAGCTGGTGAACAGGAACAGCAGGGTTCCGGCGAAGAGCCCCAGCCACGCGCCGGAGACGGCGCCCGCGATCGCGGAGCGACCATAGGTGAGCTTGCCTGTGACCCGCTCGATGGTCTTGAGGTCGCTCCCGATGATCGAAAGCTGGCGAACATCGAAGTCGGCCTTGGCCAGCTTGTCTACAACCTGCTGCGCCTCGAGATAGGTGTCGTAGGTGCCGAGGACGTCACCCCGGGGAATGGTGGGGAGCGCCGGTCCGCGACGGGAAAACGGGTCCTGGTTGGTCACCAGCCCATTGTCCCACGCCCGACTACGCTTGTACCGTGAGTGCGACGAGAGTATTCGTGGCCCGCCTTGCCGGGTGCTCCGTTTTCGACCCCTTCGGCGACAAGGTCGGCAAGGTTCGCGACGTTCTCGTGGTCTATCGCAAGTCCGATTCGCCCAGGGTCGTGGGGTTTGTGCTCGAGGTTCCTGGCAAGCGCCGCGTATTCCTCTCGGTGGGGCGCGTCACGAGCATCGGTTCGGGCCAGATCATTGTGACTGGTCTCATCAACCTGCGCCGCTTTGAGCAGCGCGGCGGCGAGGTGCGCGTGATCGCCGAAATGCTCGGTCGAAAGGTGACCCTCAAAGACAAGTCGGGTGGCGCAACGATCGAGGATGTCGCCATCGAGGAGCAGGGACCGGGCGAATGGGCCGTCAGCCAGCTCTTCTGCCGGCGCCCCAAGACCACCTCGTTCGGGCGAGGCCAGACCGTTTTCGTGAATTGGCCGGATGTCGTCGAAACGGTGACGGCTGGCGAGTCCCAGTCTGCGACACAGCTCATTGCCAGCTACTCGGACCTGCTGCCCGCCGACCTCGCCAACGCGATGCTCGACCTCCCCGAGGCCCGCATGCTCGAGGTCGCTGAAGAGCTTTCCGACGAGCGCCTCGCCGATGTGCTCGAGGAGATGCCGGAAAACGAGCAGGTCGACATCCTGAACCAGCTCGACGACGACCGCGCCGCCGATGTGCTTGACCAGATGCAGCCGGATGACGCGGCCGACCTGATCGCCCAGCTGAGCGAGGAGCGCGGCGAAGCGCTGCTCGACCTGATGGAGCCGGAGGAGGCGGAAGACGTGCGCTTCCTGCTTTCCTATGCGCCTGACACCGCGGGTGGGCTGATGACGACAGAGCCCATCATCGTGTCCTCAGACGCCACGGTCGCCGAGGGACTTGCGCTGATCCGACGCCACGAGCTCGCTCCCGCGCTGGGCGCGGCCGTGTGTGTCACCCTGCCGCCGTTCGAGCCGCCCACCGGTCGTTTCCTCGGGATGGTGCACTTCCAGAGGATGCTTCGCTACCCGCCCAACGAACGCCTCGGAACCCTGCTCGACCAGAGCCTCGAACCTGTCCTCGCGAGCACCCACGCCGCAGAGGTCGCTCGGCGGCTCGCCAGCTACAACCTCGTCTCCGTTCCTGTTGTCGATGAGACACACCGACTGGTCGGGGTGGTGACCATTGACGACGTCCTCGATTACCTCCTGCCCGATGACTGGCGAAGCACAGACCACGAGAGCAGTACCGAGTCGCTGTATAGCGACGCATCCACAGCAGCGATTCCGGTAAGAACAGCAAGGAGGACGACAAATGGCACGCGTTAACAACCGCAACGAGACCCGTCTCGACCAGCCCAAGGGGCTTCGCAGCTCGTTTGTTCCGCGAGTAAATCAGGATCGCGTCGGTCGCTTCTCCGAAGGCTTTGCCCGGGCGATGGGAACGTCAGGATTCCTGGTCGGCATGACCGTGTTCGTTGTCGTCTGGCTCGCGTTCAACACCTGGGCGCCGCTGAAAATTCAGTTCGATCCGCGCGCGCTGAACTTCACCCTGCTGACCCTCATCCTGTCGCTGCAGGCATCGTATGCCGCGCCGCTGATCCTGCTCGCGCAGAACCGGCAGGATGACCGCGACCGGGTGCAGATCGAGCAGGATCGGCAGCGCGCAGAACGCAACCTCAACGACACCGAGTACCTCGCCCGGGAGATCGTGGGCCTTCGACTGGCGATGCAGGACATGGCCAGCAAGGATTTCATCCGCGCCGAGTTGCGCTCGCTGCTTGAGGAGCTCGACAAGTCGAAAGACGCTGCGGTGTGAGCGTGGGCCTCGCGGGACTCGTCGAGGCCGCACTCACCACGGTCATCGACCCGGAGATCCGCAGGCCGATCACCGAGCTCGACATGGTGGGCGGCATCGAGGTCGATGGCGGTGCCGTCCACGTCACGATCAAGCTGACGATCGTCGGATGCCCGGCCGCCGACCGGATCGAGCGCGACGTGGCAGCCGCGCTGGCGTCAGTGCCGGGGGTCGATTCGGCGACTGTCGCCGTGACGGTGATGACGAAGGACGAACGGGATGCCTTGACCGCAAAGCTGCGGGGCGGGCGGGCGAAGGCGCTGCAGTTCGGCCCGGATTCGCTTGCTCGCATCTTCGCTATCACGAGCGGCAAGGGCGGCGTGGGCAAGTCGACCGTGACCGCCAACCTCGCTGTCGCCCTCGCCGCGCGTGGTCTGCGCGTCGGCATTGTGGATGCCGACGTGTTCGGGTTCTCGATTCCGGGCCTGCTCGGGATTCCTGGCGCCCGGCCGACGCAGGTGAATGACATGATCCTTCCGCCTGTCGCATTCGACGTCAAAGTCATCTCGATCGGGATGTTCGTGCCCGCCACCGGAACAGGGCCTGGCGGTGCGCGGGAGAACACGGCCGTCTCCTGGCGCGGACCCATGCTCCACCGCACCATCCAGCAGTTCCTGACCGATGTCTACTTCGGCGACCTCGACATCCTGCTGCTCGACCTTCCGCCCGGGACGGGTGACGTTGCTATCTCGATCGGCCAGCTGCTCCCCCAGGCCGAGGTCATCGTGGTCACGACCCCGCAGGCGGCAGCCGCAGACGTCGCCGAACGCAGTGCGCTCGTCGCCCGCCAGACCGGGCAGAGGGTGATCGGTGTGATCGAGAACATGGCCGGGCTCACCCAGCCCGACGGCACCATTGTCGATGTCTTCGGTTCCGGCGGCGGCGCGGAGACCGCAGCCCGGCTCTCGACACCCGAGCAGCCGGTGCCCGTGCTGGCCTCGATTCCGTTGAGCATCGACCTGCGCGTGGGCGGCGACACCGGCGAGCCGATCGTGCTCTCGCATCCGACCGATCCCGCCGCTGCCGCGCTCCTCGCCGTGGCCGAGCAGCTTGCGACCCGCGGGCGCGGCCTGGCAGGTCGCAAGCTCGGGCTGTCGCCGTCCTGAGCCTCCTCGGTTCGTGCGCGGTAGCGTGAGGGGCATGGCATCGCTCACCGTTGACACCCCGCTCGCCCATGACCTGACCAGCGACCTGTCGTTTTCCGGGAACGCGACGACCCCGGTGATCGCGCCGTTCACGGGCACGAGGCTGTACGACCTCCCAGTGAGCTCCGCCACGGATGTCGTGGAGGCCGCAAACGCCGCGCGCGTCGCCCAGGTCGCCTGGTATGAGGCCGGACCCGCAGAGCGGCGCCGCATCCTTCTTGACGGGCACGACCGGTTCCTGGCCCAGCGCGAGCGCCTGCTCGACCTGCTCCAGACGGAGACCGGTAAATCACGGGGTCCTGCGTTCGAGGAGTTCTTTCAGGCCGCCTCCGCCACGCGTTATGCGGCGCTGGCTGCCGGGTCGGTCATGCGCACGAGGGGCCGGCGAGCCGGTATCCCGTTCGTGATGCGCACGAGGGTGAGCTACCGGCCCAAGGGCCTCGTGGGGGTCATTACTCCGTGGAACTACCCGTTGAGCCTCGCACTCATGGATGTCGTTCCCGCCCTGGCCACCGGTAACGCCGTCGTCGAAAAGGTCGACAACCAGACCGTTCTCACCGTGCTGGCCGCGCGCCGCGCATTCACCGAGGCGGGGGTACCCGCGGCCCTGTGGGCGGTCGTGGCCGGCGACGGCACCGAGATCGGGAACGCGGTCGTGGATACGGCGGACTACGTCTGCTTCACCGGGTCGACAGCGACCGGCATCACAGTGGGACAGCGTGCGCTCGGGCGAGTCGCAGGTTCGTCGCTCGAGCTCGGCGGCAAGAACCCGATGATCGTGCTCGACGACGCGAAGGTCGAGAAGGCGGCGACGAGCTCGGTCTACGGGTGTTTCTCCTCCCTGGGTCAGCTCTGCGTCTCGATGGAACGCATCTACGTGCAGCGCGCCATCGCCGACAAATTCACGGATCGGTTCATCGCGGCGGTCGGCACGCTGGTGCAGGGGCCAGCACTCGACTACTCGACCGACATCGGCTCGCTGACGAGCGCTGCCCAACTCGCACGAGTGCAGGGCCACGTGGATGACGCGGTAGCGAAGGGCGCGAGGGTGCTGGCCGGCGGGCGGGCGCGTCCCGACCTCGGGCCGTACTTCTATGAGCCGACGGTGCTCACCGGTGTGACACGCGACATGCTGTGCTTTTCAGGCGAAACCTTTGGGCCCGTCGTGGAACTGGCTATCGTCGACAGCGAGGAGGATGCGATCGACGCCGCGAACGCCTCCGAGTTCGGCCTCAACGCCTCCGTCTTCAGCGGGTCGATCCGCCGCGCGCGCCGCGTCGCCGACCGCATCAGCGCGGGCAGCGTCAACATCAATGAGGGCTACCGCTCGAGCTTCGGCAGTATCGACGCGCCGATGGGCGGCATGAAGCATTCGGGACTCGGCCGACGCAACGGGCACGAGGGGCTGCTGCGATTCCTCGAGTCCCGCACGGTAGCCGAGGCCACAGGGCTCATCAGCCTGCCCGGCACCGGTGTCGCGGCGGGCAAACTTGCGGGCACAATGGAGTTCGCTCTGCGCGCGCTGAAGGCCCTGCGGCGTCGCTAAGCGGCCAGCAGCGCTAGGTCGACTCGGAGTCGTACGGGGTAGCGAGTCCCTGAACCGCGGCGCGCGTGCGGGCAGCGGACTGCGATGTCGTGACCGGCTTCACTGCGGCGGGCTCGGTGTCGAGGAGCGCCTCGCGGATGATGCGGCGGGGGTCGTACTGGCGGGGATCCAGTTTGCGCCAGTCGAGGTCGTCGTATTCGGGGCCCATCTCTTCGCGCACGCGCTCCTGCGCGGAATCGGCCATCTGCCGCACGCGCCGAACGAGTCGGGCGAGGCTTGCCGCGTACTGGGGCAGCTTCTGGGGTCCGATCACGAAGGAGGCGATGATCGCGATGATCACTACCTTCTCGAACGACAACCCGAGGAACATGACCACAGAATAACCGGTCCCGCTGACTGCTGACCCTAGGCTGGAAGCACGAGGGAGTAACACGTGGCCGAGAAAGACCTGGACTGGAAGTTCGCCGAAGATTTCGTTATCGAACCCGAGCACATCGCCACCGCGAGGGCGCACTCGCTCGAGCATGGGGTCGACCCGGTGTCGCCCGCGCAGGGCGCGCAACTCGCGGTGCTGGCCGCCGCGACAAACGCTTCCTCGATTATCGAGATCGGAACCGGCTTTGGTGTGAGCGGGCTCTGGATGCTCCGTGGCGCGCCGGCGGCCATCCTGACCTCCATCGACATTGAGGTTGAGTTCCAGCAGGCGGCCAAGCGTGCGTTCACCGACCACGGCATCCCCGCCGGGCGCGCGCGCCTGATCGCCGGACGCGCGCTCGAGGTGCTGCCGCGCATGAACGAGTCCAGCTACGACATCGTGCTGGTGGATGCCGACCCGGGCCCCATCATCGAGTACGTCGAGCACGCCCTCCGGCTGGTGCGAATCGGAGGGACCGTGCTGGTGCCGCATGCCCTCTGGCGTGGCAGGGTGGCCGATCCGGCGCAGCGCGACGATACGGTCACGAAGCTGCGCACGCTCCTCGCGGAGACGGCGAAGTCTTCGGCGGTGCGCAGTGCGCTGTCCCTCGCCGGGGACGGTCTCCTGCAGCTCACCAGGGTGGCCAGCTAGCAGCTGACGCTACGTCCGAGCAGTGGCCGGAGCGGTTGCGAGCATCCGTCCCGCCGGGTCGAGTCGGGTGAGCAGTGCCGCCGAGATCGCGGAGAGTTGTGTGACCTGTTCGGCCGAGAGCGCGTCGATCGCCATGGCGCGGACGTTCGCAACATGCCCGGGCGCTGCGGCGACGACTTTGGCCCAGCCGGCTTCGGTGAGTTCGACGTTGGTCGCGCGCTTGTCTTCGGGGCACGGGAATCTCTCCACGAAGCCCTGGGCCGCGAGCCGGCCCAGCACGTTCGACAGCCGGGCGAGGGTGGAATTGGTCCTGGCGGCCAGGGCCGAGGTGCGCAGCACCCTTCCCGGCGCCTCGGAGAGCATCGCCAGCGTGAAGTAGTCGAAGTGCGTCAGGCCCTGGTCGCGAACGAGCTGGGAATCCAGGGCGGCGGGCAGCAGCTCGAGTACTGCGCTGAAGCGCACCCAGGCTTCCAGTTGTGTCGCGGACAGCCACCGTGGTTCACTCATGGAGCCCAGCCTACCAATGGTTGTATCTAAAACTAAATGGGCGTACATTTGTTTTAGATACAACTAATCAGCTCACGGAGGAATTGAACAACATGGCAACAGTCACCATCTTCGGAACCGGCACCATGGGCTCGGCAATTGCCGGCATCCTCGCCGCGGGCGGCGCGTCGATCCAGCACATCGGTTCGGACGGCGGACAGACGATCACCGGTGAGATTGTCGTACTCGCGGTCCCGTACCCGTCACTGGCCGTGATCGCCTCCACCTACGCGAGCCAGCTTGAGGGCAAGATCGTCATCGACATCACCAACCCGGTGAATTTCGAGACCTTCGACTCGCTCGTCGTCCCCGAGGGCAGCTCCGCAGCCGCCCAGCTCGCGGCGCTGCTGCCCGCATCCACTGTGCTGAAAGCGTTCAACACCAACCTCGCGGCCACGCTGTCGACCAGGAAGCTCGGCAACGCCGACACCACCGTGCTGGTCGCCGGCGACGACGACGCTTCCAAGAAAACGGTTGTCGACCTCATCATCGCCGGAGGCGTGAAGGCGATCGATGCCGGCTCGCTGAAGCGCGCCCACGAACTCGAAGCCCTGGGCTTCCTGCAGCTCACGCTGGCCTCAAGCGAGAAGATCACCTGGACCGGCGGATTCGCCGTCATCAACTAACGCCCAAAGGATCAGCATCATGACTGCCCCATCAACCGAGGAGCGAACCCTCGCCCCGGAAACCTCTATGGGCGCCGTGACCCTGCGAGTCGGCGACCTCGAAGGGATGTCCGACTATTACTCGCGGGCCTTTGCCATGGAGCCGCTCGAGGAACGCAGCCGGGACCGCGAAGTGCACCGCGTGCTGGGACGCGGGAGCACTCCCCTGGTCAGGCTCATCGCCACCCCCGACCTGCCCGGCGTCGACCGGCACCAGGCCGGGCTGTTCCACACCGCGTTCCTCTTCGACACCCCGCAAACCATGGCCGCCACGGTGTACCGGGCGGCGCAGGATTCGCGCAGCCGTTTCGCCGGTGGAAGCGACCACCTCGTCAGCGAGGCGTTCTACTTCACCGACCCCGAGGGCAACGGCGTCGAGCTCTACACCGATCGCGACCGGTCCCTCTGGATTCATGACGGGGCCCAAATCCGGATGGCAACAGAGGCACTCGACCCCAACCTGTACCTGCAGCAGAACCTGACCGGGGACGCCCTGGATGCGGGGCCCGCCAGGGCAGGCCGGGTCGGCCACGTGCATCTCCAGGTCGGAGACATTGAAGGCGCGCGAGCGTTCTACGTCGACGCGCTCGGTTTCGAGATCACCCAGGCCGGATATCCGGGCGCGCTCTTTGCCTCCGCCGGCGGGTACCACCACCACATCGCCATGAACACCTGGAACAGCCGTGGTGCAGGTCCCCGTGCCGCCAGCCTCGGCCTCGGAAACGTGGCCGTGACCGTTCCTGGCAGTGATGACCTCGACGCCCTCGCCGCACGGCTGCGAGAGGCAACGGTGCCGTTCCGCAGCGACGCGCGTTCCGTGACCGCATCCGACCCCTGGGGAACCGAGGTCACCGTGGCGCTCCCCGACCTGACGACCGAGGAGCTGCTGGCCAGATGAGCACCATCTCGCACTACGAAGCATCCGCAGGCTGGGGCTCCGCAGGCCGGGGCTCCGAGGCTGGCGGCGCGCGGCCGGTCGCCCTGCTCCTGCACGGCTACGGCTCGAACGAGCACGACCTCACCGGCCTGGTGCCCGAGCTCGGGTTCGCTCTCCCCTGGGCGTCCCTCCGGGCACCGCTCGAGCTGGCGGGAGGCGGCGCAGCCTGGTTCACGGTGGTCACCCCGGGCGACCCCGACGAGCGACCCGTCGTCGACGCGACCAACGCGATCTGGGCCTGGGTCGACGAGCAGGTCGGCCCCACCACTCGAGTCCTGCCGATCGGTTTCTCCCAGGGCGCCCTCATGGCCAGCCAGCTGCTGCGTACCCGGCCAGACCGAGTCGTTGCGCCGGTCATCCTGAGCGGCTTCGTTCTTGGCTCCCCACAACCCGGTGACCCGCAGCTCGCGACCGGCCGACCCGCGGTATTTTGGGGCCGCGGATCACACGACCGGGTGATCACCACCGATGCCATCGAGCGCACCGCAGGCTTCCTGCCCGCGCATGCGACGCTCACCGAACGGGTCTACCAGGGCCTGGCGCACAGCATCTCGGCCGACGAACTCGGCGACGTGCGTCGATTTATCGCAGACAGCCGTGCGGGGGACGCTGACGAATGACCCAGGGCGCTGAGGTTATTCGAGCGCACTGAGGTCGATCCAGGGCACTGAGGTTAATTAAGGGCGCTGAGGTTAATCGAGCGCACTGAGGTCGATCCAGGGCACTGAGGTTAATTTAGGGCGCTGAGGTTAATTCAGGGCACCGAGGTAGCCGGGCCCGCGAAGGACGGTTGGTTCTCAGCCCGCGACAGTTAAGCCCGCGACAACTCAGCCCGCGACAGTTAAGCCCGCGACAACTCAGCCCGCGACGACGCCAGCAAGAGCGTCGTGAAGCTCCTTGGCCTCGGCGTCATTGACACTGACAACGAGGCGTCCTCCACCCTCGAGCGGAACTCGCACGATGATGAGGCGACCCTCTTTGACAGCCTCCATTGGGCCGTCTCCGGTCCGCGGCTTCATGGCTGCCATGAGCAATCCCCTTTCAGATGGATACCCCCCTATTATCCCTTATTTCGTGGACATACAGAAAACGGGCGCGTCTACCGGGGCGGTTTATGGCGGTGTCCAGTCGTATCCGTCCGACCAGAATGCGATGTAAACCCAGCCCACCTGGCCCGCGATGAACAGCAGGATGATGACCGTGCGGTACGCCCGCGACCGCGGCAGTGCCACGGCCCCGAGCACCGGAAAGATGGGCATGAAGAGTCGAAAAACGCTCGACTGGGGGAAGAAGACGGCGAGCAGGTAGATCGTCCAACTGGCAATCCAGATGCGCAGGTCGACCCCGAGCCGCTTGACCGGTCGAGTGAACAGCATCGCCGCGAAAAGCCCGACCGCCACCACCAGGAGCACCGGGCCGATCACCGGATTGGTCACGTTCACCCAGTTCATCCACCAGATCGCCCCCTGGATCCAGGGTTGGAACGGAACGAGCGGCCCCCAGCCGACGTAGGGGGCCCGCCACGAAAGCTCGGTGATCGTGTAGGCGTCCGGAACACCGGTCACGACGCCCGCGATGAACGGCCACGCATAGCCGAGCAACCCACTCGCGACGGTGGCCACGACGGAGGCGACGAATTCGCGCAGCGGGAACGGATCCCTGTGCCGCGCGGCGATCCGATAGACGACGTGCAGGCCCAACGCGAGGGCGAAGGCCAGCCCGGTAGGCCGGGTGAACGACATGAAGGCGACGAACGGGATGACCATCCAATAGTTGCGGCGCAGCAGATACAGCAGCGCGCACGCCAGGAAAAACAGCTGCATCGACTCGGCATAGTCGACCTGCAGGATCGGAGAAAGCGGCGCGACGCAGAACAAGACCACGGAGAAGAGTGCCGTCGACGCGCCAAGCTGCGGCAGTAACAACCGGTAGAACACGAGAGCGGTGCCTGCCGCGAATCCCACCGAGACGAACACCCCGACGACGCTGAACGGCAGTCCCGTGACGGCAGCGATGGCGCCGCAGAGGAACGGGTACGCCGGCAGGAAGGCCCACGCATTCTGCTCGACGTGACCGAGCGAGTCGAAGGTCAGGTGCGAGGGATAGCCGCTGAGGGAGACGATCTGGTACCAGGTGCCGTCCCAAATCTGCGCGAAGGCGAAATAGTCGGGATGCGGGCCCGTCCACGGGTTCGCCTGCTGCAGCCACGCGAACACCAGCAGGATTATCGTCGTGACCACCCGCGACAGGGCAAAGATGACCAGCACCTTCACCCACCACGGGACCTGGGCGAAGCGGTCACGCAAGGCGGGGCGCGACTCGACCTCATCTCGCGCGAGGGTGTCAGCCATCGAGCCAGGCTCGCAGGCCGAGCTCGCAGCCCGTGATCTGAGCAACGGGGACTCGCTCATCGTCGGCGTGTGCGAGCATCGCATCCCCGGGACCGTAATTGACGGCCGGGATGCCGAGGGCCGAGAACCGGGCCACATCCGTCCAGCCGTATTTGGGGAGCGGGGTGCCGCCGACTGCGGCAACGAACTCGCGCGCGAGCGGAGCATCCAGGCCGGGACGCGCACCCTCCGCGAGATCCACCACTGTCAGGTCGAAGCCGCTGAACAGTTCGCGCAGGTGCTCGATCGCCTCGGCTCCGCTTCGACTCGGGGCAAAGCGGTAGTTGATGTGCACCATCGCCTCATCCGGTACAACGTTGCCGGCGACCCCGCCGCTGATGCCGACCGCGTTGATGCCCTCCCGGTACACCAGCCCATCGACCTCGACCTGGCGCGGCGAATACGCGGCGAGAGTGGCAAGGATGGGAGCGAGGTCATGGATGGCGTTGTGCCCGGCCCAGGACCGGGCCGAGTGCGCGCGTTTGCCGAAGGCCCGCACCTCGACGCGCAGGTTTCCGTTGCAGCCCCCCTCGATAATGCCCGCAGTCGGTTCGCCGAGAATTGCGAAATCGCCCTCGAGCAGGTCGGGCCGGATGCGCGCGAGCCGCCCGAGCCCGTTCAGGCTCTCGGAAACCTCTTCGTGGTCGTACCAGATCCAGGTCAGGTCGACCCGGGGATTCGACAACTCGGCGGCCAGTTTCAGTTGCACCGCGACGCCCGCCTTCATGTCGACGGTGCCACGCCCCCACAGCTCGTCCCCGATAATCCGGCTCGGCAGGTTGTCGTTCACGGGCACCGTGTCCAGGTGCCCGGCGATGACCACACGCTGCTTCCGGCCACGGTTGGTGCGCGCGACGATCGCGTCGCCATCCCGGAAGACCTCGAGGTGGGCGGCGCCGGCGAGCGCCCCCTCCACCGCATCGGAGATCGCCCGCTCGTTGCCCGAGACCGATTCGATGTCGCACAGCGCCCGAGTCAGCTCGATCGAGGAGACGCGCAGGTCGAGTTCGGTCGCGTGCGTGTGCGGCATTCGGCAATTGTAGGCGACGGCCCCGGCCACCGGTCGATGCGCCTCTCGCTACGCTGGGGGCATGACTTCTCGTGCAGCATGGGGATACGGGCTGGCGACCATTGCGGGCGACGGCACCGTGCTCGACACCTGGTACCCGAATCCGAAACTCGGGGACCTGCCCCCCGGCACCGACCCGCACATCGCACCGGCCGAGTTCGAACAGTGGATCGGTGCCGACCCCCGACGCAATGTGCGGCTCGACTTCGTGACCGTTCAGATCGACCTGGATGCTGCTCCCGCATCCACCTCGGACGCCTACCTGCGCCTGCACCTGCTCTCGCACCTGCTCGTGCGGCCCAACACGATCAACCTCGACGGTATTTTCGCGCACCTGCCGATCGTCGCGTGGACCAACGCGGGCCCGGTCCATCCGGACGATTACTCCGCGCTGCGGATGTCGCTGCAGCGAGTGGGAATCTCGGCGCACGGTTTCGACCGGTTCCCGCGGCTGATCGACTACTTCGTGCCCCCGCGTGTGAGGATCGCGGATACGGCCCGTGTGCGACTGGGCGCATACCTGTCGCCAGGAACAACGATCATGCATGAGGGCTTCGTCAATTTCAACGCGGGAACGCTCGGCGACTCCATGGTGGAGGGCCGCATCTCGCAGGGTGTTGTGGTGGGTGACGGCTCAGACATCGGCGGGGGCGCATCCATCATGGGCACGCTGTCGGGCGGGGGAACCCAGCGGGTGGAGATCGGCCAGCGCGTGCTGCTCGGCGCCAACTCGGGCGTTGGCATTTCGATCGGCGATGGCAGTGTGGTTGAGGCCGGGCTCTACGTCACGGCGGGCACCAAGGTCACCGTGCTGGGCGGCGAGCCACGCACCGTGAAGGCGGCCGAACTGAGCGGCGTCGCAGGACTGCTCTTCCGTCGAAACTCTCTCACCGGTGCCGTCGAGGTCGTGGCACGCTCGGGCGACGGGATCCAGCTCAACCCGGACCTGCAGCCGTAGGGCATCCGTCCGCCCGGTCACTCCCGTTGTGCAGGGGGACAGCAGGATTAGCGCTGCGGCCAGGCCCGGTGCGGCTCGCCGACATAGACCTGCTGCGGGCGGCCGATCTTGGTGCTGGGATCCGCGTTCATTTCGCGCCAGTGCGCGATCCAGCCTGGCAGCCGTCCAATGGCGAACAGCGGCGTGAACATGCGTGCCGGAAAACCCATCGCCTTGTAGATGACACCGGTATAGAAGTCGACATTCGGGTACAGCTTGCGCTGGATGAAATAGTCATCGGCCAGGGCGACCGCCTCAAGCTGCTTGGCGATGTCGAGCAACTCGTCATGCACACCGAGAGCTTCGAGCACCTCGTCCGCGCTCTCCTTGACGAGCCGGGCACGCGGGTCGAAGTTCTTGTAGACCCGATGGCCGAAGCCCATCAGCTTCACGCCCTCTTCTTTGTTCTTCACGCGCGAAACGAAGGTATCGACTGACTCGCCGGACTCCTTGATCTCACCCAGCATTTTGAGAACAGCCTCGTTGGCGCCACCATGCAGCGGGCCATACAGCGCGTTGATGCCCGCCGAAATGGAGGCGAACAGGTTGGCCTCCGTCGAGCCGACCAGGCGAACGGTCGACGTGGATGCGTTCTGCTCGTGGTCCTCGTGCAGGATCAGCAGCCGCTCGAGTGCCTTCGACAGCACCGGATTGACCTCATACGGTTCCGCCATGGTGCCGAAGTTGAGCTTCAGGAAGTTGTCGACAAAGCTGAGGCTGTTATCGGGGTAGAGAAACGCCTGGCCGAGACTCTTCTTGTGTGCGTAGGCGGCGATGACGGGCAGTTTGGCCAGCAGTCGAATGGTGGAGATCTCGACCTGCTCCGGGTCGTGCACACTCAGTGAGTCCTGGTAGTACGTGGAAAGGGCAGACACCGCGCTCGAGAGAACCGACATCGGATGCGCATTGTGCGGGAGAGCATCGAACAGGTGCCGCATGTCCTCGTGCAGCAGGGTGTGGCGACGCACCTTCTCGGAGAACTCCTCGAGCTCACTCGGTGTGGGCAGTTCGCCGTAGATGAGCAGCCACGCAACCTCGAGGTAGGTCGAATTGGCCGCGACATCTTCGATGGCGTATCCGCGGTAGCGAAGGATGCCCTGGTCGCCGTCGATGTAGGTGATGGCGCTTTTGGTGGCTGCGGTGTTGACGAAACCACCGTCGAGCGTGTTCAGCCCGGTCTGCTTGCTCAGCGTCGAGATGTCGATCGCACTGCGGCCGTCGACCGCCGCCACGATGGGGAATTCGGCCGTACCGCCCGCAAACTGGACAGTGGCCGTTTCAGCGTTCTCGCCAGCAGCGTCACTCACGCATACAGCCTAATTGGCCGCAGGGGAAACCGTTGCATCCGCCAAACCCACAACCATTTGGTTAGAGGAATGACCTAAACGCGGGTGCCCAGCCGCTCGACCGCACGGGCAATATCGGCGTCACTCGCCGTGAGAGCGAGACGCACGTGGGTGGCCGGATTGTCACCGTAGAACGATCCCGGTGCGACGAGGATGCCCCGGTCGGCGAGCCATGAAACGGTTGCGAACGAATCTTCGCCCCGCGTCGCCCACAGGTACAGGCCCGCATCGCTTCCGTCGATGACGAAGCCGGCAGCCTCGAGGGCCCGCAGCAGTTGCTGGCGACGGGCCCGATAGACCGCGCGCTGGGCGACGACGTGTTCATCATTGCCGAGGGCGGCCACCATTGCCGCCTGAACCGGCGCCGGAGGCATGAGTCCGATGTGTTTGCGAACGGCGAGGATCTCGGAGATAAGGTCGCTGCATCCCGCCACGAACCCGGCCCGGTAGCCCGCAAGGTTGGACTGCTTGCTCAGCGAGTACACCGACAGCACATGGTCACGCGAGCCCTGCAGCACCGCGGGATCGAGGATGGACGGCGCGGGCGTGTGCGCCGCCTCCGGCCCGCTCACCCAGTTGAGTTCCGCGTAGCATTCGTCGTTGACGATCACAGCGCCCAGTTCGCGCGCACGAACGACCGCTGCCCGCAACGACTCGATACTGCGCACGCGTCCGTCGGGGTTGCTCGGCGAGTTCAGCCAAATGAGTCGGGTATTTTCGGGCCACTCGGCGGGGTCATCTGAGGTGTACACCTGGGCCCCGACCAGGGCCGCGCCGATCGCGTAGGTGGGGTACGCGAGACGCGGCTGAACGACGACATCCTGCGGACCAAGGCCAAGAAGGAGAGGCAGCAGGGCGACAAGCTCCTTGGAGCCGATCGACGGAAGCACGTTCGCCACGGTCAGGTCGACACCGCGACGGCGCGCGTACCAGTCGACGATCGCCTCCCGCAGGGGCACACTTCCTGCGGTCTGGGGATACGAGTGCGCATCGGTCGCGGCAGCGAGCGCGTCGCGGATGAACGGCGGTGTCGGGTCGACGGGCGACCCCACAGACAGGTCAACCAGCCCACCGGAATGGGCGCGAGCACGATCCGCAAAGGGGATGAGCGCATCCCACGGAAAGTCTGGAAGGTTCTGCGGTGTCCGCTCCACTGCGAGCGCCACGACTATGCGGCGGGCTGCGGCGGCAGCGCAGCGACGATGGCGTGGTCTTTGTGGATGACGCCGACTTTCGCCGCGCCACCCGGGGAACCGAGGTCGTCGAAGAATTCGACGTTGACCTTGTAGTAGTCCGCGAACTGCTCCGGCACGTCGTCTTCGTAGTAAATGGCTTCCACAGGGCACACCGGTTCGCACGCACCGCAGTCGACGCACTCATCCGGGTGAATGTAGAGCATGCGGTCGCCCTCGTAGATGCAGTCCACCGGACACTCGTCGATGCACGCACGGTCTTTGATGTCGACGCACGGAAGGGCGATGACGTACGTCACGAGCGCTGTGGACCTTTCATTGGGGCGAAGAAACTACTTCTTAACCTTACCCGGCCCGCGACGCGGGAACTGTGGCCACACCAGCACGAGGAACGCGATCACGGGCGGCGCGATTTCCCACAGCAGGCCGGGACCGCTCTGTGTCACCAGGACTGACCCGGCCGTGCTCGGCAGGGAAAGGATGCCGATAATCACTACTGCACCGACAGCCGCGAAACCTGGAACGATTCGAGTGCCGAAGGCGAGGCGGAACCCCGTGAACAGCGCAGCGAGAACGATGGATCCAAGAATGACGCCCAACCAGACCGGTTGTCCGCCGATGGTGGCCGTGTAGCCGTTGTAGACGGTGAGGAGCGCACCGAGCACGACACCGATAACGCCGCCCAGTATTGCGGCGAAGAACCGGGCCGCCGGATGCTGCTCGGAGAACGGTACGGGTTCGTCGTCGGCCGACCGCTCGAGAACATACCGCTCGACGGTATCGACCGGCCTTCGCTGGCCTCCGGGGAATTCGATCTCATCGCCGTCGAGCGTGAGCTGGCTGCGGTATGCCGCGAGGGCCGCCCGCTTGCGGTCGAGCACGGCCGTGATGTCGAGCTCGATGTCGGCCGCGGCATGTGACGCCGCGGCATGTGACGCCGCGTCGTGATCGTGGTCGATGATGGCGTAGTAGGGGATGCCATACACCTCGGCTGCTCGACGGGCTGCATCGTGCGCCCTGATGTGGTCGGGATGCCCGTAGCCTCCGCGCGGACCATAGCTCACGATTGCCGTCGCCCGGGTTTCGACCAGAACGGCGGCGACGTCTGCCGCAACATCCCCGAGGGGGGCCGAATCGAGCGAGGTCGGGTCGTATTCACCGGTTGGCTCGGCACCCTCGGCACCCCACGCCATTCCGGAATCAGTGTAGTGACGGTGATCACGGCCGGACCAGCGCGCGTTGGCGTCCCCGAGGTAGCGATGGTCGGTCACTCCGAGGATGCTCATCGCCGTAGCGAGTTCGCTCGTGCGGAGCGCCGCGAGAGTGGCCTGCGATTCGAGCGCAGGCTTCAGGTCATCGGGGATGACCTCGCCGCGCTCGCCCCTCGTGCAGGTCAGCACGGTGACCGCGGCACCCTGGGCGAGAAGGGTCGCGATCGTTCCCCCCGTTTCGATGGTCTCGTCGTCGGGGTGGGCGTGAACAAACAGCACGCGTTCCGTTTCGGGCATGGTGCCTCGTCTTTCCGAACTGCTTCAGTGTCTCATCACACTTCAGTGCCTGATCACGCTTCAGTGTCTGATCACGCTTCAGTGTCTGATCACACTTCAGTGTCTGAACACACTATTGGACAGAACTTGTGAGCCAGGTTAGGGTGTGCTTAGTTAGGTTAGCCTTACCAACCTTTACGATCCGGCCTGTCGGCTGCGCCCAGCTCCGCACGAAGAGAAGACTATGCTCGCAACCCTTGTGATCGGCCTCCGCGAGGGCCTTGAGGCATCGCTGATCATCGGCATCATTGCCGCGTTCCTGAAGCGCACCGGTAAATCCTTGCGGCCGATGTGGATCGGCGTATCAGTGGCGATCGTTCTCAGTATCGCTGTTGGGGGTGTGCTGCAGCTGGTCTCGGCCAGCCTTCCCCAGGTGCAGCAGGAGGGCATGGAGTCGATCATCGGTGTGATCGCGGTCGCTGCGGTGACCGGGATGATCGGCTGGATGAACACGCACGCACGCGACCTGCGCACAGAGCTCGAGAGCAGCGCCGCCAGAGCGCTGGGTGACGGAACGGCGTGGGCGCTGGCGGGGATGGCATTCCTGGCGGTGCTCAAGGAGGGCTTCGAGACGTCGGTCTTTCTTCTCGCCGCATTCGAGTCCTCGACGAGCATCCTGGGGTCCGCCAGCGGTGCCCTCATCGGACTCGCGCTCGCCGTAGCCATCGGCGTCGGTATCTTCCGCGGCGGCGTGCGCCTGAACCTCGCGCGGTTCTTCCGCATCACCGGCATCTTTCTGGTGCTCGTGGCCGCGGGACTCGTGCTGAGTGCCCTGCGCACCGCGCACGAGGCGGGCTGGATCCAGATCGGGCAACAGGCGACCATCACCCTTTCGTGGCTCGCACCGGCCGGTTCAGTGCAGGCCGCCCTGCTCACGGGCGTGCTCGGGATTCCCGCAGACCCTCGCCTGATCGAGCTGGTGGGCTGGGTCGCCTACCTGGTTCCGACCATGCTGTTCCTGCTCTGGCCTGTCACGCGTCGTCCACAAGGTCGCGCACTCGCAACGATGCGGCTGGTGATCGCTGGTTCGCTCGTCGTGGTCGCCTCAGTTCTCGCCCTGGTGGTCACCCTGCCCACCTACACGCCAGCAGTTGCCGTGTCGATCGCCGGCTCCGACGGGTCGAGCGGCACGCTGGCACTGCATCCGGCGACCTCCGAATACACGGTTTCGACGAGCGGCGGCACCGGCTGGTCCGTCGGGGCCGCGAGCACGAAGCCCGCACGACCGACAACCCACGAGGGCATTGGTTCAACAGTGGTCACCTCGAAGCTGACCCAACCGACGGTGGGGCTCCCCACCTCGCTCACGATCGACCAGCTGGCAGCGCTCGGTGGCGGGCGCGTCCCGATCGGGGTCAGCGCCTCGCAGGATCCCGGCCCGTTCACCGCGAAATGGATGACGACCTCCGTCACGTCCGTATGGATGTACCGCGGAGGCATCCTCGACGCGAATCGCACGACCGTCACGACCGCGACACTCACGGGCGGTGGTCTTGCCTCATCGATTACTCTCTCTCCCGCTTCTGCCCAGGCCGGGGCCTGGCGGGTACCCGCAGACGACCGCGCGGCCATCGCGGCGGGCATCAGTCGTGCCGTCGCCTCGAGCACCGAACTGTTGCTCTGGAAGCTGTGGATTCCCCTCGCGTTCACCCTTGCGGCCCTCGTTCTGGTCGCCGTCGTGCTCTGTTCGCGCATTCCACAAACGCCCGCCGCCAATCCCCGCCCCACCAATGAGAAAGCCACGGAAACGTACGCATGACCCGCGTGAATCTATTTCGAACGATCACTGCCCGCGCTGCAACCGCCATCGCCGCCGCGTTAGCCCTATCGGTGATCGCCAGCTCGTGCTCCACGGTCCCGTCATCCCAGCACGGCATCGACGCGTCCATAGTGCATGGCGCATCGCAGGTCACGGTCACCCTGGAGGAAAAGAACGGCACGGATTATTGCGCCCTGAGCAACACAACGGCGAAGGCAGGACCGATCACCTTCACGGTGAGAAATGTTAGCTCGACGGCGATCTCCGAGGTCGAACTGCAGAGCGACGGCAGGATCCTGGGCGAGAAGGAGAATCTGGCGCCAGGTCTCCCCGCGGTGTCGTTCACGGTGACACTGACCGGCGGGAAATACGAGATCTACTGCCCCGGGGCCTCGAAACCGCTGGTCGGTTTCGCCGTCACCGGCAGGGCCGCCACCGCAGCCAGCAGCGTATCGGCCGCACTGAAATCAGGCGTCGCAGGCTACGCGGCCTGGGTCACCGGGCAAGTTACCGGCATGATCACTGCGACCAACCAACTGGATGCGGCGGTGCAGAGCGGAAATCTCACCGCGGCACAGCACGCGTATGCTGCTGCGCGCCCGTTCTACGAACGAATCGAGTCGGACGTCGAGGGGTTTGTGCTCCCCGGTTACGGTGCGACCGACAATGCGGGAAACCTCGACTACCTGATCGACATGCGCGAATCCAACCTTGATCCTGCGGTCGGGTGGCACGGCTTCCACGCCGTGGAACGCGACCTGTTTGGCAACCGCTCGATTACCGCGAGCACCCGGTCACTCGCCGCAGAGCTCGCCGCCAATGTGCAGAAACTGGATGCCCTCACCACGTCGCTCACCTACAAGCCGGAAGACCTGGCCAACGGCGCCTCCGACCTGCTCGAAGAGGTGGAGTCGTCCAAAATCACCGGTGAGGAAGAGGCATACAGCCACATCGACCTGGTCGACTTCGCCGCCAACATTGAGGGCGCCCAGCAGGCCTTCGCCTACCTGCAGCCCGGTCTCACCATGATCGACCCGACCCTCACGAAGACAATTGTGAGCCAGTTCGACGCCGTCCTTGCGCTGCTCGCCGCTGACAAAGACCCAGCGGCACTGGGCGGGTATGTGAGCTATGCGGCGGCAGTCCGTGCGGCCGACGGCCCGGCACTGTCTGCAGCGGTCCAGGCGCTGCACGAGAACCTGGCGACACTCGCGGCAAAGGTCGCGACAGCGTAATGGCCGGGAACACCGAAGAGACACCCGAGGAGGGCGCGCACAGGCTCTCACGGCGCGGCTTCGTCCTCGGAGCGGGCGGACTTGCGGCGGGCGGACTCGCGGCCAGCGGACTTGTCGTCGGCGCGGCAGCCGGAGGCGCCGGAGGCTTTGCACTCGCTCGCGCGACAGGGTCGCAGTCCGCCGAGACCAGCGGCGTCGTGCATCCGTATTACGACCAGCCGCACCAGGCGGGCATCCAGACCCCACCGCAGAAATATTCCGTCTTCATGACCTACGACCTGGCCACCTCGAGCCGGGCCGACCTGCAGGTGCTGCTTGCGCGCTGGACGGGAGCGATCGCGCAGCTCGTGAAAGGGCAACCGATCGCCGATCCCGACCCCACCAATCCCGGGGCCGTGGCTGCAGACTCCGGTGAAGCCCTCGATCTTGGCGCGGAGGGACTCAGCGTCACCGTGGGGCTCGGCCCGGGATTGTTCGATTCGCGGTTTGGTCTCGAGGCCCACCGTCCACCGCTCCTCAGCCCGCTCCCCCCTCTGCCGAGCGACCAGCTGCAGGAAGAGTTCACGGGCGGTGACCTGTGCCTGTCCGCCTGCGCGAACGATCCCCAGGTTGCCTACCACGCCATCCGCAACCTGAGCAGGATGGCCCGCGGCACCGCGACGACACGCTGGACCGTTACCGGCTTCGGCCGGGCCTCTGCTGGCCCCGACCAGCAGACGCCGCGCAACCTGCTGGGGTTCAAGGATGGAACGCGCAACATCGTGTCAGCGGCCGATCTCGACCACTGGGTGTGGCTGCGAGACCAGACAGAGTCCTGGATGAATGGGGGCACTTTCATGGTGGTCCGCAAGATCCACCAGAACATCGAGACCTGGGACACCGACCGCACCAGCGACCAGGAATCCGTCATCGGACGCACCAAACGCGAGGGAGCCCCTCTCACCGGCCACAACGAGTTCGATACTCCCGATTTCACGAAGAAGGATGCCGCCGGGCAGCCCATGATCGCGCCGACGGCACACATCGCGCTCGCGGCCCACGAGAACAACGGCGGCATCAGGATCCTCCGGCGCTCATACAACTACACCGAGGGTATCGACGACGTCGGCCAGATCGACGCGGGCCTGCTCTTCGTGGCATTCATGAACAACCCGCAGAACTTCATCCGCCTGCAGACGAAGCTCGGTTCCGTGGATGCGTTGAACGAATACATCACGCACATCGGCTCAGCACTGTTCGCTGTGCCTGCCGGCCCGCGCTCCGGCAGCTACATCGGCGCGGAACTGTTCACGTGATGCGGGTGCCGTGACGCCGGTGCGGTGATACGGGTGCGGTGACGCGGGTGCGGTGACGCCGGTGCGGTGACGCCGGTGCGGTGATACGGGTGCCGTGATGCCGGCGCGAGGTGGGGTCGCCAGCCGAGTTCAGCCCAGTTGCTGGACAGGTGTCAGTTGTTCGACGTGTCGTTGGTCACCGTGTAGTTGGCGATCCAGCCCTTCGTCGCATCCTTGGTGGTGACGACCAGCACGCCATAGGTCTTGTTGTCGGCAACAATGCTTCCCCCATCGCTTCCCGTGGTGCCCGACTCGTCGACCTTGAATCCGGCACCCGTCAGTTCACTCTTGATGGTCGAAGTCGCATCGGAGCTTCCCACCTCGACGGTGACGTTCCAGATCTCCTTCTTACCGGTACCGAGACCGACGGCCGAGTCGATCTTGCCCTTGTAGACCGGAACAGCAGACGGGAAGTCCTGGGGCAGTGATCCCCCACCGATGTTCACCTTGCCGCCGGTTGCGGCCTTGATGACACCCTGGATCGGGTTGCCGAAGCAGCCCGTGAGCATCGGAACAGCGGAAACCGCCACGACCAGGGCAAGCGGAACAGCAATTTTTCGGGAAAGAGTGCTCATTGGGGTTCTCCGTGACTGTGAGGATGCGGGGCCTTCGCGCCACAGCCTATTGGCACGCCCAAACAGCCCACAATGAGCAAATTGTGCTCAGATCTGGAGAACCAGCGCCGAACCCCAGCGCCGAATTCCGAACGCTCTACGCGTTCTGCTTCTTCAGCCGCGACGTCGCTCTTGCGCGCGCATTCGAGTCGAGCTCGACCTTACGGATCCGCACGAACTCGGGAGTCACCTCGACACACTCGTCTTCGCGAGCAAATTCGAGGCACTCCTCGAGTGTGAGCTTGCGCGACGGCGTCATCCGCTCAAAGACATCCGAGGTCGACTGCCGCATGTTCGTCAGCTGCTTCTCCTTCGTGATGTTGACATCCATGTCGTCCGCCCGCGAGTTCTCGCCGACGACCATCCCTTCGTAGACCTCCTGGGTGGGCTCGACGAAGAACGACATGCGCTCCTGCAGGGCGGTCATGGCAAACGGGGTAGCAACACCGGCGCGGTCGGCGACGATCGAACCGTTGGTGCGGGTGACGATCTCGCCCGCCCACGCCTCATATCCGTGCGATACGGCGTTGGCGATGCCAGAGCCGCGCGTAATGGTGAGGAACTCGGTGCGGAAGCCGATCAAGCCGCGCGACGGCACAATGAACTCCATACGAACCCAGCCGGTGCCGTGATTGCTCATCGACTCCATGCGCCCCTTGCGAGCCGCGAGAAGCTGCGTGATTGCCCCGAGGTACTCCTCCGGAGCGTCGATGGTCAGATGTTCGTAGGGCTCGTGCACCTTTCCGCCGACGTGCTTGGTGACAACCTGCGGCTTTCCGACCGTGAGCTCGAAGCCCTCGCGGCGCATCTGCTCGACCAGGATGGCGAGGGCAAGCTCACCACGGCCCTGCACCTCCCACGCGTCGGGGCGACCGATGTCGACGAGACGAATCGACACGTTACCGACGAGCTCGCGATCGAGGCGATCCTTGACCATCCGCGCGGTCAGCTTGTGGCCTTTGATCTTGCCGATGATCGGGCTGGTGTTCGTGCCGATGGTCATCGAGATGGCCGGGTCATCCACCGTGATGGTCGGAAGCGGACGCACGTCGTTCGGGTCGGCAAGCGTCTCACCGATCGTGATGTCTTCGAAGCCGGCGACGGCGACGATGTCACCCGGGCCGGCAGAATCGGTCGGGAAGCGGTCCAGTGCGCGCGTGATCAGCAATTCCGTGACCCGCACGTTGCTCACGCTTCCGTCGTGCTTGACCCAGGCGACCGTCTGGCCCTTCTTGATTGTTCCGTTGAACACGCGCAGCAGGGCCAGCCGACCGAGGAACGGTGACGCGTCGAGGTTGGTCACGTGGGCCTGAAGCGGGTGCTCGGGGTCGTACGTGGGGGCCGGGATGTGCTTGAGGATCGCCTCGAACAAGGGCTCGAGGTCAGCATTGTCTGGCAGCGAGCCATTCTCCGGTTTGTTCCAGCTCGCGGCGCCGTTACGCCCCGAGGCGTACACGACCGGCACATCGAGGATCTGGTCGATGTCGAGGTCGGGAACATCGTCGGCCAGGTCGGAGGCGAGGCCCAGGAGCAGGTCCTGCGACTCGCTCACGACCTCGTCGATACGGGCATCCGGTCGGTCCGTCTTGTTGACGAGCAGGATGACCGGAAGCTTCGCCTCGAGGGCCTTGCGCAAAACGAAGCGGGTCTGGGGCAGCGGGCCCTCGCTCGCATCGACCAGCAGCACCACACCATCCACCATGGACAGTCCGCGCTCGACCTCGCCACCGAAATCGGCGTGGCCCGGAGTGTCGATGACGTTGATGGTCACGGGACCATCCGTCGCATGAATGCCCTCGTACGACACCGCCGTGTTCTTGGCGAGAATCGTGATGCCCTTCTCACGCTCCAGGTCGTTGGAATCCATGGCCCGCTCTTCGAGGTGAGCGTGGGCGGCGAAAGAATTGGTCTGGCGCAGCATGGCGTCGACGAGCGTGGTCTTGCCGTGGTCGACGTGCGCGACAATGGCGACGTTCCGCAGGTCGTTTCGAGTGGCGATAGCCATCAGTGTTTTCCTTGGTTTGTGGTTCGGTACTGGCCTCACCCCGTGAAAATCTCACCCGTGAAAATACAGCCCGCTCGTGGACGGTCGCATCGGCGAGGTGGCCGGGGAGAAGCCCTGCCTGGGTGTGGGCGCAGGAGGTCTGGGCGCGCAAAGTATCCACCAGTGGATCCCTGCAGTACCAGTCTAACGGATTCGGCCAAAAAGGCCGCCCGCACGCCCTAGGAGGCGGTGCGGCTCGACGCCCGGCTTTCCCGCCGCTCCCGCTGAGCCACAGGATCGGGAAGCGGAACCGCGGCGATCAGGCTGCGGGTGTACGGGTCTTTCGGACTGCGCAGAATCTCATCGCGCGTTCCGACCTCGACCAGCTTTCCCTTGTACATGACCGCGATTCGGTGGACCAGCACATCGACCACGGCGAGGTCATGGCTGACGAAAAGGCAGGCGAACTGCAGTTTCTGTTGCAGGTCCTGGAGCAGGTCGAGGAATCGCGCCTGCACCGAGACATCCAGTGCGCTCGTTGGTTCATCCGCGACGAACAGCGACGGGCTCAGCGCGAGCGCGCGAGCGATGCCGACCCGCTGCCGCTGCCCGCCCGAAAGTTCGTGCGGGTAGCGGTTGCGGAAGGCACGCGGCAGCTCGACCTGGTCGAGAAGCTTCTCGACCCGGCGATCGAGCTCCGGGCCCTTCGCGAGCTTCGCCAGCATGAGCGGCTCGCCGATGCACTGCCCGATCGGGAACCGCGGGTTGAGCGAGGAGCCCGGATCCTGGAAGACGATGCCGATCTGCCTGCGAATCTCTCGCAGCTCCTTCGGGGTCGCCTCAGACAGGTCATGACCGTTGACAGTCAGCGAGCCCTCGACGACCGGAAGCAGCCCCACAGCTGCGCGACCGACCGTCGTCTTGCCGGAGCCCGACTCCCCCACAAGACCAACCACTTCGCCGGGGAAGATGTCGAGCGAGACATCCGTCACCGCACGAAACGCCGGGATTCGACCCATCTTGGGGTATTCGATCGACACGTTCTTCAGGGACAGCACCGGCTCCGCATGCGTCTTCTCCGCCTTGGCCTGGACCTCCGTGACCTCCGCATTGCCGACGCCGAGGCGCGGCACGGCGGCGAGCAACTCCCTGGTGTACGGATGCTGCGGACTGTCAAAGAGCTGCTGGATGGGCGCAGCCTCGACGATCTCACCGTCTTTCATCACAATGATCTTGTCCGCGAGGTCGGCCACCACGCCCATGTCGTGCGTGATGAGCACGATCGCGCTGTTAAGGCGCTTGCGCAGGTTTCGCATCAGGTCGAGGATCTCGGCCTGCACCGTAACGTCGAGGGCCGTCGTCGGTTCGTCCGCAATCAGGAGAACGGGGTCACAGGAGATCGCCATGGCGATCATCGCGCGCTGCCGCTGGCCACCCGAGAACTGGTGCGGATACTTGTTGAACGAGACCTCGGGCTGTGGCATCTCCACCATTTCGAGCAGCTCGATCGCCCTGGCCCTGGCCTCCTCCGGCCCCATATTCATGTGCAGCCGCAGCACCTCGACGATCTGGAATCCGACCGTATAGACCGGGTTCAGTGCTGTCATCGGCTCCTGGAAGATGACGGCGACACTGCGGCCGCGAATCATCCGCAACTGCCGGTCGCTGAGGGTCGTGATCTCGCGCCCGCGCAGCTTGATACTTCCGGTGACTCGCGCGTTCGATGGCAGCAGGCCAAGAAGCGCCATCGAGCTCGAGCTCTTCCCCGACCCGGACTCACCGACAATCGCGAGAACCTCGCCGGGCTGCACGTTGTAGTTCATGTTGATGGCGGCGGGGTACCACGTGCCGTCAACCCAGAAGTCGACACCGAGATCGGTCACCTCGAGGATGGGGGTGGCAGCGGAATTCCTGGCCGGCGCGCTCGCGGCAGGCGTCGGCGGTGTGGTTGCCGGGGTCATAGTGTCGGTTCCTTCGTGGTGCCCGTTGTGACAGGCAGTTTTCCGGGCTGGGCAATCCCCCGGCGAATGTCTGCAAGCATTGGGAGGTGACCGGAGCCCAGGACCAGCCAGTTCGCGCGACCACCGATTCTACGACCCTGCGGTCCCGATTCGGGCGCGTTCTCACGGTAATCGTGTGGGCGGTGCTCGCGGTGTTCATCGCTGGTTTCGTCGTGCAGCTCGAGGGGCTCCAGCTGCTGCGCTACACCCCGGTCATCCTGCTGATGGGCTACATCGTGTGGTTGTTGCTCTGGTCGCCGAGCGTCACCATTGCGCCATCCGGAGTAACCGTGCGCAACCTCGTTCGCAACAACGTGATCAGCTGGCCCGCCATCGAACGCATCGATACCCGCTTCGCGCTGACCCTCTTCACGAAAGCGGGTCGCGTGACGGCGTGGTCCGCTCCCGCCCCGAGCCGCTTCGCCACCTACAGTGCGACGCGCGCGGACCTCACCAGGCTGCCCGAATCGACCTACGCGGCGGGAGCCATCCGACCGAGCGATATCCCCAACTCCGACTCCGGACTGGCTGCGCTCTACGTTCGCCGCTACTGGGAACAACTGCGCGACGCGGGCTTTCTGGCGAGCGGCGTCATCGAGGGCACCGGCGTCGTGACGACGGTGCTTCGGCGCGAGACCATCCTGTTGGTGGTGCTGGCCGTGCTTGCTGTCGCGGCAATCCTGCTCGTTCCGAACCGCTGAGCGCCCTTCGGCGATCGCGATCATTGTCCCGCCACTTTCTGGCGTGCCGCAGCTGCCGACTTGCGGGCTGCCTTGTTCAGCGCACGCTTCTGCCGGGGGTCGAACGCGTCACGCAGACCGTCACCGATGAAGTTCACGGTGAGGGCGACGATGACGACGCAGATCGCCGGGGCGAAGAACAACCAGGGACGGGTGTTGAACGCGTTCTCGTATTCGTAGATGATCGAGCCGAGCGAGACATCCGGGGGCTGCACGCCGAAGCCGAGGAAGCCGAGGGCTGCCTCGGTGAGGATGGTCGCCGCCATGAGCAGTGTCGTATTGACGAGGATCACGCCGATGGCGTTCGGAAGGATGTGCACAAACATGATCCGCGCGCTGGATGCGCCAGCGACTCGCGCCGCATCGACGAACTCGCGCTCACGGAGCCCGAGCACATCAGCGCGCACGAGGCGGGCCAGCTGCGGCCATGACGCGAGAGCCAGTACTAGCGCGACCACGATCGACCCGGAAGCGCCGTACGTGTGCGCCAGCGTGGCTGTCAGCACGATGAGCGGAATGATAATGACCACGTCGGTGATTCTCATGAGCACCGAGTCGATGCGACCACGGAAGTAGCCGGCCACCGCGCCCACGACGACGCCGATGATGGTCGACAGGATCCCGACCACGAAAACGATCATCAGGGACTGCTGGGTTCCGCGCATGATGATCGCAAAAACGTCGCGTCCGAGCGAGTCCTGGCCGAGCGGGTGTGCCCCGATGTTGAACGGCACCAGGCTGAAGGTGGGGCGCCCCCCGTTCTCGATGTTGGCAAGCTGGGTCCAGGTCCACATCCACCATCCGTGAACGTGAATGCCCAGCAGGTCCAGTCCCTCGGATGACAGCGAGAGCAGGATCATGAAGACCAGCACCGCAAGCGAGACCATGGCCCCGCGGTGCCGGAAGAACCGGCGAAGCACGATCGAGCCCTGGCTGCGCCCCTCGACCTCTTTCAGTTCGATCGCGTTCGCGGCGTGCTCGGATCGACGGGCTTCCTCAGGCCCATCGAGGGGCAGCGTTACCTCGGGATCGCCGATCGGCGGCTCTGAGTCACCCGGTGTGTCGTCGATTGAGGAACCACCGCGGCCGGGTGGCGGTATTAGAGAACTCATACGGTCACCCGAATTCGTGGATCAAGCACCGAATAGAGAATGTCGGCGACGATGTTGAACGCGACAATCACGACTCCGGTGACAATGAAATAGCCCATCAACGCATTCACATCTGTGAGTTGGAGTGCCTGGTCGAAGAGCACACCCATCCCGGACCAGGCGAACACGGACTCCGTCACGATCGCGCCACCGATCAGGCCACCGATGTCGAACGCGATGACGGTGGTCAGCGGGATCAACGCGTTACGAAAAGCGTGGCGCATGATCACGGTGCGCTCATTGAGTCCCTTCGCCCGAGCGGTGCGAATGTAATCCTGGTTGAGCACGTCGAGCAGGTTTGCGCGCGAGTACCTGCTGTAACCCGCAAGCGAAATGAGCATGAGCGAGATCGTCGGTAGCAGCAGGTGGGTGAAGCTGTCGAGTCCCTGGATCCAGAAGCTCGAGGAGTAGTCCGAAAGGTTCGGCGTGCTCGCCCCCACCGTGGCGATGGGTCGACCGTTGACGATGTTCTGCGAGTACAGCTGGAAGTCCTGCATGAAACGGTCGATCACGATCAAGCCGCCCACGAGAAAAGCGGTGATGCCACCGGTCCGTGCGGAGAGCTGCCGGTCCACACCGCCGAACAGGAAACCGATCAGCACGCCGACTCCGACAGCGACGACGGCGAACCCAAGCAACAGCCAGATGTTCATGTTCAGGCTGTGGAAAAGGCCTCCTGGCCCACCGACCACGAAGTAGAACCCGAATCCGACCACGACGGTAACGACCGCCGTGTACAGCGACTTGCGATTCTCGAGTCCGGTGGTCAAGACGACCACCAAGAGCCCGAGGCCCATCCCCAGCACCAGAATCACGACCGGCCCGAGGCTCGGGTTGTCGAGCCAGTGCGTGGCCGAAATGTAGACCAACACCCCGGCGGTGGCCACTGTCGCAATGCCGAAGATCATCCAGCGTCGACGAGCGGACCCGCCGAGGATGCCCATCCAGATCAGTCCGGACAGCAGTGGCAGGGCGATGAGCAACCACGGCGCGATAGTCGGGTCTTGTAAGAAGTTATTGAAGGCGATTCCGACGTAGGCCTTCAGCACGACCGCGACAAAGAACGACGGCAGCGAGAAGAACAGGAACGCCAGGAACGTCACCGTGTAGTCGTAGCCGCTGTACTGCCGAAGCGCCGAAGTGATCCCGATCAGGATCCCGAAAACGATGGCGAGGACAAAGCTGGCGATGAGCAGTTGCACCGTGACTCCGACAGCGGAGGCCAGCATCGACGTGACCGGCTGGCCGGTCAGCGACGTTCCGAGGTCGAGGTGCCCCCAGAGGCCCTGGATGAGCCCCCACAACCAGTAGAAGAAGCGAATGGGCGCAACCACGTTGAGGTGAAGCTGGAGCTCGCGCTCGTGGAGCTCGGCGGCGGCGTTCTTGTTGGTGCTCGTGCGCAGGGACTGAAGGGGGTCACCCGAGTTCGCGGCGAGCAGATAAACAAGAAACGATGCCGCGAGGAGTACGAGGATCGAGATGACGATCCGTCGGGTAAGAAATGTCAGCATGCGGCGAACTCCATCGTTCGCGGGATGCCGAAGGTCTGTGGGTGGTTCATGGGGGGCTTTCTTCGGTGAACGGTCAGGAAGCGCTAAGTCGAATCAGCCCATCGGCCGACCCATGCAGGGTGCTGGCAGCGATTTCTCGCTACCAGCACCCCACACGAATGTTAGCTACTAGGTATCGGCGATTGCCTGTTACTTAGTCTTCTTGAGGGTCCAGTCGAAGAAGTTCCAGAAGATAGCCGGCGACAGCGGGTTATCGCTGACGTTCTCGACATTGCTGGACCAACCGTTGACATCCGGGAACTGGAAGATCGTCGCTCCCGCAGCGTCGCTCCAGATGTGCTTGTCCACGTCAGCGAGCAGCTTGAGCTGCGACGCCTGGTTGAAGTCACCGGCGAGCTTCGTGAAGTCGGCGTCAACCGCCTTGTCGCTGTAACCCTGGTAGTTGCTACCACCACCGGTTCCGAAGATCGGCTGACCCTGCGACACCGCGAGCGAGGTGTAGTCCCACGCGAACAGCACTGCGTCGTAGCTCTTGTTGCCGAGCAGGTCGGGCCAGTCGTCGTTGCCATCGTCCACAACCGTGATCCCGGCCTGGGCTTCCGACGCCTGGATGAGCGCGAACTCCTGGGCACGACGCGTGTTGCTCTTGCCGTAGAGGAACCGCACGCTGACCGTCGGGTTACCCGCCTTGGCGAGCAGCGCCTTCGCGGCGGCGATGTCGACCGTCGAGTAGTCGGAGGACGTGTTGCCGGCGACCGATGCCGCGTATCCGGCAGCTCCCGGGAGAAGGACCTGAGAGTTATCGAGCGTCTCGTTGGGAGCGATCGGGTGGATCAGCTTGTCGAGGATCTCCTGGCGCGGCAGGGCCTTCAGGAACGCCTGGCGTACCTCGAGAGCCTTGGTCGCGTCTCCGCCGTAGGTCGCCGGGTCGAACGGTCCGCCGTTGTTGAACGTCAGGTCGACGTGCTCGTAGGTGGCGGAAGGTGTCGTTGACGACGAAACTCCCGAGCTCGACTTGAGCGCCGCTGCGGTGTCTGCGTCAGCCTGGCCGTAGATAACGCTGACCTCACCGTTCTGCAGGGCCTGCACCTGGGCCGTCGGGTCCTGGATCACGCGGAACGTGAACTTGGAGATCTTCGGCTTCGGGCCCCAGTTGTACAGGGTGTTCGGCACGAGGCTGATCGAGGCGTTCTTTGCGATCGCCGAGATCTTGTACGGGCCGTCGGAGAGGATCAGGTTCTTGTTCGACGGCGTGCTCGTGAAGTTGAACGCCGTCGCCCAGGTGTTGGCGATCTTCTTGATCGTCGACGTGTCGCCACCCGTGAACGCCTTCTGCAGATCGGCATCCGCCGTTGCTGCCTTCAGGTTCTTTCCGGTCGCGACGTTGTAAACGACGTGGGCGGGAAGCATCGTGGTCGACAGCGCGAGCTGCCAGTCGACGTACGGCTGCGCGTACACGATCGTCAGCGACTTGTTGTCGCTCGAGACGGTCGCCTTTGAGCCGTCGACACCGACACCGAACGAGGCAGCCTGGAAGTTCGCGCCCTTCGGGTCGTTGTACTTGGTGAGTCCGGTCTCGTAGTTGAGGAGGAGGTCATCTGCGGTGACGGGGTTGCCGTCCGACCACTTCACACCATCCGCCAGCGTGTACTTGACGGTCTGGGGTGAGGTCTTGACGAGCTTCTCGGTACCGAATGCGGTGTTGAAGACAAGCTTCGGGGTGTTGTTGTAGTAGTAGAACCACGAGTTCGTCATATAGGTGACGTTCCCGTTGTAGGTCGTGTCACCCGTGCCCGTGTTGCTGTTGTACGCGGTGAATGGTGAGTTCTGGGCCACCGTGATTGCTGTGCCCTTCACGATTTCGGATGTATCACCCGACCCCGCGGAGCAACCGGACAAAACGAGAGCACCCGCAGCAACCACTGCTGCGAGAATCCCGATGCGCTTGAGTTTCAATTTTCCTCCTGTGCAAGATGCGCGAATGGCAGAGCGATTCCTAGCGCTCTGCCACGCTTATTATTTGCCACCCTAGAACGGGTGCCACCCTTCGCCAAACTGTAGGGGGAAACGTTACACATTGGTAACGCGCAGTGTCGATCTTTGCGCCCGGCACAACAATCCGTCACCAGTATCGGCCAAAACACAATAAAATTGCGCCTCGCGGGAGACCATTGGTGCATACGCGCGCGAACGGCGGCGTACCATGAAAACCGTGCAACGACAAGGAGCCTGTAGGAAAGGCTCAAAAAGCGTCGTCTTTGCACGCGGGCAGGGGCTTCCGTGAGCGGCCCCGTCCTGCAGGCAGAAACTCCTCTGTCCCGCGGCCGACTCCGTGGCGAGATCCTGCTCGTGCTCGGGGTTTCGCTCGGGGCATCCGCCGTTCTCGCCATCCTGCAGCTCATTGACCTGAGCACGAGGTCGGCACCGCTGGGCCACCAGTCGACCGCGATCAACACCCCGTTGAGCGACCGCCAGTACATCGACCTGTCCTACCAGCTCTACGACATCCTCGTGCAGCTCGTTCCCGTTGTGCTGGTCTGCTACATCCTCTGGCAGACATCCAAGCCGCACCTCGCCCGCCTTGGCGTCGACTTTCGGCGACCGTGGCTCGATGCCGGGGTGGGCGTCCTCCTTGCCGTAGTCATCGGTGCCGGCGGAATCGGCGTTTATCTTGGCGGGCGGGCACTCGGCATCACTGTGAACGTGTCGGCCGATAGCCTCAGTGCCTACTGGTGGACGATTCCTGTACTCCTGCTCTCCGCGCTTCGGGCTGCCCTGCAGGAAGAGTTCATCGTCATCGGATACCTGTATGCGCGGCTGCGCGAACTGGGCTGGGGCAAGTGGAGGATCATCCTATCGACCGCCGTATTCCGTGGCAGTTATCACCTCTACCAGGGCTGGGGATCGTTCGTCGGAAACTTCATTATGGGCGTGATCTTCGGCTGGCTCTACACGAGGTACGGCAGGCTGCTCCCCTTCGTGATCGCCCACTTCCTCATCGATGCGGCGACCTTCGTCGGGTACTCGTGGGCGGCATCCACCTTCCCCCACCTCTTCTGACTCGTGTACCCGGACCGGCGGGAGAAACCGCACGGGTTGGCGGGAGAAACCGCACGGGTTGGCGGGAGAAAGTGGCTCACGGGCGGAGTCGTAACTCCCGCCGCGGTGCAGTTTCTCCCGCCACCGCTAGCTCAGCGGTTAGTCGGCGAAGGCCTCAATCGGCGGGCACGCGCACACCAGGTTTCGGTCACCGTAGGCCTGGTCGATGCGACGCACCGGAGGCCAGTACTTGCCGCGGATGAGCGCCCTCACCGGGTAGACCGCCTCCTCCCGCGAATACGCATGGTCCCAGTCCCCCACGATCACCGACTGCGCGGTGTGCGGCGCGTTCACCAGCGGGTTGTCATGGGCTGGCCAGCGCCCTGCCGCGAGCGCATCCGCCTCAGCCTTGATCGCGATCATCGCCTGGATGAAGCGGTCGATCTCGACCAGGTCCTCGCTCTCCGTCGGCTCCACCATGAGCGTGCCCGCCACAGGGAACGACATCGTGGGCGAATGGAAGCCGTAGTCAATGAGGCGCTTGGCGACATCATCCACCGTGACCCCCGTCGCTGCGGTCAGCGGCCGCAGGTCGAGGATGCACTCGTGCGCCACCAGCCCGTTGTCGCCGGAGTAGAGCACCGGGTAGTGGTCGCGCAACCGAACAGCAACATAGTTGGCGGCCAGCACAGCTGCGCCCGTCGCGGCCTTCAGTCCCGCCGCACCCATCATGCGCACGTAGGCCCAGCTGATGGGCAGGATACTCGGGGACCCGTAGGGCGCCGCCGACACAATATTGCGGTGCCACGGCTGGTCGACGGGTTCCGGGCCGAGGCCCGCCCGATGCCCGATGGTGTCGCGCTGGGCGAGAGGATGCCCGGGCAGGAAGGGAGCAAGGTGCGCCTTCGCCGCGACCGGCCCCACGCCGGGCCCGCCGCCTCCGTGGGGGATGCAGAACGTCTTGTGCAGGTTCAGGTGCGAGACGTCTCCCCCGAAGTCGCCGAACCGTGCGTACCCGAGCAACGCGTTAAGGTTCGCGCCATCGACGTAGACCTGTCCACCGGCCGCATGCACCGCGTCGGTGATGTCCCGCACCTCATGCTCGTAGACGCCGTGCGTTGAGGGGTAGGTGATCATCAGCGCCGCGAGTTCGTCGGCGTGTTCGGCGATTTTCGCGCGCAGGTCGTCGAGGTCGACGTTTCCGAGGTCGTTGGTCGCCACAACGACGACCTTCATGCCCGCCAGGACCGCACTGGCCGCGTTGGTCCCGTGGGCGGATGCCGGGATCAGGCAGGTGGTGCGATGGGAGTCTCCCCGGGACAGGTGGTACCCGCGGATGGCGAGCAGGCCGGCCAGTTCGCCCTGGCTTCCCGCGTTCGGCTGCAGCGACACTTCGTCGTAGCCGGTGACCTCGGCGAGCCAGCCCTGCAGCTGTTCGATGAGGTCGAGGTAGCCGAGCACGTCGTCTTCGGGGGCGAACGGATGGATGGAGCCGAACTCGGGCCAGGTCACCGCCTCCATTTCGGTCGCCGCATTGAGCTTCATGGTGCATGAACCGAGCGGGATCATGCCGCGGTCGAGGGCGTAGTCCTTGTCGGCGAGGTATTTGAGGTAGCGCATCATCGCGGTCTCACTGCGATGAGTGTTGAACACCGGGTGGGTGAGGTATTCGCTCGTGCGCGCCAGCTCGTTCGGGAATTCGCGCAGCGTTCGCGGGCTCAGTCCGTCCCAGCCGAGTTTCGCCGACACGTCGAAGGCGGCGAGCAGGTCGGCGACCTCGGTGAGGTCGCCCCAGGTTTCGTCGACGCTGAGGGCGACCGTGCGGTCATCCACCCTGCGCAGGTTAATATTGCGTCGGCGGGCGGCGGCCAGTGTGTCATCCGCACTGGCCACCCGCACCTCGAGCGTGTCGAAGTAGCTTGAACTCAGCACCCCGACACCGGCCTCGCGCAGTTCCCGCGCGATGAGTGCGGTGGTCGCGTGCACCTGTTGAGCGATTCTTCGGAGTCCGTCCGGTCCGTGGTAGACGGCGTACATCGACGCCATGACCGCGAGCAGAACCTGCGCGGTGCAGATGTTCGACGTTGCCTTGTCGCGTCGGATGTGCTGCTCACGAACCTGCAGGCTGAGGCGGTAGGCGGGATGCCCGTCAGCATCCTGGGAGACGCCGACGAGTCGCCCGGGCAGCTGCCGTTCCAGCCCGTTGCGTACCGCCATGAACCCGGCGTGCGGGCCGCCGAATCCCATCGGTACGCCGAAGCGCTGGGACGTGCCGACCGCGACATCCGCTCCCAGTTCACCCGGTGACTTCAGCAGGGTGAGGGCGAGCAGGTCGGCGGCGACCACGGCGATCCCACCCTGGTTCTTGACCGCAGCGAGCACCTTCGACGGGTCCCACACCCGGCCGGACGCCCCCGGGTACTGCACGAATGCCCCGAAAACGTCGAGCTCGGGCACGTCGTCAGGGTCGAGGTCATAAGCGGTCTCATGAAGCGTGATTCCGACGGCCTCGGCCCGATGGGCCAGCAGGGCCTTGGTTTGCGGGAGAGCGTCGGCATCGACCAGGAACACGTTCGACGTCGACCCCGATGCGCGGCGGGCGAGCATCATCGCCTCGACGACGGCGGTTCCCTCATCCAGCATCGAGGCGTTGGCGATATCGAGTCCCGTGAGATTCTCGATCATTGTCTGGAAGTTGATGAGCGCCTCGAGGCGTCCCTGGCTGATCTCCGGCTGGTAGGGCGTGTACGCCGTATACCAGCTCGGGTTCTCGAGCACGTTGCGCTTGATGACCGCGGGCGTGATGGTGTCGTAATACCCGAGACCGATCATCGACCGGCGCACGGTGTTGCGGCGGGCGAGGGCGCGAAGCTCAGCGAGGGCTTCGCGTTCGGTTGCCGCGGCGGGGATGCTCGATTCGGCGAGCGTGTCGACGTGGATCGCCTTGGGTACCGCCGCGAGCACGAGGTCGTCGACGGTGTCGTAGCCGATCGCCGACAGCATCTCGAGCTGGGCTACCGAGTCGGTTCCGATATGCCGGTCTTGGAAAGGTGCCGTCATTACTCGCCCACCAGCGCGCTGTACTCGTCGAAGCTCAGCAGCTCTGGCAGTTCGGTGAAGGCGACCTTGATGAGCCAGCCTTCGCCGAACGGGTCGCTGTTGACGAGTTCGGGCGCGGCGACGACGGCGTCGTTCACCTCTGCGACGGTCCCGTTCACGGGGGCGAAGAGTTCGCCAACCGACTTGGTCGACTCGATCTCGCCCACAACGCGCCCTTCGGCGACCGTCGCGCCGACGCTCGGAAGGTCGACGAAGACGACATCACCCAGCTTCTCTGCGGCGTATGCGGTGATCCCGACGGTGGCGACCTCACCATCGACGAGGACCCACTCGTGTTCCTTGGTGTATTTGAGGGCCGAGGGCTCGGTCATGTTCTTCAGGTCTCTCTCTTGTAGAAGGGCAGGGGGACGACGGATGCGGGAACTCGAGTGCCCCGAACATCGATGAGGAGGTTGGCGCCATCGCTGGCGGATGCGGCATCCACGTAGGCCATGGCGATGGGATATCCGAGCGTGGGTGAGAGTGCGCCGGAGGTGATGGCACCGACGACCGTTTCACCGTCGTACACCTCATATCCGGCGCGGCCGGCTCGCTTGCCCTCGGACACGAGTCCGACAAGCACGCGGGCTCCCTCGGAAGCGCCGGACTCGACGGCCTCCCGGCCCACGAAGTCTCCTTCTTTTTTGAGGTTCACCACGCGGCCGAGTCCGGCCTGGAAGGGCGAGGTGGCGAGTCCGAGCTCGTGCCCATACAGGGGCATTCCCGCCTCAAGCCGCAGGGTGTCGCGACTCGCGAGTCCGGCGGGCACCAGTCCCGAACCGGCGCCGGTCTCCAGCAGCGCATCCCAGAGTACGGGTGCGACATCGGGAGCGACGTACAACTCGAAACCGTCCTCGCCCGTGTATCCGGTTCGTGCGACGAGCAGCTCGTGGCGGGCAGGCTCGGATTCGCCCCGGTCCGCATCCGTCGAAACCGGCCGGAACGTGCCCGGCGTCGACCAGTAATACTTGAGGGCCTCGAGGGCGGGGATGTCGACTCCCGGAACCTGGCTCAGGATCTCGAACGACTTCGGCCCCTGGATGGCGATGAGCGCGATATCGTCGCTCTCGTCGAACACCTGGCAGTCGAATAGCGAACATCTCTCGAGCAGTTGCTCGGCGACCGCAGCCCGGTTGGACGCATTGGCGACCACCAGGAAGCGATCCTCCCCTGTGCGGTAGGCCACCAGGTCGTCGACGATTCCACCTTCGCGGCCCAGCAGCAGGCTGTATTTCGCCTGTCCGACAGCGACGGCGGAGATTTTGCCTGCGAGCGCATAGTCGAGGGCATCAGCCGCCTCCGGCCCGAGCACCACGATTTCGGCCATATGGGACAGGTCGAAGAGCCCGGCCGCTGTGCGCACGGCGTGATGTTCGGCGAGATCGGAACTGTACCGGACCGGCATCTGCCAGCCCGCAAAATCGGTGAAGCTCGCCCCCGCGGCCACGTGGGCTTGGTGCAGGGGTGAATAGCGGGCGGGGCCTGCGGCTGATCCTGGGGCGGAGCCTGGGGCGGATGAATCTGAACTGTCGGTCACGGAGTTCTCCTGGTGCTGCTGCTAAACCGGCCCTGCTGTGAGACATGCATCGCTGTCAGACATGCATCGCTATGTGACAAGCACAGTGGGCTGGACGAGAACTCCCCCTCTGTCATTGGCCTGAGAGTTTCGCTCACCCGAGTTGTAAAGGGTTTACTTTCACCGTCGGCTCTTATTGCTCAGGTCTCGATACGCTGCGCGCGCTGGAGCGCGCTGCGCTACTCGACCCGAATTGCTTCGCAATTCGATTTCCAGAGTGGCCAGTTCGATGCGGTACATAAACCTGAGAGATTGGCGGGGAGGCTTGCTCCTTCGGTGCTGCTCGCCTGCCCTCATGGCTAGAGGTACTGGCAGCAGCTCTCCCGCATCGCGTGCGCGGCCCGATATTCGATTGTGCCCTCAGCCTAGCAACGTCGTGTTGCTGCCACGTGACGAAATCCATCAGCTGCCCGGCCAGCGCCACAGGATGTCCAGAACCTCGCTAGTGCAGGTTGACGGCCACCGTGAGGAGAGTGACGCCGAGGGTGACCAGCGGACCGAGTCCGGCGAGCACGATCGCCACCACCCCATACGCCCGCCCGCGCCGGGTCGCCACAGCGACGATGCCCTGCACAAGCGCCCAGATGCCGAGGGCTGTTCCGAGGAAGCCCTGCACGAGTCCTGCGACGGCGAGCGCCGCCTCCGTCGGGTTGCTTGAGTTGGCATTCAGGAAGTACTGGAAACCCCCTGCCGGGTTTCTCACGGTGAACGGCACAGCACCGACCCCGATGATCACCGACACGGCAATCGTCCCGAGGAAGAGCACGATCGCGATGAAGAAGGCGACCTGGCCCAAACGCTTCGACCGCACCGGGGCGACGGCGGGAGCAAGCACATAGCCGGGTGGAGGAACGTACCCGTCGGGAGTGACCGGCAGGACCTGCGGAGCGGGGGGCACGAACGGCGGAGCGCTCGGCATGTCATCAGTCATAGCTGAACAATAGCCAACTCGTGCGCCGCGCCTGGCTCCCCGCGCCTATCCTGCCGGGGCGACCTCTCGGCCGAGGTCGTCGACGATTTCCGCACCGGGCAACTGGCCGAAGAGGTCGCCGGGAACGAGGAGCTTCGACTTGCGGATGCCTGACCCGATAATCACGAGTGGGGTGTGCGGGATTCGGCTGTCGACGAGAATCGGCCACCCGGCCGGGAGCCCGATTGGCGTAATGCCGCCGAACTGCATCCCGGTCTCCTCCACCGCAACCTCGCGTGGCACGAATGACGCCTTGCGCACATCCAGGCGCCGCTTCACGAACCCGTTGATGTCGGCCCGGGTGTGGGCGGGCACCAGGCACGCGGCGGTGCGTGTCTCACCCTCCCTTTTGCCCGTCACGATCACGCAGTTCACAAGCGTGTGCGTCTCCAGGCCGTAGGCCTTTTCTGTGGCCGCGGTGTCGGACAGCTCCGCGTCGATCTCGACGACGCCGACGACCGAGGCCAGCCCGTGCATCTTCAGCGCATCCCACACGCTGGGCGCGACAAGGTCGGGATGCCCGGAGACGGGACTCGTGACCAGCAGGCCGAGGTGGTACTCCCCCATCCCAGCTCCGGCCATCACAACTCCCCCATCACAGTTCCCGCCATCACAGCTCCGAGAGACGGGGAATCACCGTGTCGGCGAGTTCCGCGACGAATCCGGCGGGATCGGGCGGCGGCGCCGAGAGCCACAGCTTCGTGATCCCGAGCCGCGAATACGCTTCCGCCTTCGCTAGGAACGCGTCGACATCCGCGAGCGGGTCGCCGAAGGTGATGGCGGTGAGCTCGATCTCTTCGGGGTCTCGACCCACGGCGTCGCAGTGCTCCCGCAGGATCGCAATCTTCGCGGCGATGCCCTCTGGCCCGAGGTCGAAACAGTTCCAGGCATCCGCATACTGGGCAACAAGGCGAAGCGTCTTCTTCTCGCCGGTGCCGCCCAGCAGGATCGGCGGGCGCGGTGCCTGGATGGGGCGGGGGCGGCAGATCGTTTCGGCCAGCTGGTAGTGCCTGCCCTCGTAGGGCCCCTCGTCATCGCTCCACATCTGCTGGCAGATCTGGAGCGTCTCCTCGAGCATTTCGAACCGCGTCGCGATGGGCGGATACGGGACGCCGAGTGCCAGGTGCTCCCGTTCGTACCAGGCCGCACCAAGGCCGAGAAAGGCACGACCCTCGGAGAGCACATCGAGGGTCGCCACGATCTTGGCCAGCAAACCGGGGTAGCGGTACGTCACGCCCGTCACCAGGAGCCCCAGTTTCAGGCGCGAGCTGTGGCCTGCGAGGAATCCGAGAGTCGTGTAGCCCTCGAGCATGGGGTCGGTCGCGGGGGCCCTCTGCTCCATCTGGAACCAGTGGTCCATGAGCGTCATCGTGTCGACACCGCCCTCGTCCGCTGCCCTCGCGGTCGCGGCCAGCAGGCCCGAGAGTGATTCCGGTTCGCCCGGCATCGTGAAATTGGGGAAGTGGATGGCGAGCTTCATGAATCCAACGCTAGTCCGGATAGAGCGCCCGAAAGGACTCCTCGGCGCCCGCCGAAAAGTCGACGAGCAGAGCCAGGAGGCTCCGAAGATCGGCCGCCTGCAGAAGATCCACCTGGTCCATCGGGCCGAGCGGGGCAATGGCGGCAAGTTGCCAGGACGACGCCACCGGGTCATCCGACAGCGCGACATCGGCGGGCCACCCCTCACCGGCCAGGTCGGTCGCGAGTGCGAGCAGCGAGCGAACCGCGGCCTCCGCCTGCAGCCTCAGTGCACCGAGCGAGTCATCCCATTCGAAGTCATCGAGTATCCGGATTTCCGCCCTCGGATACGGGTCGTCGTCCAGCCATTCGGTGACCTCGAAGCGCCTGGTCCCCTCGGCAACGAGCACGACGAAATCCTCCGACGCATCGAGATCGGTGATCTGGGCGATGGTGCCGATCGGGAAGCGCTGCTCGCCTCCACCCACCTCGCTGCCGCGTTCGATCAGCACCACACCGAACTCGGAGGGCTCATCCGCGAGGATCTCGGACAGCATGGCGAGGTAGCGGGGCTCGAACACTCGGAGCGGCAACGGCATCCACGGGAAGAGCACCGACCCGAGAGGAAACATCGGAAACACGGTCATCCCCCTAGCGAACCACGATGTGACCCGGCGTGGCCGGGAACGCGCTCAGGAATAGCACGGGCTCGTCACCGACACCGCGAGCTGCGAGTCGCCAGCGGTCTGGATCTGCACCAGGCCGCGGTGGGAGTCCGAGGTCGGGCCAGTGATCGTGACGAGACCCTGGGCTGCTTTCACTGCCCAACCGTCGGCACTGAACTCGCGGGAGATGTCCGCGGTGACCGACGATTGCTCGGATGAGTCGACCGCGAGGTCGGTGATCGTGCGCCATTGGAAGGTCATCGTGAAGAAACCGTTGTCGGTGCGGCACTTCTCGTACCCGTCGAAGCGGATGGTTGCGGTCGGCGAACCCGCCGCAGACTCCGCTGTCTTCGTCCAGGCCACAACATCCGCCTGGGCTGATGCCCGAAGGAACGCGCCCGGGGTCGCCTGGCACCCCGCCAGCGCAAAGAGTATGACTGCGGCGACCGCAGCAACAGGAAGGGCGCGCTTGCTCACCCCCCGAGGGTAGCGTGGAGTCCTCACACAGGACGGAACTCGGATGCACCATGAATCGGATGCACCATGGACAAGGTGATGCGCGACTTCCTGGCGGCGGCCGAGCAACTGCATTTTGCCCGCGCCGCAAAGTCGCTCGGCGTTTCGCGCGCGACGCTCATCGCTTCCGTGAAAGAACTTGAGACCGGCCTCGGCTATCCCCTGTTCGACTATTCCGCGACCACGACCACGCTGACACCGGCGGGTGCCGCGCTGCTCGAGCGTACCCAGGTCGAACGCACCAGGTCCGCGGCCGCAGCGAAAGCATCCGCCCCGGCGCCCGGCGGCAAAGCCAAGGCGTCGAAGGGAAAGGGGCGAGCGCCCGCGGTCAAAGGGGTACGACGGGTCGGACGGCCGCGCCAGGGTCGATAGCCCCTCGAACCTTGGTAGCGTTGGAGTAGCACACGCCACGCAACCGAAGGACAGTTCATGGTCGACACCGCCGTATCAGTTCTGCAAACCGTCATCATCGTCCTCGGTGTTGTCGGCGGCGTGCTGCTGGTCATGGCCCTGGTCGCCGTGACGAAGGGCGGCTACACGAAGTAACCGCCTTCGCGTCGGACGATGGCCCCGAACGGTCACGCTCCCGACGACGATGACCCAGGCCAGCCAGGGGAACGTGGCGAACAGGGTGACCCCCAGGCCGCCGGCGGCGAAAAACGACGTGTCGCTGGTGCCACCGAACAGGGTCGGGATCGCGGCGACATTCAGCGCCGCGACCACGTAGGCGACGAAACCCGTCCAGCGCGGCAGCACATCCGAACGCAGGATCACCGTGCCTGAGGAGGCGGCCACCAGTGCCAGCAGTACGCATCCGATCGACCCGAACAGCAGCGTGTGACCCTCGGTGAGAGCTCGCAGCACCGCAACATACGGATGCGGCGTCTGTGCGTCAAGGGCAGCTCCACCCTCCATCGCGTCGCCGACGAGCGTGGTTCCGACGAAGACAAGTCCCGCGCCGTAGGTGAGATCGGCGATCCACTCCAGGCCGCGCGCCGAGTTCTTGATGATCTGCCGGAAGCCGGCAAGAAAAACGATGACGAACGCCATCAGTACGGCGTCGATCGTCACGATGATCAACGTCTGCGCGCTGGTGCGCGACATGAAAGCGATGAGCGCGGTGGAGTCGGCAAGCGGCGGTCGGGAGCCCTCGGTTTCGCGCACGATGAACTCTGCCAACAGGAAAGTGGCGACACCGAAAGCGGCGCGACCGGTCCAGGTGTGGACGTCCGGGGTCTTGACGGTCGGCTTCGGGAGGGTCGGGATGCTCATGGGTCAAGCATGCTCGTGGTGCAGGGTGTGCGTTACGACTCGTCGCCCGGTGACCCGTCGCCCGCCGATGCGCCGGCCGGGTCGCCCGACGTTGCTCGATCGACGCTGAATCCCATAGCCTCCGCCGCGGAAGAACCCACCCAGACCTCCTTCTGCACCAGCAGGGCGAGGTCACGCAGCAGGGCACGGTCGAACCCGGTGATATCCCGTGGGCTCGAATCCTGAACGCACAACACACCGATCGGCACACCGTTCGGCCCCTCGATCCGGTGTCCGGCATAGAAACGCACCGGCGGCGGACCCTTCACATGCGGCATGGATGCGAACCGCGGGTCGAGCGAGACATCCCCGATGATGAGGGCATCCTCGCTGTCGGCGGCAGTAAAGCAGATCGAGTCGTCGAGCGGCCCGCTGAGCCGCGGCATGCCCGATGCGGACTTGGTCCAGAATCCGTCCGCATCCAGGATCGTGATCTTCGCCGCCGAGGTGTGGAATGACCGCCGGGCGAACTCGGTGAGACGATCGAACCGCTGCTCCTCGGACTCGAGGACGCCCGCCTCCGCCAGTGCGGCGAGACGCGCCAGCTCGTCGGTCACAGCGCTACGCGCCCTCCGCTCAAACCCCTTCGTCGTGTCATCAAGATCCGTGTTGAGCACCGGTGCCATCACGGCCGCGATTGCCTTCGCGCCGTCACGATATTCGGCCACGGTTCGGTGCCGGTTGTTCGCGGTGCGCGGCGCCGAATCGTTGGGGATGAAGAAAACCCGCTCACGATGGGCGCTCAACCGGGCGGCTGCGCGATTCAGCTGGGTACGATGCCGGGAAACGAACGGTCCGAGCATCCGATCGAGCAGCCCGACTTGATTCATCGCGTTGATTCCGACCAGGAAGACCGGGGTGCGCGCCGCAGAATTCTCGGCCAGATAGTCGACAAGCCGCTCGAGTTGCCGGCGCCAGGAAGCGACTGGCGAGAGGCTGATCACCTCATTGAGCCCGAGCGACAGAACAATCGCGTCAAAACGCGCGAGGTTCACACCGTCAAGGTTCCGCAGCGCGGACTCGACACGGAAATCCGGGTTCGGCAGCGACTCCACGTCCGCTCCCCTGCCGGTGAGGCGCGAAAGAGCTCGGGCGAGAGACCCGGGCAGCGCCAGGTCGTGGCTCAGCACGCCCCAGCCAACGGCGGCACCACTGCCGAACAGGAGAATGCGATCCGTGTCGGTGCCCGACGCGTGCGCACGGGGGTCGTCGATGGGGCGGGGTGCAAAGGAGATGTTGCGCAGGGCACGACGACCCCACCCTCGCATGAGCGGCCGGAGCGCGAGATCAGCAATACCCACCGTGGCCACCCCCAGGACCACACTCCACCTTACGCGCCAGCGCGCGGGCGACAGGACGCGGGGGTCCCCCCAAATCGAGGCTCCCCCCGACGGGGCCCGGGAGTCGACTCCCCGACCCTCACCCCCGAGGGGTCAGCTCGCTCGAGGAGCCTCAAGGAGGCGATGGCCGGAAGATCGGACGGCAGGGTGCGGGTCGTGCACCCACCGCGTGAACACGACCTGGACTCGAGCCCGCGTCGCGTCATCCATCGCTGCGATCATCGGCGCGAGCACATCGGACACAAGCTGGTCGACAAGTGGGCCGGATGCCGCCGATCGCAGGAATCCCTCCAGCCGGGTGAGATCGTTGGCGACGAGCAGGACAACCTCGGTTTGCAGGAGCACGATCGCCGCCTGTCGCCGCTCGAAGACCGGTCGGCTCCACAACTCGGAAGCGAGCGCGGTGATCTCGTCATGCGCCATCGCCGGATGTCGGCGAAGAGCGTCGCGAACTGTTCCGCGCACCGCACCCACCGAAGTGCCGTAATGAACGAGACCGTCAGGCTCCTGGCCTGCAAAAGAGTAGGGCGACACCTCATACTGCAGGGCGGCGTCGATGAAGTCTGCTGCCTCGGTCACGGGCTATTCAGTCACTCCTCTGCAGCCACAGGTCGCCAGTCAGTCGTCTTCAGGCACTCGTCTTCAGGCACTCGTCTTCAGGGACTCGTCTTCAGGCACTCGTCTCCAGGCACTGGTCTTCCATGGCGAGAGCCTACGGTGCGTGCGCGACACGCAGGCGCGCCGACCGACCGCGAAGACGGAGGGGATGGTCAGGGACTACGGACCCCACACTCAGGCCGGATGCGTACGCTCGCCCGATGCCCGCGTGCAGTAGCTCCGGCCAACTGTTCGGAGTGGGCGCGGGTATGGAAAGGATCACTCATGATCTACAACCAGAAGAACTCTCCGGCTTTCGCAGGTCCCCTGAGGAAGCGACTGATAATCGGTGCCACGTCTGTGGTTGCCGCTGGAGCGCTGCTAGGCGTCGGCGTCAGCGGAGCGTCTGCCGCTACAGCGCATCCAACCGCTGCCGCGCACGTCTCGGCGTCCACGGACGGGACGACGTCCGCACAGGGGACGGCCTCCGCGCACGGAAGCTACGGCAGCGCTTCGATCGCCCAGCAGCTTCGCACGGCTTTCTTCGCAGGCGCAATCAGCGGGAGCAAGGCGCAGGCGCTTGCGACGAAGATCATCGCCAATCCGGCTCTCTTCTCCGCGCTCCCCGCAAACCTGCAGGCAGCACTCGCGACCCTGA
>Ga0302198_10000215_pt1 | contig 62721 bp, 57 predicted proteins | sample II_Bog_N2_2_FD_193521 | JGI IMG/M metagenome (GOLD analysis project Ga0302198, IMG submission 193521) | Peat permafrost microbial communities from Stordalen Mire near Abisko, Sweden - II_Bog_N2_2 | ecosystem: Environmental > Terrestrial > Soil > Wetlands > Peat | place: Sweden: Abisko...
AAATGTAAACTGCAATTTTGCGGTTGAAAACGAAAAACTGTCAGGGATGTGCCCGGTCTAAAGTGTCAGGGATGTGCCCGGCCGTACACGAAAAACAGGGAACAGGGACTAAGGGACTGGGGACTAAGGGACTGAGGGAGGGCACGGCTGGATAAAGTGTTCATGGATTGATTGTGCGCCGGATGAGGGGAATTATCTGCAAGGACTGGCCGCCACCTGCGGTGGGGCAGCCGCTCGCTCTTCGCTCGCAGGGGGTTCGTGGTATCCCCGGTCCCCAAAGGCGAGGGAGCGGGGGCACCCAAGAATGGGGAATAGGGAATAGAAAAACGCTTGTTGTGTTTGTGGATTCCCAGATCCGAAGATCCGGACCTGGGGCACCCTCACTGATGGTTGGCCGGAGCTTGAAGCCCCACGGCCACCCGGTTGATTCGGAGTTACTGACGCGCAACGGGCTTGGCCAGGGATTCGACGACGGCCTTGACGGTGCCCATGATGCGGGAGAGTTGGCGGACCGGCGCGCCGACGGCGTTGGCGACAAAGCCGCCGGCGCTATCGAGCGAGTCGAGCAGATTGGTGCACATCTCATCCAGCCGGTTGCCCTGCTGGCGCACCCGGCCGACGATCTCGAGCGCGGCCGATTGCATCTCGTCGGTCTGCATACGCAGGCCCTGGGCGATCTCGGCCAGCTCACCGGTGGCGGCCTCGATCTTGGGGGCGACGCGGGAGAGCAGTCCCTGCGCTTCGCTGATGAACTCCTGGGTGTTGCTGAGGACGATCTGTGAATTGGCCATCAGGTCGCGGGTGTCGTAGACGACGGGCATCACCGCGCTGCGCAGCGTCTCGACATCCTCGCGCAGGACGCGCGCCGTCTTGCGCACGGCGAAGGTGATGGCCAGCAGCAGGACGGTCTGGAAGAAGATTGCCAGCCCGGTGACAACTGCAAAGGCGAGCAGGATGGTTTCATGGTCCAGTTTTGGCATCGAATTAGCCTCTCGCGCAGGGGATCTGCGGACTTGGGGGGTTCTGGCTCTGTGCGCGCTTCGCCCCATCAGCCGAAGCGCAGTTTCGGGAGCCGGAGGTCAAGCGCCGACCTGCCGCTCGAATTCCGGCTCCCGTGCCGATCGTTACCACTCGAAGACTTCCGGCTACAGTTCGCTGGGCTCGCTGGGAGTCACAGGGGCCTTGTAGGCCTGGCGTCCGGCGTCGACGGCTGCCGAGACCCGGCCCGCCTGCTCGTTGACCAGATTCTTGCCCCGCTCGACAAACTCCTCCCACTGCGCCCGTCCGCGATCGACGGTCTCACGACCGCGCTCGACGTACTCGCTGACCTGCTCCTTGCTCTTTTCCACCAGTTCGCTGACCTGCTCGGCGGCCTGACGGGTGCGCGCGCGCAGATACTCGGTTCCCTCGCGAGCGCCGTTGAGCAGATCCTCCCGGGTTTCGCGACCGGCCTTGGGAGCATAAAGAATCCCCACCAGGGCGCCGACACCCAAGCCAGCCACAAACCACGCCAGACCGTTGATCTTGTTTTCTTCTGCCATGACGAAAAACTCCTCCCGCTCAGCTTCAAGATGGCCTGAGCGTATCATTTTTTCATGTATACCGCAAACGATCAATCACTTGCGGCCCGACTCCATGCCCGGCGGCGCGCCCCCGGCACGCAACAGACACAACCACAACCGCCCCCTCAGTATAAGCAGTTCGAGCGCGGACGGTGAGCAATAGTGTACGCTTTTTGCATCCTTTGCCCGGTATCTTCAACTTCAATGCCAAAAAGGGACCGGGGAGGGGCTGGCCTGCTGGCGCTTTCCTGCTGAGAATCTATCGTTTCCGCGGAACTTTTTCCGGGCGGCGGGGTTGGAAACTAGTGACGGCTTCCGCCAGTAACGGTCTATATTGTTGGAAGTATCGGGCAGAATGGCTTCAAGGGAGCTCGGAAGCACCAGTTCAGAAGAGGAGAACGACAACCATGAATCGACCCATGCGAACAGATGCATACACTCGGGCTTTGGCCTGGATGGCGTTGATTGCATTCGGCGGCGCTTTGGCGCTGTCCCAGGATACTGTTGCGCCTCCGGCCGCGCCTGCCGCTGAGCCGGCCGCCGCCACGCAGAGCGACACCCGCACCGACAGCGCGATCGAGTCGGATGTGACGCACGCGCTGGATACATCCAAGGCGCTCAAGGGCGAATTGATTACAGCGGCGACTATTCAGGGCGAGGTAACGCTCTCCGGGACGGTCTCGAATGCGGCCTCGAGCGAGCTGGCGGAGTCGATTGCCGGGCGCGTGGCGGGCGTGACGAAGGTGAACAACAACCTGACGGTGGGCAATGCGCAGGCTCCGCCGATGGCGCCGGGCTCGGCCACGGGCGGCGACAATCCGGCGGGCGACGACGGCAGCGCGCCGAGAAGCCTGAGCGACAACGATGCCCAGGCGCTGCTGCGCGACCAGATTCGCTCCGAGGTGCAGGCGCAGATTCAGCAGCAGCGCGAGGCGGTCAAGCAGCAGACGCCCAAGGCTCCGGTGACTGTGAACGAGGGAACGTTGCTGCTGCTGCGCACCAGCGAATCGGTCAACAGCAAGCGCGCCAAAGACGGCGAGCCGGTGCAGATGACAGTGATTCAGGATGTCTTTGTGGGCAGCGTGCTGGCGATTCCGCGCGGCGCGACGGTGCACGGCGTCGTGAGCGAGGTGAAGAAGGCGGGCGAGCTGAAGGGCAGCCCGGAACTGGGGCTCACGTTAACCTCGCTCGAGCTGGGCGGGCGGAGCTATCCGCTGGATACAGATCAATTCAAGGTGAAGGGACCGGGCAAGGGCGGCTGGTCGGCGAATAACATTGTGGGCAGCACGATGCTGGGCACAATTATCGGCTGCATCGCGGGACGCGGCATCGGCTGCGCGGCGGGCGCGGCGGCCGGCGCGGCGGTGGGCACGGCGGCATCGGCGGGAACCAGCGGGCCGGGCGTGTGGATTCCCTCGGAGGCCAAGGTGGTCTTCCACCTGACAAAGGAGCTGACGGTGACGCCGGTCAGCGCGCAGGAGGCGGCGCGGATGCTGCAGGGACTGTATCCGGGCGGGCCGACGCTCTACCGGCGCGTCTACCCGAGCGGCCAGCCGTATGCGTACTACGGCTATCCTCCGGTCTACTTCCACCCGTACTACTACACCGGCGGCTACTACTACTGGCAGTAAGCGACAGCGGTGGGTTGCACCAACCAACTGAGAGAAAGGAACGGGCAATCCGGCCAACGGGTTGCCCGTTCGTCTATAATTCAAAAGAATCGCGAATTGCGACACTTGCGCATTCAGCCGAATCACCGCCTGCCGGCCGCAGCTATTGCCGGCGCACGGGATGGGGCTGGGTGAAGCGCGTAGAGAGTAGAAGGTCCAAGTCCATCCATGATCCGTTTCCTGCAAGCCAAAGACAATCGCATTGTCAAAGCCATCTTCGTCGTCATCATCGCCGTGGTCTCCGTGGGGATGGTGGTTTACCTGATCCCCGGCCTGACCGGCATGGGCGCATCGACCGCCGACACCTTTGCCGTGATCTACCCGCATTGGTATAGCCGCCTGCTCTCCTCCGGCGTGACCATCACCCAGCAAAAGGTGAGCCAGCACGCCAGCCAGGAGATTCAGCAGCGCTATCCGCAGTACGCCGGCAACGCGGCCATCGAGCACATGATCGAGCAGCAGGTGGGCCAGCAGATGGTGCAGCAACAGGTGCTGCTGCTGGAGGCCGCGAAGCTGGGCATTCAGGCCAGCGACGCGGATGTGATCCAGTTCCTCCACCAAGGCAAGTTTGGCGAGTTCCTCTTCCCCGACGGCGTCTACATTGGAACGGACCGCTATGCGGACTTTGTCGCGCGGCAGTTCAATATGCCCGTTCCCGAGTTCGAGCAGGAAGTGAAGGACGACATCGTTGTGCGCCGCCTGGAGGCGCTGGTGGCCTCCGGCGCGACGGTGAGCGACGATGAGGCGCGCGAGGCCTATCGCAAGCAGAACATCAAGATCAAATTCGATTACGCGGTGATCTCGTCCGAGGATCTGCGCAAGCAGATCAACCCCACGGACGCCGATCTGCAGAAGTTCTTCAAGGACAATGCGGCGCGCTACGCCAAGGCCGTGCCCGAGCAGCGCCAGATCAGCTACTTCGCCTTCACTCCCGGCGAGATACCGGGCGGAATTCCGCAGGTGAGCCCGGAGGAGATTCAGCGCTACTATACCGCGCACCAATCCGAGTACTCGGCGCCGGAGCAGGCGCGCTCGCGGCACATCCTGATCAAGGTTGCGCCGGGCGCCGACGCCAAGGCCGATGCGGCCGCCAAGGCCAAGGCCGACGGGCTGCTGAAGCAGATTCAGGGAGGCGCGAACTTTGCCGAGCTGGCCAAGGCCAACTCCGACGATCCGGGCAGCAAGGACAAGGGCGGCGAGCTGGGCTTTGCCAAGCGCGGCATGATGGTGCCGGAGTTCGACAATGCTCTGTTCACGCAGAAGATCAGCGAGACGAAGATCGTGAAGTCGCAGTTCGGCTACCACATCGTGCAGGTGGAGGAGCGGCAGGCGGCGCACGCGCAATCGCTCAGCGAAGTGCTGATGCCCATCCAGATCACGCTGCTGCGCCAGAAGCTGGCTTCCTCGGAAGAGAATTACGCGCAGGCGCTCACCTCCGAGGCGATCAAAAACGGCCTGGAGAAGACCGCGGCGGCGCACCATCTGACGGTGGTGACGACGGCGATGGTTCAGGAGCACGGCACCATCGCCGCCTTCGCGGATTCGGTGCAGGTTCTGGAGAAGGCCTTCGCCAGCAAGCAGGGCGATCCGCCGCAGTTTGCCTCGACCGGCGAGGGTTTTGCCATCTTCCAGGTCAGCGGCATCGCTCCGGCGCACGCGCCCGCCTTTGCCGATTGGAAGGAAAATATCGCCAATGATTATCGCGATCAGACGCTGCCGACGCTGCTCAGCCAGAGGACCAACGAACTGGCCGCCAAGGCCAAAGCCGGGGGCGATCTGGCCAAGGCCGCCAAGGAGCTGGGCGCTACGGTGAAGAGCAGCGACCTGGTGGGCGAGAGCGCGCAGGTTCCCGACCTGGGGCAGGTGGGCGAGGTGGCTCCGCAGCTCTTCGAGCTGAAGCCGGGCGATCTGAGCGGCGCTATCCAGGCCGGACGCACCGGCGTGGTGGCCAAGATCGTGGACAAGCAGGAGCCGGGCGCGGACGAGATCGCGAAGAACCTCGACCAGGCCCGGAATCAGATCTTGCAGCAGCGCCGCGGCGATGCCTTCAACGTCTTCCTGAGCACGCTGATGGAGGATTACAAGAAGCACAACCGCATTCTGGAGCCGCGCGCCAAGAGCCAGGAGATTCCGGCTTCCTAGCTACAGCATTTTCGATTCTGGTGTATACAGAATCCTTGCAGTAAGGTGGTTTTTTCCTCAAGAAAAAGCCACCTTCGATGCGCTCGTAATGTCAACAAGTGAAGCGAAAATGCTCTAGATGGTGCTCAACCGCAAACCGAAAGGCCCGCTTCCAGAACGGAGGCGGGCCTTTTTGCTGTGTGATTCGTGCGGCGAAGGGAGCACGCCGGCTCACCGGCGGTTGCATCGCGGCGAACTAGGCCGCCGGCTTCAGGCTCTTGACGCTGATCTGCGCGATGGCGGGATGCAGTTCGTTGAGGCGCGTCTCCTGGTTGCCGATAAATTGCAGCACGTCGTTGATGGAATCCTCAAAGCGCGAGCCGGTTTTGTGAGTGGCTTTGACGCCCTTGGAGACGAGCTGGCAGACTTCAAATCGGTTCATTCCATGAGAGAGGGCGCGGTGAATCTTGTCGGAACGCATGGCGGGACTCCGGTGAACAGGTGGTGTTGCGTGCGGTGCGGAGCGGGCCGGAAGCGATAGGAGGGCAACAGCCGGTCAGGCTTGAGACGAAGGGGAGCCGCATCCGAAGATACGGCTCTCTCTTCATTGTACGCCGGATTCTGTTGCCGCGCCGCTTTCGCTCGAACGCCGGGCCTGTTATTCTTAGAGACGCACACCCCGTTGCCGGGATAACCCTGAAACGATTCGAGTGAAAGAGGAACCGAGTGGCAGATACCACCAAGATTGAAGACAAGCTGGAACGGAAGAAGATCAAGCGGGCAGCGCGCAAGGCAGCCGCCCCCAAGGCCCCACGGACCGGAGCGCGCGGGGAGAAGAAGAAGAAGGTCAAGAAGCTGGCGCGCGGCCAATCGAAGCGCTAGTTGCAGGCTTCAATGAATGGCCCGGTGAGGATCGTGGTCTCCCAGGTCCCAAAATCGGGAGCTGGGGCACCCGGCTTTTTCGAGCGAACGTGATTCCGCTTGAACCGAGGGATTCCGGGCCGGAGCGCAGTGCGCGCCCGGTCTGGAATCCTGTTTTACTTTCGCCGCCACGGGCGGGGTGAGGAGAGGCGCGCTGCTCAGCCAACTGGTTGCCCGCAAGTCGATCGACAAGCTGATCCGCGCGAGCGAAGAGCCCGGCAACGCGCTGAAGAAGTCGCTCGGGCCCTGGTCGCTGACCGCGCTGGGTATCGGCGCGGTGATCGGCTCGGGCATCTTCACCGTGATCGGCACGGCGATGGCCGGGCAGAGCTTCGACGCACCCAACATCCGCGACACGCCGCTGCTGCATTACCTGCTGCATCACACGGCGATGGCAGGGCGACCGGGCGCGGGTCCGGCGCTGGCGCTCTCCTTGGTGCTGGTGGCCATCGTCTGCGTCTTCACCGGCCTCTGCTACGCGGAGCTGGCCTCGATGATCCCCATCGCCGGTTCGGCCTACACTTACACCTACGCCACGCTGGGCGAGCTTGTCGCCTGGATCATTGGCTGGGATCTGATCCTGGAATACGCCTTCAGCAACATGAGCGTCAGCGTGGGCTTTGCCGCGCACATGGTCGATCTGCTGGATTGGTTTGGGCTGCATCCGCCGGCGCGCTGGATCTCGCCGGCCTATCTGCCGACCGGATTGCAGGATTTTGCGGGCAATGACATTTACGCGAACGGCTGGCACTTCGGCTTCAACATTCCCGCCTTTCTGGTGGTGATGATCCTGACCGTGCTGCTGGTGCGCGGCATCCGCGAGTCGGCGCGCGCCAACAACATCATGGTGCTGGTGAAGATGGCCGCCATTCTGGTCTTCGTCTTTGCCGCGGCCAGCTTCATCAAACCGCATTACTGGCATCCCTTCATGCCGAACGGCTGGACGGGCGTGCTGACCGGCGGTTCCATTATATTTTTTACGTACATTGGCTTCGACTCGGTTTCGACGGCGGCCGAGGAGTGCAAGAATCCGCAGCGCGATCTGCCGATCGGCATCCTGGCCACGCTGCTGGCGTGTACGGTTCTTTACGGCGCGGTGGCGCTTGTGCTCAGCGGCATTGTGCCCTGGCATTCGGTGATGGGCGACGCGGCGCCGGTGGTCAACGCGCTCAAAAAACTCTCGCTGCTGCCCGGCGCGGGCCATCTGCACTGGGTGCGGCTCTTTGTTCTGGTGGGCGCGATCCTGGGCATGATCTCGTCGATCCTGGTCTTCCAGCTTGGGCAGGCGCGCGTGTGGTTCGCGATGAGCCGCGACGGGCTGCTGCCGGCCGTCTTCAGCCGCATCCATCCGCGCTTCCGCACGCCGGACGTGGCCACATGGGTTGCGGGCTTTGTCGTCGGCATTCCCGCCGGGTTGCTGGACATTGGCACGGTCTCGAACCTGTCAAATATTGGAACGCTCTTTGCGTTCGTACTGGTCTCGGTGGGCGTGCTGATCCTGCGCTATCGCGAGCCGGAGCGACCTCGCGGCTTCCGCGCGCCGCTGGGCCCCGTCTTCCCGGTGCTGAGCATCATCTTCTGCATTGTGCTGATGATGGGCCTGGAGGTGATTACCTGGATTCGATTCTTCTCATGGCTCGCGATTGGCCTGGTGATCTACTTCAGCTACAGCCGCTTCCGGTCGGAGTTTGCGGGATTACGATAACCTCTCACGGATTCTCTACCGTTGTTCGGCAAATCGGCTGATTGTAAGTGAATTGGGCTGTTGGCGACAATTGACCGGTATAGGCAGCAATCTCGTTGAATTTTTGGCAGGTCGTTGTGTTATCCTTCGCAAAATGCTACGAATGCTGCCTGTCCCCCATGATTTACTGCTCTTTATCGCGACGTCGATCATACTGCTCGTGATTCCGGGGCCAGCCGTTCTTTATGTAATGGCGCGCAGTGTCGATCAAGGACGCAAAGCAGGATTAGCCTCGTCTTCCGGAATTACTACCGGTGGGCTCGTGCATGTGCTGGCTGCCGCTCTAGGGCTCTCGGCGCTGCTGGCGTCTTCGGCAATTGCCTACTCATTTGTGAAATATGCGGGGGCGGCATATCTGATTTATTTGGGAATCAAAAAACTTCGCGAGCAGCCCTCAGCCGCCGATGTGCTCAAACAGATGGAGCCTTCATCGCTGCGAAGGATTTATGCGCAAGGAGTTTTGGTCCAGATTCTCAACCCCAAGGTTGCAATATTCTTTTTTGCTTTCCTGCCTCAGTTCGTCCATCCTGCGCGGGGATCTGTTGCCGTGCAGTTTCTTGTTCTTGGGATACTCTTCAACGTGCTGGCTCTCACGAGCGACAGCCTGTGGGCTTTGGCGGCCGGGTCCGCCTCCGGCTGGATGAAACGGAACCAGACCGTCTTGCGCAATCAAAAATATATCTCCGGAGCGGTGTACATCGGGTTGGGCCTTGCGACAGCCGCAGGCGGATCGCGACATTCTTCCATTCGTTAGCTTCGACCCGGACTTGAAGTGATCGTTCACGACTTGGCCTATCAGGTTCCGTTGACACAAGTGTATGAAGTGAGAGCCAACCGGCGGACTCGATGAGTGCAAAATCGCCGATGCGCTCTTTGTCATAGATGGGTGACCGCGTGGATCTGAAACTTTTGTCGCCTCAGCCTCTCTTCGCCAGCAGGCAATGCGCCCCCCGCGCCGCAAGCGCCTTGTCGAATGTCACCAGCACGCCTCCTGCCTCGTCCACTCAGGATGAGATATTGTCTTCGGCGGCGCTCGCAAGGAAGCGGCGGGTTGCTTCATCGACGGGAAAGGACATATCAATGCGCAGTTCCTGCAGCGCGACGTCCTGCGATGTGCCGAAGGTGGTGAACATGGTGAATAGCCGCAGATGATTGCCGTTGATCAGCAGCTCGATGGGGAGAACGGGATCGAGCGCTTCATCCTGCCCGAAGTCGTTACTGCCGGGCGCCCCCGCATCTTTGCGTAACTCCTGAAACAAATCGGCGGAAGGCGAGTGAGGATTCATGATCGCCTCGCGGCGCAATCTGTTCATCAGCGCGGAGCCGGTCTCATTCCAATTGAGAATGTGCGGGCGCAGACCGTCGACTCCGAAGAAGAGGCGCAGGAAGTTGAGCGGAGAGTCTGCCGTCGATTGCCGCCTGTGACCGATCGGCGCGCAAGAGGCGATGATGCGCGCCGCGGCTTGATTGTTCATCACGATATTCCATGCCGCGTTGGTGACGATCGCCGGATAAGGCTCGTGATGTTTCAGGATGCGTTCGAGCGCCTCGCGCGCAGGCTTCATCTCTTCAAGATCGAGCGGCAGTTCACGATAAACAGGCGCATAACCGGCGGCCAGCAGAAGTTCATTCCGTGCGCGCAGGGGCAGGTCAAGTCCGCCGGCGAGCTTCAAGATCAATTCGCGGCTGGGTTGCGCGCGACCGGATTCGACAAAGCTGATGTGCCTTTGCGAGACCGCGGTTGCAAGGGCGAGGTCGAGCTGGCTCACGCGCCGGACAGAGCGCCACTGGCTCAGGATCGATCCGAATCTGCTCTTCATTCTATCCACGATAGTTCCTCCGCGCGGTAATTCAATTCTCTTGGAGGTAATTGCGGGGCTTACCGATTCTCTTTATGGTAAGCGAAGTTCCAGTCCTGACAGACTGCACGGCTGGAACAACAGAGAGCGCAAATTGCGAGGAGTTCATTCATGCAGAAACCTTTGATCCTGGTCACGGGCGCAACGGGCAAGACCGGCGCTGCAACCATCAAGCAACTTCTGGCTCAAGGATATCCAGTGCGTGCATTGGCCCGGCGGGCGGATGAGCGCAGTGAACGGCTGCGGCGGGCCGGAGCTGAAGTTGTTGTCGGAACGATGGAAGATGCAACGGACCTGCGCGCGGCCATGGCCGGCGTGCAACGGGCTTATTACTGCCCACCACTGGAGCCGGGAACACTCAGGCGCGCGGCGCTGTTTGCGGAGGTAGCGCGGGAGAGCAGGCTGGAGGCCGTCGTGGCCATGAGCCAATGGCTGGCCGACCCAATCCATCCCGCGATTCATGCGCGCGAGAAATGGCTCAGCGAAAAGATCTTTGAATGGACACCGTGCCTTGACGTGGTCACCATCAATCCTGGATTCTTTGCCGACAACTATATGCTGGCGCTGGAGCCGATCGCTCATTTCGGGCTGATGGCAATGCCCTTGGGCGACGGACTGAATGCGCCGCCCGGCAATGAGGACGTCGCCCGCGTGATCGTCGGCATCCTTGTCGATCCGGCGCCTCACCTTGGCAAGACCTATCGCCCGACGGGTCCGAAGCTGATGGCGCCGGAAGAGATCGCCGCGACAATCGGCAAAGTGCTCGGACGCAAGGTGAAGTACCAGAATGCGCCGATCAAGCTGTTTCTGAAGGTGGCAAAGTCGCTCAACCTTGACGATTTCGTTCTTGAGGAGCTTTATTGGTTTTTACTCGACTACCAGCGGAATTCCTATGGGGTGGGAGCGCCGACCAGTGCGGTGTTCGATATAAGCGGCGTGGAGGCCGAAGCCTTTGAGGTGACCGTTGAACGCTACGTCGCCGGCTCCAAATTCCGCAAAAGGACAATTGGATCGACGTTCACTGCGATCCACCATCTGGTCGCCGGCCTTCTGACTCCTGCACCCAATCTGGATTCGATTGCCCGAAGGTTGAAACTGCCGACGTTGAATCATCCGTCACTGGCGGCCGACAGCAGTTCCTGGATGGAGACGCACACGACAGAGTGCGCAACGCCTCGTCAAAGGAAAGCGGTTTGCATCTCATGATCGCCGCCGGTTGTCCCAGCACTCGATTCCAGGATTTTGATTCGCTCCATATTTACCATTCGCGCCCGCCCGATAAAATGGAAGAGTGAATGAGATCAAGGAATACATCCGGCGGCTTCCCAAGGCTGAGCTGCATCTGCACCTGGAGGGCACGATTCTGCCCGCGACGCTGGTGGAGCTGAGTGAGCGTCACGACTCGCGTCCGCTGACGCTTGTCGAGGCCGAGGCGCTCTATCGCTTCACCGACTTCACAGGCTTTCTGGACGCATTTCGCGCCGTCACGCAGCAGCTGATCACGCCGGAAGATTACGAGCTTGCCGCATGGCGGATGATCGAACACCTTGCCGAGCAGGGCATCGTGCACGCCGAGGTCTACATCGCCGTCGGGGTCATCTACCACTGGCGCAAGGAGGATCAGGCAGCCTTCGAGCCGATCTTTGAGGGATTGGAACGCGCGCGCGAACGCGGCCTGCGCGAGTTGGGAATCTCGCTCTATTGGATCTTCGACGCGGTGCGCCACTTCACGGTGGAAGAGGCGGTGCGCGTCTTCCGCAAGGCCGCCGAGCTGAAGGACGCGCATCCGGCGATTGTGGGCATCGGGCTGGGCGGCGACGAGCGGCGCTCTGGCTCGGAGGCCTTCCGAGAGGCCTACGCGGAGGCGGCGCTGGCGGGATTGCGGCTGACCAACCATGCGGGCGAGACGACCGGAGCGGAGGCGATCCGCGAGGCGCTCGGCATAGGCTCGGAGCGCATCGGTCACGCGCTTTCGGCCGGGCAGGATTTTTACTTGTTGCAGGATTTGCGGGAGCGGGAGATTCCGCTGGAGCTGAATCTGACCTCGAATGTGCGCACTGGCCTCTGCCGCAGCTATGCCGCGCACCCGCTGCGCAAGTACTTTGACGCGGGTTTGCTGATCTCATTGAACTCGGACGACCCGGCGTTTTTCGGCTCCGATCTGGCCAACGAATATCTGCTGGCGCACACGGAGCTGGGCTTTACGCGCGACGAACTGCGCCAGTTGGCGGCGAACTCGATCCGCTCGAGCTTTCTGCCCGAGGCGGAGAAGACCGAGTGGCTCTTCCGCATTGACGCGCTGCGGTAAAGGGCAAGTGATCGCAGTGACCGGCGCAGTTGCGCGGCAGCGGAGCAACCGTTTACCGTTAGGAGTTGTCGATCACGCCTGCGAATCCGCGCGCCAATGTTTGGCACGCGCCTATGCGGCGGATCGAGCGCGATGGGGAGAGCAGAGATGTCAACAACGAAAGCGAGTGAGGGAGCGGGCCGCATCGACCCAGCCGCCGTTCCGCAACGCACGCTGTATACGGGTGCGCGAATGCCGGCGATCGGCCTGGGCACCTTCGGCTCCGATCACGTCTCCGCCGAGCGGATTGCCGAGGCGGTGAAGTATGCGGCGAGCTGCGGCTACCGGCACTTCGATTGCGCCTCGGTCTACGGCAACGAGGCCCAGATCGGCGGCGCGCTCGCCGATGTGATGGCCGGCGGAATCAAGCGCGAGCAGCTGTGGATCACCTCCAAGCTGTGGAACGACAAGCACGCGCCCGAGGATGTGATCGCCTCCTGCGAAAAGTCGCTCGCCGACCTGCGGCTCAACTACCTTGACCTCTATCTGGTTCACTGGCCCTTTCCCAACTTCCATCCGCCGGGCTGCGACGTGAGCGCGCGCAGCAAGGATGCGAAGCCGTACATCCACGCGAACTATATGAAGACCTGGGCGGCGATGGAAGAGCTGGTGAAGCGCAGCTTGGTGCGCCAGATCGGCACATCGAATATGACGATTCCAAAACTCAAATTGGTTTTGCGCGACGCGAAGATCAAGCCGGCGGTGAACGAGATGGAGTTGCATCCGCACTTCCAGCAGCCGGAGTTGTTTGATTTTGTACGCGCGAGCGGCATGGAGCCGATCGGGTATTCGCCGCTCGGATCGCCGCACCGTCCGGAGCGCGACCGCACGCCGGAGGACACGGCGCCGACCGAAGACCCGGCGATCCTGCGCATCGCAGAAAGACATGGCATTCATCCCGCTGTGGTCTGCATCCAGTGGGCGGCGCAGCGCGGGCAGACGCCGATTCCGTTTTCCGCAAATCCGAAGAACATCTTTGCTAATTTGCAGGGCATCTGCGGCGATCCGCTGAGCGCGGAGGAGATGCGCGCGATTGCGGCTCTCGATAGAAATTGCCGGCTGATCAAAGGCCAGGTCTTTCTCTGGAAAGAGAATCAGAGCTGGGAAGATTTGTGGGATGTGAACGGGGAAATTACGCCGGCATAGCGCATGCGCGAGCGGGTTTATTGATCCGGCAAGATTGTCGCCGAAAAGCAACCGCAGGTCCTTCGACTCCGCTGCGCTCCGCTCAGGATGACAGTTGATTGAAAATTGCAAACGTTTCAGTCCGGTTCAAGCATTGCACTGATGAAACAGGGGAGATTGGGAACGATGGAAACAACCATGCAGGCGGCATTTCTTCCGGGCGACAGCACCGTCGAGTTAAAGAGCGTACCCGTGCCTGAGCCCGCGCACGGCGAGGTGTTGATTCGCGTGAAGGCCTCGACCATCTGCGGCTCCGACATTCGCTGCATCTATCACGAGCATCTGGGCAAGGGGCCGGAGGGCTATCAGGGCGTGATCGCCGGACACGAGCCCAGCGGGCAGATTGTCAAGGCCGGCGCTGGCTGCCGGCGCTTCCAGGCGGGCGATCGCGTGATCGTTTATCACATCTCCGGCTGCGGCGTCTGCAACGATTGCCGCCGCGGCTACATGATCTCCTGCACCAGCGAGAAGTATCGCCGCGCCTACGGCTGGCAGCGCGACGGCGGCATGGCCGAGTTCATGATCGCCGAAGAGAAGGATCTGATTGCGCTGCCCGACTCGCTCACCTACGCCGACGGCGCGCAGGTGGCCTGCGGCTTCGGCACCGTCTACGAGGGCCTGGAGAAGATCGGCATCAACGGCAATCATGCGGTGCTGATTACCGGCCTGGGTCCGGTGGGCCTGGCCGCGGCGGCGCTCTGCCGCAAGCTGGGTGCGCAGAAGATTATCGGCATTGATGTGGTCGAAGAGCGTCTGAGCCTGGCGCGTTCGCTTGGCCTCTGCGACGAGACGCTGGTCTCCGGCGAGGACAATGTTGCCCAGATCAAGCGGCTGACCGGCGGTTATGGCGTGGAGCGAGCCGTCGAGTGCTCGGCCAACGCCGCCGCGCGCAATACCGCGATCCGCGCGACGCGCAAGTGGGGCCGGATGGTGATGCTGGGCGAGGGCGGCGGCATGCAGTTGAATCCCTCGCCGGATATGATTCACGATCAGAAGACATTGTTCGGCTCCTGGGTCACCTCGACGTGGCTGATGGAGGAACTGGTGGAGCGGCTGGTGCGCTGGAATCTGCATCCTGCCGAGATCATCACGCATCGCTTTCCGCTCGGGCGCGCGGCCGAGGCTTATGCGCTGATGGCCTCCGGCAAGTGCGGCAAGGTGGCCGTCTGCGCAGATGAGGAGTTGAACGCTCCGGCGCGTTGATGGTCGCGGGCGGGTGAGTGAATGGGGAGATGCGCTTGTGAATACGATCTCAGACTGGGAAGAGTTGCTTGCCGCGCGTCTGCCGCTCTACGGCCATCGCAACTGGATTGTGATCGCCGATGCGGCCTATCCCGCGCACTCCGCTCCGGGCATTGAGACCGTCGTCGCCGGCGTGAGCCAGCAGGCCGCGATCGAAGCAGTGCTCGCACAACTGTGCGCCTGCACTCATGTTCGTCCCGTCGTGCATCTCGATCGCGAGTTGGAGTTTGTCTTGGAAGGCGATGCGCCGGGCATCGACAGCTATCGCGCATGGCTCAGGGGCGCGCTCACGAGCATGAGCGTTCGCTCCGCGCCGCATGAAGAGATCATCGCCGCGCTCGACCGCGCCGCGCAGTTGTTTTCCATTCTGATCGTCAAGTCCACGATGGCGATTCCTTACACCTCAATCTTCCTTGAGCTTCAGTGCGGCTACTGGAACGAGGATGCGGAGGCGCGCTTGCGCTCGGCGATCGAGCATGGATGAGCATTGCCGAGCTTTCGAGCGGCGCATATTTTTTTGCAATGCAGTTGAAAAGAACGGGATTGCCGGAGCGCTTGTTCTCTGGCCTGAGGATTGAAATCATGTCACTCGCGCAACCGGCTCCTGGCGTCCAATCGCCCGCCCGCGGCAGCATCTTTCCCGCCGGCCAGATGATCCTGTTCCTCCTGATTACTGTGCTCTTTTTTCTCTGGGCGATTCCCAACAACCTGAACGATGTGCTGATCCGCCAGTTCATGAAGTCCTTCGAGATCTCGCGCTTCGAGGCGGGCCTGGTGCAGTCGGCCTTTTACATCGGCTACTTTCTGCTGGCCATGCCCGCGGCACTGCTGATGCGCCGCTTCGGCTACAAGTTCGGCTTCATCACCGGGCTGCTGCTCTACGGTACGGGCACGATTCTCTTCTGGCCGGCGGCGCTTGTTGGGCAGTACTGGTTCTTCCTGATGGCGCTGTTCATCATCGCCAGCGGATTGTCCTTTCTGGAGACGGCGTCCAACCCATTCATTGCTCAGATGGGCTCGCCGGAAAGCTCCGCCGAGCGGTTGAACTTTGCCCAGGCCTTCAATCCGCTGGGCGCGATCACCGGCGTCGTGATCGGCAAGGTCTTCATCTTCTCCGGCATCGAGTTGAGCCCCGCCCAGATCGCCGCCAAGCAGACCGAGGGAAGCTATGCGGCCTATCTCCGCTTTGAGACTCTGCGCGTCGTCGAGCCTTATCTTTTTCTGGGCGCGGTGGCGCTGGTGTGGGCCCTGTTCATTTTGATTAAAAAGTTCCCCGCCATTCACAGCGAGCACGAGGACGGCGGCGATCATGGACGCTTCCGCGATCTGATCCGCTATCCCCACTTTCGCTTTGCGGTGCTGGCGCAGTTCATGTACGTGGGCGCGCAGGTGGGCACCTGGAGCTACTTCATCCAATACGTGCAGGACTACACGCATCAGCCGGAGAAGGCCGCGGCCAATTATCTGATCTATACGCTGATTGCCTTCGGCGTGGGCCGCTTCGTCTCGACAGCGCTGATGCGCGTAATCCGGCCAAACATTTTGATGGGCGCTTACGCTGTAATCAATGTAGCTCTGGTGGCGGTGGGCGTGCTCAGGCCGGGATGGATCGGCGTCTGGGCGATCATGCTCACCAGCTTTTTCATGTCGCTGATGTTCCCGACGATCTTTGCCTTGGGCATCAAGGGGCTCGGGCCCAACACCAAGATCGGCGGCTCGCTGATCGTGATGGCCATCGTCGGCGGAGCCGCGCTGACGCCGCTGATGGGCCTGATCAACGACCGCACGCACAGCATTGCGCTCGCCTACCTGGTGCCCCTGGCCGGATACGCTGCCGTCGCCGCCTACGCCTTCCTGGGAACCGCGAGCGGGCAGGCCGCCGAGAACGAGGGGATGATTTCCGCCGCCACGCATTAATTAGCTACGCGGTGGTCAAAATCGAACATCTTGTGTACAGGATCCGGCCTACACTCCACTTAGTGCTTCTCCTTTCCTCCGGTCAAGTGGAAAGCCCCTGGAAGGTCAGGGGCTTTCGTACGTTTGGGTGGTTTTCCTGCCGCCAAAGCAATCTTGGGAGAGTGGCGGGATTTGCTCCGGCCTCCACAGCCGAGGCGGAATTGCGGTATCATCTCTCAAGGAGAAAGTTGTCATGTCCACTGAGCAAGAGGCGCTGGCCGCCGTGCAGGAGGATGCGCAAACCAAGGCCGTTGACGAGCCGGTCACTGAAGAGAAGAGTTCGTCCGGCACGCTGAAGATGATCGCCTGGCTGTCGGTTGGAGTGGCCGTTGCCGCGCTCGGCATCTTCGTGGGCCGCGAGCTGCGCAACCGCTACAAATTCAACCATCGCACTCCGTACGATTTTTACGACCACGCCCGCGACAAGCAGACGAACGAGTTCGGGGTCGGCGTTTAGAGCAGTTTCACCGCAGTCATGTAACCGGAATTGATATTGCCGAGGAAAACCATGCCGCTCTCCGGAGAAGCCATTCGCCTGATGAACTACATTGACGATGTCGCCGTGACCCTTCGCCGGGTGCTGGCCACCGTCCCCACGCTCTCCGACGAGGAGCGCTTCCGCGTTGCCCAGCACCTGCTGCAGGCGCGGCCCAGCGCCGACGATGTGGCCGAGGCGTTGGCCGCCAAGTCCGCCCCGGTTGCCTGAAACGGTCGCCATCATCGGAGCCGGTCCGCTGGGCCGGTCCCTGGCGCGGGCCGCGGCAGAGGCGGGCTTCCGCGTGCTGCTGGAAGACGTAATGCCCGCCCATCTGCATCACGCTCAAGAGGCTCTTCGGAGCGTACTCGGTCCCGAGGCTCTGCCCAACGTTGCCTTCGTCTCCACCATCGAAGAGGCGGTGCGCTCAGCCGATCTCGCGATCGACTGCGTGCCGGATGAGCTGGAATCCAAGCTGGAGATCCTCTGGCTGCTCGACCGCATGGCAGCGCCTCGCACCGTCTTCGCCACGCCCACCACGCGGCTATCCATCGCTGATCTGGCCCGCTGCACGTATCGACCGGACAAGTGCGTCGCCATCGCCGCCGAGGCCAGCGCGCTGAGTAGGGCCGCGGGCGGCGAGATTCTGCTGCGCACCGTCAGTTGCACCACGCCGGAGACCGTCGCCCTGCTGGATCGCTTCTGGCGGCGGATTGGATTTCAGCCGCGCTTTGAACTTGAAGCATAGATCCGATCACTACCGTGCGATTGCCCTCCATGCTAACCTGAAAATTCGGGCAATGAGGAGAATTCTTTGCAATCCAGCGCCTTTCTGATTGACGTTTTGGAGTTCATCATCATCATCTTTTCCCTCTGCGTGCATGAGTGCGCGCACGCCTGGACGGCCTCGCGGCTGGGCGATCAGACGGCCCGCATGGAGGGACGCATCACGCTGAATCCGATGGCCCACGCGGACCCCATCGGCACGCTGCTCTTTCCCGCCATCATGATCTTCGGCCCGCTGGTCGGGCTCAATATGCTCAGCGGCATCCTTGTGGGCTGGGCCAAGCCGACGCCGGTCATGACCCGCAACTTCCGCAAGATTGTGCGCGACGACAATCTGGTCTCGCTGGCCGGTCCGGCCTCGAATCTGCTGCTGACGCTCACGGCCGTCGTTGTTCTGATCGTTTACTCCAAGCTGATTCCCGACGGTCGGGCCGTGGTTCTGGAGTCCTTCTTCGCCACTCTGGATCCGTCGGCGGGCATGATTCCGCAGCCGCTGGTGCTGCTGTGCACGCTGGCCATCCTGATCAATCTATCGCTGTTCGTCTTCAACCTGCTTCCCATTCCGCCGCTGGATGGCAGCCGCGTGGTGCGCAATCTGCTGCCCTACAACGCGGTGCAGGTCTACGACCGCATTCCCATGTGGGCGAGCTATCTGTTCATGATCCTGCTGGGCGGCACGGTGATCCGCGCCTTCGTCTCACCCGCAATAGGGCTGATCATCCGCGCGCTGATGCACGCCTAGCATCCGTAAAATAGTTTTTTTTGGGAGACGGTTTTTCCTCGGCAAATCGCCGCTGTGTGCCTCTATAATCCGTTGACTAGGGAGAAAGATCATGTCCTTGGCAACCGGAGAAGGCAAGAAGAACGACAGCAGAAAATCCTGGTTGTCGTTGAGTTGGGGCACACAGTTCACAATTGCCATCGCGGGAGCGGTTCTCTGCTTCTGGCTGGCCAGCCGCCAGGATGCGCATCATCTGCCCGCGCTGCCCGACTTCCATGATCGCCTGACAGCGGTTGCGCCCACGCTGATTGAAGGCGCCGTAGGCATCCTCTTTCTGATTTGGATCGGGCTGCTCTTTCGCGAGGCCGGAGAGCGTGCGAAGCCGCGGATCATCTCCAGCGCGACGGTGGCCGAGGAGACGAAGAAGAAGCGCTGGACGTCCGTCCGCTCGGTGCTCTTCGTCGTCTTCATCGTGGCGACGGTGCCGACGATCGGCGGGGCGTACTTCAAGTACCTATGGCCTGGGTATCCCGAGTGGATCTCACACGCGACTCGCCCGATCTTTGACATACTCGGTCCCTTGGGCGCTCTCTTCGGCTCCATCCGGCGCAACCGAAGCCGCAAGCCAGAGCAGGGAACGGGCTATGGCGCGGAGAAAGGGCCGTGGTTCGATGACCGGCAACAGACCTTCATTGCCGTCGCACTGATCGGAGTCGCGGTTGTCTTCGGCATTCATTACTACGTACGGAATCTTCCGCCCGCCACCGTCGTGCGCATCACCGCGATCAGCGCGACGATTCTTGCAGTCATTCTGATCGCGCTCCTACAAGCTGCCAAGAAGCCTGAGCAGAAGCCGATGGATTATGCTCCGCCTTCCGATATTGCGGGAATGGCCACGGCTCCGGATGCGCGAGTGCGGGGCCGGAGAAAGATTGGCGCGAAGGTCGCACTGTGGATTTGGGCTGGGGCTTTTCTGTTGGTGATGATCTCTCACGCCCCGTCGCAGATGAAGTCGGCTGTCTTCTTTGCGCCGATCGGATTACTGATTGTTTGGGGAGTTGCGCTGACCAAAATCAAGATGTGGATTCATGGGCTGGCGCGGCAGGGAGAGTTTGACCGCGCGATTCAGATGGACAAGCGGTATTCGCGGATTCCAGGCTATGGAAGTTCGCTGGCGGGATCGATCCTCTTCAATGCCGGGCGCTACTCCGAGGCGCGGGCGGCGGTGATGCCGTTTGCCTTCGACGAGCAGGGCCAACCGAAGCTGACCAGTCCGGATCTCTACGTTTATGCGCTGGCTCTGGAAAATGACGGCAAAGAGGCCGAGGCGCAGAAGCTGCTGGAGGCCGCGGTGCAGGTTCCGCAAAAGACAGCGGGCTTTCATGTGGCATTGGCCACCTGCCTGCTCTCGCAGAAGAAGGATGCCGCTCGCGCCTGCGAACTGCTTGAAACAGCGATGGCCACGCCCGATCTTCAGAGCACCGGTTATGGAAGGAATGCGGATTACGTAAGACGGCTGGGACGTTATGCGTGGGCGCTGGCTGCCGCCGGGCGGCGCGACAAGGCGGAGGCGCAGCTCAGGAAAGCCTTCGCGGATTCCGCAGGATTGAAGCCGCGCGACCTGGCTGGGGTGCATTACTTTGCCGGAGAAGCATGGCGGTCGCTGGGCGAGTGGAAGAAGGCGCGGGCGGCCTTCGAGGAGGCGCTGCGCCTCAGCCCCGATGGCTCCGCCGCAACCAGTGCAACCAAGGCGATGGCCAAGCTGCGAGAGGAGATGAAGGGTTAGAGGCCGGAATTGGGGTTGATCTTCCTTCGTTTCCACATCGGAGCCGTTCATCGTCGCCCATTACAATAGAGGGAGCCGTTTTTCCGCCTCTTGCGGAAGGGCGGCGCATTCTCTTGTTTCATTCCGGAATCGACTGACACAATGGCAGAGATCGCAAATTCATCCTCCAGAGCGCGCGTATTGAGCGGGATGCGCCCCACCGGCAAGCTGCATCTGGGCAACTACATGGGCGCGCTGGCCAACTGGGTCAAGCTGCAAGACCAGTACGAGTGCTACTTCTTCATCGCCGACCTGCACGCGCTGACCACCGACTACGCCGACACCTCGAAGATTGCGCCCAACACGATGGAGGTGGCGCTGGACTTTCTGGCCGCTGGGCTTGATCCGGCCAAATGCACCATCTTCGTGCAGAGCAAGGTCACGCAGCATTCTGAGTTGCCGCTGCTGCTGGGCATGATTACGCCGCTCGGCTGGCTGGAGCGCGTGCCCAGCTACAAGGAGCAGCAGGAGAATCTGACGGGCAAGGATCTGACCACCTATGGCTTCCTCGGCTATCCGCTGCTGATGGCGGCGGATATTCTGCTCTACCAGCCGGATTTTGTGCCGGTGGGACAGGATCAGCAGGCGCACGTGGAGCTGACGCGCGAGGTGGCGCGGAGGTTCAATCAGTTCTATAAGCTCGGCGATCACGAGGTTCTCCCCGAGCCCAAGGTGCTGCTGACGCCCTCGCCCAAGCTGCCGGGAACCGATGGGCGCAAGATGTCCAAGAGCTACGGCAACACGATCCAGTTGACCGATCCGGAGCCGGAGGTACGCAAGAAGCTGAAGACGATGGTGACCGACCCGGCGCGCATTCGCCGCACAGACGCTGGCGATCCGGACAAGTGCCCCGTCGGCGATCTGCACAAGGTCTTCAGTTCGGCTGAAACGATGGCGAAGGTCTACGAGGGCTGCCGCTCGGCGAGCATCGGCTGCATCGAGTGCAAGGGCTGGGCGGCGGACGGGCTGGTGCGGATTCTGAATCCGATTCAGGAACGCCGCGCCGGCTTTACCGAGGCGCAGGTGACCGCGATACTGAAGGACGGGAACAGCCGCGCCGCCGCCCGCGCCGAACAGACGATGGGCCAGGTGCGCGCCGCGATGCAGATGACGCGCTGATTCGGTTAGTGCGGCAGTAACATCCATCTGCCGAGGGAAAGAAGAATGCCAGAAAAGACCATCCCGTGGTGGCGCAAGGCTCTGCACTTTGCCTTGAGCGGCATTCGCTCCGGCTTTGGACTTTTTCCGCGCACGGCACAGCCGGAGGCCGCCGCTGCCACGGAGATTGACGAGAGCGTGGAAGAGATGCGGATTGAGGAAGCGGCCTCGCCGGTAGTGGTTGTTGAGGCGGAGTCTGTCGCCGCAGAGCCGGAACCGGAGCCAATGGCGATGCCGGAGCCGGAGATCGAGGTAGCCGTCGAGCCGGTCGAGCCAGTTGCGGAGAATGCAGGAATCGAGCCTGAAGTTGATGAGCCTCCAGAGCCGGAGAGCGAAGTCGTTGTAGAAGACGACGAGGCGGTGGTTGAGGAGCCAGCGACGCACGAGCCGCAAACTGTGGAGCTTGCGCAGCCTGAGCCGGTTGTGGAAGTTGCAGAGCAAACCGGGCAAGAGGAGATTGCTGAACTAGAGGAGAATGTAGAAAGAGAACCGGACGCGATAAAGGATTCCGCCGAAGAAGAGCCGACCGAACCGGTTGAAGAAGTTTTGCTAGCCGAACCGGAAGCTGAGGAGGTCTTGCCCGTCGAAGTTGAAGAGCTTCCGCAAGCTGAGGCCGAAGCTGAAGCAGTTCCGGAGCCGGTCGAGCTGGAGCCCATCGAGCCTGAGCCGGTGATGGCATCCGCCTCGGAGCCGGATGCGGAAGTTGTCGAAGCCGAGGCTGATGAGTTCGCTGAGGACGCGCCGCTTGAGTTGGTTGAAGAACCCGATGCGGCGACGGAGGAAGCATCCGAGGCCGAGACTGCGCCGGTGAGTGAGAGTCTTCCGGAGCCGGATGCGCCAGCCAAGGAAGCTTTGCAGGCCGAGCCGAGCATTGAATCGGCGACAGCCCCGAATGAATCGACTGTAGAGGTTGTTGCAGCCGAGCCGGAGATCGAATTCGCTGAAGAGACGGCCAAGCCGGTTGATGAAGTGACTGAAGTGGATGCTGATTTGGATATTGAGGAACCGGTGAAAGTCGCGCCGGAGATGGAGAAGAGTGAGGATGCAGAGAGATTGAGCGAGATGGTCCCAGAGCAGGTTGAAGCCGTCGAAGCCGCTGTCGAAGCCCAGCCGGAGATTCTGGCCGAAGGTGCTGCCGCGGAGCCTGAAACTCTCACCGATGGCATTGCATCCGCCCAGCTAGACGCACCCGCCGAAGGCGCACTCGCCGTGCGCGAAGCACTCTCCGTGCGCGAAGCACTCGCCGTGCGCGAAGCACCACCGGCGATGGAGCTGACGGCGGAGCCGACGGAAGAGGAGCGGGCAGCCGCCAAGGCCGACGAAAAGAACGCGGCGCGCCTGGCCGCGCGGCAGAAGAAGCTGGATGAAAGCAGCGAGCAATCGCCCTTTTCCGTGATGGTGGACAAGGTCTACGACGGGCCGCTGGATCTGCTGCTGGATCTGATCCGCAAGCAGGACATCGACATCTACGACATTCCCATTGCGCAGATCACGGCGCAGTTTCTGGCCTACGTAAACCAACTGAAGGCCTCGGATGTGGATGTGGCCGGCGAATTCATCTATACGGCTTCGCTGCTGATTCACATCAAGAGCAAGATGCTGCTGCCGCGCGCGGCCTCGGGTCCGGAGGATGCAAGCGAGGATCCGCGGCGCGAGCTGGTGGAGCGGCTGCTGGAGCATGAGCGCTTCAAGAACGCCGCCCAGATGCTACAGCAAAAACAGATGCTGGAGGCGGCCAGTTGGACCAATCCCGGCCTGCGTGAGTTCAAGGAAGAGGCCGAAAGCGAGCCGGAGATCGCCGCCGACACCGTGGATCTGGTGCGCATCTTCCGCGAGATTCTCGATCGCGCACGCAAGCGTCCGGTGATCAGCGTCGACGATGAATCGGTGACGGTGAGCCAGATGATCCAGTTTCTGGGCCGCCGCCTGGCGATGGAGGACAAGCCTGTGGCGCTGCGCAGCCTGTTACGCCACACGCGCTCGGAGCAGGCGCTGATCGCGCTCTTCCTGGCGCTGCTGGAACTGGTCCGGATGCAGGCGATTCTGCTCCGTCAGGACAGCGCCTTCAGCGAGATCTTCATCAAAAAGCACACCGGCTTTGAGGCTGTGATGAACGCCGGCGTGATCGTTGCCAGCGACGACTGGCGCTAGGGTGTATCGACAGAGAGCATCCTTCGCCATGTGATGCGAATCACGGAGAAGGCGAGGCGACGGTGGATACTCTTGAGTGAGAAGGTGCGCCGCGAGCGCCCCATTCAGCGAGGAGTTTCATCATGGCTTATGTAATTACCGACGCCTGTACCAAGGACTTTATCTGCGCGGCCGAGTGCGCCACAGCGGCGATTGCCCCCGCCACAGCGGACGATCCGGCTGCGGCCGGCGTCTCTCAGCTCTTCATCAACCCCGACGAGTGCATCGACTGCGGCAACTGCGCCTCGATCTGCCCCTCGAACGCCATCTTCGTCGAAGAGGAGCTGCCGGCCGGCAAGGAAGGTTTTGCCGCCAAGAACAAGGCCTACTTCAACTAGATTGTCCTCCTCATGCTCCTGGAGGGCCGTTGCTCTCCGGGAGTCTTGCACGCAGAATTCCGACCTTGCCTCCGCCGCTCCGGTTGACAGAGTGGGCAGCTCACAATACTATTCTTATGACTCTGTTCGCAGCGAGTGCGATCAGGTCCGCTGTTTCTTGCATAGCTTCAAGCTGAGAGATTAGTTAGACACTATCTCGAATGGATCTGCGTGGAAGCCGCAGCCGAAGATGGCCATCCATCAGGCGATAGTCCTGATTGCGCCTTCGGCTGCAACTCCTTCACAGAAGAATAGAATCGCATGCCGCAGGGGCAAGCACTCTTCTCAAGGACCGCAAACCAGCTTGAATCGTTGATGGATTGAGCCTTGTGCTTTCCACGGCGCCGGAGTTGGCTAACCGACCCGCCGCCGCATTCGGTGAAATTTAGAAAACTATGGCTGCAGTCGGCCGCATAATGGAGAAGATCTGATGAAATCGACCAAGGCACTGCAAAGCAGCGCGGACGTGAGCCGCCTGAGCATTCCCGACGCAGAAGAGATTATTGAAGAGGCGCTGACAGAGCTGGGATCATCCACCGATCCTGGCCTGGCGCAGGCTCTTGCCTTTTTGGCTCCCGCCGGTTACCAGGCGATCGTCGAGCTGTGCGGCGAGAACGGACGCAGCAAACGCCGCAACGCCTCGGCCGATACGTGGTCGCCGGAAGAAGACGAGCTGCGCGTCTACTTCGAGCGCATCGACGGCGCTGAGCCGGCGCCGCGCGCTGTTCGCCAACCCCGCGCGCACAGCATGGACGAGGACGATGGGCAGGAGTCGCTGATGCCCGCCGACATGGACGCGCGCGTCCGCGAGCTGTGCACCTCGCTGGCCGAGGCCGAGCGCGGCGGTCATGCCTTCATTGCCCTCAAGTGGTTTCGCGACTCCTTTTTGCCGCGCAAATCCTTCCGCTGGAATCAGCATCCGGAGTCGCGCCAGGCCGTGCTGGCCGAGGCCATCCAGCGTGGCGTCGTTGTGACCAGCAAGATTGCCAACCCCAAGACGCCCGCCTATCCCACCACCACCATTCGCCTGAACCGCGCCGAGGCCGGCCTGCCCGAAGAGGCGCAGCGCTTCAATCCGGTGGAGGCGCAGGGCGAATCCATCGCCGAGAGCATCGAAGAGGAACGGGGTGAGCTGTGAGCTGCTACTTTCTTGAGGCTACGGCCTTCGCCAAATTCTTTGTTTCCGAGCCGGGCACCAGAGAGCTGCTCGCCCTGCTGGAGCCGGTCGAGGACAATCGCAAGCTGATCGCCGCCTCCACGCCGCTCGAGGTCTACGCCGCCATCCGCCGCCGTGAGCGCTCCGGCGCCATCAGCGCCGAGGACGCCACGGCTGCGCTCGAGACGCTGCGCACCGAGGCCGCGCGCATGGTGCAGGAGCCGCTGAATCCGGCCGTGCTCGAGGCCGCGCGCCAACTGCTGGACCGCACCAAGCTGCGCTGGCCCGATGCGCTGCAACTGGCCGCCGCCATCGTCTCCCGCGAGATGTTCCAGGGAACCGAGATCCTGTTCGTCTCTGCCTCGGCGTCGCTGCTGGAGGCCGCCAAGGCCGAGGGCTTCCAGACGATCGATCCCACTTCAGCGCCCGTCAAGGATGCGGAGTAGCCTTTCAATCGCGCTGCGCAGAGCTTCTATCACGGGAATCTTTCCAAGGTGTGCCATGCTTCAGGCATTGCCTGACCACTTGCAGAAGCGGACTGAATCATGAGCGCGCCCTCCAATCCACTGCCCCATGCGACGGACGAAGATCGCGATTGGAAACCCGCGGCGAATCCGTGGATGATCGCCGCCTCGGTGATGCTGGCCACCTTCATGGTGGTGCTGGACTCATCCGTGGCCAACGTCGCGCTGCCGCACATCGCCGGCACGCTGTCGGCGTCGAACGATGAATCCACCTGGGTGCTGACCAGCTACCTGGTCGCCAACGCCATCATGCTGCCCGCCGCCGGCTGGATCGCCCGCCGCATCGGCCGCGCGCGCCTGCTGCTCTACTCGATCCTGCTCTTCACCGTGGCCTCGCTGCTCTGCGGCATGGCGCTGACGATGCCGATGCTGATCGTCGCCCGCATCTTGCAGGGCCTCGGCGGCGGGGGAATGCAGCCGCTGGCGCAGTCGATCCTGCTGGAGAGCTTTCCCCCGCGACAGCACGGCACGGCGATGGCCGTCTACGGCGTCGGCGTGATCGTCGCGCCGGTCATCGGCCCCACGCTGGGCGGCTGGATCACCGACAGCTACAGTTGGCGCTGGATCTTCTATATCAATCTGCCCATCGGCATCCTCGCCCTCATCATGGTCAATCTCTACGTCGAGGACCCGCCGTATCTGCGCCACAAATTCAAAGGAGCCATCGATTATTTGGGCTTCGGCCTGATGGCCCTTTGGCTGGGGACATTGCAGTTGGTTCTGGACAAGGGGCAGGAGGCCGATTGGTTCGCCGCGCCGTGGATCTGCTGGACGGCTGCCGTCTGCGCAACGGCGCTGATTGCCTTTATCGCGCGCGAGCTGACGAATCATGATCCAATCGTGCAACTGCGCATCTTCCGCGATCGCAACTTTGCCGTCGGTACGCTGATCACCTTTGTCTACGGCTTTGTTCTCTACGGGGCCACGGCGCTGCTGCCCCTGTTCCTGCAAACGCTGATGGGCTACTCGGCGCTCGAAAGCGGCATGGCGACAAGTCCGCGCGGGCTGGGCGCAATGGCTTCAATGATGGCGGTGGGACTGCTGGTGCGCAAGATCGACGCTCGCTATCTGATGGCCTTCGGCTTTGGCCTGCTCGGCGCTTCCACCTGGATGCTGGGCAGCATCAGCCTGGAGATCGGCATGCGTTCAGTGGTCGTGCCCAACATCCTGAACGGCTTCGCGATGGGCTTCATCTTTGTGCCGCTGACGACGATTACGCTCAGCCGCCTGCGCAAGCAGGAGATGGGCAACGCCACCGGCATCTACAATCTGATGCGCTCGGTGGGCGGCTCGGTCGGCATCGCCACGGTGATGGCCATGCTGGTGCGCGGCGCGCAGAGCCATCAGAATACGCTGGCCGGGGACGCCGGGCTGGGCTCGCCCGTCGCCTCCATGATGGCGCGCGGCCTGCAAGCCCGGCTCTTCGCGCAGGGTACGGATATGGTCAGCGCGCAAGCGAAGGCTCTGGGCGCGCTCTATCGCAGTATGCAGCAGCAGTCGGCCCTGATGGCATACGCCGACAACTTCCGCCTGATCGCCCTCCTCGCCTTTGCCTGCATCCCCCTGCTGCTGCTCTTCCAGCGGGTGAAGAAGCACGATTGATTATTGATTGTTGCAGACTCGATTTTCCACATATTATTGGATGCGCTGACGCAGAAACGATGGAATATCCCGCGAGCCTTGCGTCACGGCCACAATCTCGATGAACTCGTTTTGTGCGCGATAAAGAACCAGGTAAGCGCCCACCGGCCAGAAGAGAATCGGGTACGCAGTTAGAGCATTTTCGCTTCACTTGTTGACATTACGAGCGCATCGAAGGTGGCTTTTTCTTGAGGAAAAAGCCACTTTACTGCAAGGATTCTGTATACACCAGAAGCGAAAATGCTGTAGGTCTTCGCGCGTGTGTCCCATTCTGGGGTTCCGCGCCAAAGCATCGAAGGCATCAAAGAGCTTTTCCACCCAGCGATCCGCGGCCTGGATACTGTCCTGCGCGATGTACTCCCAAATCTCGTCCAGGTCCAGTTCCGCACCGGTCGAGAGAACGTACTCCCTCATGCGCTGAGCCTTCTCCGCTCGCGGGACTTCTGCTCAAGGCGCTTGCGTGCTTTTTCCGGATCAACAGACTCGCCGCGATCCAAAGAGGCCAGCCTTGCCCCAATCTCCTGGTTGAAGGCGGCAAGGTGCGCGCTGCGCGTCTGGTCGTGCTCTTCCAGCATACGCAGCGCCTCGCGAACGACCTCGCTGGCTGAAGTGTAGCGGCCGGATTGAACCTTTCCGGCAACAAAATTGTCCAATTCAGGAGTCAGCGAAACATTCATAGGGAAATACTCCTGATTCAAACGCTGAACTCAATAACAGACTTTGTCAATCTCTGATATATTGACACCTGTGTTCCGGTGCCTCCATCCCTGGAGCCTGTGAGCCGCTACCCCTCGGCGCGCACCAGCAAGCAGGTGATGTTGTCGTGGCCGCCAGCGTGGTTGGCCGCGTCCACCAGGCGGGCGCAGAGTTCGTTCAGAGGCAGATCGGCCTCCAGCATCGACTCCATCTGCGTGTCCGTGATCTCGCCCGACAACCCATCCGAACAGAGCAGGAATATGTCGCCCGGCGCGGCCTCCAGCTCGAAGACATCCGGCTCGACCACCGGCTGAGTGCCCAGCGCGCGCGTAATCACATTGCGGTAGTTGGAGTGCTGCGCCTCTTCGTGGGTCATGTGGCCCATGCGCACCTGCTCCTCCACCAGCGAGTGATCGAGGCTGATCTGCAGCAGCTTCCTCGGCGCGGACAAGGGCGGCTCCGTAATGGTCTGCTGCGGGCCGGATTGCTCGGGAATCGTCTGCTGCGGGGCGCTCTCCTCCGTCTTCGCTTCGGAGCTCGCTTCAAGGATTGTCTTGCGCATCCGGTAACAGCGGCTGTCGCCCACGTTGAAGACCAGCACGCGCCGTCCTTGGGTGGCCACGCCCACCAGCGTTGTCCCCATGCCGTTCAGCTGGGGATCGCTCTGGGCGCGGGAAAAGATGGTCTGGTTGGCCTCGCGAACGACCTCGACGATCCGATTTTCCAGCGGCACGGGCGTGGCCTCCGGCCCGGCGACCGCGGGCTGGCTCAGCCGGCGCAGCACCTCGTCGACGGCCATCGAGCTGGCGATCTCACCCGCCGCCGCACCGCCCATGCCGTCGCAGACCAGATAGATTCCATCTTCGGCGGACAGCCCGAATGCATCTTCGTTTGAGGCGCGTTTGCTGCCTACATCGGAGACCGCGGCAGCCGCGTAACGTACAGGATCAGTGGACAAGAAATCTCTCCCGTTCATCAGTTTACACGGTTTGTAATCGCGGATGGTGTCGCATTCCCGGTCAGTGGGCCGACGGTTGAGCCGCAGCCGGAGACGCGGCTGAGGGCAGGGGCGGCGGCGCGGGCAACTCGAAGATCTGGATGACGCCGTCGGCCAGCACGGCCACGCGCCTGCCGGTGGGCGAGATGGCCACGTTTCCTCCCGCATCCATCACCGGGCTGGCCGAGGTCGTCAACGCCACCCGGCCGTTGGCCGCATCCATCACCTCGACGCGCTGCCCTTGAATCTCATTCTGATAGAGCAGAGCGTCGCCCGTAAGCGGATGAGTGATCGCGAGCGCCTCGCGCGCCAGGCGCAAGCCGTTCCGCGCCCGTGCGATCAGCGGCCAGATCGTTGCATCGGGGCTCGGCGACCGCCAAAGCTCGCGGCCATCGGCGCCGATTGCGACCAGAGCGTCGCTGCCTTTCGCAGTGCAGGTGCTCGCCAGCAACTCCTCCGGCGAGAGAAACTCGAAGACGGGCAAACAACTGGACTCCACCTGACCCAACACTCTTCTGCCGCCGGTGAAGTAATTCAGGTCGATCTGCCATCCGTCTCCGCGCCCGTGCTCGCTCTCCAGATAGCCCTCGGAGCTGACGGGCAGATGAACGGCGGAGCGGCTGCGGCTGACCAGCAACACCTGGCCGGTGTCGCGTCGGAGAATGCGCACCACCAGATCGCCTCTGGCCTCGGGAGTCTTTGCGGAATCGGAATCGGGGCCGCTCTCGCGGGAGAACTCTTCCGGCTTGTCTCGGTTCGCATCAGACAGCGCTGCGCCGGTTGTGCCGTCGGCCTCCGGCTCGCGCGAGTCGGTCACCAGATACTGCTGCGCCGGGTCCATCGCCATCCACAGCAGCGCTCCGGGGAAGTGCAAATAAGCTTTCAGCTCCAGCGCGGCATCGCCCATCTGCAGATTCTCCCGGTCACGCAGCAGAAATCGGCCGTCGTTGAGCGCCCACAGGTAGCGTGCGCTGTCGTGAACCGTCCACAACGCCTCGGCCTCAAGTCTTCCCGACGGCAGGCCCAGCACCACGGCGCGAATCCGCCGCTCACCCCGCTCGCCAGCCTCGCGGCGGATCAGCCCCGGCACGCGAAAGGTGAACAGCAGCCGGTCCTCGTCGAGAAAGTCCAGCGAGATGAAGCTGCTGCGCTGGCCCAGGTAAAGGGCTCCCGGCGCGGAGAAGCCCAGTTGCGCGACGGCGATCGAGTAGACCGGAGGCTGCGAGGATTTGATCGCAAGCCGGCCGGGCTCTGTGGCCGGCTGCGCCAGCTCCGCCGGCAACGCCTGACTGCGCGCCGCCAGCGTTACCCCCAGCGCCGCCCCGGCCAATACCAGCCGCAAGCCCTGTCTCTTCATGAGCCGCAATTCCATCGACTATCATTTTCGCCGATGCGGCTGGATTTGACCGGTGATGCGGCGCAACTCTCTTTCCACCGGGCGCCGGCAGCGCTCCATAGGATATTCTGGAGGCGCATGATGGATTGCCACAATCTTCGCTCCACGAGGAGAAGCGCCCGATGAGCGGCGCGCGCTGGGGCGCGGGATTCTCGGCCGTCGGCCGCTTTGTGGCCGAGATCGAGGCCGCAGCCGCGGGAACAGGGACGCTCAAGCCCGGCTACGTGCTGGCCGGCGACGAGATCTTTCTCCTCGACCGCTGCCGCAAAGCCGTTCTTGAGGCTTATGTGCCGGAGGATCTCCGGGAGTTCTGCCTCTCCGATCTCGATCTGAGCAATCTGTCGATCTTCGAGGTGCTCGACCGCGCGCAATCGCCTTCGCTGATGGCCCCCTTTCAGGCGATCTTTGTGCGCAACGTGAAGCAGCTCTACACGCGCGGCGCAAAAAAAGATGAGTTTGCCGCGCTCGATCGCTACTTTCGTTCGCCGAATCCGCAAGCGGTCATCCTGTTTGTCGCCGACTTCGTGCGCATTCCCTCCGATCTCAGGCGCATGGAGATGGACGACAAGAATCGCTTTGAGCGGCTCACGGAAACCCTGGGTGCTCACTGCGGCATGGTGGAGCTGGCGCGCGTCAGCGAGGACGACGCCATGCGCTGGGTTGCGGCCACCGCGCAGCAGATGGGAACGCAGATCGAAAGCGACGCCGCCCACGAGCTGGTCGATTCGCTCGGCGCGGATATGATGATGATCTCCTCCGAGCTGGAGAAGCTGCTGCTCTATGCGCAGCAGAGGGGCCGGATCACACTGGGCGATGTGGAGACGATGGTGCTGAGCGCCAAGCAGCGCTCGCTCTACGAGCTGACCGATGCCATCAGCGCGCGCAACCGCGTCAAGGCGCTGGCGCTGCTCGAGGGTCTGCTGAACAGCTCGGATGCAGGCGAGGATGCGGCCATCGGTCATCTCTATATGCTGGCCAAGACCTTCCGGCAGATGCTGGTGATTCTGGAAAAGAATGTGCGTGACTCGCGCGCCATCTGGCAGGCGCTCTGGCAGGGCTTTCGTATGCCGCCCTTTGCCGCCGAAGATCTGATCCGCCAGGCGCGGCGCTACAAGAGCCGCCGCGATCTGACGCGGGCGCTCCGGCTGATTGCCCGCGCCGATCTGGAGCTGCGCAGCTCGCCGCCCGACAAGCGGCTGGTGCTGGAGCGGCTGGTCTACGAGCTGGCCTCCGAGCCCAAGCCGGCCTCCGCGCTCGGTATCGATGCGCAGCTCTCCTTCGACGCGCTCTAGGTGCGGTGGATGAGATTATTTTCTGCTGTGCTCGACGTGCCAGACTCCGAAGTTGCAGTCGGTCTCCAAAATGTGGGGAAGGAACCAGTCGCGCATGAAGGTGAGCGAATGCTTGTTCAGATCGACTCCGCGGTCGAAGCGCGCGACAAAGGCATCCAGTTGCTCCTGTAAACGCTGATGCTTGAGAGCGTGCAGCATCTTTCCGTTGTACTGTGCCTTCTCCATCATCGCTTCTTCCGAGGCAAAGTGCGCGCGCGTAGCCTCGGCCAGCTCGCGCAACAGCGCGCCAATGCACTCCCGATCCTGCCGCACCGTCACCGCCGCCTGCACGTCGTTGATTACGTCGAAGAGTTCATGGTGCTCGCGGTCGATGATACCTACGCCGACACTATACTTTTTGCTCCAGAGCATCAGATCGTCTTCGCGCGAAGTGCGGAAGTGCACGAGCGGCTCGACCGGATCGACCGCGCTCGCCTCAACGCCTTCGCTCGATGAGATCATGGCTTCGCCTCCCCGTTGCGCTCAAAGAACGTTGTGCTCTTTCATCCAGGGACTGTACTCCTTGTCCACCTTCTGAATGTGATTGGTGAGCCAGTCGCGCAGGAACTCCAGCAGGTGAAGGTTCAGCGAGATATCGCCCCTCTTATGACGCTTGGTGTAATCCTCGACCTGATTGATGAGTTCGCGATGCTTGCTTTTGTGCGTATCCAGACCGGGATACTTGGCCTTCACCATCATTGCTTCTTCCGCTTGGAAATGAGTCCTCGTATAGTCGAGCAGCTTGTTCAGCAATGGACCGGTCACGCTGTGCGCCTGGCCCCTCATCATCGCCGCGTGCAGATCGTTGATGATCTCAAAGAGAACCTTGTGCTGATCGTCGACGGTTTTTACGCCCACGGAATAGCTTTGCCCGAATGTCATCAGTGCCATGCGCACCTCCTGCCGGAACCTGCCGACAACATCCTTATCGGCAAGACAATCCCAATAGTTGAGATGAATCGGCGTCTCATTGAATGCCGTTCTGGTTCATCCACGGACCGTACTCGTGATCTTCCTTCAGGATGTGCGTGCTGAGCCAATCGCGCAGAAAATTCAGCAGGTCAACGCTCAGCATGATCTCGCCGCGCTCATAGCGGCCCACAAACTCGCTCACCTGCGCGGTCAGCGCCCGGTGCAAGGCGATGTGCTGCGACAGTGCCGGATATTTCGTCGTCGTCATCATCTTTTCTTCGCTGGCAAAGTGTTCCTGTGTGTAATTCACCAGCTTGCCGAGCAGCGGGCCGACGATGCTTCTGGCCTGCCCCTTCATCATCGCTTCGTAGAGCTTGTTCAACGTGTCCACGAGCCCTTGGTGCTGCCTGTCCAGAGCCTTCACGCCCACCGAAAACTTGTCACTCCACGTCATCAGCGCCATCATGCACTCCTGCCGGATAATCTCCTGCGAGTGGTTTATCGGCAGAAAGAGCAAGGAGGAGAGAGATTATTTGCAGCCTGGGAGGGGCCGCTTCAGTCCACGCCGCGCTCGTTCAGCCACGGGCCGTACTCCCGGTCCATGCCCTCGATGTGCTCGGCGTAGGCCTCGCGCAGAAAGCAGAGCAGCGGGCGCATCTGCATCTTGTCGCCGTGCTGCACGCGATGCGAGGATTGCAGGATCTGCGCCAGCAGCCGCTGGTGCTCGGAGCGATGCTCGGCCATGCCGGGGAAGTTGTACTGCTCCATCAGTTGCTCTTCGCTCCAGAAGTGCATGCGCGTAAACTCGATCAGCCGGTCCAGAACCTCGCTGATCTGCTCCCTGCCCGATCCGCGCACCGCCGCCAGGCGAAGCTCGTTCATTGTGTCCATCAGAATTCCATGCTGGTCGTCCATCGCGCGCACGCCCACGGTGCCGGCCTGGTTCCACGTTAAAAGGGCCACATGAGCCTCCATTAATCTCTAGTGGCTCTATCGGTCAGATTTCGTTCAACATCATCGGTAATCTATCCACTCTCACGTGACCAAGGTGATCAATCAATCCAGCGGGAGGGCCGGCTCGCTCTGCTGACCGCGCGTGGTCAGCGTCACCGCGGCAGCCACGATCAGCGCGCCGCCCAGCCAGGCGAAGGGGCCCAGATGCTCGCCCAACAACTGCACGCCCAGCCACGAGCCCAGCACGGGCTCAATATTCACGAAGACGCCGGCGCGTGAGGCGGGCACGCGATGGATGCCCCAATTCCACAGCAGCGTGGTGGTCGCCGTGCAAAATAGGCCGCTGAAGGCGAGCGCCATCCAGGCCGTGCGCGAAACGGTGGCAAAGGGCGGCGGGGCAACCTGTGCGTGGGTGAGCGGCGTGAGCATCCACGGGCCCATCACCCAGAGCAGCAGCATCGCGCCGCCGAAGAGAATCGTATAGGCCGATACCGCGGCAGGATTGCGCGTGCGCATCAGCTGCTTGCTCAGCAGCATCCAGACGATGGCGGCGACCAGCGAAGCCAGCACCAGCAGGTCGCCGACGAGCGATGGCTGGCCGCGCGTGGCCGGGCCGCGGATGCCGCCCAGCGCAATCAGCGCCGCGCCGATGGTGGATGCGACGAGAGCAAGCCAGCCAACGAGATCCAGCCGCTCCTCGCGCGAGCCTTTGGGCGCGAAGAATGCGGCGGCCACGGCCAGCATCACCGGGAAGGCCCCGACCATCAGCGAAGCGTGACTGACCGTGGTTCGCGCCAATCCGCTGAACTGGATCAGGCAGCTGATGGGAATGCCGAAGGCCGCCGAGAGCATCAGCACGCGCACCTCCGCCCGGGAAAAGCTCCAGCGGCAGACCAGCGCCACCGGCAGCACGCCCACGCAGGCAAAGAGGATGCGATAGAGCACCATCGATTCAACGCTCATCTCGTTGAGCGCCAGACGGCTGAAGTAGAAGCCTGTGCCCCACAGGCAACCGGCGGCAAAGCAGGCGCCATAGCCCAGCAGCCTGAGCCGCCGGTCGGCGCTCCCGGCCGCCGGAGCCTCGCGATTGTCAATGTTCAAAGCGATCGTCTCCTCGCCCCTGTGCAGACTCAGAAGCTCTCCAGCAGATCGGCGACCAGTTGGCGGGCAAACTCGCGCGAGAGCCGATCGACGGCCGCCGGGCTCTCCTCGATAAAGCCGGGCAACTCGGTCGTCGATTGGTACTGCTGGCGATAGACATAGTTCTTGTTCTCGTAAAGAACGCTTCCGTCGCGGCCATTCAGCGTCACCGAAACCACCACGGTGATCAAAAAGCTCGAAGACTGCTGCGTCGAGGAGTTGTAGGTGAGCGGCTGAACCTGCTCCTTCAAAATCGTCCCATGCAGCACGGCGTCGGCGCTCGCGTCGGGCGTCACGCGCAGCCGGGTGCGCGTGGCCAGTTCGCGGATCACCGCCTGGGTCATCACCGTCTCCATGCGATAGGCCTCGATGCGCGTGGCAAACTGCGGCACGGCGACGGTCTTGAGATTTTCCGGCAGGTGCGTGGCCGCGCCCAGCGTGTGGTAGCCGCAGCCGGACGAGGCCAGCAGCGCTAAAGAAACGGAAAGAGATGCGAAGAGGCGCATACCTCATCTTAACGCGCCGCAGCCATCACACCCAGGCCGACACCAGCATCCCCAGCTTGACCGCCGAGAGCTTCAATCCGTCGGCGCGCTCGTGGAAGTAGCGCTCGTTCAACTGCTCGGAGTCCAACTGCTCCATGCGTTGAAAGCCCGCGCGCTTCAGCTCGGCCTCCATCGACTGCGGCGCAAAGAAAAGCTGGAAGGGCTCGCCCGCCGCGGCCACGCGCGCCGAGAGCCGATCAAAGGCCACGCGCCCCACCGCGCTGAGCGTCACAGGATCGACGGCATAATCGAAGCCCACGCCGCTGCTCGCAGGCAGTGCGGCAATCGTCTCGATGGATGCGCGAAAGGCGGCGAGCGAGAGATAAGGAACCACTCCCATCCAGCCGAAGAAGGCCGGGCGCGACCGATCGAAGCCCGACCCGGCCAAATCCTCGGCCAGCGTATGATGCTCCAGATCCAGCGGAACAAAGGTCAAACCGGCGGGCACGGCGATCTTCGCGGCAGTGAGCATGCGCCGCTTCATCTTTTGCGTCGCGGGAAGATCCACCTCGAAGACGCGCAGCTCGCGGTGCGGATTGCGATAGGCGAAGGTGTCCAGACCTGCGCCGAGAAGCACGTATTGCCCGCCGCCGCGCGCGACGAACTCCGCCAGTTGATCTTCTACATAGCGGCTGCGCACCGCCATGAAGGCGCGCGAATCGCGCCCTACCGCGTGCATCGCGCGCGCCATCTTGTCCGGAAATTTTTCGCCGACCATGCGCAGCGCAATCGGATCGTCCAGCACCGGCGGCCGGTCCGCCAACTGGTGCGCCGCGCGGCGGATCGCCACGCCCAGCGCGGTCTTGCTCGGCTCTCCCGTCTTCATGGATTTCAGTCTAGGCTATCCAACCGCCGAGTGAAAGGCGCGCTCGAAGCCGCCGATCGATCGCTCGATCGTTTCAAGAGGAATGGTCAGCGAGAGGCGAATGTAGCCCGTGCGTCCAAAGCCTCGGCCGGGAACGGCCAGCACACCCTGCTCGGCCAGCATTCCGACAAAGCGAAGATCGTCGGCGATCGGTGTTTTGAGAAAGATATAGAACGAGCCCTCGGGGCGGCGAACCTCGTAGCCAATGGCGGCCAATGCATCGCAGAGCACGTTGCGCTTCTGCTCGTAGGGCGCGGCATCCACCACCGCGTCGAGCGACTCGAGCATCACCCATTGCCAGATCGCCGGCGCATTGATGAAGCCCAGAATGCGATTCGAGAAGGCGCAGGCGCGGCGCAGCTCCGCATTGCCATCGAGCCGCGGCGACAGCGCCAGATAGCCGATGCGCTCACCCGGCAGCCCCAGCGACTTCGACCACGAGTTGCAGATCGCCGTGTTGTGAAGGAAGGAAGCCACCTCCGGCTGACGCTTGCCGTCGTAGACAAATGATTTGTAGGGCTCGTCGCTGATCACCGTAATCGGCTGCGGGGCGCGTTCGAGAGCTGCTTGCAGATCGCGCAATACGCTCTCCGGATAAACGCGGCCCGTGGGATTGTTGGGCGTATTCAGAATCAGCGCGCGCGTGCGCGGCGTGATCGCCGCTCGGATGCGCTCCACATCGGGCAGAAACTCTGCGTCGGTCTCGACGGGAACCATCACGCCGCCGTGGTTTGCAATATAAAACTGGTACTCGGAGAAGCAGGGCATCAGCACGATGACCTCGTCACCGGGATCGAGGATGGACTTGAGAATTACATTGCAAGCGCCGGCCGAGCCGACGGTCATGAAGACGTCTTCGGCGGTGAACTCCAGGCCGGTCTCGCGTTTGAGCTTGCTCGCCACGGCCTCGCGCAGTTGCGGATAGCCGGGGTTGGGCATATAGCCATGCGAGCCGGGACGACTGGCCTCGGCTGTGCGGCGCAGCGCATTGAGGACCGTTTGAGGCGGCTCGACATCGGGATTACCCAGCGAAAAATCGAAGACAGCGTCCGCGCCGCGCTCGCGCTTCAGCCGCAGCCCCTCCTCAAACATTCGTCGAATCCACGAGGAATTTTCCAGTTGCCTGGCAATGGTTTTTGAAACGGGCATGGTTGAGATCCTGATTAAAGTGCAGAGTTTTGTCGATATTCCAAGATGAATGCAGCGGTTCAATCTGAGCCCGGCCGCATTTCAAATAACATTTCAGTCTAGCAGGAGCGGCACATCCGACGCCCTCTGAAACCCATGGAACTTTCCTGCATTGATGCGCGTAAGGCCAGCAGGAGGAATTCATGAAATTAATTCATTGCGTTGCAATCGTCATGCTGAGTGTCTCCGGTTTGGCGCTCGGACAGTCTGCTGCCAAGCCCGTTGCCACTTCCGACGCGCAGAAATCTTTCGACCTGCTGAAGACTCTGGCGGGAACTTGGAAAGGTTCGATAACGACGGACAATCCCGCCATGTCCACGGACCAGCTGATGCCCCTTTCCATCCGGGTTGCATCCAGTGGAAACGCATTGATTCATGAGTTGAGCACACCTGGTCCAGAGGTAACCATGTTCTATCTCGACAGCGATCGTCTGACCTTGATTCATTACTGCGATTTCGGCAACAGGCTGCGTATGGTGGCTCGGCCTTCAGCGGATGGAAAGACGGTGGAGTTTGATCTGGTCGATGCCCCCGGCAGCCACCAGATGGGGTACGTGAGCCACGCCGTGCTCACATTGATCGATGCGAACCATCACATTGAAGACTGGACGTTCACGCTGGCGGACGGCAAGGTTATGCATGGCCATTTGGATTTTAAGCGGGTGCCGTAGCGTCTCAATCGTCCAGGATAGAGGGCTGATACATCTGATCGATCCCATCTGCCCTGGAATAGCAGCTATTCCCCCCAACCCATTCAGGTACGATTTCGTTTTTTCGACACGATTTTTTGTTTCGTGAGCAGCCCCCTTGGAACTTCCGCGCTGGGGTTATCGTATTGAAGGAGCAGGTAGCCAGGCACGAAAGGAATCACAATGATTGAACGAGCGCAACGAACTGCCGCGAAGATCTTCGCGGTGACTTGGCTTCTCGGCATGGCCATCATCATGGTGGTGTTTCCGCGCTTTTATGCGCCTTATCTGGTTTGGGATAACGGCGAGGAGACGGCGCGCCGCTTTGTACACCACGAAGAGGCCATCCGCATCTATCTGGCCGGCTCCTTTGTGCATGGGGTGTTAATGATTGTGCTGCTGACGGCGCTCTATGTGCTGCTGCGGCCCGTCAACCGCGGGATGGCGCTCTGTGCTGCCTTCAGCAGAACGATCTACGCGGTCTTCTGGTTCGTTTTTATTCTGGATATGCTGGGCGCGCTGCGATTTTTGGCGGGAGCGGGCGCGCTGCACGGCTTTGGGCCGGATGGGCTGGCGGCACTGGCCGGAGCGCAACTGGATGCGGGCCGGGATGCCTATTACATTGGCCTGGTCTTCAACGGGCTGGGATCGGCGTTGTTTGCCTGGGTGCTGTTTCAGTCGCGATATATTCCGCGGCTTCTGGCACTATGGGGCGTTTTGAGCGCTGTTTATGAGGGCTTTTGCGGCTTTGCTTATCTGTTGTACCCGAGATTCGGGTTGATGCATTCTCCGGATTGGTATGAGTTGCCGCCGATGACCTTCGACCTGCTGCTCTGCCTCTGGCTGCTCTTTCGCAGACTGAAGTCGCCGGAGACGCTGCCAGCTCCTGCTCCCGTTGTGTGACCGGGATAGGAGAAGGTCGGTAATTTGCCGATACAGCATTTTCGCTTCTGGTGTATACAGAATCCTTGCAGTAAAGTGGCTTTTTCCTCAAGAAAAAGCCACCTTCGATGCGCTCGTAATGTCAACAAGTGAAGCGAAAATGCTCTAGACGACAGGCCCTGGTGGCTGGTCGCCGGCGCTGAAGGGGCTTGCGCTCCTCTACTTCAGCAGTTCGTCGCCGGCCACGACGTTGATGCCCGCGGCCTGCAACCTGCCGATCGCCGCATCCGCATCGTTGAAGCGGAAGATCAGCACCGCCTGGCCGCCGCGCAGATAAGGAAAGGCGTACATATACTCGATGTTGACGCTGCTGCCGTCAAGCGCCCGCAGCACCTCGGCCAAGCCGCCGGGGCGGTCCGGAACCTCGACCGCCAGCACCTCGGTCATCTTGACCGTAAAGCCGTTCGCCTCCAGCAATTCGGCGGCCTTGCTCCAATCGGAGACCACCATGCGCACAATGCCGAAATGCTCGGTATCGGCCAGATAGAGGGCGCGAATGTCGATGCCCTCGCGCGCCAGCAATGCCGCCGGAGCGGCGATGTGTCCCGGCTTGTTTTCGACAAACAACGATAGCTGTTGAATCTTCATGATGTCCGCCTGTCGATGACTCGTTTTGCCTTGCCCTCGCTGCGCGCGATGGTATTGGCCTCAACCAGCGCAACCTGCACGCGGATTCCCAGAATGTGATCGAGCGTCGATTGGATCCGGCCTTGCAGTCCCTGCAGCGCGCCGATCTTATCGGTGAACATCTGCCGCGTCACCTCGACCTCGACCTTCATCTGATCGAGTCCCGACTCGCGCGTCAGAATAATTTGATAGTTGGGCAGCGTGCCCTCGATCTGCAACAGCGCCGCCTCCACCTGCGAAGGGAAGACGTTGACGCCGCGAATGATCAGCATATCGTCCGAACGGCGGCCGATGCGGCCGATCCTTCTCATGGTCCGCCCGCACTCGCAGCGGCCCGGCATCAGCGTCGTGATGTCGCGCGTGCGATAGCGGATCATCGGCATCGCCTGCTTGCTCAGCGTGGTCAGCACCAGTTCGCCCTCGCTGCCGTCCGGCTGTGGCTCGCCCGTCTCCGGATCGATGATCTCCGGATAAAAATGATCCTCGAAGATGTGCAGCCCCTGATGGCGGCGGCACTCGCAGCCCACGCCGGGGCCAATGATCTCCGAGAGTCCGTAAATGTCGAAGGCCTCGACGCCGCTCCTGGCTTCAATGTGCCGGCGAATCGACTCGGTCCACGGCTCTGCGCCGAAGACGCCCGCGCGGATTGGCAGCTCCTTCATCTCGATGCCGAGTTCCGCGGCGCGGTCGATCAGATGCAGAAAATAAGTCGGCGTGCAGCAGATGGCCGTCACGCCGAAGTCTTTCATCAGCATGATCTGCCGGTCGGCGTTGCCGCCCGATGTGGGCACCACCGTCGCGCCCAGACCCTCGGCGCCGTAGTGCGCGCCCAGCCCGCCTGTGAAAAGGCCGTAGCCGTAGGCGTTCTGCACAATATCTCCGCGATGCAACCCGCAGCCGGCCAGGCAGCGCACCACCACCGAGGTCCACACATCAACGTCTTCCTGCGTGTAGGCCACGACGATCGGCTTGCCCGTGGTGCCGCTCGATGCGTGCAGCCGCACCACCTCCTTCATCGGGCTGGCAAACAAACCAAACGGATAGGTGTCGCGCAGATCGCACTTCACCGTGAAGGGCAGCTTGGCGATGTCCTCCAGTGAACGAATGTCGTCCGGCACCAGCCCCCGCTCATCCATGCGCGCGCGAAAGAGTTCCACATGCTCCCAGGAGCGCGCCACAACCGTTTGTAAGCGTTGTAACTGAAGCTGACGCAGCTCATCCTGCGGCAAATAATCGGGCACGCTTGCCGGGTGACAGTTCTGCGCGCTGCTTTCCAGTACCGCATTCTTCTTCATCGATTCCGTCCGAGTTGAAAGGCCGCCAGATTCGCTTCATGCAGCTTCGCGGCCAGGTTGCGCCGCAGCGCTTCAATCCATTTCTCTTCCGGAAATTGCAGATGTCTGCTGAGCACGCCCAGCAGCGCCACGTTGATGCTCTTCTTGTTGGGCAGTCTGCCTTCGTCAATCAGCGCGGGCTCGATCAAGACTCCGCCTGCGCTGAGAGCCGCCGCATTCACCGGCACCTGATCCGCGGAGATCACTACGAGAAAATCCGCCTCGCCCTCGGGCACCATCGGACTGAAGACGCGCTCGCCGAAGCGCACGTCGCTGGAAACCGAGCCGCCGCGCTGGCTCATTCCATGCAGCTCGCTCTTCTTCACGTCCACGCCGGAGGCGAAGGCCACATCGGCCAGAATGTCGCTGGCCTTCAGCACGCCCTGTCCGCCCAAGCCCGCGATCACCACGTTAATCGGCCTGTTCGCCATCGCACCTCGCTTGTTCACTGATCTCCAGCGCGCGGATTGCGCCCGCCGCCAGCAGGCAATTGCGCCGCGCAATCACCAAGGAAAGCTCCGGCTTTGCCAGGCAGCTTTGAATTAAATTCTCAAACTCCGCCCCGTCCCTTGTTGGATCGATGACAAAAACATTCTTGATGCCCAGCGAGCGCGCCAGCGCCTCAAAATTCACCTTGCCGGTCTGTGCGTGCCCGAGCGTGCGGCCTGTGCCCGGATGCTCCTGCATGCCCGTCATCGCCGTCGTTCCGTTGTCCAGGATCAGCACCACATGGCCCGACTCCGGCGGGTTGTAGACCATCTCCACCAGCCCGGTGATGCCGCTATGCACAAAGGTGCTGTCGCCGATGACGCTGACCACGCGTCGCGCATCCTCGGAATTCAACGAGTGGCGCATTCCCAGCCCCACGCCAATGCCCGCGCCCATGCAGACCAGCGTGTCCATCGCCTCGAAGGGCGGCAGCACGCCCAGCGAGTAGCAGCCGATGTCGCCCGCAACCAGGCAGTCCAGATTCTTCAGTGCGGTGTAGACCGAGCGATGCGGACAGCCCGGACACAGCGCCGGCGGCTTGCCCGGAACAGGCTTCTGCTCGGGCGTTTGATCGTCCTTCAGAATGCGCCGCACGCGCGCCGTCGTCAGCTCGCCGAAGCGGTACGCCTCAGGCTTGTCCTCGACGGCGATGCCCGCCGTGCGCGCCGCTTCCACTAAATATGGATCGCCCTCTTCGACGACGCAGCAGAGATCGACGCCGGCGGCGAACGCGCGCATCCGCTCGATCGGCAGCGGATAAGTCATGCCCAGCTTGAGCACGCTCGCCTCCGGCGCGGCCTCGCGCACATACTGATACGCCACGCCCGAGGTGATAATGCCCAGCGTAGACGAACCGCGCACGAGCTGATTCAGTCCTTCCGCGTCATTCCACGCGGCCATCTCGGCCAGGCGAGTGCGCAGGCGGCGATGCGCCGGCTTGGCGTAGGCGGGGATCATCACGCGCGAGGCAAAATCGTGTTCGAAGTGCGGCTTGGCGGGCGGCGCAATCTTCACCGTGCCGCGCTTCACAATTGTCTTCGAGTGGCAGACCCTGGTCGTCATCCGCAGCAGCACCGGCGTCTGCCAGCGTTCGGAGATTTCGATTGCCCGCAGGGTGAACTCATACGCCTCCTGCGAGTCGGCAGGCTCCAGCATCGGCACGCCCGCGGCCACGGCGTAGCGCCGGTTGTCCTGTTCATTCTGGCTCGATGCCATGCCTGGATCGTCGGCCGAGACCACGACGAGCGCTCCATCCAGCCGCGTGTAGGCCGCCGTGAACAGCGGATCGGCGGCCACATTCAGCCCCACGTGCTTCATGGTGACCAGTGCGCGCGCGCCGCTGAAGGCCACACCCACGCCCACCTCCAGCGCCACCTTTTCGTTGGGCGACCACTGCGCGCGCCCGCCCAGCTTTTCAAAGGTTTCCAGTATCTCGGTCGAGGGAGTTCCCGGATAGCCGGCGCCGAGCTTCACTCCGGCGTCGATCGCGGCCAGGGCGACCGCTTCGTCGCCGCTCAACAGGGCCAATGTACGCTCTTGCTCTAAAGAATCCAAGCGAATGCCTTATGATGTTGTGTCTTGAGTCCAGTGTACAGGATATGCAAGAGAGGAACCAGAGCCGCGCCGGAGCGGCGTATGCAGCTTCTCATTCAGCCTTAGCGTAGAATTGGAGGGGAACGGAGCCGCACTTGCGCCTCCGAGCACGATGATCCTTTTGGACCCAGAGATAGACCCCGATTCGCCCCACGGACGTGGACCTGTCCGTGGGGGCCCCGACCCCGCGGCCAAGCCCAAAGCGCCGAAGAAGACGGCTGCGTCCGGCACATTACCGCCCAAGAATCTCCGCCTGCCCTCCGCGCGCACGCTGGCCCGCTTTCTCTCCCAGGCGCAGACCGCCGTCCGCCTGAAGGGCGAGGTGAGCGTACTGCTGACCACCGACGCGGCCATGCGCAAACTCAATCGACAATTTCGCGGCAAGGACAAGCCGACAGACGTGCTCTCCTTTCCCGCCTTTGCCGTTCCCGGGCTGAAGGGCGATGAGGCCCAGGCTGGCGATCTGGCCATCAGCGTGCCCACGGCGCGCCGTCAGGCCATCGAGCGAGGGCATACATTGACAACGGAGATCAAGGTGCTCATCCTGCATGGGCTGCTGCATCTGGCCGGATACGATCACGAAGTCGATGAGGGAAAGATGGCGCGCAGGGAGCGCCAACTCCGTGCCAGCCTCAACCTCCCGCAGGGGCTGATCGAGCGGGTGGGTGAGCCAAAATCGAAGTCGAGGGGTGCGCGCCCATGACCCTCTCCTTCATTCTCCTCATCGTCTTTCTCGCCGCCGTTGAGACGCTCACCTCCTACATCAGCCGCGTCTACTCGGAGTTCGGCAAGATTCTGACGCGCGAGATCGAGGAGAATCTGGATGCCTGGGAGGAGTTGATCGAGCCGCAGCTTGGGCTGACGCGCGAACACGCGGCAATCTGTGCGGCGGTCTTGCAGCAACTGGCGCTGGGCATTATCGCCCTCGAGTTTGGCGCGGTACTCTTCGATCGCGCGCCCTATCTGGCGCGGCCCACGCCGGCTGAGATTGCCCAGGCTGTTCTGGGCGTGGTGCTGGTGGTCGTCTTCTGCAACCAGCTTCTGCCGGCGATGCTCTTTGACCGCACGCGCGGCCGCTGGGTCCGCTCGCTGGTCTGGCCGATCCGCCTGCTGCTGTGGCTGATGACGCCCATTACGGTCTTTGTGCGCTTCTTCTTCTCCGTGGCCGCGCTGGCCGAGGAGCCCGTCACCGCCGAACAGGAGAGCGAGGCCGACGTGGAGGCGCTGCTCGAAGCCGGTGAAGAGGAGGGCATCCTGGAAGAGAGCGACCGCGAGCTGGTGCGCTCGGCCGTCGAGTTCGGAGACAAGCTGGTGCGCGAGGTGATGACCCCGCGCCCTGAGGTCTTCGCCGTGCCCGCGACGCTTACCCTGGAGGCCTTCATCGAGCAGTTGCGTGCGCACAACTACTCGCGCGTGCCGGTCTACACGGGCTCGATCGACAGTATCACCGGCATCGCCTTCGCCCACGACCTGCTGCAGATTACCGACGAGGAGGCGCGCACGCGCACCGTCCAGAGCATCCAGCGCGCGGCGGAGTTTGTGCCCGAGACCAAGCGCGGCTACGAGCTGCTGCGCGAGATGCAGCGCGAGAAGCAGCACATGCGCCTGGTGATCGACGAGTACGGCGGCGTCTCCGGTCTGGTCACCATCGAAGATCTGCTGGAAGAGATCGTCGGCAACATCAAGGACGAGCACGACGACGAGGCCGAGCCGCTGCGCGAGCCCGGCGGCGTGTGGCTGGTTCCCGGCAACTTTCCCGTCGATCAGTTGTCGGGCCTCTTCGGCGAGCAGACGGCGCTGAGCGATCTGGACGGAGCCTACGAGGCCACCACGCTGGGCGGCTTGGTCAGCGAGATCGAGGGCCGCATTCCCCTGCCCGGCGAGGTCGTGCTGCTCGAATCCGCCGGCCTGCGTATCGAGGTCGTCGCCTCCACCGACCGCCGCGTCGAGCGCCTGCGCGTCTTTCCCCCGGCGGCTGAAACGGCGCGGGCCTGACAGGTGGTTGACTCTCAGGCTTCAAAGAGGAAAGGAGTCGCCATGCAGGTGCACAATCCATCGCATCCCGGCAGGATTCTTGCTTACTACCTTCAGTCGAGGACCGTGACCGATGTCGCGCGGCATCTTGGCGTCACGCGGCCGGCGCTTTCGCGCGTGCTGAATGGCAAGGCCGGCATCTCAGCGGATATGGCCTTGCGCATCTCGGAGGCCTTCGGCACGGAACCGGATCTCTGGCTTCGCCTTCAGGCCCAGCGCGACCTTTGGGTTGCCTCGCAAAAGAAGCGCAAGAAAGTGAAGCGAAAATGCTCTATGCATATGGGTGGGAGACGACGAACCGCAACCCGCCGTTTTTTCATCTGCGCTTTTGCCGAAGATTATGATCCTCTCCCGCATACTCTCCAGGAGAAAGGATCGTCGATGGAAAGGAATCCTCAGCAGCAAAAGCGGGGCGCGCCGCCCTATTCCCTAGTCCCTATTGCCTGTTCCCTATTCCCTGTTTTTTCGTCCCCCCCACCCCCCCCACCCTGGGTAAAACCTCTTTTTGGCTCCTCCACTGGGATTAACCTACGCATAATCAATAGCTTGTATTTTAGTAATGTTAACTAATCAGTAACATCAAACCCACGATTTTGCCCGATTTCTGGCCCGGAATCACCTCTTTTAAGCCAGAAATCAGCCCTTTTGAACCAAAAAATGAAGGCTTCTTCGGCGGGCGAATGGCTCAGATCCGACTAACCAAAATGATTGGGCACCCAATTGTTCATTCCCATCCAATTGACGATTCGCCGCACCACGCGCCGCAATTTATAATCCGGCTTGTAGAGCATTTTCGGAATGCACAGTGCTTGAATGAGATCATGAATGGTGGTTTTCCTTTAGAAAAAAGCCATTTGAGTGCTTGGCTTCGCTCGACTGCAATTCCGAAAATGCTATCAGCGGTGCACTCCGAGCCTTCCCTGATGCAGTTGCCGAGTGAGCCCGCGAACGGAGAGAGCGCCATGCCGACCGATGTAGTCATGCCACAGATGGGCGAATCGATCTTCGAGGGCACCATCACCAAGTGGCTCAAGCGAGCCGGCGACCGCGTGGAAAAGGACGAGCCTCTCTTCGAGATCTCCACCGACAAGGTCGACGCCGAGATTCCTTCGCCCGCCGCCGGCATCCTGACCGGCATCAAGGTGCCCGAGGGCGCAACGGTCGAGGTCGATACCGTCGTGGCCATCATCGACGAGGCCGATTCAGTCGCCTCCGTAAATCTCTCCGCCGATTCGCTTCCAGCAGCGCAGGGCGCGGATGTTCAAGAGAAGGGTACGGGCTTCGAAGAGAAGGGTACGGGCTTCGAAGAGAAGGGTACGGGCTTCAGCCCGTACATGGACGGCAAAGAAACCGAGCGGGCTTTAGCCCCCGAGGAAAACTCTTCCGCAAACAAGCCGCCCCGCTCCTCGCCGCTGGTCCGCCGCATCGCCAAAGAGAACGCCGTCGATCTCAGCCGCGTCGCCGGTTCAGGCTCTCAGGGCCGCATCACAAAAGAAGATATCCTGCTCCATCTCAGCAAGCGCGGTCAAGGCACTCCATCGCCGCAGGCGCCGCCGAAGGCGGAGTTGGCCGCACCGCAGCCGCTCAGCAAGATGCGCTCGATCATTGCCCAGCGCATGGTGGAGAGCGTGCGCATCAGCCCTCACGTCCACACCGTCTACAAGATCGACATGAGCCGCATCGCCCGTCTGCGCGAGCGCGAGCGCGCGGGCTTCGACAAGCGCCACGGCGTCAAGCTCACCTATATGCCATTCATTGCCGCAGCCGCCGTTGAGGCGCTGAGCAAATTCCCCATCGTCAACGCATCGCTCATCGACGGCATGATCCACTATCACTCGCAGATCAATCTGGGCATCGCCGTGGCGCTCGACTGGGGGCTGATTGTGCCCGTCGTCCGCCAGGCCGAGAGCCTGAGCTTTCCGGCTCTCGCGCGCACGATCGCCGATCTGGCCGAGCGCGCTCGAACCAAAAAATTGCTGCCCGATGAGATCCAGGGCGGCACCTTCACCTTGACCAACTCCGGCGTCTTCGGCGGCGAGTTCGGCACGCCCATCCTCAATCAGCCCGAGGCGGCGATCCTGGCCATCGGCGGCCTGCGCAAGGAGCCGGTCGTCGTTGCCGACGCCGAGGGCAACGACACGATTGCGATCCGCTCGATGCAGCACTTCTGCCTCGGCTTCGATCACCGCCTGATCGACGGCGCCGACGCCGGCAGATTCATGCGCGAGTTCAAGCGCGCCCTCGAGGAGTGGCCGGCCGAGATCGGTTAAGAATCCTCACATTACATACGTTTCGGACACAAGTGTTCATCGCCACCCGCGTGACCGCGCTCACCACCAATCGTCTTCGCGGCAGAGTAAACTATAAACGGCGTGGGAACTGGCGATTGCGCCCGATCTCAGTGCATATTCTCAGCCGCGGTTCATCCGCACTTCCAGTGGGCTGCCGCGCAAATTTACTCAGGAGAATTTACGATGCGAGTTGCTTTGTTGACCGGCGGCGGCGACTGCCCCGGATTGAATGCGGTAATCTACGCGGCTGTGCGCAAGGGCATCAACCACTACGGCGATGAGTTCATCGGCTTCCTCAACGGCTGGAAGGGTGTGCTGGACAACAACTTCATCCCGCTCACCCTCGATGCCATTGACGGCATTCAGTTGAAGGGCGGCACCATTCTGCACTCTTCGCGCACCAACGTGAAGAAGATTCCCGGCGGCATTGAGAAGGTGCAAGAGGTTCTCAAGCTCAACAAGATCGATGCGCTGATCGCCCTCGGCGGCGACGACACGCAGTCGGTCACGCTCTTTTTGAGCGAGAACGGCGTGCCCTCGGTCGGCGTGCCCAAGACGATCGACAACGACATCAGCGGGACAGATCAAACCTTCGGCTTCGACACCGCCGTGATGATCGCCACCGAGGCCGTTGACCGCATTCACACCACCGCCGACTCGCACAATCGCGTCGTCGTCGTCGAGGTGATGGGCCGCGACGCCGGCTGGATCGCCTACGCCGCCGGAACCGCGGGCGGTGCGCACGTGACGCTGGTCCCGGAAAAGGACATCGACATTGACCACGTCTGCAAGCTGCTCAAGTACAACTACGACCACGGCAAGCACTACGGCGTCGTCGTCGTCGCCGAGGGCTGCCACCTGCCCGAGGTCGGCCAGGTGATCAACGAGAACGCCCAGCTCGACAGCTTCGGCCACGCACGCTTGAGCGGCATCGGCGAAAAGCTCGCCGAGCTGATCGAGAAGAAGACCGGCTTCGAGACCCGCTCGGTCAACCTGGGCCACACCCAGCGCGGCGGCGTGCCCACGGCCTACGACCGCATTCTCGGCCAGCGCTACGGCCTGCACGCCATCGACATGGTCCACGAAAAGAAGTGGGGCCGCATCGCCGTCCTCCAGGGCCTGGACATCACCGACATCCCGATCAAGGATGCCATCGCGACGAACCGACGCCTCGATCAGCGATTCTTCGACGTCATCGCCAACCTCGAAGCCAAGGTCTAGCACCGCGCTTCCACACTGTACAAAGAGCCATCCTCGCTGCGGGGATGGCTCTTTTGCATTTCATCTGCCGAGTGGCGCCCCGGATTCTTCCGCCTCAGTGATTGCCCGTATTGGATTGCGGGATGGGCAACTCCTCTTGCTTCAATGCTTTGCGGCGCAACTCCTCTTCGCCGCTGCAAGTAATTGCATTCCCCTCTGGGCAAACGTATCGCAACTCCGATAGGATGAGTTTTCAATGACCAAGCCAATCGATTTTCGCCCAGTGATTCTTGCCGGAGGCAGCGGTACGCGCTTCTGGCCTCGCTCGCGCCGCGCCCACGCCAAGCAGGTTCTCGCCCTCGACGGCGAGCGCTCGATGATTCAGCAGACGGTCGAGCGCCTCAAGCCCATCGCCGGGCCGGCGCAGACCTGGGTCATCACCAATGAATATTTGGCGGGCGAGATCGCCGGCCAGTTGAAGGGCGTGCCCGCCGGCCAGATCGTTCAGGAGCCGGTCGGGCGCAACACCGCCCCCGCCTGCGGGCTGGCCGCCTTCCTGATCGAGCGCCAGAACCCCGAGGCCATTCTCGGCGTCTTCCCCTCCGACCACGTCATCGCCGACGAGCCGCGCTTCCTCAAAGCGCTGCAGAAGGGCATCGCCGTGGCGCAGGCCGGCGAAAACATTGTCGTCCTCGGCATCGAGCCCACCCGCGCCGAGACCGGCTACGGCTACATCGAGACCACCGACTTCACACGCGACGACACGGCGCTGCACGTGCGCCGCTTCATCGAGAAGCCCAACCAGAACAAGGCCGAGGAGTTCATCGCCGCCGGCAACTACTTCTGGAACTCGGGAATGTTTCTCTGGTCGGCGCGGACGCTGGCCAACGCCGTCCGCGAGCATCTGCCGGAGACCGCTCCGCTGCTGGAGACGATCGCCGCCGCCTACGGCACGCCCCGCTTCGACGAGGTCTTCCGCGAGGTCTATCCCAAGTGCGAGAACATCAGCGTCGATTACGCGGTGCTCGAGCCGCGCTCGGCCAAGGGCGAGCATCTGTCGCACCTCTATTGCATTCCCGCCGAGTTCAGTTGGAACGATCTCGGCTCCTGGGCCTCGCTCTACGAGTACCAGATCGAGACCCGCCTGCGCGGCGACGCCGAGGGCAACGTGGCCGAGACCAAGGGCCACATGGCTCTGGACGCGGTCAACAACTACGTCTACAGTCCGCACAAATTCGTCGCCCTGGTCGGCGTCAAGAATCTGGTCGTCGTCAACACCGAGGATGCCCTCTTGATCGCCCACCGCGACCACTCGCAGGATGTGGGCAAGATCGTCAAGGAGCTCGCCATCACCGGGAAAACCGAGCTGATCTGAAATCGATTCGCCTCTCTTCAAATCAAGAGATGGGGTGATTGCGCATCAGCCGGGTGCCCCTTCCTTGCTGTCATCATGAGCGAGCACAGCGAGTCGAATGACCTGGAGTTCTCAATTTGTCGCAAGGGTGGGAGACCACATATTCAACCCACTTCAATCCTCAGGCGCGCTGCGGACGCCTGGAGCGGCCCATCAGCCGCTCGACCTCGGCGGGAATCTGCAGCGGCGTGTCTTGCGCGGGAAACTCCTGCTCAGCTGGTTGCGGCACGGCGCTCTCGGCTTGGGTGCGCAAGGCAGCCTGGCTCTCGACAGCCAGAATCTGCTGGTTGAAGACCTGACCGAAGCAGCGCGCGGTGTGGTGGGCAAGCTCTTCAAGCGTGGGCAGGCACTGCGTGCTCTCGACCTCGCGCGCGAGGCTGGTGACGGCGTAATCCTTGATGCCGCAGGGAACGATCAGCGAGAAGTCGTCGAGGTCGGTGGAGAGGTTGAAGGCGAAGCCGTGCGTGGTGATGCCGCGCGCCACATGAATGCCGATGGCGGCGATCTTGCGGGCTGATTCGACGGAATCGGTTTGGTTGTGCATATTCTCTCCGGTCATTGAACTGATCCCTGATCCCTGTTCCCTGTTCCCTGTACTTCCGCACCAGACGCCGGTGAGGCCGCGGATGCGTCCGGCGCGCACGCCGTAGCCGATCGAGAGGCGGATCAGAGCCTCTTCGATCAAGCGCACAAAATCCACCGGGCCCATGCGGCGGCCGCTCGCAGCGGTGAGCGTGCGCAGATCGAAGATGGGGTAGCCAATCAGTTGGCCGGGGCCGTGATAGGTGACGTCTCCGCCGCGATTGATCTCGTGGATGGCAATGCCGCGCCGGGCGAGCAGCTCACTGGAGGCGAGGATATGCGCGCGATCGGCGTTGCGCCCCAGCGTGAGCACGGGCGGATGTTCAAGCAGCAGCAGGACGTTCTGCGTGCGCCCGTCGGCGACGTGCGCGGCGATCTCCGCTTGCAGGGCGAGCGCCTCGCCATAGTCCAAGCGGCCGAGATAGAGAGACTGAATCATCGCTGGATTGATTGTAGCGAGCGGAGGGGGCTGAAAGGATTCGCGCATTCATGCCCGCAACCGCTGATTCGGCGGTAAACTGGATTGAGAATGAGGTGAAAGCCGCATGAGGCCGTCCGAGGTATTGCCGCAGCATCGGGAGACGATCCGCCAGCTTGTGATGCAGGCGGGGATGGCGAATCCGCGCGTCTTCGGTAGCGTGGTGCATGGCGACGATGTGGATGGCAGCGATCTTGATCTTTTAATCGATCCGGCTCCGAAGACCAGTCTTCTTGATTTGGCCGGCCTGCAAATCGAAATCGAAGCGAGAACGGGAGTCAAGGTGGACCTGCTCACTCCAAAGTCTCTTCCCTTGAAGTTCAGACAACAGGTTCTGGATGAGGCCATGCCTGTATGAAGAGTCACCCGGAACGCGCCCAGGATTATCTGGAACATATTCTCGCGCCGCTCGTTCGAATCCAGCGTTATACGGCCGGCAAATCCTCGGATGAATTCATGGACAGCACGTTGCTCCAGGATGGTGTGCTCAGAAACCTCGGCATTCTTGGCGAGGCAGCGCATCGGCTGCTGGCTGACGCTCCGGAGTTCGTAGCAATGCATCCTGAGATTCCGTTTGCCAAAATCTACGCAACGCGCAACCGAATCACCCACGCTTACGAAGAAGTGGACATGGAAATCGTCTGGAATCTGGTTGTGAACGATATCCCCGCTCTTTTACCGACAATCGTTGCGGCGCTGAACGAGTTCAAGTGAGAGAGATAGGCGAATCGTTTGGCGTGAGAAAAGTGGGAAGAGCGGCAGGGTAACGAAGATGGAAGAGCAAGAGCCACAACAAACTGGAACCCTGCCGATGCATCAAGGACTGCTATATCACTACACTAAGCAAAGACCAAATTGTTGTTAGTCTCAGGCTAGAACTTGCAAAAATGGGTATTCAAGGAGTCGAAGTCGTTCCCTCCAAAATCCCCTACCGCAACTGGAAGAACTGTAAACATGGCTTCTACGAAGAGTATCCCCTCAGGGGCTAAAGCCCGACGTATATTTGTGGCAATATTCGGCACGACTGAAGTCGTGCCCTGATACAGTACCTTTCATTGATCGCGGATCAGCCAAGCTGCTAAGTGTCTAGTCCCTAGTCCCTGAGTCCCTATTCCCTAGTCCCTAGTCCCTGTCTTTGGTCACTTGGGCAACTGGGTTGCATCCCAGCCGCCGCCGAGGGAGCGGACCAGGCCAACGCTGTCGACGAACTGGCGGGTCTGAAGATCGACGGCGGTGCGCTGATTCTGGAGGAGCGCGGCCTGGGCCGTGAGGACTTCGAGATAACTCGTCACGCCGCCCTTGTAGCGCTGATTGGAGATGTCGAAGGAGTTCTGGGCGCTGGCGACGGCCTTCTGCTCGGCGGCAGCTTCGGACTCGAGCACGCGCAGGCCGGAGAGTTGGTCTTCGACGTCGGCGAAGGCGGCGATGACGGTGCTCTTGTAGGCAGCGGCCTGGGCCTCGTAGCTGTGGCGCGCGGCGTCGGTGAGCGAGTGGCGCTTGCCCGCATCGAAGAGCAGCTCGGAGGATTGCGCGCCCAGGCTCCAGAGCGCGCTGGGGCCCTGAATCCATGTGCCGCCATTCATGCTCTCAAAGCCGCCCGAAAGGCTGAGCGTGACGGATGGGTAGTAGGCGCTTTTGGCGATGCCGATCTGGGCATTGGCGGCTTGAGCGCGGCGCTCGGCGGCGGCGATGTCGGGGCGTCGTTCGAGCAGTTGCGAGGGCACGCCGACGGGCACCTTGGGCAGCGCGAGATCGAGCGGCGCAAAGGGAATCTTGAAGGCTGAAGGATCGAGGTTGGCGAGGACGGCGATGGCGTGCTCGAATTGGGCGCGGGCGACGCCGAGATCGATCAGTTGGGCGCGCACGGTTTCCAGCTGCGTGCGGGCCTGGGCCACGTCGGCCTCGGTGCCGATGCCGCCCTTCAGGCGGCGCTGGGTGAGGTCGAGCTGATCCTGCAGGTTGGCGATGGTGGCGGCCAGCAGACGGAGCTGGGAGTCGAGGCCGCGCAACTGGAAGTAGGCGCTGGCAAGCTCGGCGTGCAGGCTCAAGTCGATGCTGGCAGTGTCGGCGGCATCGGCCTGAGCACCGGAGCGGGCGGCCTCGACGGTGCGGCGGACGCGGCCCCAGAGATCGGGCTCCCAACTGACATCTCCGCTCAACACAAGGTCGTTGTAGGTTGTGGGCTTGCCGGGCGAGTAGGAGGGACCGTTGGCGGAGACGTTGTTGCGCGCAATGGATGGGCCGGCCGAGAGCGTGGGAAAGAGCGCGGAGCGGGCCGCGGCAATCTGGCTGTGGGCGGCGAGATAGGTCTCCATCGACTGGCGCAGGCTCTGGTTGTTGGCGGCGATGCGCTCTTCCAGCTGGTTGAGCTGCGGGTCCTGATAGATCTCCCACCAGTTGCCGCGCAGCAGACCGTCGGAGGGCGAGGCCGGCTTCCATGCGCCGCCGTCGGGCGAGGGCGGAGGCTGGAGGACGGTGGATGCGCCGCTCTCCTGGTAGGCGGCCGGGGCCTGATAGGCGGGGCGGTTGTAGTCAGGGCCGACGGGCTTGCAGCCGGTGAGGAAAACGATCGCCGTGAAGACCCACCCTAGCCGCAAAAACAAGAACGCGGCGAGGGTGGGGCATCCATTTTTGGCAACACTGGATTGATTTTTGTTTTTTTGGGATAAATGCAGCAAGTTAGCCACCGCTTCGCGGTGATCGCGAGTGAGCGAGTTAGCGAATGGGTTCGCGGGCATACTACCTGCCTCCCGCACTGGCCTGGCTAACGACCTGCACCTTTTCGCCTTCGATGATGGAGTCGGGCGGGTCCTGGATCACCTGGTCCGAGGCTGCGAGTCCGCTGACAATCTGCACGCTGGCGCCGTCGTCCTCGCCGATGACGACCGGAACCAGATGCGCCACGCCGTCGACGACCGTGCCCACGCGCAGCCCTTCTTTGCGGAAGATGAGCGCGGCGGCGGGCACGATGAGCGAGGGAGCTTTGGCGGGCGTCTTGAAGTGGACCTGGGCGAGCGAGCCGGGCAGCAGTTCGCCGGCGCTGTTGTTGACGTCGATTTCGACAAGTAAAGTCCGGCTGACGGGATCGATCGCGTCGGCCGTGCGCACGAGCGTGCCCTGGTAGAGCTTGCCCGCGTGCTCGGCAAAGCTGAGCGAGATCGGCTCGCCCGGCTTCACGTTGCCGGAGTAGGCCTGGGGCAGATTGGCGTAGACGCGCAGGGTCTGGATGGCTTGCAGGCGAAAGAGCTCCTTGCCCGCGCCGGTATCGATCAACTGGCCGGTGTCGATGTTGCGCGCGGTGACGACGCCGTCGAAGGGCGCGTAGACCTTCTCAAAGGATTGCAGCTCTTGCAGCCGCTCCAGGTTGGCCTGGGCTGATTTGACCTCGGCGGCGGTGGCCGCGGCCTGGTTGACGAAGGTGTCCGTATCCTGGCGAGAGACGGCGTTGGATTGGACCAGACCCGTGTAGCGCTCGGCCTGGAGGCGGGCGTTGTTGGCGTTGGCCTGGGCGGTGACCAGTTCATCCTGGGCCTGGGTGATCTGGCGGTCGAGCTCGGGCGTCGAGATCTCAGCCAGCAGATCGCCTTTTTTCACGCGCGCGCCAATGTCGTGATACCAGCGGGTGAGATAACCGGATGTGCGGGCGAAGATAGGCGCATCCGTGAAGGCGGTCACGTTGCCGGGCAGCACAAAGCTGTCGACGGGTGAGCCGAGCCGGGCCGGAGCGGCGAGGACGGTGGGCGCGGCCAACTCCGTGGTGGTGTCGGCCAGCACGGTCTTGGCCTGATTGCGGCGCAGAATGCCGTAGCCGGCCAGCAGGCAGGCGACAAGCAGGAAGAGCGCCACGCCCACCAGAGCCTTCCGCGGCGAGATAGGCGCCTGCTCGGGCGCGGATTCGTGCTCGTGATTCGGCTGCGGCTGCGGATTGTCTTTGTTGCTCATAAAAAACTACTCCGAAAGTACGTCAAATTCATCCGGCCTTCCGGCCAGTAAAGCGCCGTGAGCCGTTGTGCGGCGGCCTTCCAGCCAGCCGTGGATCAGCGAAAAGAAAGCGGGCACAAAGAAGAGCGTGGCCACGGTGGCCGCCAGCAAACCGCCGATGACGGCGCGGCCCAACGGGGCATTCTGCTCGCCGCCGTCGCCCAGTCCTAGCGCCATCGGCGCCATGCCCAGAATCATGGCGAGCGCGGTCATCAGCACCGGACGCAGGCGGACAAAGCCCGCGTTGAGCGCGGCGCGGCGGGCATCGCCCACCAGCACTTCGAGCTGCTCGCGGGCAAAGCTGACCACCAGAATCGAGTTGGCCGTGGCCACGCCCATGCACATGATGGCGCCGGTCAGCGCGGGCACGCTGAGGCGAGTGTTGGTGAGGAAGAGGAACCAGACGATGCCGGCCAAGGCGGCCGGCAGCGCGGAGATGATGAGAAAGGGATCGAGCCAGGACTGGAAGTTGACGACGATCAGCAGATAGACGAGCAGGATGGAGAAGGCCAGTCCGCCCAGCAATCCGATGTAGGACTTCTTCATCGTCTCGCTCTGGCCGCGCAGATCGAAGTGGGAGCCGCGCGGCAGCTCACTCTGGTGCGCGGCGACGATCTGCTCGACCCGGCGCGTGACCGTGCCCAGATCGCTGCCATCGACGTTGGCATAGATATCGACGACGGGCAGCGCATCGTAGTGACTGACGGTGCCCATCTCGGAGCCGGGCGTGATGGTGGCCAGGTTGCCGAGCACCTGCGAGGACGCGGGCGCTCCGATGACGCTGCTCGAGGCCTGCTGCGCCGGAGCCGCGCCGGCCACCGGCAGACTCTTGAGTTGTGCGAGCGAGTCGAGCTTGTACTGCGGGGTTTGAATAGCCACGCTGTAAGTGACGCCGCTTTTGGGATCGAGGTAGAAGCTGGGCGAGGTCTGGAAGCTGCCGCTCAGGGCGACCAGCAGGCTGGTGGCCACATCCTTCTGCGTCAGGCCGAGGGACTGGGCGCGCGTGCGGTCCACATCTACCGTCATCCGGGGAAGATCGAAGGGCTGCTGGATGCGCGCATCGGCCGTGCCGGGAACGTAGCGAATCTCATTGAGCATCCTCTCGGCCAGCGCGCGGTTGCCATAAAGATCCGGCCCGACGATCTGCAGATCGATCGGCGCGGAGAGGCCGAAGTTGAGAATCTGCGTGACGATGTCGACCGGCAGCACGTAGAAGGTGACGCCGGGATACTGGCGCGCAAGCACGCCGCGCAGACGCGCAACATACTCTGCTGTCGGGTGGTGCTCCTTCGTCAACTGCACCTGAATATCGGCGTCAGCCGGGCCGATCGGCGCGGAGGTCGAGTAGGAGAGATTGATACCCGAGTAGGGCAGGCCGACGTTGTCGACGATGGAGACAACTTCTTGGGCGGGCAGATTCTCGCGGATGGTCGCGTCGATGTGGTCGCAGAGCGCGGCCGTCTCCTCGATGCGTGTGCCGGTGCGGGCGCGCACGTGAATCTTGAAGGCGCCGGAGTCGACCGAGGGAAAGAAGTCCTGGCCGAGAGAGGGAGCAAGCCCCAGCGATCCGAGGGCAAAGAGCAGGAAGAGCGTCAGAAAGACGCGCGCGTGATCGACGCACAAGGTCAGCAGGCGCAGATAGGCGCGGCGGAAGGCGTTGAAAGCGGCTTCAAAGGCCAGTTGAAAGCGGATGAAGGGATTGCGGCTACATCGTTTCTGCCGGGTCTCGGTCTCGTCGTGCTCCTTCAGCAGGTACTTGGCCATGATGGGAACCAGCGTGCGGGAGAGCATATAGCTGGCCAGCATGGCGAAGACCACGGCCTCGGCCATGGGAACAAAGAGATACTTGGCCACGCCGCCAAGGAAGAACATGGGCACGAAGACGATGCAGATGGCCAGCGTGGAGACCAGCGCGGGAACGGCGATCTGCGCCGAGCCGTCGAGGATCGATTGCTCCAGCTCCTTGCCGGCTTCCAGGTTGCGGTTGATGTTCTCGATGGCCACCGTGGCGTCGTCGACCAGAATGCCGACGGCCAGCGCAAAGCCGCCCAGCGTCATGATGTTGATCGTCTCGTGCAGCAGGGCCAGCACGCTGAGCGAGCAGAGAATGGAGAGCGGAATGGAGACGGCAATGATGACAGTCGAGCGGAAGCTGCCCAGAAAAACCAGGATCATGATGGCGGTCAGGCAGGCGGCGATGATGGCCTCGCGGATGACGCCGCCGATGGCGCCCTTGACGAAGATCGATTGGTCGGAGAGATAGGCGATGCGCAACTGCGGCGGCAGTTGCTCCTTGCCGGCCTTCAGCTTGTCGTAAACGCCCTGGATGATATCGAGCGTGGAGGCCGAGCCGGTCTTCATGATGTTCATCAGCACGGCGCGCTTGCCGTCCACGCGCACGATGTTGGTCTGGGGCGGCGAGCCGTCGCGCACGTGGGCCACGTCGCGGACATAGATCACCGAGCCGTTGACCGCGCGGATGGGGATGTTGTTCAATTCGTCGATAACCGTCGGCGATGAGTTGGTCTCGACAGCATACTCGAAGCGGTCGATCTTCATCGTGCCTGAAGGCGCAATGAGATTTTGCGCGGAGATGGCGTTGACCACGTCGATCGGCGACAAACCCTTGGCCTGAAGCGCGCGCGGGTCAAGGTCCACTTGTATCTGGCGCTGCTTTCCGCCGTAGGCCGAGGGCGTCTGCGCGCCCTCGATGGTGGCCAGCTGCACGCGGATGTTGTTCTGGCCCGCGTCGTTCAACTGCTGCTCGTTGAGCCCTTGCCCGCTGAGTCCCAACTGCAGAATGGGCACGCTCGAGGCGTTGTACTGGATGATGAATGGAGGCTGGGAACCGGGCGGCATCGAACGCAACTGGACCTGGCAGATGGCCGTCACCTGGGCCACCGCATTGCCGATGTTTACCCCCGGATGAAAGAAGATTTTGATCAGGCCGATGCCGTTGAGCGACTGCGACTCGATGTGCTCGATGTCATTGACTGTGGTCGTCAGCCCTCGCTCAGAGTTGAAGACAAACCGGTTGGACATCTCCTGCGCCGACATTCCGCTGTAGCTCCAGAGAACGGTCACGACGGGAATGTCGATGTTGGGAAAGATGTCCGTGGGCATCGTCTCGATGCTGAAGACGCCGAGGATGAGGATCAACAGCGCGAAGACGACGAAGGTATAAGGCCGCCTGAGCGCCAGCCGGACAATCCACATAAAGCAGGTACCCGCTCCCGAGCCGTGCTCACAGCCGGCCCATTCGATGATTCGCTTCTGAGTACAATCGTAGCCGATCGGAGGCGCGCAGGAACAAGGGGATTCCTCGCGCGTTTTGTTAGACGGATGAGCCTGCCGAAGAGATGCAGCAGAGCGGAACTGAAGCGGTTCATCCTGTGCAATCGAGAACCTTATCCGGGCCGCCGCTTCCCGTACAATGGTATCGGCTCCTTCTTCAGGAAAAATGGACCCGCCAGGCCGGAATCGGCGCATCGTGATCGATTCCAGCGGGGCGGGCGCAACTTTTCAAGAAAAAATGCCGTCTACACAAGCAAATGCGGAAGGGGGTTCTGCGCCCGGAATCCTTCCATGAACGCACCTTTTGTCGGGCATTCTTCAAGAAAACGGCGGAAATTCACATCATGTCCATTGAGAGCTATCCGGAGGCCCAGGCGGCCTCTGAGAGTTACCTTCAGCAGCCTCCCGCCCGCAAGGGATCGGGAGGGGTGCGCATCGTCATCTACGTGGTGCTGGTGGCGTTTGTGGCTTTGGTTGTGTGGAAGATCTACCAGACCCAGCAGACGGCCAAAAGCCAGGCCAGCAGCGCGGCGGCGGCGCTTGCGGGCCGGGCGGTCCCGGTGCAGGTGGCGGCGGCGGTCGAGCGGCCGATGCCCATCTTCCTGACGGCGCTGGGCACGGTGACTCCCTACATGAGCGTGACCGTGAAGGCGCGCGTCAGCGGCGAGCTGGAGCCGGTGAAGTTCACTGAAGGGCAGCAGGTGCGGCAGGGCGAGACGATCCTGGTGATCGACCCCAGCCCCTACAAGGCCGCGCTCGACCAGGCCAAAGGCACGCTGGCCCACGATCAGGCGCTGCTCAAGGACGCGCAGGCCGAGTTCGCCCGCTACAAATCGCTTTTCGATGCGGGCGTGGTCTCCAAAGAGTCGATGCAATCGTATGAAGCTACCCAGGGCCAGTACCTGGGCGCCATTGAATCCGACAAAGCTGCCATCGAAACCGCCCAGTTGCAGCTCAACTGGTGCTCCATCCAGTCGCCGATCAACGGCAAGATCGGGCTGCGCCTGGTGGATCCGGGCAACATCATCACGGCCAACACAACCAATCTGGTGGTCATCAATCAGTTTCAGCCGATCGCGGTTTACTTCACGCTGCCCGAAGACCAGTTGCCCCCGGTGCTCAAGAAGCTGGCCACCGACAAGCGGCTGCCGGTGGAGGCCTACGACCAGAGCGACACTCAAAAGCTGGGCACGGGCTATCTGCTGACGGCCGACAATCAGATCGACACGACCACGGGAACCGGCAAGCTGAAGGCCGTCTTCGACAACAAGGACAATGCTCTGTTTCCCAACCAGTTTGTGAACATTCACCTGGTGATGGAAGAGCGGCCCAATGCGCTGGTGGTGCCCTCGGCGGCGATGCAGAGCGGCCTGCAGGGTGCGTATGTGTGGGTGGTGGATACGAATGCCGCCAATAAAACTTCGGCGGTGCGGATGCAGCCGGTGAAGGCAGCCGTGGCCGAAGGACAGTTGACCATCCTGGACAGCGGCCTGCAACAGGGGCAGCTGGTGGTGGTGGACGGCGCGGAGCGTCTGAGAGACAAGCAGGCGGTGAATCCCAGCATGGCCCATCAGCGCGGTGGACAGGCATCGGGGCAGGGCGCGGGGCAAGGCGCCGGGCTGGGGAATGGTCCAGCCGGCGCCAGCGGCTCTGCTCCGAAGAAGGAGCAGCCGTGAGCTTGAGTCCCTCCCGGCCATTCATCCTGCGCCCGGTGGCCACCTCGCTGCTGATGGCGGCGATCCTGCTGGCGGGCTTTGTCGGCTACCAGCAGTTGCCGGTCTCGGCGCTGCCCGAGGTGGATTACCCGATCATTCAGGTGCTCACCTTCTATCCCGGCGCGGGGCCGGAGGTGATGGCCTCGTCGGTGACCTCGCCCTTGGAGCGCCAGTTCGGGCAGATGCCGGGCCTCAAGCAGATGACCTCGGTCAGCTCCGGCGGCGGCTCGGTCATTACGCTTGAATTCAATCTGGACGAAAACATCGATGTCGCCGAGCAGGAGGTGCAGGCGGCCATCAACGCGGCCAACAGCTTCCTGCCCAGCGATCTTCCCAATCCACCGATCTACAGCAAGGTGAATCCGGCCGACGCGCCGATCATGACGCTGGCTCTGACCTCCAGCACACTGCCCTTGGACAAGATCGAAGACGCGGCGGATACAAATCTGGCGCAGAAGATTTCGCAAGTGACCGGCGTGGGCATGGTTTCGATTGCCGGCGGTCAGAAGCCCTCGGTGCGCATCCAGGCCAATCCCACGCAACTGGCCGCCTACAATCTGAGCCTGGAGGATCTGCGCACGGCGCTGGCCGCGGCAAACGTCGATCAGGCCAAGGGCACGCTGAACGGCTCGCGCCAGTCGTACACCATCGGCGCGAATGACCAATTATTATCGAGCGGCGACTACAAGCCGGTCATCGTGGCTTATCGCAATGGGGCCGCGGTGCGCGCCTCCGACGTGGCCACCATCGTCGATGCCGCCGAGAACAACCAGCAGGCCGCCTGGATGGACCGCCAGCCGGCGGTGATCGTCAACATTCAGCGCCAGCCCGGCGCCAACATCATCGCGGTCGTCGACCGCATCAAGAAGCTGCTGCCGCAGTTGCAGACCAGCCTGCCGGCCGCGGTGCAGGTCAATGTCCTCACCGACCGCACCGTCACCATCCGCGCCTCGGTGCGCGACGTTGAGTTTGAGCTGATGCTCACCATCGCTCTCGTGGTCATGGTGATCTTCCTCTTCCTGCGCAATCTGGCGGCCACCATCATTCCCGCGGTCGCCGTGCCGTTGTCAATTGTGGGCACCTTCGGCGTGATGTACCTGCTGGGCTATTCGCTGAACAACCTGACGCTGATGGCGCTCACCATTTCGACAGGCTTTGTGGTGGACGACGCCATCGTGATGATCGAGAATATCTCGCGCTTCATCGAAGAAGGCGACAGTCCGATGAAGGCGGCGCTCAAGGGCAGCGAGCAGATCGGCTTCACCATCATGTCGCTGACGGTTTCGCTGATCGCCGTGCTGATTCCGCTCTTGTTCATGAGCGATGTGGTGGGCCGGCTCTTCCGCGAGTTCGCCATCACTCTCGCGGTCACGATTCTGATTTCCGCCTTCGTCTCGCTCACCCTCACCCCCATGATGTGCTCGCGCATTCTGCAGGACAAAAAAACCGCCCGGCAGACGCGCTTCTACTATTGGTCGGAGAAGGTCTTCAACTCGATCATCGCCTGGTATGGGCGGACGCTGACCGTGGTGCTGCGCTATCGCTTTATTACACTTCTTGTCACCATCGGCACGCTGGTCGGCACGCTCGTGCTCTATGTGGTCGTTCCCAAGGGCTTCTTCCCGGTGCAGGATACGGGCGTGGTTCTGGGCATCAGCGAAGCGCCGCAGACGGTCAGCTTCACCTCGATGGCCGCGCGCCAGCAAAAGCTGGTGGATGTTCTTCTCGCCGACCCCGCGGTCGACAATATCTCTTCCTTTATCGGCGTGGACGGCACCAATACCACGCTGAACTCGGGGCGCATTCAGATCAATCTGAAGCCGATTGCTGAGCGCAGGATCTCCGCCACCGAGGTGATCCACCGCTTGCAGCCCAAGGTGGACGCCATCGAGGGCATTCAGCTCTTCCTGCAGCCGCTGCAGGACCTCACCGTCGAAGATCGTGTCAGCCGGACGGAGTTCCAGTACTCGCTCGAAGATCCCGATCCAGTCGAGCTGGCCACCTACACCAAGCGGATGGTTACGGAACTGGGCAAGGAATCTGTGGTCACCGATGTGGCCAGCGATCTGCAGGACCAGGGCCTGGGCGCGCAACTGGTCATCGATCGCGACACCGCGGCGCGCCTCGGCATCGCCATGGCCGACGTGGACAACACCCTCTACGACGCCTTCGGGCAGCGCCAGATCTCCACCATCTTCACGCAGCTCAATCAGTACCACGTGGTGATGGAGGTCGGAAAAAACTTCCAGACCGATCCGTCGGTGCTGAATAATCTTTACGTCAAGTCGGCCAACGGAACGCAGGTCCCGCTCAGCCAATTGGCTCACTGGGAGCAGACGACCGCGCAGTTGTCCATCGGTCATCAGGGCCAGTTCCCGTCGACCGTCGTCAGCTTCAATCTGGCCCCCGGCAAGGCGCTGGGCGATGCTGTCATCGCGGTAAAAAATGTGGAACAGCGCATCCAGATGCCGGCCTCCATCAACGCCAGCTTCCAGGGCACGGCCTCCGCCTTCCAGACCTCGCTCTCAAACGAGCCGCTGCTGATTCTGGCTGCGCTGATTACGGTCTATATTG